>Ga0156228_1104_pt1 | contig 11326 bp, 8 predicted proteins | sample RifCSPlowO2_12_FD_107876 | JGI IMG/M metagenome (GOLD analysis project Ga0156228, IMG submission 107876) | Betaproteobacteria bacterium RIFCSPLOWO2_12_FULL_65_110 | reverse complement strand
TGCGGTCTCGTTGATGTAGCCCATGCCGCCCAGGCACTGGATCGCCTCGCCCGCCATCCAGGTGGCTTTTTCCGCGGCGTACAGGATGGCGCCCGCGGCGTCCTTTCTTGTGGTTTCGCCCCGGTCGCAGGCCGCGCCCACCGCGTAGACATAGGCCTTGCACGCGTTCATCGTGGTGTACATGTCGGCGAGTTTTCCCTGCATGAGCTGGAACTCGCCGATCGGCTGGCCGAACTGTTTGCGCTCGTGGAGGTAGGGCACGACCACGTCCATGCACGCATCCATGATTCCCAACGGCCCTGCGGCCAGCACAGCGCGCTCGTAATCCAGGCCGCTCATGAGCACGCTCGCGCCCTGGCCCAGACCGGATAGGATGTTCTGTTCGGGCACCGCGCAGTCGCGGAACACCAGTTCGCAGGTGTTGGAGCCGCGCATGCCCAGCTTGTCCAGTTTCTGGGCCGTCGAAAACCCCGGGCAACCCTTTTCGATGATGAACGCGGTGATTCCGCGGGGTCCGGCGCCTGCATCGGATTTGGCGTAGACCACCAGCACATCGGCGTCCGGACCGTTGGTGATCCACATCTTGCTGCCGTTCAGGACGAATTCTCCGTTCCTGTAATCGGCGCGCAGCTTCATCGAAACGACATCGGACCCGGCGCCGGGTTCGGACATGGCGAGCGCGCCGACATGCTCGCCGGAGACGAGCTTGGGCAGGTACTGCCGTTTCTGGGCCTCGCTGCCGTTCCTGCGGATCTGATTGACGCACAGATTGGAGTGGGCGCCGTAGGACAGTCCTACCGAGGCCGAGGCGCGGCTGATCTCCTCCATGGCGACGATATGGGCGAGGTAGCCCATGGAACTGCCGCCATATTCCTCCTCGACGGTGATGCCGAGCAGGCCCAGGGCGCCGAGCTTCTTCCACAGATCGGCGGGGAAAAGATTGGAGCGGTCGATTTCCGCCGCACGCGGTGCGATTTCGGCCGCCGCGAAGTCGCGAACAGAGCGGCGCAGCAACTCGACCTCATCGCTGAAGGAAAAGCGCAGAGCCGGAAAGTCGATCATCGCAACGCCTGCGGAACTCATACTGGGGGCTCGTCTGGCCGAAGAAGGACGATATCAGGAAGTCTCGATCTTGGCGGGGCGCGCAGCTCTGCGGCCGCGTTCGCCGAGCAGCTTCTTGGACTGCAGTTCGAAGGCGCGGATCTCAGCCAGTTCTTCGTCGATTTCGGCCCGCTGGCGCTCCAACTGTTCCCGGCGCGCTTCCAGCGCGGCAAGGAATCTAACCAGTTGCGGGCGCTCGTCCTTCGCCGAGTCGTACAGGTCGAACATCTCGCGCACCTGGGCGAGAGAAAGCCCCAGCCGCTTGCCCCGCAGGACCAGCTTCAATCGTACGTAATCGCGCTTGGAGTAGATGCGCCGGCTGCCCTCGCGGCGCGGGGCGAGCAGACCCTCGTCCTCGTAGAAGCGGATCGCACGCGCGGTGACGTCGAACTCGCGCGCAAGTTCGCTGATGGTATAGGTCTGCTGTTCCATGGCCGCGCCTCAAGATAGCGGAAAGGGTCGATTTCTGCGAAAATTTAATCCTTGCTGCGGCGCAGCATTCATTCTACCCTTAGCCGCACCGGACCGGAAGCGCCCACCCATGAACATTGCCGAATCGGTACTCGATTATCCGCACACGGCCGCGCCAGCACCTGCGCAGGCGCTAGAGATCGCGCCGGGCGTGCATTGGCTGCGCATGCCGCTGCCTTTCGCGCTGGACCACATCAACCTGTGGATGGTCACGGACGGCGATGGATTCGCCATCGTCGATTGCGGGCTGGGCAATCAGGCGACGCGCGATCTCTGGGATGCGTATTTCGCCGCCGCGCACGGCGTGGGCGGCAGCCTGTGGGTGAGCCGGGTCATCGTCACCCACTGCCATCCGGACCATGCCGGCAACGCCCATTGGCTCACGCACCGCTTCGGAGCCGACCTGTGGGTATCGCTTGGCGAGTACTTCGCAGCGCACGCCATCGGCGAATCTCGGGCGGGTTTCTCAGTCGAGTACCAACTGGATCTGCTGCGCCGCAACGGCCTCGAAAAGGCGTGGCTCGAGCGCATGAAAGAGCGTAGGGGCAACTACCGTCGCAACGTCCCGGAATTTCCGAGCGCATTTTGCCGGCTGATGGACCGGCAGTCGCTGACGATCGGCGCTCGCCGGTGGACGGTGATCATGGGTTACGGCCATTCAGCCGAGCACGCTGCGCTGTACTGCGAATCGCTGGGCGTGCTGATCTCCGGCGACATGGTGCTGCCGAAGATCACGACCAACATCAGCGTCTCGACCGTCGAGCCGGAAGGCAACCCGCTGCGGCTGTTCCTGGATTCGCTCGACCGCTATGCTGCACTGCCAGCGGATACGCTGGTGCTGCCTTCGCACGGCCTGCCGTTCCGCGGCATCCGCGAGCGCATCGCGCAGTTGAAAGAGCACCACCGCCTGCGCCTCGACGAGGTAGAGCAGGCCTGCGTGTCGCCGAAATCGGCCGCCGACATCGTGCCGACGCTGTTTCGGCGCGAGTTGGATACGTTTCAGATGTACTTCGCCATGGGCGAGTCCATGGCGCACCTGCACTTCCTGCACGCCGAAGGGCGCCTGGAGCGGCGCATCGGCGCGGACGGCGTGCTCCGCTATGCGCAGGCGTGATAGACCATGTTAAGACTCAAGTGCAGCCAGAACTGGCGAACAAGACTTGGGTTTATTCGGTCTCCTGATTTCGGGAAGTTGCGAAGTTGCAACTTCCCGAAATCAGGAGAAGATGAATTTCAAGACGAGCCGAGCCGAGCCATTTGATTCCGGCTGAGCCGGCTTAGGAGCGAAGCATGACTACCCCACAGCAGCCCGACCACGCGCAGACGGCAAAGGTGTACGCGCAGGTCGCCGAGCGATCGAGCAAGATTCTGGGCGATTTTCTCAAGCGGCATGCCGACGGCAAGGGTATCGCCTTCACCGACGAGTTCGGCCTCGCCAAGGCCTACATGGATCTCGCGGCGAAAATGCTCGCCAATCCCTGGAAGCTCGCAGAGACCCAGATGAAAATGTTCTGGGACTACCTCGCGCTCTGGCAGTCCTCGACGCTCAAGATGATGGGACACGGCGCCGAGCCGGTCGTCCATCCCGACAAGGGCGACACCCGCTGGCGCGACGAGGACTGGCAGAACCATTTCCTTTTCGACTACTTCAAGCAGTCCTACCTGATCTCGGCGCGCCACATCCACGACGCCGTGTGCTGCGTCGAGGGCCTGTCCGAGGAGGCGCAGAAGAAGGTCAATTTTTTCACCCGCCAGTACATCGACGCGCTGTCGCCGTCGAACTTCGCGCTGACGAATCCCCAGGTGCTGCGCGAGACCGTCGCCTCCGGCGGGCAGAATCTTGTGCGCGGGCTGAACAACCTGCTCGAGGACATCGACCGCGGCAACGGCCGGTTGCGCATCAAGATGACCGACGCCAACGCGTTCAAGGTCGGCGTGAACGTGGCCACCACTCCCGGCAAGGTGGTCTGGCAGACGGACCTGATGCAACTCATCCAGTACGAGCCACTGACCGAGGACGTGTACAAGCGGCCGCTGCTCATCATCCCGCCCTGGATCAACAAGTACTACATTCTGGACCTGCGCCAGAAGAACTCGTTCATCCGCTGGGCGGTGGAGCAGGGCCACACGGTGTTCATCGTCTCCTGGGTCAATCCGGACAGACGCCACGCGGCGAAGAGCTTCGAAGACTACATGGTCGAAGGCTCGCTCGCGGCCCTGGACGCGATCGAGCGCGCGACCGGCGAGAGCGAGGTGAATGTCATCGGCTACTGCCTGGGCGGCACGCTGCTCGGCGCGACGCTTGCCTGGATGGCAGAGAACAAGGACGAACGTTTCGTCTCGTCGACTTTCTTCGTGTCGCTGCTCGATTTCTCGATTCCCGGCGAACTGGGCGTGTTCATCGACGAGGAGCAGGTGGAGAGCCTGGAAAAGCGCATGAATGAACGCGGCTATCTCGAAGGCTCGGAAATGGGCGCCACCTTCAACATGCTGCGAGCGAACGATCTCATCTGGTCGTTCGTGATCAACAATTACCTGCTGGGCAAGGAACCGTTCCCGTTCGACCTCCTGTACTGGAACTCCGACTCCACGCGCATGCCGGCGAAAATGCACAGCTTCTATCTGCGCAACATGTACATGAAGAACGCGCTGAAGGATCCGGGCGGCATCATCCTGGGTGGCGTGCCGATCGACCTGCGCAAGATCCGTATTCCGGCCTATTTCATCTCCACGGCCGAAGACCATATCGCGCCCTGGAAATCGACCTACCTGGGCGCGCGCCTGTTATCCGGCCCGGTGCGGTTCGTTCTAGGCGGATCCGGGCACATCGCCGGCATTGTCAATCCGCCCGCTGCTAACAAGTACGGTTACTGGACCCGCGACAAGCTGGAACAAAGCCCGCAAGCGTGGCAGGAGCAGGCGCAATTCCACGAGGGCTCCTGGTGGACCGACTGGCAGGCGTGGATCGACCGCCAGAACGGCGATGCGCGCGTGCCCGCGCGCACGCCCGGCAAAGGCAAGCTGAAGGCCATCGAGGACGCGCCGGGCTCCTACGTGAGCGTGCACCTGGACGCGCAGCAGTAGGGCGGCATTCCCATGCCGGCGTCCATGTCGGCACGGGATTGCCATCGGCCTACCGGGTTCGCGGCTTGCGCGGCGCGCGGGCGAACAGGCGGTCGAACAGCCAGTTGGGCGCGCGTCGAAGAAACGAAAATGTCAGGCGCATCTGCCATGGCAGCACCACCAGCGTGCTGCCATGATCGATCGCGCGAGCGATACGCCGCGCGGCGTCCCCGGCGGAGATCAGGAACGGCATCGGAAAGCGGTTCACCGCGGTCATCGGGGTATCGATGTAGCCCGGGCACACGGTCACGACGCGCACGCCGCTGCCATGGAGTTCCACTCGCAGGGCTTCGAGCCAGTTGATGGCCGCAGCCTTCGAGGCGCTGTAGGCGCCGTTGCCGGGCAGTCCGCGAAATCCGGCGACGCTGGCGATGCCCACCAGCGTGCCGCTGCCGCGGCTGCGCATCGACTCCACGAACGGGGCGAGCGTTGCCGCGAGGCCCGTGACGTTGGTTCGCAGGATGCGCTCGAGCGCGTCCAGGTCCGCAACGCTGCCGCAGTACGTGCCCGCGGAGACGCCGGCGTTGGCGATGACGATGTCCGGCGTGCCGTGGCGGCTGGCAAAATCGCTTGCGGCTGCCGCCAGGGCCTCGCGGTCCGCGACGTCGACCGCATAGACGCTTGCCGGGATCGCGAACCCGCCGGCCACTTCGGCGAGCTTATCGGCGCGCCGGGCGGCCAGGCCGAGCACCGCGCCGCGGGCAGCGTAATGCGCGGCGAGGGCCGCCCCGAGGCCCGAAGACGCCCCGGTGATGAACACTTTCAATGGAGCGGACGCCGTCACTTGCCGCCCCGGGGAGCGCCTTAATTCGGCCGCTCGCTTTTGGCCCGGCGCACGAGTTCGTCGATGATCTGCATGAGCTGCCGGGTGCCGCCGGCAAGCCGCGCGGAGCTCAGGTACTTGCCGTCCACGACGATGGTCGGTACGCCGCGTACGCCATAAGCGGTCATCAGCTCGCGGCTGTGCGCGATTTTCGCCTTGATCTCCTGCGAGCCGTAGATCTGGGTGAACTTGTTTGCGTCGATGCCGTTTTGTCCCACCCAATCGAGCATCACCTTTTCCTCGTTGAGCGGTTTTCCGTCGAAATGGAAGTTGTCGTATATGAGCCAGTGCAGGCGGCTGATGTCGCCCGTCGCTTCCAGCGTGTAGTAGAGCTTCGCGAGCGTCTCCCAGCCTTCCGATGACAGTGTGGGAATACGCCGCAGCGCCACGTACCCCGGGGCCTGCGTGGCCAGCCAGCGCGTCATGTGGGGCTCCAGTTCGTAGCAAATCGGGCACCCGTAATAGAAGAACTCGATCACTTCGATGCGTTCGCCGGTGGCGACCGGCCGCGGTGGATCCAGCCGCACGATCTCGCCGCGCAGAGGGGTCTGACCGAATGCGCCGGCTGTGGCGAGCGCCAGTGCGAGGGCGCCAAGCCAGATTGCAGCGATACGCCGAGCGTTCATGTCGCTGCTCCCGATGACGTGCTCCCGCGTGCGCGCAAATGAAAGGGGCTATTTGGCAGCGAGCCGCTTGCGGGCTTCCCCGGTGAGGTATTCGGTGATGGTGATCATCCCCTGGCGGTCGATGGCCAGATCAGCGCTCACCAGCCATCGGCCGTGGATGGCGATCGCCGGCACGCCGGTGATCTTGTAGGCCTGGGTCATCTGCCTCGCGCGCGTCAGCTTGGTCTCGACGCTGAACGAGCGCAGTGCCGCATCGTATTTCGCCAGGTCGACGCCGTTCTTCCCAAGCCAATCGGCGGCCCATTTCATGTAGGCATCGCCCTTCAACCTGACGCCGCCCTGCTGGTGGATGGCGTCGAACAGGCCGCTGTGCAGGCGCGCAAGATCACCGGTCGCCTCCAGCGTGAAGAACAGCCGCGCATCCAGCGCCCACTCGTTGTTGAAAATGGCGGGGACGCGGCGGAACTGCACGTCGCGCGGCAGTTTCTTCACCCAGTCGTGCAGCAGCGGCTCGAGGCTGTAGCAATGGGGGCAGCGGTACCAGAAGAACTCGGTGACGTCGACCTTGCCTGTGGCCTCGACCGGCTGCGGCGGATTGAGCGCCAGGTAGTCCCTGCCTTCGGCAGGTTTCTGCTGTGCCAGGGCGGCAGCGCACATCAGCAGGGTGGCCAAGCCGACGATGAGGCGTTTCAGCATAAAGTTCTCCTGAGGATCTCCAATGGACCACTGCACCGCGACCACAGTTACTTGATTGAGGCCATGCGAAGGATTGCACCCCTGCGCCGGGTCCCTCCGTTCCCTTCCTAGTTCTTCGCGGGATCCCTGATCTTGATCAGCGACGCATTCGCTCCGTTCTCCACGAGCTGCGTGCGCACCCGATTGATTTCATCGACGTTCGAGTAGGGCCCGAGGCGCACCCGGTACCACACCCCCTTGTCGGGGAGATTGGTCGGCTCGACGCTCGCCTCCAGACCCTGCAGCGCCAGTCTTGCCTTCAGGTTATCGGCATCGGCAGGGTTCTGGAACGCGCCTGCCTGGAGAAAATACATGTCTTTCGAAGGGGCGCCTGCCCGCGCCGCGGCCTGCGCCGCCTGCTTCATTTGCTGTTCGGTGACCGTTTCCTCCTGGCCCGGGAGGATGCGGTAGAAATCGAAGCGCGGCTTCGTTTCTTCGGCCTTGCCGGTCGGACCGGTCAATCCGGGCATGGCAGGCGCGGCCTTTTCCGCGGGCTTGGCCTTGCTGAGGAACGGGACCGGGGTCTTGAAGAAATAGATCGCGATCGCAGCGGCCAGGCCCAGGCCGAGCAGAAAACCGATGAACAGGCCGAGCAGCAGCCCGCCCCCGCTTTTCGCTCTCGGTGCAGTCCGGCTGTAGTCCTTGCTCATTGGGGTAGCATCACATCGTTTCCGGGGCACTCACGCCGATCAGGGCGAGGCCGTTCCGCAGTGCCTGCCTTACCGCCGCAGCGAGCGCCAGCCGCGCCAGCCGCACAGGCGTCTCGGGAACGAGAATGCGCTCGGCATTATAGTAACTGTGGAACTCCCCTGCCAACTCGCGCAGGTAGAAGGCGACTTGGTGCGGCGCGAGTTCCTTGGCGGCGCCCTCCAGCATCTCGGGGTATGCGCCGAGCTTTGCGAGCAGTGCGAGTTCGCGCGTGCCTGCCAGCGGCGACAGATCGATGTCTTTCAGGCAGTCCTCCAGGGGCGCCCGCGCGGCTTCGCGCTCGCCTGGGTACTGGGCCCGCCATTGTTCCATCAGGCGGCAGATCCGGGCGTGCGCATACTGGACATAGTACACGGGGTTTTCCTCCGACTGCGACTTCGCCAGGTCGACGTCGAAAGCGAATTCGGTGTCTGCGCGGCGCGAGACCAGGAAGAAGCGCGTGGCATCCCGCCCCACTTCGTCGATCAAGTCGCGCAAGGTGACATAGGCGCCGGCCCGCTTGGAGATCTTGACCTCCTCGCCGCCCTTCATGACCGTCACCATCTTGTGCAGGACATAATCGGGGTAGCCCTTGGTAATGCCGCGGCACAGGGTGTCGGAGAGCGCCTGCAGCCCAGCTCGCACCCGGGTGACCGTGCTGTGGTGGTCCGAGCCCTGAACATTGATGGCGCGCTTGAAGCCCCGCTCCCACTTGGTGATGTGGTAGGCGACATCAGGCACGAAATACGTGTAGGCGCCGTCGGACTTGCGCATCACGCGGTCCTTGTCATCGCCGTATTCGGTGGTGCGCAGCCACAGCGCCCCGTCCTGCTCGTAGGTCTTGCCTGCCGAGGCGAGCGCCGCCACGGCTTCTTCCACCCGCCCGTCGTTGTAGAGCGAGGACTCCAGGTAATAGTTGTCGAACGCGACGCCGAAGGCGCGCAGATCGAGATCCTGCTCGGCGCGCAGCTCTGCCACGGCAAACCGGCGTATGGCGTCCAGGTCTTCGCCGTCACGCGCGCCGCCGGCGACATACTTTTCCGCGATCTCGCGTATGTACTCGCCATGGTAGCCGTCAGCGGGAAATTCAACCGGTTCGCGCAACATTTCGCGGATGCGCGCCTGCACCGACAACGCCAGGTTTTCGATCTGTGCACCGGCGTCGTTATAGTAGAACTCGCGTGTAACGCGATAGCCCTGCGACTCGAGCAGGGCGGAAATGGCATCGCCGAGCGCCGCCTGCCTGCCGTGGCCCACGTGCAGCGGTCCGGTGGGATTGGCGGAAACGAACTCGACGACGACCGGCTGGCCCTGACCGCGCTCGGAACGGCCGTATTGCCCGCGCTGCGCGAGCAGGGTCTTGACGGTGAACTGCTTGGCGGCCGCATGCAGCCGAAGATTGATGAAGCCGGGTCCTGCCACCTCGGTGCTTGCGAGCCAGTCCGAAGGCGGAATGGCTGCGACCAGCTCCTGCGCGATCTCGCGGCTGGCGCGCTTGAGCGGCTTGGCGAGCTGCAGCGCGACGCTCACCGAGTAATCGCCGTGCTGCGGCTGCTTGGGGCGGTCCAGCGAGATGATCGAGGCGGGCTGCTGCGGCGCAACTTGTGCGAGCGCGCGGGTCAGCAACTCGGTGAGATGTGATTTGATTTCGACCGACATGAGAGGACCATTCAGGGCTGCGTATTATAACCGCGCAAGCCCGCCCCTCCCCGCAGATCCGCCCGCGCCCGGCGGGCGCCGCCGCCAGTCCCTGGAAAAGTTACTCCATTCAGCCATTGCGCGGACGAAAAGCCGTCCGCGCGGATCACCGATTGCGCACGGATGAAAATGCCATCCGTACGCAATCGGTGATCTCGAACAAACCCCCCGAAGCGTGTTTGGTGTTAATCCGAACCGCTATTTCCGTACGGATGCTTCTTATCCGTGCGGAAATAGCGGTTGGCGCGCGCAGCGCGCAAGAGCGCCGGCCGCATTGATGTCACCGTACATGGCTCAGAACTCGATCGGATCGACATCGAAATGCCAGCGCACGCCGGGCGAGCGTCCGGCGTAGAGCGCCGCACTCCATGCAGCGAGGAAAGGCTGCATGCGGGTTCGCGAAGGGGATTGAATCAGCAGCTGCGCCCGGCTCTTGCCTGCGATGCGCTCCAGGGTCATGGGCGCGGGATCGAATACGGTCACAGCCTCGTGCGATGCAGGTGCGAGCGCCAGCGCGTCGCGCAGGAAACCCATGGCCGCGTCGGTCCGGGCCGCCTCGGCGCGCAACGCCGCTTCGAAGATGAACGGCGGGAATCCTGCCTGCCGGCGCTCCTGCAGCAGGATGCGAGCGTAGCCCTCGTAATCGTGCCGGGCGAGCGCTTGGTAGAGCGGATGGCCGGGATAACGCGTCTGGATCAGCACTTCGCCGGGAAGGTCTGCGCGGCCGGCGCGGCCGGCGACCTGCTCGAGTTGCTGGAACATGCGTTCCGGAGCGCGATAGTTAGGGGAGAACAGCCCGCCATCGGCGTTGACCACGCCGACCAGCGTCAGCCGCTCGAAGTGGTGGCCTTTGGCGAGGATCTGCGTGCCGACCAGGATGTCCGCTTCGCCCGACTCGATGCGACGGAACAGCCCTGCGAGCTTGCCGTGCGAGCGGGCGGTGTCGCTGTCGATGCGCAGGATGCGCGCGGCGGGGAAACGCTCGGCCAGCGTGGCCTCCAGCCTTTGGGTGCCGCGTCCGATCGGAGCCAGATCGAGGTTGCCGCAATCGGGGCAGGCGCGCGCGATGCGCGAGGCATAGCCGCAGTGATGGCAGCGCAGTTGACGGTCTTTGAGGTGCACGACCAGGCGCGTGGAGCAGCGCGGACAGCCGCTCATCCAGCCGCATTGGGCGCACGCGAGCACCGGCGCGTAGCCGCGCCGGTTGAGGAACAGCAGGGTCTGTTCGCCGCGGGCCAGCCGTTCCGTGATTGCCCGCTCCAGCGGTTCGGCGAGGCCGTCACGCGGCGCGTGCACGTTGGTGTCGAGCAGCCGGACTGCGGGCAGGCCGGCGCCGGCCGGAGCGCGGCGCGACAGGCCAAGCAGCGTGTAGCGGCCGCTTCCGGCGTGGTGCCAGGTTTCCAGAGAGGGCGTGGCCGAGCACAGCACCACCGGTACACCGGCTTCGCGCGCGCGCAGGATACCGACGTCGCGCGCCGAATAGCGCAGGCTCTCCTGCTGCTTGAACGAGGCGTCCTGCTCCTCGTCGATGACCAGCAACCCCAGGCGCGGCAGCGGAACGAATACCGCGAGCCGCGTGCCCAGAACGATGTCGGCGTCGCCGGCCTGCGCGGCCAGAAAGCCGAGCACGCGTTCGGTCTCCGGCATCCCCGAGTGCTGCACGATGATGCGGGCGCCCGGAAAACGCGAGCGCACGGCTGATTCGAGTGCCGGCGTGAGCGCAATCTCCGGCACCAGCACCAGTGCCTGCCTCCCGCAGGCGAGGGTGGCGGCGATGGCATGCAGATAGACCTCGGTCTTGCCGCTTCCGGTGATGCCATAAAGGAGAAACACGCGGAAGGCATCGCAGGCGCGCACCGCCGCGACGGCGCATTCCTGTTCGGGCGTCAGGCGGTGTGCAGCGACGAAGCCCGGTTCCACGTGCGACGGAGGCGCTTCGCGTATCCAACCCGCCGCATGCAGGTCGCGCGTCAGTTTGCGCGCGTCCTTGGCCAGGCGAGCCAGTTCGGCATCCACCGCGGGGCCTGCGGCGAGGCGATCGAGCAGCGCGCGCCGCGCGCGG
>Ga0156228_1005_pt1 | contig 11991 bp, 8 predicted proteins | sample RifCSPlowO2_12_FD_107876 | JGI IMG/M metagenome (GOLD analysis project Ga0156228, IMG submission 107876) | Betaproteobacteria bacterium RIFCSPLOWO2_12_FULL_65_110 | reverse complement strand
TGTCCCGACCAGTCATTTATCCCCTGTTAGAAACCCGTCAGTCTGTTACCCATTGGCGCAATTTCGCGTAATAGGCGTCTACCGGCCACTGAACCGAATCCGCATCGTATGTCTTGCGGACTCGTGGTACTCAAGCGCCCTTGGTACCGATAGTGGACGCACCTATTGGCCTCGACCGTCCGGGATCGTCGTCGGTGGTTGGTTGTGCCCGCACAGCACATTCACTTGCTCGCCGCGCGGGCGAGTCGGGATGCGGACGTCTCCATCGTTGGCGCGGACTACACCCGACTATGCTGCGGAGCTGGCGCCTACGATCGGCCGCCAGTCAGGCCCACCTCAAGCGTTTATTACGAGCAGTGGGCCGATGCGAGTGGATTCACCAAGGATAAAGCCGGTGAGCTCATCAAGCGATTCATCGGTGATCGCCTCGGGCGCCACCACGTACTCCATCAGGCCGAAGCGCTCAACATTGCGAGTTCTGAGCAGCAGTTTGCCGGTCTTGAAATTGCCGGCCAGCTGCAGGACCGCCTTGACTTCGCACGGAATCACGAACGACGCCCGCGCAACTTTGCCCCGCTCGTTGCGTTCCTCGTTGGAACTGTACGCGATATTGTTGTCGAGCAGCATCTGTTTCAGCTTTTCATGCTCCGGGCTGTCGCGGACCACGCGCAGCTGCCTGCCGGCGGACAACCGGAATTCCAGCGTGAACCGATCGAAAAGCTTCGTCGTTGGCGTGCTTTCCCGCGTAAGAAGATCAATCTTGCCTTGGTCCCAAATCAGACCATCGAAATTCGGCATGCCAACGATGGCGTATTCCTTCGGATAGGCCGGCTTCAGGATATTGAGCTGGTCGGTGAACTCCTTCAGGTACCGATAAGCCTTCTCCACCGCCCGGCTGACACGGGCATCGATCTCCGGCTGCGCGTCCGGCTTCTGTTGCTGCGTCTGTTTTGCCTGCGCAAGTTGCTTGAGTTGAGCCAGACGGCTGCTGCCCTGAGGTGTGGACGGCGAGGCTGGCGCGACGGGCGTAGCCGCCGGATGCGCTGCGGGGATGGCCTCTGCGCCGGGGAGCGCAGACTCTGCGGCATTGAGAATGCTTCCGGGGACAGCCTCTTGGTCGCTGGCCTCAATGCCAAGAACCGTCTTCACCGCCTTGAGCAGTACGTCAATCTGGAACGGCTTGGTGATGTAGCCATTGGCCCCGCCCAGCAATCCCTTGAGAACCGCCTCCCGGGTCGCTGTGCCGGTGACCATGATGACGGGAACCTTCCCTAGCAACGGGTGCTGGCGCATCCTGGCGAGGACGTTGAACCCGTCGGTATCCGGCAGCATCACGTCGAGGAGCACCAGATCCGGCAGCGGCGGCTGGCGAAGAGCCGCGACGATCTGTTCGCGGTTCGCCGCAACTCGCGCGACGAAACCGGCGAAGCCCAGCACCTTGCGCATGTTCTGGGCGAGTTGCTGCTCGTCTTCGACTACCATCACCGTGAGCTTCTTGTCCCGCGCGGGCTTGGTCTCGCTCGGCGGACGGCGGACGATGCGGACAATGTAGCCATCCTGTTGCAACGTGGATACGCCGCGCGCGATCGTACTATCACTCGGCATTTCCCCCTTCCACTCACCTGGGGCGCTGGCGTCGAAGAGGTCGCCCACATCGAATTCCTGCAGCGCGATGTGCTCGGAGCGCAGAAGCTTGTCCAGCACTTCGATCACTTCGCTGGGTGCGAGATGCCCAGCACTCGCCTGCACTTGGCTCACGGCGGCTTTGCCGTCAATCAATACCAGCAACTCTAGTTCCGAGCGGGACAACGACGTCCCTGTCGCGGCGAACTCGCTCTGACCAAGAGGCGTCAAGAAATAGACATCTTCACTATTGATCATCGGTGGCTGATTAGCGACCATACAGAACTTTCAGAGGCCCGTCTGTGCAAACATACCATGCCAGCCTTGCCCCGGCGCGGGACCCAAGGTGCGCCGAGCGCAAGCAAGACAAATGCCGTATCACGTCTATTCGTCCGATTTTCCCAATGTCGTCACGAAACAGCGCAAGCACCGGGATCAGCGGGCCGATGGCCCAGTCAACCCTGGTCGGAAGTCAGTCTACGCTTGAACGGCTGCTCATGAGCAAGTCGAAGGTCGGCTCAGGGTCGATAGCACCCGGTCGAGGCGATGAACAGCGGTCGTTCGAAGGCGCAGAGCGGCCGACAAGCCGAAGTCCGCGGCCAACTGGCGAGTGGCGGCTTGACCTTACATAGCTGCCTTTCATGACGCCGAAGGTCGCGCGTCTCTTCAGGGTCGTCTGCTGTCCCCCAGCACCTCCGGTTAGCGGCCGCTGGCCGGATTTTCAGTGGAGGGACGGTGCCAGGGCCCGCAGTCGGCCATTTTCGGACGCTCAGACGCTTCCCCTAGTAAGAACTGGCTAGTCTGCTGTCCTTGGCATAAGCGAGGATAATGGGCACCCGAGTAGGGGAATGAATTGACAATCGCCGCAAATTGCACGTTGTCCTTGGCGCTGGCGCGCTCGCGGCGCCGTTTGGCTCCTTTGCTAAAGAAGAAGGCAAGGTCTAGCGAGTCGGGCAGGGTCGTGCGGGAAGCGAATATTAGGACCGAGTGAGGCCGCAAGGACATTGTCATGGTGCGGAAGCTCACCGATATCATTCAGAGCAAACTGGGAAAATGGCGCAAGCGTCGCGTTCCGGCCGCCGAAGCGGAATCCACTTCGGCGCAATCTGCCGCTGTTCCGGAGATAGCGGAACAAGTTGTCGTACCGGCGGCGCCGTTAGCGTCAACCTCCGATAACCCGCCGCCGGCGTCCGCATCCAAATTAGACCCGCCGGGCACGCCGGACCATGCGACTGCGGCGGAAAAGCCGGCAAAGAAAACAAATACCAAGCCGCAACCCTGGTACCGTCATCGGGAGCGCTGGTGAAGCGCATCGGCTGGCAGGCTGTTGAAAAACTTACCCATGACCGTTCGTGTTGAGCCCTTCAACTGCGCTCAGTGCGAACGGGGTTCTTCAACAGCCTGCCAGTAATTTGCCGCCAAACTCGCTCCGACTGCCCCCGCCGGGAGCGCGTCGCCGGGCCAAATTTGGCATAACCCACATTGCGCGGTTCGGGGCGCGTTCAAGCGCGGCATTGCGGCATACCGGCAAGCCGTTCCGACCTCGCGGCCGGATTGATTCCCGAATGGTAGCAATCGAGATCACGCTCTGACCGGTTAGGGTCGATGCGGAAATTCAGCGATTTCGGAAGCGGACCTTCCCGCCGGCCATACAAATCTATCTCAATGCATAGTCACGTGCCGCGCCGCTCTGACTCACGCGTCCATCGGAAACATCACGTGCGAGGACATCGGAATCGCGTTCTTTCGGATCGCCGTAGCCGCCGCCTCCGGCCGCATCCATGACGACCGTATCCCCCGCGCGCAGGCGCGTGAGGCCGTAGGGATTGCCGGGCTGGCCATTGACCAGGAACTGCGCTTTCGCCCCCGGCTTGCCGCCGAACAATCCTTCGGGTGGCAGACGAAAACGCCCGGACTGGATCGCCAGGTTGACCGCGCCTTGCGGCGCATACGCGTCATCGGGCACCCAGAACACTTCGCGCCGCCCTAGCGCGCCGCGCTGTTTGCCGGGACCGCCCGAGTCGGCGATCAGTTCTCGCTGTTTCACCACGAGCGGGGTGTCGCTCTCCAGGATTTCCACCGGCGTGTTGGCGCCGTTGGCCGGGAAGATGAAACTGCCTTCGCCGTCGCGCGACGCGCCCGCCCCCAGGCCGCCGCCGCGGATCATCACCGCGTGGAAGTTCTCGCCGGAGTTTCTCCGGCCGTAAAACACCTGCATGGTCGCTGGCGTGCCGCCGCTGCCCGCGAGCACGCGGTCGGGCAGCGCTTTTGCAAGCGCGCAGTAGATGATCTCGGTGACGAAGTGGCCGATCTGCATGCGCGCGGCCACCGCCGCCGGGAAGCGGCAGTTGACCACCGTGCCCTCGGGCGCGACGAGGCGTATGGGCGCCGCCGCGCCGTCGTTGTTGGGAATGTAGGGATCGAAAATGCTCTTCACGGCCATGTGCACGTAGGCGTAGGTGAAGTTGTAGACCACGTTCCCGCCCCAGTCCACCTGCGGCGAGGATCCGGTCAGGTCGACGACGATGTCGCTGCCATCGATGGCGACGGCGCACTTGATCACAATGTCGGGCTGGCCCTGCATCTGCTCGATCACGCCCTCGGCGCGATAGACGCCGCGCGGCACCTTCGCGATGGCCTCGCGCAGGCTGCGCTCGCTGCGCTCGATGATTTGGTCCGCGAGATCGTCGAGGCTCTCGAGGCCGTATTCCTGCAGCATGTGCAGGATCTGTTCGGCGCACACGTGGTTGGCTGCGACCTGGGAGCGGATGTCGCCGTTGACCTGGTCCGGCGTGCGCACGTTGGCTCGGATCATGTCGAGCACGCCCTGATTGAGCTGCCCGCCCTCGTAGAGCTTCACCAGCGGGATGAACAGCCCTTCCTCGAACACGTCATGGTTGTCCGAAGCCACCCGCCCGCCGATGTCCGCGTGGTGCAGGATGCACGCGGTGAACGCGGTCAACCGGTCCTGGTAGAAAATGGGGCTGAGTACGCAGACGTCGTTCAGGTGGCCGGCGAGCGCCCACGGGTCGTTGGTGATGAACACGTCGCCGGGGCGGAACGAACCTGCCGGCAGGCCCTGCACCAGGTTCTTGACCCCGAGCGCCATCGCGCCGGACTGGCCGGGCGTCGCCAGCGTGCCTTGCGCCAGCTCGCGTCCGGTGCGGTCGGTGAACATGCAGGTGTAATCGTGCGCATCGCGCAGCAGGCTGGAAAACGCGGTGCGCGCCACCGTGGCGTCGGCTTCGTCGACGATCGACACCAGGCGGCGCCACAGGATTTCCAGTGTGACGGGGTCGAAATTGTCGGACATCGTTCCTCCTAAGCCGGACAAGCCGGTACCAAACTGGTGGCCTTGTTTTGGCGCCCCTGTTCTCTCGATTTCGGGCCGTTGCAACCGCGCAACGGCCCGAAATCGAGAGACGTATACGAAACCAAATTCTTCTCCAGAATCGTCAACAGTAAACTCGTAAGTGACTAAACAGCCGAGCGGTGAACGACCAGCTCGGCCCGCTTTCGCTTTTCACCGATCTCCTGATTTTGGCAAGTTGCGAAGCAACTTCTCAAAATCAGGAGACATGCAAAACCCAATAAACCTTCGCCTGCATTGGAAGGCATCTCAAATAAGCAGGCGCAGTAAACTTGCGCCCTACGTCAAATCGATCCACAAGAACCCGTACTCGTCCACCGTCGCCTTCGCATCCTCGCCGATGATCACCGTGGATTCCCGCTCCTCGACGATCGCAGGTCCGCTGATGCCCGCGCCGGGAAACAGCTTGTAGCGGTCGTACACCGTGTACGGGATGAAGTCACGCGAGATGCCGGAGTAAGCGGGCCGCTCGCCCTTGACCGCGCCGCGGACCTTGCGCCCTTTGCCGCCGGTGAGCTTGGGCAAGGAGAGCAGCTGCACCGGCAGGCTCGCGCGCACGCAGAAGTTGACGAATTCCACCGGCGACTCGGGGTAGGTGCGGCCGTACAGCCGGCGATAGGTGTCGTCGAAGCGGGCGCGCAGTTCGGCGGGATCGAGCTTCGTAAAATCATTCTCCGGCACCGGGAGATTCGTCTCCGCACCCTGGCCGATGAAGCGCGCATCGACGGAGCGGGTGAACCCGATGCTGCCTTCGGCACCCGCGCGGCGCAATGTGCGCTCGCCCTCGGCCTCGAGGTCGCGGAACAGCGCTTCGATCTGCGCGTAGTCCCCAGACAGGAACGGGGTCTTGTGGCTGCGAACCAGGTCGAAGGCGCGCGGCGCGGTGAAGAACCCGAGCGCCGAACCGACGCCCGCGTTCGGCGGCACGATGAGGCGCGGCGCGCCGAGTTTGCGCGCGAGGCCGTACGCGTGCACGGGTCCGGCGCCTCCGAACGCCGCGACGCTGACCACCTTCGGGTTTCCGCCGCGCTCGGCGATGTGCGTCTTGGCCGCCGCGGCCATGGTCTCGTTGATCAGGTCGTGGATGCCCCAGACCGCCTGCAGATAGGAGACGCCGAGCGGCCTGGCTACGCGTTCCTCGACCCCGCGCCGCGCGGCCGCGGCATCGAGCTTCATGCTGCCGCCGAGGAAGTAATCGGCATCCAGGTAGCCCAGCAGCAGGTCGGCATCGGTCACCGTGGGCTCGGTGCCGCCGCGGCCGTAGCAGATCGGCCCGGGTTCGGCGCCGGCGCTTTGCGGACCGACCTGCAGCGTGCCCAGGCGGCTGCGGCGCGCGATCGAGCCGCCGCCCGCGCCGACTTCCATCAGGTCCACGACCGGGACCTGGATGGTGATGCCGCTGCCCTTCTGGAAGCGCTGCACGCGGCCGACCTCGAAGGTGGGCACCACGCCGGCGATGCCGCCCTGGATCAGGCAGGACTTGGCGGTGGTGCCGCCCATGTCGAAGCAGAACATCTCGGGCAGGTCGAACAGCCGGCTGAAGTACTGGCCGGCGATCACGGCGGCGGTGGGGCCGGACTCGATGATGCGCACCGGGAAGTCGGCCGCGGTTTCGGCGGAGGTCACCCCTCCCGAGGAGAGCATGATGAACAGGCGGCCCCTGAAGCCGATCGATTTGAGCCGTTCGCGGAGCCTCGACAGGTAGCGCGCGGTGAGCGGCTTGACATAGGCATTGGTGACGGTGGTGCTGGTGCGTTCGTATTCGCGGATCTGCGGCAGCACCTCGTAGGAAATCGACACCGAGGCGCCGGGAAGTTCCTCGGCGATCAGGCGTTTGAGCGCGAGTTCGTGAACCGGGTTCTCGAACGAATTGAGCAGGCACACCGCCACCGATTCGACCTTCATGCCGCCGAGCGCGCGCAGCGCCGCGCGGGCCTGCGTCTCGTCCAGGGCGGTGAGCACGCTGCCGTCGGCGCGCAGGCGCTCGTCCACTTCGAGGCGGCGCTCGCGCGGCACCAGCGGTTCGGGCATTTCGGCGAATGCGTCGTACGCGGCGTAGCGGATCTCGCGGCCCAGTTCGAGCACGTCGCGAAATCCACGCGTGGTAATGAGGCCGGTGCGCGCCCCCTTGCGCTCGATGATGGCATTGATCACCAGCGTGGTGCCGTGAATGATCTCCTCGACCCGCCCCATGCAGTCGGGCACCTGCCGTTCCAGCCCCCGTATGCCTTCCTCCATGGCATCCGACGGGTCGCGCGGCGTCGTGAGGCACTTGTAGGTGCGGGTCTCGCCGGTGGCGTCGTCGAGCAGCACGAAGTCGGTGAACGTGCCGCCGACGTCGATGCCTATGCGCATGTTCTTCCTCCCCTCCAAGGCGCCCCGGAGCGCAGGATTCGATCGGGTTCACTGACAGGCATCCGGGTGCGTTATAGTTTGACACGGAACGGAGCCAGAGCATGAATTTCGAACTGACCGACGACCAGAAGGCCATACGCGACGTCTTCGCGCGCCTCTGCGACGAGAAAATCGCGCCGCAGGCCGCGGCGCTCGACGAAGCGCACGCGTTCCCGAAGGAGCTGTTCGGTCAGCTGGCCGACCTGGGTTTTTTCGGCATCCGCTATCCGGAGTCCGCCGGCGGCACCGGGCTGGATCTGGTCACCTTCTGCCTGGCGCTGGCCGAGGTCGCGCGCGGCTCCCTGTCGCTCGCGGGCGCGGCAGCGATGCAGTCATTGATGGGAACCAAGTTCCTGCACATGCTGGGCAACGAGGACATCATCGGGCGCCTGTTCAAGCCGGCCCTGCGGGGCGATAAAATAGGCGCCATCTGCATGACCGAGCCCAACGCGGGCAGCGACCTGGATTCCCTGGCCACCAGCGCAAAGAAAGTGGAGGGCGGCTATGCGCTCTCGGGCCAGAAGACCTGGGTCACCAATGCGCCGGTTGCGGATTTTTTCACCGTGTTCGCGCGCGTCGGTCCGGAGAAGAAGCTCACCATCTTTCTGGTGGAACGGACCTTCCCGGGCGTCACCGTCGGGAGGCCGATCCACAAGATGGGCGTGTGGGCGCTGCCGACTTCGGAGGTGGCGTTCGAGGAATGCTTCATTCCCGACAGCCACCGGCTGTCCAGTGAGGAGGGCGACGCGGAGCAGCATCTGAGAAAACTGCTGGCCGAAATACGGATCGTCACCGGCGCGATGGCCCTGGGCGTGGGCCGCGCGGCGCTCGCCGAGGCCACGCGCTACGCCGGTGAGCGCAAGCAGTTCGGCAAGACGATCAACCGCTATCAGGCGATCCAGTTCAAACTCGCGGAGATGGCAACGGAACTGGAGGCTGCGGCGCACCTGGTGATGTACGCGGCCTGGCTGAAGGACAGTGGCAAGCCGCACCACAAGGAGGCCGCGATGGCCAAGCTGTTCGCCAGCGAAACAGGCGCCAAGGTCTGCGACCAGGCGGCGCGCGTTTTCGCCTCCTACGGATTTGCCATGGAATATCCGGTGCAACGCTACCTGCGCGACATCCGCTTCACGCTGATCGGCGGCGGCACCAGCGAAATCCTCAAACTGATTATCGCGAAGGAGTTGTCGAAATGACCAGCCGTAGCGATCGCAGGGTCCGGGTCGTTGTGGCGAAGCCCGGCCTGGACGGCCACGACGTCGGGGCGAAGGTGGTGGTGCGGGCGCTGATGGAGGCAGGCTTCGAGGTGATCTACACCGGTCTGCGCCAGCCGCCGGAAGCCGTGGCCCGCATCGCGCTGGAGGAGGACGTGGACGTGATCGCGCTGTCTTCCATGGCCGGATCGCACGTGCCGTTCTGCCAGAAGCTGAAGCCGCTGCTGGAGCAGGCGGGGCTCTCCGGCAAACTGTGGGTCATCGGCGGCAATCTGCCCAAGCAGGATCACGACACGCTGCGCGCACTCGGATTCAGCGGGATTTTTCCGACGGGATCGAAATTCAGCGATATCGTCACATTCATCCGGGAGAACGTGCGATGAACGAGCGGCCCAAATCGGCGCCCAAGCCCGAGCTGAAGCCGGTGGTGAACGAATCGGGCATCGAGATCAAGCCGTTGTACACGGCCGAGGACGTCGAGCAGAACGGCGGCTTCGGCTTTCTGGGCAAACCGGGCGAATACCCGTTCGTGCGCGGCATCCATCCGCTCATGTACCGCCACCGCCCCTTCACGATGCGCCAGTACACCGGCTTCGGCAATCCGGTGCAGACCAACCAGCGCTTCAAGTACCTGATCGCCAACGGGCAGACCGGGCTGAACGTCGCCTTCGACCTGCCCACCCAGATCGGCCTGGATTCGGACGACCCGCTTGCATACGGCGAAGTCGGGCGGGTCGGGATGGCGGTGGACAGCCTGCGCGATTTCGAGATCGCGTTCGAGGGCATCGACCTGGACCGGATCACGGTGTCGCTCACCATCAACGGGGCGGCGCCGCAGCTGATCGCGATGTTCCTCGCCATGGGAGAGAAGCGCGGCTATGACGCGAAGCAACTGCGCGGCACCGCGCAGAACGACATACTCAAGGAATTCATCGGCCGCGGCACCTGGATCTACCCGGTGCAGCCCTCGATCAGGCTGGTGGGTGACACCATCGAGTTCTGTGCCAAGGAAGCACCCAAGTACAGCCCGGTGTCGGTGTGCGGCTACCACATCCGCGAGTCCGGGGCGAACCCGGTGCAGGAGATGGCCTACGCGTTCTGCATCGCCAAGGCGTACGCCGACGACGTGCTCAAGCGCGGCCTGTCCATCGACGAATTCGCCGGGCGCCTCTCGTTCAACTTCAACATCTTCGGCAACATCTTCGAGCAGGTCGCCAAGTTCCGCGCCGCGCGCGGCCTGTGGGCGAAAATCATGAAGGAACAGTACGGGGCGAAGGAACCGGGCTCGATGTGGATGCGCATGATCGCAGGCGGCGGCGGCGGCGGCCTGACCTTTGAGCAGCCCGAGGTCAACATCGTGCGCGGCGCCTATTACGCGCTGATCAGCGCGCTGTCGGGCGCGCAGACCATGGCCCTGTGCTGCTTCGACGAGGCCTACACCATCCCCAGCGAATACGCGCAGCGGGTTTCTCTGCGCACCATGCAGCTGCTGACCGACGAGATGGGCCTGGCCGACACCGTGGATCCGCTGGCCGGGTCGTACTATGTCGAGACCCTGACCAACCAGATGCGCCGGAAGATGGAGCAGACCATGGCCGAGGTCGACAGCCAGGGCGGCATCGTGAAACTGGTCGCCGAAGGCGCGGTCCAGTCGCAGGTGTCGGCGCAGGCCTACGCGATGCAGAAGGACATCGAGTCGGGCAAGTTTCGCAAGGTGGGCGTGAACCGCTACCGCGTCAAGGACGAAGAGGAACGCGAGGTGCAGATGCACCCGTACAGCGAGGCCGACACGCAGATGCAGATCGACAGCCTGAACCGCATACGCGGCGAGCGCGACAATGTCCGGGTGACGGCCGCGCTCGCACGCCTGGCTGCAGATGCGCGCGCCGAGCGCAACGTCATGCCGGCGATCATGGATGCGGTGAAGGCCTATGCGAGCGTGGGCGAGATCACCCGGGAGTTGGCGGGGGTGTATGGACGCTATCAGGAGCCGATCCGGTTTTGATGGACTGCTGGCGTTTCAATTGACTGCGGCGTCAATGAAATCGGTGCTGTCCTTGGGTTTTTATAGGTCTCCCCATTTTCGCCAGTTGCGAAGCAACTGGCGAAAATGGGGAGAAGAATGAAAAGCGAAACAAGCCAGGCTGCCTGGTTTCATTCATGAAGGCTGAGTGAGCACGATGACGATCGAACGCTACGTCGCCCCTGAAACACTGGAAGAGGCGGCCGCAATCCTGTCGCAGGGCGGCGCGACCATTCTGGCGGGCGGGACGGACCTGATGCCGCAGGTGCACTCCGGCAAGTTGAAATTCAAATCCGTGCTGATGAACATCCGGCGCGTGGGCGAACTGCAGGGCATCTCCATGCAGGGCGGCATGATCCGCATCGGAGCGCTCGCCACCGTCACCGACCTGCTGACCAGCAACGTGGTGCGCGAAAAGCTGCCGGCGCTCACCGAGGCGGCGGACCAGTTCGCCTCGGACCAGATCCGCAATGCGGCCACGGTGGGCGGCAGCCTGTGCAACGCGTCGCCCGCGGGCGACGTGGCGCCGCCGTTGCTCGTCTACAACGCGGAGGTGGAACTGGTCTGCAAGCCCGACAGCGGCATGAAGGTGCGCACGCTGCCGCTGGCCGAATTCTTTACCGGTCCGGGCCGCACCCGGATGGAACCGAACGAACTGCTCGCTGCCGTGCGCGTTCCCGTGCCCAAGGCGGGTTATGTCGCGCGCTTCGTGAAATTCGGTACCCGGCCCGCGCTCGATATCGCCACCATTTCCATCGCCATCGGCGGCGTGAAGAAGGGCCGCGCGCTGCACGAAGTGCGGGTGGCGCTGGGCGCGGTCGCGCCGGTGCCGCTGCGCGCCGCGCTCACGGAGGCGGTGCTGGAGGGCAAGGCGCTCGATGCGGGGCTGATCGACCAGGTCGCCGCGGCGGCACGCGACGAAATCAAGCCCATTTCCGACGTTCGCGCCTCGGCGTGGTACCGCCAGGAACTGGTCCACAACATCGTCAAGAGGATGCTGACAGATGTCGCTCAAGGTTGATATCAGCTTCAAGTTGAACGGGGTGGCGCGCAGTGCCACGGTGCCGGTGGAAACGAGCGCGCTGGAGATGCTGCGCGACGCGCTGGGATTCACCGGCACGAAATACGGCTGCGGCGAAGGCGAATGCGGCGCCTGCACGATCCTGGTGGACGGGGCGTCGCTGAATTCCTGCCTGCTGTTTGCGGTGGACTGCAACGGCCGCGACGTCGTGACCATCGAGGGACTGGATGCGGAGCCGAAGGCCGAAGCGGTGAAAAAGGGATTCGTCGACAAATGGGCGGTGCAGTGCGGATTCTGCACCCCGGGCATGGTGGTGCAGGCGACCCACCTGCTCAACCAGAATCCG
>Ga0156228_1007_pt2 | contig 12246 bp, 10 predicted proteins | sample RifCSPlowO2_12_FD_107876 | JGI IMG/M metagenome (GOLD analysis project Ga0156228, IMG submission 107876) | Betaproteobacteria bacterium RIFCSPLOWO2_12_FULL_65_110 | reverse complement strand
GATCGATCCGGTCAAGACAGGCGACGTGGTCGTCAAGCTCAGCCCCGGCGGCGCCGGCGTCGGCGATCCGTGGCTGCGGCCCGCCGACAGGGTGGAGATGGATGTGAAGAACGAGAAAATCACCGCGGATGTCGCGAAACTGGTCTACGGCGTGATCCTCGACCCGGCGACCCTGAAGCTGGACGAGGCGGCGACGGCGAATCTGCGCTCGGCGCCGCCGACCCAGCGCTTTGAGGCGGTGATCAACGAGGAGACGCTGGACATCGAGATGAAACCCATGCAAACGGGAGGAACCCAGCTTGACAACCATTGACCCGATTACGCTCTCGACCGTCTGGTATTCGTTTCAGTCGCTGTGCCGCGAGATGCGCGCCATGATGACGCGGACCTCGCAGAGCTACCTGATATCGACGCTGAGGGACCTATCGGTCGGCGTCTGGCTCGCCGACGGGTCCACCGTCGCGGTCCCCGAAGGTCTGCCGAGCCAGTTTCTCGGAACCTCGTTCGCGATTGCCGACATCCGGGAAATGTACAAGGACAACCTTCATCCCGGGGACGTGATTCTCACCAACGACCCGTTCCACGGCGGCCACAACAGCCACCTGCCCGACTGGGGCTACATCCGGCCGGTGTTCTACGAAGGGGAACTGCTGTTCTTCACGCTGGTGCGCGGGCACATGATGGACACCGGCGGTTCGTTTCCCGGCGGCTACTTCGCCAATGCCTACGACATCATCGCCGAGGGCCTGAACATCCCGCCCCTGAAAGTGATCAAGCGCGGCGTGGTGGATGCCGATCTGAACAAGCTGATCTTCAACAACGTGCGCTGGCCGGTCGAGGTCAAGATCGACACCGACGCCATGATCGCCACCAGCAAGTTCGCCGAGAACCGCATCATCGATCTGCTGCGGCGCTATGGCAAGGACACGGTGCTCGCGTCCATCCACCAGATGATGGACCGCACCGAGCGCGCGGTGCGCGCGGAGATCGCGGCGATACCCGACGGCACTTATTCGGGCGAGTCCGCCACCGACGATGACGGCACTATTCTCGATGAGCCGGTTACGGTGCGGGTGGACGTGAGCATCAAGGGCGACGAGATCACGCTGGACTTTTCGCGCAGCGACGCCCAGCGCCCCGGATTCATCAATTGCGTTTACGCCAGCACATACGCGCGAGCCGCCGCCGCGGTCATCGTCTATATGGACCCCGCGCTGGCGGATTTTCACAATCAGGGCTCGCTGCGGCCGATGACGGTGATCGCGCCGCTCGGGAACGTGACCAACTGCAAGTATCCGGCCACCGTCGGCGCCTGCCCCATCAGCATCGGCGGCCAGGTGCTCGAATCGGTGGTCGAGGCGCTGAGCAAGGCCAGGCCCGACCGGTCGATCGCCAGCTGGGGCAAGCATCGCGGCGATTATACCTTCGCCACCGACACCCGGACCGGGGAGCGCTATGTGCGCACCACCTTCGACTACGACGGCAGCGCCGGCGCGGTCTGGGGCCACGACGGCATGACCGGTCCCACCACGATCACCACTCTAGGCTCGGTGCAGCGCGGCAGCATCGAAGAGGCGGAGATCCGCTTCCCCTGGCGCATGGTGAATTTCGAAACGCGTCCGAACTTCAGCGGCCACGGCCGCTGGCGGGGCGGCGGCGGCATCGACTGGCGCGCGGTGAACGAAGGCAGCGACGGGCGCATGTCCACCGGCAGCTCCGACGGCGACGTGGTCCAGGGCAAGGGCGCCCAGGGCGGCCAGCGGGTTCCCCTCGCCCGGACCTTCATCCTGCGGGGCGACCAGAAGATCCGCGTCAAGCCGCACCGGATGGCCGAAGTCAAGAAAGGCGACGTGGTCGTCAAGCTCAGCCCCGGCGGCGGCGGCGTGGGCAACCCCTGGCTGCGGCCGGTTGACAAGGTCGCGACGGACGTGAAGAACGAAAAAATCACCGCGGAGGTTGCACGGCTGGTCTACGGCGTGATTCTGGATCCTGTGAACATGAAGGTGGACGAGGCGGCCACGGCCAAGCTGCGTTCGTCGCCCCCGGCCCAGCGGTTTGAGGCGGTGATCAACGAAGAGACGCTGGAGATCGAAATGAAACCCAGCGACGAGAAAATGGAGAATGCACGGTGAAACAACTGACGATCGACGTAGGCGGAACCTTCACTGACTGTCTGGTGCTCGAGGAATCCGGTCAACTGCAGCGCTTCAAGGCCTCCACGACGCCCGACGACCCGACGCTGGGCTTTTTCGCTGCCGTGGGCAAGGCGGCCAAGCACTACGGGCAGACGCTGAAGCAGTTTCTGGGCGATGTGGAGCAGATCGTCCACGGCACGACGCTGGGCACCAACATCCTGATCACCGAGCGGGGCGCCAAGGTGGGCACGATCACCACCAAGGGCTTTCGAGACATCGTCGAGATGCGCCGCGGCATCAGAAACCTGCACGGCTCCATGTTCGACATGTTCATCGAACCCTACCAGCCGCTGGTGCCCCGTCATCTGTCCCTGGGAGTCGAGGAGCGCACCCTTTACACCGGCGAGATCCTCACCCCGTTGAACGAGGGCGAACTTCGGACCGCCGCGCACAGACTCCTGGACGAAGGCTGTACCGCCATCGCCATCTGCTTCCTGCATTCCTATGCGAACGGCGAAAATGAACTCAAGGCCAAGCGCATCGTCCAGTCGATGGCACCCGAGACCTATGTGACTACCTCGCACGAGATCCTGCCGGTATTCCGGGAGTTCGAGCGCTTCTCCACCGCCGTGATCAGCGCATACATCGGCCCCTCCATCACCCGCTACGCACGCAAACTGCAGACCGGCCTCAAGGAGCAAGGCTGCAACGGCCGCCTGCTGATGATGCTCGCCAACGGCATGGTGCAGGTGGTCGACGAATGCGTGGACCGCGCCGTATACCTGCTGAATTCCGGGCCTGCCGCGGCGCCCTACGGCGCGAGCTACCTGGGCGGCCTGCATGGCAAGAACAACCTGCTCTCGGTCGACATGGGCGGCACCAGCTTCGATGTCTGCGTCATCAAGGACGGCGAGATTCCCACTACCTCGGATTCCTGGGTGGGCGAGCACCGCGTGGCCATCAAGATGGTCGATGTCCCCACCGTCGGTGCCGGCGGCGGCTCGCTGGCCTGGATCGATTCCCTGGGCCTGCTGCGCGTCGGTCCCCAGAGCGCCGGCGCGGATCCAGGGCCTGCCGCCTACGGCAAGGGCGAGGACGCGTCGGTGACCGACGCGGACCTGGTGCTGGGCTATATCCCCGCGGATTACTTCCTGGGCGGTGACGTCAAGCTCGACGTCGCGCGCTCGCATCAGGCCGTGGCCCGGGTAGGCAGCAAACTGAATATGGATGCCAGCCAGACCGCGGTGGTGATGTACACCACCATCAACACGGTGATGGCCAACCTGATTACCGAGGTCTGCACCAAGAAAGGCCATGACGTGCGCGATTTCACCCTGGTGGCCGGCGGCGGCGCCGGCGGCATCCACGCCGCCGCCATCGCCAAACAGTTGTCCATCCCGATGGTGATCGTTCCCCGCGTGGCCGCTCTGATGAGCGCCTTCGGCATGTTCGCCATGGACCTCGGACTGGAGTACGCCCGCTCCTGCGCGCGCAGGCAGAACAAGCTGGATTTTGCCGAAATCAGCAGCCTGTATGTGGATATGCGCCGGCAGGCCACGGAAGACTTTGCGCGCATCGGCATCTCCGAGTCGCAACTGGCCTACAAGCCCACGGTGGAAATGCGCTATGTCGGCCAGTTCCATGAGGTGGAGATCGACCTGCCCGCCGAGGACCTGAACGCCGAGAACCTGAAGGGGCTGCTCGACAACTTCCACGCCCAGTACGAGAAGCTGTTCACCTACAACATGCCCTGGCGCGCAGCGGAGTTCCTCACCTACCGGTTGAAGGTGACATCGGCATCGCGGCCGGTGCAGATGGCGGTGCTCAGCCAGTCCGCCGCCGGCGTCGAAACCGCCCGTCGCGGTTCACGCCTATGCGTGTTCGATGGCAATCCCAAGCCGGTCGAGACCCCCGCCTACGACTGGGATCGGATGGCGCCCGGTCACACGCTTACCGGCCCTGCGCTCATCGACGACAAGACGACCACGGTGCTGGTGGTGCCGGGGTTCACCTGCGAGGTCGACGCCTATCACAATCTGCTGCTGCGGGCGCAATGAACTCCGGCGCGGGATCCAGCGGTAGATCGCCGCAGAGAAAACAAATCGCGCGCGACCCGGGCGAACCGGGAACATCCTGAAGGGTTCATTCAAGATCGCCGCTTGTGCACGGATGTATTTTATCCGTGCACAAGCGGCGATCCGCGCGGACAGCCTTTCGTCCGCGCAACATCACGACTCTCCAAAATGCGTGCTGTCTATTTCTCCGACCGCATCCGCGCGAGCGCCTTGGCGCGCCACATGTTCCATGCCCGTCCGTAGTCTTGCGGCGGAACCGACGCCTTCACTTCACTGGCGTCGAGGCAGGCGATCTTCCCTGCCGGACCCGCGATCATCATCGCCTGCATCTGCAATCGGGCGCTGATTTCGAGGTAGATGCTGCGGCCCACCGCGCGGGGCAGGTTTTCGCCCACGACCACGGACCCATGGCCGCGCATCAGCGCGGCCGGCTTTCCTCCCAGCGTCTTTGCCAGCGCCTTCCCGAGATAAGGCGTCTTCACCAGCAGATCGGTGCCCTTCTCCACATCCCGAATCTCGAAGTTGGGCACGCCTTCGCCCACGAACGCGGCCATATGGAATATGGGACGCAGAGATTCGCTCGTAATGCCGAACGGAATAATAGACGGCGAATGGTTGTGGACCACGGCATTGATTTCCGGCCGGGTCTTGTAGATCTCGCCGTGAATGAAGCGCTCCCGATACGAGTCGCGGCCGCGCGGATCGATCGGATTGCTGTCCAGGTCGTACTCGAGGATGTCATCCTCGGTGATCAGTTCCGGTGCGAGCGAACGCGACATGAAGTAGCGCTGCGGGTCGCGATCCGAGCGCACGCTCACGTGCCCGTAGCCGTCGATGACGCCGTGCTCCGCCAGAATCCGGTTCGCCGCGGCGAGATCCTCGATAAGACTCATTGCCATTCACTCCTTCCTCATTTGACTGGGCAGCCTGCCCAGTCGGGTATGAACACAGACGGCTAATTGTGCCATCAGAACCAGCCGTCTGACGCATTCGGCGCGCGATGGTATCCCCGTTTGCATGGCGTAGTCGCCACGCGCATTCGCACGCTATGCTGCCGCCAGGTACTCCGGTCCTGCCGCCGCCAGCCCTGTCAGGTGCAGGTTATTCGCGTTGATAGAGGTGTCCGCACGAACGGGGAAAAGCCATTGGTGCGGCTGCGGGAATTTCGGCTCGCTCAGGTCTTGCGGTTCTTGAAGAACGAATCCTTGTGGCTGATCTTGCCGTTCTTGAAGGTGAAGACGTCGCAGCCTTTCACCTCGAGGCGCGTCCCGTCGGACGGGGTGCCAGTGAAAACCCACTCCGAGAGGCCACGATTCCCGCTCACGAAGTGAACGGCGCTTCCGAAATGGGCGTCCGGGAAGATCTGGAAGACCCGTTCAAAAGCCCTCCTTACGGCCTGGCGGCCGTCGAAACGCTTGCCGCCCACTTCGGGGCCGGCCGTGGTTTCGAACGCGCAGTCGTCGGCCATGAAGGTCATGAGCCGCTCGACGTCGTGCTGGTTCCACGCGTCGCCAAAAGCCTCCAGGAACTCGATGCTGACTTCGTCGGCGGTGGCAGTGCTCATCGGGGTCTCCTCTCAGGATCGCGGCGGCGGCGCGAAACCGTCGAGCGGGCGATCGCGTTTTGCGAGCGCCGGCTTCCGGAAAAATTACATGTGTTGCTTGCGCCGTTCAAGCAAGCCAGGTGTAACCCGGGCCAAGAGCAGGAAGGGCTCTCGCCACTGCGGAGAGGGTCCCTGGCATACGGCGACCCGGCCTGGAGGCTTCATCGGGATCCTGCCGTAGACCGCATCGAGGCTTCCTGCTTCCACATCTCCCAGGTGCGGTCCTGTCCCGGACCCGTGCCCGTCCGACTCGCGTCCCGCGCCTGCTCCATTTTCGTGCCTTCTTCCGGCGAAATGTACGTGATCGGCCCGCCCAAGGCGAGCGCCTGAAGCTGCAGCCTCGAATTGACCTCGGTGTAGATCGCGCGCGACACCACGCGGCGCACGTCCGGCCCCACGACGGCATTGCCATGGCCCCGAAGCAGCACGACCGGGCCGGCCCCCAGCTTCGCCGCCAGTGCCTTGCCGAGGGCGCCGTTTCTCACCAGCATGTTCGTCATTCCGGCCACGTCCCTGATCTCGAACACCGGCACGCCGGCATGCAGAAACGATGCGGTGGTCGCGACCGGCCTGAGCGGCACCTGGGTGACGCTGAACGGAATGACCGTCGGGGAATGACTGTGGACCACCGCGTGGATATCGGAGCGAGCGCGGTAGATTTCCGCGTGGATGAAGCGTTCCGAATAGACTTCCCTTCCCTGCTGGTCCAACGGTTTGCCGTCGAAATCGAATTCCATGATGTCCGCCGGCGTGACCAACCCCGGTGCGAGCGCGCGGGACATGAGGAATCGTGACGGATTGCGGGGATCGCGGATGCTCACGTGGCCGAATCCATCCAACACCCCCTGGTGATAGAGGATGTGGTTCGCCGAGACCAGATCGTCGATCATTTTGTCGAATCCGGGCCTGGTCTGGGCCAGCGCCCCGCTCGCCGCCGCGATCCCCAGGCCCAGGATCACCGCGCACGTTCGCAGCCTGCGTTGCGCAGCGGCGCGCACGGTCGAATCGCTCATTCCAGTCTTCATGTTCCTTGCTCCTTGCTTCGTCGATTATGCCATGGCGGAAGACCCGCGATGGTCGTTCGCGTAACCTGTCGTTCATGGGCCTGCCCGCCTCCGGCTCGGGAAACGGGGCGCGGCACCGCATGGCGATTGTGGACGCGGCTGCCACCTTCCCCTAGGCAGCGAGGATCTGAAACTCCGTCGAATAGGCGTGCATGCGCCGGGCACCCGTATTGGTGATGAGCACGGTTTCCGCAAAAACGCATCCGGTCTCCCCGTTACGCCATCTGGGATCGAACAGGTCGATATTGAAGGCGAACACCATGTTCTCGCGGAACTGGTCGGCCATCGCTGCGATCGCACCCTGATCCGCGCCGATCGCGTGGTGCCGGTAGCGCGGATATTCGAGCGAACCCAATCCATGACCGTGGATTCCGGCCTCGCAAATTCCCAGGCCACGGGACTCGATGGTCGCTTTGACAGCGTCCATGGCAGTTGACATCTTCCTTCCGGGGCCGAACATACGGAGTCCGCTCTCGTAGGCCGCGAGGCAGCCGTCATAGATTTCCAAGTACTTCGCTTCCGGTTCACCGATGCAGAAAGTTCGCTCGACATGCGTGAAATAGCCGCCGTACTTAGGGTGAATCTCGCAGATGATCATGTCACCGGAATCGATCCGTCGCTGGGTCGGCACCCTGAATGGATGGGGACGCGGAGAGCGATCGCACGCCCAGAGGAACAACGTGGGCTCCTCGCCGCCGTTGGCGAGCATGGTCTCCATCATGGCTCCATATACCTCGCACTCCTTGACACCCGGTCTTGCCTTGTCCCGGCATGTCGCGAGCATCAGGTCGCCCAATCGCGCTGCCTGCCCGAGCATTTCGATTTCTTCGGCGCTCTTGATGGCACGAGCCTTCTCCAGCATGTCGTCAATGTTGACGAGGTCGGCCTTGGGCATCAATTGCTGCAGCCGAACATACATGCTGTGCGGAACCCAGCCATCGGGATCAAGCGGTCCCGCCAGCCCATCCATCCCGATCCTCGCTGCATCGAGTCGAAGTTCTTTCAGCCTGCCGGCTACCGTCTCGGCGAGCGAGCCCTTGCGCGACCGTACGTCCGTCACCCAGTTCTGCGCACTGCGCCAGTATTCGATGAACACCGGCGAGAATACATAGCTCGTCGGTTTCCCCTCCAGCGGGAAGATCAGGATGTTGAATTCCGCATTGCCTCCGATCGGGCTCAAGTAACGCGCATTGGCGACGCAGAAATCCCAATGTAACGGCATGCCGGTCAGCACCAGACAGTCCAGCCCCTTCGCACGCATCGCCTGCCGCGTCTCCGCCCAGCGCCGATCCCGTTCGCGCAACGACAATCTCGGAACTTCCAACATATCTCTCACGATTTGCCTTTCCCTGTTCTCTGTCTCGATGCCCGCACCGAAACGCAGATCCCCGACTTCACTTCAGTCATCGAGCAGTTTCAAACGTTTCAGGCTGTCGAGGTAGTCGGCGATGCCCCTTTCGAGATCGAATTGAGGCGCGTATCCGAGTTCCTGCCGCGCCCGTGAAATGTCGTAGATCCCGGACATAGGATATGGAGCATTGAAGAAATTCAGCCCCGGTCCGATCTGAATATCCGCTTTTGGAAGGTGCCGACGCAGGATGCGCGCGAAGTCGTTGAGCGTAGCCCCTGCTCCGCTGCCAATGTTGAATACGCGGCTCTTGAGATTTTCAGTCACGGTTGCGAGATAGATCCCCAACGCCGTATCCTTGTTGTATATGAAATCATCCTGCTGGTCGCCGCCTTGGGCAAGATGGAATGGCAGACCGCGGGCGGGATTCTCGACAATCTGGCTGGTTACACCCATCTTGCCGTGCCTCGCCGTCTTTCCAGGACCGTAGGTCGCCGCAAACCGAAGCACGACGACATCGATACCCATGTTCGCCTGATAGTACAAACCGACGTGCTCGCCCATGAGCTTCGCCGAGTCGTAGATCCTGATCGGATTCTTGGGCATATCCTCCTGCATGCGCTTGTAGGTCGGATGCCCATACTCGCCGAGCACCGCCCCGTAGATACCCTTGGCGCTGGTATAAACGACGCGCTTCACCTCGAACAGGCGCGCGGCTTCCAGAACGTTCACCATGCCCATGACATTGACCTGGACACTGAGCGCGGGGTTCGCCTGAGACACCGCGCCGACAAATGCCGCCGTATGCACGATGTGCGTCACGTTGCGGGTCTTGATCACCTGCAGCAGGCGAGGCATATCGAGCAAGTCGCCCAGTTCTATGTCCACCTCGTCCAGAATATCGGCGATGAGCCTTTCATCCCGGTGGCGGGCGAATATGACCGGGCGATGTCCTTCCAGAACAAACTTGCGGCTGGTTTCGGCGCCGATGACGCCCATTCCGCCGGTAATCAGGACCTTCATGTTGTCAATTCCTCAAATTGGCGTCTTCAGGACGAGCTTGGCTCCCTCCTGCGAGAAGAGCAGCAGCAATACCCAACTCAATGAGAATTGTTCCGCTAATCGACCTTGGCCCCGCTCGCCCTCACCAGCTTCCCCCAGTGATCGAGATCGGTCTTGATGACCTGAGCGAATTGGTCAGGCGAAATTGCAACCGTTTCCAATCCGAGCCTGGTGATGTTTTGCGCACGAAATTCGGGCGCACTCACAATGCGCGTGACGTCCGCGTGTATCTTGGCGACGACGTCTTTGGGCAGATTGGCGGGGCCGAGTATGCCAAACCAGGTGCCCGACTCGAATCCGGGGAACCCGGACTCCGCGATCGTCGGCAGGTCCGGGCGCAATGCAAGGCGTTTGGCAGTCGCCGCCGCGAGGATCTTCAACTTCCCGGCTTTCGCGTGAGGCTCCACCACACTGAGATTCACCAGGAACACGTGGATCTGTCCGGATAACAGAGCCGTCACTGCCGGCGTCGAGCCCTTGTAGGGAACATGTACGATGTCCACTCCGGCAAGCTGCTTTAGCTGCTCCATGCTGATATGGTTGTAAATGCCGCTGCCCATGGAACCGTAGCTGAGGGAACCCGGCTTGGCCTTCGCAAGAGCGATCAGTTCTTGCAGGCTGGATACCGGAACGGATGCACCGACCGCCAATACGGGCGAGGCTTGACTCAGCACCACGACAGGGGTGAAATCCTTGAGCGAATCGTACGGGAGCTTGCTGTATAGAAACGGGTTGATTACGAATGTCGAGGCATCGGACACGATGAGCGTATAGCCGTCACCAGGGGACCGAGCCACGGCTTCGGCACCGATGATCTGGCCGGCGCCCGGGCGGTTCTCGATGATGACGGCTTGGCCCCACACGTCGCTCAGCCGCTGTCCGACGGTGCGCGCCAGGATATCCGTAACACCGCCGGGCGCCGCTGGCACAATGATCTTCACCGGCTTCGATGGGTAACCCTGAGCTGTGGCGCCAAGAGAGACTAGTGTAAGCAAAACTACAAGTGCCGCCTTGCACGCTATGGTACGCACGTTCATGACATTCTCCATTTCGTCGATTCAGCGACGCACGTCGCTTCCAGGTTCGCTCGCCGAGACACCACGCGATATTGCGTGACCGATTCCCAGGGGTTTTGCGTCGACCAGCACGAAGGCGACTCGGGCGCGCTCGCGTCCGCGGTTTACCCAGGCGTGGTTCGTGCCTCGCTGAACCATGACATCCCCGGCCTTTAGCTTGACCGTCGAATCGTCCATGTCCATCTCGATCTCACCGGAGAGGACAATCACGTAGTCAACCGTTTCGGTTCGATGCATGACGGCGGAATTGCCGGGAGGGAAATCGATCACTGCAAACCTGGTTCCATTTGGCGGGGGCGGTGAGCCGAGAATGCGGGAACCCATGTCCTCAATGTGTTCGCCCACCGAAATATCAGTTGGTATTTCATCGGTGCACCAGATAAGCGTCGAAACGGTACCGGGGCCGGGGTATTTCGCGTTCGAGGCCGGGCCGTCCATTATGACCTTGGCGACCCGATCCTGGTCGTGCCCGGTGACAACTCGACGGATCGCCGGATACTTCGGTTTCTCTGTTTGCATTGTGCCTTCCCTTGGATTTGATTCTCACCCGGCTTGAGTCAAACTTTGTACGAGCTCAATACTTCTTCTGGAAAAAGCTCCTCTGGCACGACCCTGCGATGGCACACGCCCTGCTCGTGCCCGATGGCGCGCGCAAGCGTGTCGGTGGTGCCGCCGGGCGAAGTGGGAACAACGATCTTGACTGGCTTCGACGGGTACGCTTGCGCGCCGACCGGGAATGGCACGCACGCAAGCGCCGCGGCAACTATCAGCCTGAAGGCGCGGATCAATATCATCGACGGGCCACCTCGATTGATGCAAACGTTAGAGCAGGAGCGCGCCGCAGGGCATTACCGCTCCGGAATCCTGAATGGCGTCGCTAGGGTATTACTACCGTCGGTGTGGATCTTGTGACTCAGATCACGCATGGGACCGACGACGGGCAAGCCCATCCATAACGCCTTCTTCGCCGTACGGCTCATCCGACAGTGGTACGCATAGCAGTCAGGTATTCCCCGCAAGGAATGGGGTTTCGGTCGGAAATGCCGCGCAACTCAAACGAAAATGGCTCTTGCTGCGATCGCTCATTCGGTCTTGATGCCGCCCTTTTCCACGACGGTCTTGTAGCGGGCCGACTCGGACTTGAGAAAGGCGGCGGTTTCACCGGGCGTCAATCCAATCGGGACGTGGCCCACGCTGGCGATGCGTTTGCGCGCTTCCGGGATGGCGAGCGCGGCCCGGAATTCGCTGGCGAGCCGGGCGATGATGTTCGGGCTGGTGCCGTGCGGGGCCGACAGCACCCACCAGTTGCCGCCCAGCAACTGCGGGAAGCCCGCCTCGGCCGAGGTCGGCACATCGGGAAGCTCGACCATCCTCTGTGTTGCCATGACAGCCAGGGCTTTCAGCCGGCCGCTCCTGACCATGCTGATGACGCCGGTCAGCGTCGGAAAAGCGATCTGGATGTCGTTGGCCATCAGCGCCTGCACCATGGGAGGCGTCCCCTTGTAGGGGACATAGACGAGGGCGTCCCCGGTCAACTGCGAAAAGAAAGCGCCCGTAAGATGGGCCGGCGACCCGGTGCCCGGCGAGCCGTAGTTGAACTTGCCCGGGTTGGCGCGCACGTAATCGATCAGTTCTTTCAGCGTCCTGGCGGGAACGTTGGTGTTGACGATGGTGAGCAGCGGCGCCTCGGCCAGCACCGTGATCGGATCGAGCTGGGTGAGCGGATCGTAGCCGATATTCTTGAACAGGTGCGGCGTCACCGCGTAGTTCGCCGTGGGCGCGAGCAGCAGGGTGTAGCCGTCGGGCGTCGCGCGCACCACCTCGGCCGTGCCGATGTTGCCGGCGGCGCCCGGCTTGTTTTCGAGCAGGAAGCGCTGGCCGAG
>Ga0156228_1133_pt1 | contig 12371 bp, 11 predicted proteins | sample RifCSPlowO2_12_FD_107876 | JGI IMG/M metagenome (GOLD analysis project Ga0156228, IMG submission 107876) | Betaproteobacteria bacterium RIFCSPLOWO2_12_FULL_65_110 | reverse complement strand
TAAGATATGCAAAATCATTGATTAGGCTCATTCAACGTCAGTCCGGCACTTCTGCAGTGGAAGTTGTGTACTTAGATCAATTGCCGGGATAACGTGAAGCGCCGACGTCGCGAAATCCAAATAACAGCATCGCCTCCAATATGCACGTTTCTAAATTGCCGCAGACAGCACAGTAATGGCCTTGATACTTAAAAAAGAGCCCCGGTTAGGCGTCAAGATGGAGGGGTTCGCATATCAAGTCGAGGCAGTCGAAGCGGTTCGTAATCTTGAATATGCGGCAATCTTTCATGAGCAGGGACTTGGCAAGACGAAAATTGCGGTTGATTTACTTCTATATTGGATAGAAAAAGGCATTGTAGATACTGTCCTGTTAGTCGCTAAGAAGGGCCTGGTCGCAAATTGGCAGCGAGAACTTAAGGCACATGCCTATATTCGTCCGCTGACTCTGACAGGGGATCGAAGGCGGAATTTCTACGTATTCAATAGTCCGACGCGGCTAATCCTTACTCACTACGAGGTAGTTAAGGCGGAGAAAGAGCGACTTCAATTATTTCTGAAGACTCGGTCAGTGGGAATTATTTTGGACGAAGCAACAAAGATTAAGAATCCAGATTCCGAGCTTACCCAGGCGTTCCTTGAGGTGCGCTCGCTATTTAAGCGGCGGGTAATCATGACCGGAACGCCGGTCGCAAACCGACCATACGATCTTTGGGCGCAAATTCGATTTCTTGACGGCGGGGTAGCACTAGGCAACGATTACGAGGACTTTCGTCGGAAACTCGATTTGTCTAATGATCTCGGAGATGATCAGGCTGCACAGGACGCTTTCGAAGGGGTGCTTCGGGTCATTCATGATCGGCTAGCGCCTTTCGCTGTGAGGGAGACCAAACAAGGCGGGGTCATTCAGCTTCCGGAAAAGATCGTTACGCGCCTAACCACAGAATGGGAACCTCGGCAGTTCGAGCTCTATACGCAGGTCAGGACTGAACTTCGAGCGGCGGTAGTCAAGAACGGTATCCCAACCGAGGACGATTCAGAACGGGCGATAAAGCGGTTATTGCGATTGGTGCAGATCGCCTCCAATCCGGCCTTGGTTGATGAGAGCTACACAATCATTCCAGGCAAGTGGGAGCCCTTAGAAGAACTTGTCGACACCATAATTGTGAACGACGAGAAATGCATTATTTGGACAACTTTTACCGACAACGCGGATTGGTTGGCAAGGAAACTGCAGCACTACAGCGCCACTAAGGTTCATGGAAAGCTGTCTATGGAGCAGCGGAACCGCGCCGTGACGCTGTTTCTCGATGATCCAGATTGCAAGGTTCTCGTAGCAACACCGGGAGCGGCCAAAGAGGGACTAACACTCACCGTGGCAAACCACGTGATCTTTTATGACCGCGGCTTTAGCCTGGATGACTACCTCCAGGCGCAGGACAGGATTCACCGGGTCTCGCAGGTCAAGACTTGCCACGTGTACAACTTGATCATGCGTGATTCCATTGATGAATGGATCGATGTACTGCTGCAGGCCAAACGGCTTGCGGCGCAGTTGGCTCAGGGAGATATTTCCTACGACTACTACAAGAGTCAAATGACGTACTCGTACGGCGACCTCATTAGAAAAATTCTCGGGATTAACAAGGCAAAAGCATGAGCAAAGCGACGCAAGGCGCCGACACACTTGGCGCTGGCAAGGACACGCTAGTAATAAGACATAAACGAATTCCGGTTAGGGTTGCGGATGTCCCACAGCATGAGCTCAAGTTCTATCTGGAAAATCCTAGGCTCTACACAATGATTCGCGCGGATGGGAAGGAGCCGACGCAGGAGGAGATAGAGGAAACTCTTTCAAAGATGGAGCATGTAAAGGTTCTGGCGCAATCGATAAAAGAGAATGGCGGTTTGATGGACGCGATCTTTGTGCACGAGGATACGAACGTCGTATTGGAGGGAAACAGCCGATTGGCCGCATACCGAATTTTGGCCAAGCATGATGCAGTCAAGTGGGGATATATCCGGGCGAAAATACTTCCCCAATCGATTACCGAGCGAGAGATTTTCACGTTACTGGGTCAATATCATATCATCGGCAAGAAAGACTGGGCACCGTTTGAGCAAGCAGGGTATCTCTATCGGCAGCACGTAGATAACGGGGTCTCGATTGCAGAGCTTTCAAGTGAGATTAATCTAAGTCATCGTACGATTACTCATCTGGTTTCCGTTGTTCAATTCATGATTGAGAATAGCGAAAAAGATGTAAATTGCTGGAGCTATTACGACGAGTATCTAAAATCAACTAAGATAAAGAAGGCTCGTAAAGAGTATTCACAGCTGGACAAGATAATTGTTAAGAAGATCAGATCCGGTGAAATTCCAAGGGCAGTGGATGTTCGCGACGAGTTGAAGAAGATAGTCGAAGCGGGCGGGAAGGTATTGCAAAACTTTGTTGAAGGAAAGAAAGGATTTGTTGACAGTGTGCACGCTGCCATTGACAAGGGGGCAGGGCATCAGGATGTAAGGCACTTGCGAAAATTTAAGGAGTGGATCGCTTCTCAAGACACTATTGCAGAGTTGATCACATTGGAAGGTAGTGCACGAAAAGAGTGTCTCTATGACCTCAAGAAAATACAGACACTCGTGTTGTTGGCGCTCAGGAAAATGACTTGAATTAAGTCGAGTGTTGCCGCGACCTCTTTCGGGCTACTGCGAAACGACATCGAACGCAGCATCGTTGCGGCGGTCGTATCTAGTCAGTGTGCTGCGTGTAAGGGGATTGAATGACGACTTTTTCAGATGGGCTCGTTCTCGGTTCGGTCGCGAAGAAGTTAAGCGTTGCTCGGTCCAAGAGCGTCGACATCAAGACCGTCACGGCGGGCAGCAAGAAAGCGCTTTCTACCAAGGTCCTGGGCGAGGAGCAGGACGGTTGGTATGTGGTTAAGCGAAATAAGTACTCGGTTCGTATGGCCAAGGTCAAGCCTGACGACAGGCAGTTGGAAGACGACGTTTGGAACCTACTTCACAAGTTAGGCTTTAAGGAACTCAACGCCGACCGGAACTTCACGATCCAGGTTGGCCCGAATGCGCCGGCGCGGCAGATCGACGTCTTTGCCAAAGACGAGGAAACTGTTTTCATAGTCGAATGCACACAGGCGCAAGAGAGCGGTTCAAAATCAATTAAGAGCTTAATCGACAAAATCAATGGCATGCGCGATGGTGTCATCAAGGCCATCCACGCCCATTACGGTAAGCAACCTAAACTCAAAGTGAAATGGGCGATTGCTACTAGAAACGTCGACTGGAGAGAGGCTGACAAGCAGCGTGCTGCTGAGGCGAAAATTGCGGTGATTACTGAGCACGAGATCGCGTACTACAACAAGTTGACTAGTTACCTAAAGGGGGCAGCTCGCTACCAATTTCTGGCCCGTTATCTCAAGGGCGAAGGTGTTGAAGGTTTAGAAATCAAGGTACCAGCGACAAAAGGTAGCATGGGCGGCGTCTCGTTTTATAACTTTCTTATTTCCCCTTTCGAGCTACTCAAGATTTCCTACATTAGCCACAAAGCGACGCTCGGAAATGACCTTGAAACCTACCAGCGTATGGTCAAACCTTCGCGCCTGAAGAGTATCGCAGCCTATATTGATACAGGGGGACAGTTCCCGACGAATATCGTCATCAACTTCAAAACCAAGAAAAGCAACCTTCAATTCCAGAAAATGGAAAGTTTCGAGAATACCTTCTTTGGCAAGCTAACGCTTCCAGGCAAGTATGGGTCAGCCTGGGTCATAGATGGGCAACATCGGCTCTACGGGTTTGCGTTCTCAAAGCGGGGTACGAATCATGTCGTTCCAGTGTTGGCTTACGAGAACTTGCCCACGCGCAAAGAGATGGATCTGTTTGTTGACATTAACTCCAAGCAGGTTAAGGTCTCTCGGAGTCTTCTGAATGAACTTTATGCCACTCTTAATTTTGATTCAGATGATCCGACAGAGCGACTGGAGGCTATGTACTCAAAGATCGCGCTGCGCCTAGGCGAGGTGCACAACTCCCCCATTAAGAATAGGGTCGTCACCTCCGCAACAGACAAAGATCACTATCGCTGTCTGTCTCTCACGTCGCTTACCGATGGATGTCAGGAAAACCACTTCCTCGGCGGGGTCTCGCCAAATGTTGAACCTGGGCCGTTGAGCCATGTCTCCTCGGATGCCGCATCTAGCATCGACAAGGCGGTGGATACGATCGTAGGTTTTCTCGATATTGTTGCCAAGGGCGTTCCCGAACATTGGGCACTGGGTGACAGCAAAGGGGGGTTCCTTTGCACAAATACTGGGTTGCGGGCATTGCTCAAACTTTTAAAGGAAATAATCAATTTCTTCGAGGGGCAACAACACGTTAAAGCGGTCAGCATGGATGCAGAGGACATCGTGGAGAAAGTGGCGCCTTACACGACACCGCTGGTGGAATTCTTTAAGAATGCCGCCGCAAGCCAAATTCATAGCTTTCGTTCACGGCATGCTCTAGGTGGAGTGACACAAAACTGCTTGAGCATGATGGGGATCATCGCCGAATCCATTCCGGAATTCACGAATAATGAACTTAAGGTTCATCTAAGTACTCGCGACGAGGCCGGCACAAACGTTGCGCGTGATCTTATTGTCGAGATCAATTCCATTCTCTACGACAACGTCTTGGGTACGTTGAGAGCTCACTACGGTGTGGAAAAAGATTCTTGGTGGAAGAAGGGCGTTCCGGAGGCTACGCGAGAGAGATGTCTTATCAATAGCAACCGTGATCCTGATACGAAGGAGTTCTGGCAGTATCTATCACTTGCAGATTATCAAACGATAGTTCTATTCAACTGGACCTTATTCGAGAAGAATTACAGCTTAGGCGACGAAGGCAAGAAAGCTGACAAGGTGAGATGGATTGGTCGCCTGAACAAGATTCGGCAAACTACTGTTCATCCGGAGAAGGGTCCGATTTCGAAGGACGAGGTCGCTTTCGTTGAGCAAATCTACGCTTTCGTAAAGGCGAAAATAGCGGTTGCATCTCGGCCAGGGGCTCTCTGATCCGGGACTGTGTTCTCGATCACCTTCAGAATCGTTGCGCGAAGCTGTCGAAGAACTGAATGTACCCTCGTATCGGCAGCGATGCCGCTTCCAGGGCGTCTATCGCGCCTTGTCGATGAGTACCGCGACGCCGGAGGCGCCCGGGGCGACGGGCTTGCTTGCGCCTTCGAGGTCGCCCGGCTGCGGAACGACGCCGCCGGATTTGGCGACGCGCGCGGTGATCACCACACGCGTGGCGCGCGACAGGGTGTTGTCCGGGCTCATCGCCATCGAGTCGTCGAGCGTGAACTTGAGCGGCAGTTCCCGGACCGTGGCGCGGAATACCGCAAGCGGCGGGCCTCCGCCCTGCGGCGCTCGCGCGAATATGAACAACGTGTCATTCGGCGAGGCGCGCCCTGCGAGCTCAGGCGTGATCGTCACGGTGCCGCTGACGGCGCGGCCGGCGTCAGTCGCGGCGGCAGCCGGCGCCGCACGCGCCGCGGAGGCCTTGGGCTGCGTCTGACCGAGCGCTGCGCGGGCTTCGGCAAGGCCCGCTGTGATCTGCTTCGCGAATTCGCTGTCCTGCGGCAGCACGGCAAGCGCGCGTTCCCAGTCCCGGGCCGCGGTCGCGAAATCCTTTTTCTGGAATGCGATGGTGCCCGCAAGGGCGAGGGCCTTGGGCTGATTCGGATCCAGCGCGAGCGCGCGCTTGAGCAGTTTCTCCGGTTCGCCCGCGAGGCTGCCGCCGCCCCTGGCGCCGGCATAGACATCCGCATAATCCGCCAGCAGGCGGGCGTCGTCGGGACGCCGCTTGATGGCCTCTTCGAACGCGTTCAGCGCATCCTGGAGCCGACCGACATAGGCGTAGGTTCGTCCGAGCATCGCCCAGCCTTCGCCATCCTCGGGCGCAGCGTTGAGCCTTTTCGCCAAACTGTCGGCCATCGCCAGCATCTGCTCGTTTTCCGCCGCATGCCCGGCGGCGGCTTGCGCGGCCGGCGGCCTGCCCGATAGCGCGCGCGGCTCTCCCAGTACGATGTACATGGCGATCGCCGCCATCGGCAGCACGACCGCGAGCAGCAAGGCGATGCGCGGGCTGCGCGCGGCCAGCGCGGGCCGCTCGCCGTCCGTGACCTGGCTCTCCTCGACGGCGCGCCGCTCGATTTCGCGCCTGGCGCTTTCCCACTGACCGCGGTCGATCGCGCCCGCGCGCAGTTCGGCATCGTTGTCCTCGAGCGCCCGGCGCAGCAGTTCGATATTGGCGGCGCCCCGGTCCGAGGTCTCGGCCTCGCGCCGCGCCAGCAGCGGCGGCAGCACGACCAGCAACGCGCCGGTCATCATCACGGCGGCAAGCGCCAGAAACACCGTCACTGGGAGTCCTTGTCCGTGGTGCCCAGCAACGCCCGGGCGCGTTCGCTCTCGGCATCGGTAAGCGGGACGTCGGCGGGCTGCTCCCTTCGCCGGCGCGCGAGGTAGCGGAACAGCACGACCAGCCCGAGCAGCAGGATCGCCGCGGGACCGAACCACAGCGCGATGGTGGTGGCCTTGACAGGCGGGCGGTAGAGCACGAAGTCGCCATAGCGCTGCACCATGTAGTCGACGATCTGGTCGTTGCTCATGCCCTGTCCGATTTTCTCCCGGATCTGATTTTTCAGGTCGATCGCGAGCGGGGCATTCGAGTCGGCGATGGTCTGGTTCTGGCACACCAGGCAGCGCAGGTCCTGCGCAAGCGTGGTGACGCGCTTTTCCAGCGCGGATTCGGTGGTCAAAGATTCGGCAGCGCGCGCAGTGCCGCCCAATGTGTATATCGCGATCAACGCGACCAGGATGAGATTACGCATTGCCGTTCAGTTCTCGCACCAGGGGGAGAATCTTGTCGCGCACAATCTCGGGAGTGACCACGCCGATGCGCTTGTAGCGGATGATGCCTTTCTTGTCGATCAGAAACGTCTCCGGCACGCCGTAGACGCCGTAATCGATCCCGATGCGACCGTTGTAGTCGTACGCGGAGAGATCGTAGGGATCGCCGAACTGGGCAAGCCACCTCAGGCCGTCCTTGCGCTCGTCCTTGTAGTTGAGCCCGATGAGAGGCACCACCTTGGAGCGGGCCAGTTCGACCAGCACCGGATGCTCCTCGCGGCAGGCCACGCACCAGGACGCCCAGACGTTGAGCAGCCACACCTTGCCCTTCATGTCGTCGCGCGAGAACGTCTTCTCGGGCTGTTGCAGTTGCGGCAGCGAAAACGCCGGCGCGGGCTTGTCGATCAGCGGCGAGGGCACCTCGCGCGGGTCCAGGTACAGGCCGATGCCGAGGAACACGGCGATCACGACGAAAATCGCCAGGGGTAGGTAGCGGTTCATGGCCGATGCGTTATGCCGCACGCGCGCCCGCAATCGCGCCGGCCCGCGCGGCCTTCGCGGCGCTGCGGTAGCGCCGGTCGCTCGCGGCGAGCACGCCGCCGAAGGCCATCAGCAGGCAGCCGTACCAGATCCACGCGATCAGGGGCTTGTAGTGCACGCGCACCAGCCAGGCCTTGTCCGGCAGCGGCTCGCCCAGCGCGACGTAGAGATGGCGGAAGAATCCGTAGTCGATGGCAGACTCGGTCATCGGCAAGTTCTGCACGGTGTACGTCCGCTTTTCAGGATACAGGGTGGTGTACTGCTCTCCCGCGCGCGTCACTTCGATGGTGCCGCGCGCGGCGACGTAGTTCGGCCCCGTGACATCCTGGACCGCCGCCAGGCGGAAGCGGTAGCCGGCGACCTCGGTGGCCTCACCGATGTGGAGCTTCACGTCGGTGTCGATCTCGTAGCCCTTCACCATCGTCACCCCGGCGATGAATACGGCCACGCCGAAATGCGCGACCAGCATGCCCGCGTGCGCGCGCGGAAGCCTGCGCAGCCGCGACCACGCCGATCCTCCCGCGACGTCTTGGCGCACCCAGCCCAGCAGCTCGACCGCGCAACTCGCCACGATCCAGCATGCGAGCAGCAGGCCGAATGCGATGAGCGCGCTCCAGCGGCCGATGAGGAGGGGGAGGAGCCCGGCGGCGACCACGCTGGCCAGCGCCGCCCAGCGCAGGCGCGCGACGAGTTCGGGCACGCGGTTGCTTTTCCAGCGCGCGATGGGCCCGACGCCGAGCAGCAGCACCGCGAGGGCCATCACCGGAACGAACACGGTCTCGAAATAGGGCGGACCGACGGAGATCTTGCCCAGTCCCAGCGCATCGAGCACCAGCGGGTAGAGCGTGCCCAGCAGCACCGCGGCGGCGGCGACCAGCAGCAGCACGTTGTTCACCAGCAGCATGGTCTCGCGCGAAACCAGTTCGAAGGCCCCGCCCAGGCCGAGGCGCGGCGCGCGCGCGGCGAACAGCGCAAGCGAGCCGCCGACGACGATGCCCAGGAAGATGAGTATGAAAATACCGCGCCGGGGGTCGGTCGCGAACGCGTGCACCGAGGTCAGCACGCCCGAGCGCACCAGGAAGGTTCCGAGGAGGCTGAGCGAGAAAGCGAGGATCGCGAGCAGCACGGTCCAGCCCTTGAACGCGCCGCGCTTTTCCGTGACCGCGAGCGAATGCATCAGCGCGGTGCCCACCAGCCAAGGCATGAACGAGGCGTTCTCGACCGGATCCCAGAACCACCAGCCGCCCCACCCGAGTTCGTAGTAGGCCCAGAAACTCCCGAGCGCAACCCCGAGGGTGAGGAAGGTCCACGCGAGCGTGGTCCAGGGCCGGGTCCAGCGCGCCCACGCCGCGTCCAGCCTACCTTCGATCAAGGCCGCCAGCGCGAACGCGAAGGCGACCGAGAAGCCAACGTAGCCCATGTAGAGCATCGGCGGGTGGATCACCATGCCCGGGTCCTGCAGCAGCGGATTCAGGTCGCGGCCGTCGGCGGGAATCGGGAACAGCCGGTCGAACGGATTGGAGGTGAGCAGCATGAACAGCAGGAATCCGCAGCTCACCAGGCCGAGCACGCCCAGCACACGCGCGCGCATCTCGCGCGGCAGGCGGCGGCCGAAAATCGTGACCGCCGTGGTCCACAGGCCGAGCATGAACGCCCACAGCAGCAGCGATCCCTCGTGGCTGCCCCAAGTGGCCGAAAACCGGTAGGCAAGCGGCAGCTTCGAGTTGGAGTTCGTCGCGACGTTCAGCACGGAAAAGTCGTTGGCGTAGAAAGACCATGCAAGGCATGCGAGCGCGATGGTAACGAACGCGAACTGGCCCTGCGCGGCGGGCCCTGCAATCGCCATCCAGGCGAGGCGCCGCTTGGCGGCGCCGATGATCGGCAGACTGCCCTGCACCAGCGCCAGGCCCAGCGCCAGGATCAGCGCCAGCTGCCCGATTTCGGGGATCACTTGCCCGCTCCCTTGCCCATGGTGAGCGTGGCCGTGGAATTTTCGCTGTGCGCCTTCTTCAACGCCTCGGCGGCCTCCGGGGGCATGTAGTTCTCGTCGTGCTTGGCCAGCACCTCGCTCGCCTGGAACAGGCCCGCGTCGGTGAGCTTGCCCTGCGCGACGACGCCCTTGCCTTCCTTGAACAGGTCGGGCAGCGGGCCGCGGAATTCCACCGGCATGCTATTGGCGGTGTCGGTCACGATAAAGCGCACCGTGACCCCGTCCGGCTCGCGTTTCACGCTGCCGGTCTCCACCAGGCCCCCGATGCGGAAACTGCGTCCGACCGGCGCTTCCTTCGCTGCCACCTGCGAAGGCGTGAAAAAAAACACCAGGTTCTTCTGGAACGCAGAAAGAACCAGGCCCACCGCCAGTCCCAGGCCGGCGACGCCCGCTGCGATCGCGATGAATTTCTTATGACGTGGTTTCATGGTCTTTCCGCTCCGTGTAGGCGTGCCAGCATGCGCAGCGTGCGCCGCCTGCGCGCAACGAGCAGCGCGATCTCGATGGCAAGACCGGCCGCCGTGACGAGGTACGAGCCCCACACGTACAGGCCATAGCCGCCCATTGCGACGAACGCTTCGAAGCTGCCCCAGTTCATGTTGCCTTCCGCACTTCGCTGACGACCCAGTCGGTGCGCCGCTCGCGCTCGAGCATGATCGAGCGTGCACGGGCGAGCGCTGCGGCGATGCTGTACATCCAGAACCCGAGCGCGAACAGGATCATGCCCAGGAACATCGTGGCGGCCATGCTGGGCGCGCGGCTCACGCTCACCGATGCGCCCTGGTGCAGCGTGTTCCACCACTGGACGGAGAAATAGATCACCGGCACGTTGATCACGCCGACGATGGCGAGCACTGCGCCGGCCCGGTCGGCGCGGCGGGGGTCGTCGATTGCGGCCTGCAGCGCCATGAACCCTATGTACAGAAAAAGCAGAATAAGTTCCGAAGTCAGGCGCGCATCCCACACCCACCAGGTTCCCCATGTCGGCTTGCCCCAGAGCGCGCCAGTCCATAGCGCAAGGAACGTGAACAGCGCGCCGGTGGGGGCGATCGCGCTGGCCATCATCGCCGCGAGGCGGGTGTTCCATGCCAGCCCGATGACCGCCCAGAACGCCATCACCACGTACAGGAACATCGACATCCACGCCGCGCCGACGTGGATGAATATGATGCGATAGGACTCGCCTTGGGTCGCGTCGGTCGGGGCGACGAAAAAGCCGACATAGAGCCCCGCGGCGCACAGCAGCGCGGCCGCGGCGGCAAACCACGGGATCATCGCGCCGGCGAGCGGATAGAACGTCGCCGGCGACGCGAAGTAGGTCCAGCTGAAGCGGGATCGCTGCGGTGCGTCGGTCGGGCTGGCTGGTGAGGGCATCAGGGGTTCGGAATCGTGTCGGCGGGATCGGTGGCAATGCGGCGATTCGGGCCGCGAAGGGCCGACTCGTCCGCGACGCGGCGAATTCTATCATGGCAGGCGACCGGAGCCGTCGTACTGCGCCCCGGACAGGATGGCGTCGCTTTGTGCTATCTGGTAGATCGGGAGTCGCATCGATGTTGGTTTGGTTGCTGCGCTGCAGCAACACCATTATATTAGGGCGCCTTGCCGAATCTTCATTCGATACGTGAATGGGGTAATAGAACTGATTAATTCACGCTTCTGCATTACAATGCCGCGCGCCGAACGAGGCTGCGGCCTTGCGGATATGAACCTCGAATTTTGGAGACTCGATTGCAAATCGTTTGCCTGGACCTCGAAGGCGTGCTGGTTCCGGAGATCTGGATCGAATTCTCCGGACGAACGGGTATCCCGGAGCTGTCGAAGACCACCCGCGACGAACCCGATTACGACAAGCTGATGCGGGGGCGCATCGAGATCCTGGACCGCAAAGGGCTGGGACTGCCCGACATCCAGAAGGTGATCGGGGAAATGCGGCCGCTCGACGGCGCGCGTGTATTCCTCGACTGGCTGCGCGGCTATTGCCAGGTGATGATCTTGTCGGACAGCTACTACGAGTTCGCCGCGCCGCTGATGCGCCAGCTCGGCTACCCGACGCTCTTTTGCCACGATCTCGTGGTGGATGCGGGCGGCCGCGTGCGCGACTACCGGCTGCGCATGCGCGACCAGAAACGCGAGTCCGTGAAGGCCTTCAGGGCGCTCAACTTCCACACCATCGCCGTGGGCGATTCCTACAACGACACGACCATGCTCGCCGAGGCTCACGCGGGCATCCTGTTCCGCCCGCCTGCGAACGTGATCGCCGAGTTCCCGCAGTTTCCGGTCACGCAGAGCTACGACGAGTTGCGCGAGCAGATCGTCAAGGCGAGCCGCTGAGCCGCACGCGCCGCTGCGCCGTCGCACCCCTGCCTGAACCCGGCGAGCAGCCTGGCCTTATCCCGCCTGGCCCAGGGCGATCTGCGACGCATACCGCCTGCGCAGCGCCGCCTTGAGGAGCTCGATCGAGATGAAAACGCCCACACCCAGCGCCACCACGAATCCCACGTCCGCGAGCGTCGGCATGTTGATTCCGAACGCCTCGCGCACGGCGTCAAACTGGATCAGGACCACTATCAGCACCAGCTCCCAGCCGATTGCGATCAGCAGCCACTTGTGCGGAGGCGCCTCGAAGACGCTGTAGCGCAATGAGCGGAAGTTCATCGCCAGGATCAGCTCGATGATCACGAACATCAGGAAAATCTCAGTGCGTGCGACTTCGATGTTATCCAGGTCGTAGAAAAACACCCACAGGAAGATCGGGCATTCGATGATGGCCCCGAACAGGATGAAGGTTCGGACTTCGAACGAGAACACGCTTTCCTTCGGATTGCGTGGCGGCCGCTGCATGATGTCCTTGTCGGGTGGCGAGATGCCCAGTGCCAGTGCCGGCAGACCGTCGCTGGCCAAGTTGATGTAAAGAATCGCCGCCGGCAGCAGCGGCA
>Ga0156228_1233_pt1 | contig 12504 bp, 12 predicted proteins | sample RifCSPlowO2_12_FD_107876 | JGI IMG/M metagenome (GOLD analysis project Ga0156228, IMG submission 107876) | Betaproteobacteria bacterium RIFCSPLOWO2_12_FULL_65_110 | reverse complement strand
ATGAGCGACGTGTACGTGGAGCAGTGCCTGCCGCTGCTGTGCGCGAATCTGCGCGCATTTCTTGCCGGCGACACGGCCGGCATGGTCAATCGGGTCGGCCCTGCGGGCTGAGGGCTGCGAAACCGGCCCACGCGCTGACGACCAAGCAGACACTCAGGGACAAAGGGGCAGGGACGGCTGAACCCCGGATCGGGCAATGACCTGATCGCGCGCCAGCCTGCACTCCTCTTCGGAGAGACGCGGACGTCGTCCGGGTGGAAAGCGAACGACTGACTCGCCGTCTTCCCGTCAATCCACCTTGATCTTCGCCTGCCTGACCACCTTTCCCCAGAACTCGATTTGATAGCGCAGGAACTTGCCGAATTCCTCCGGCGTGTCGCCCACGGCTTCCGCCCCGAGGGCCCGGAACCGGTCCGTGATCTCGGGGAGCGCGAGGATCCGTACGAGCTGCGCATGCATTTCCGCCACGATTTCGCGCGGCGTCTTCGCCGGCGCCGCAATCCCGCCCCAGACAGAGACGTCGAACCCCTTCAAACCCGATTCGTCGATTGTCGGCAGATCGGGCAAGGTGGAACTGCGCCGCAACGCGGTGACCGCAAGCGCGCGCAGCCTCCCGCCGCGTACCTGCGGGATCGCCTCCGACGGGGTCGAGAACACGAGCTGGATGTGCCCGCCGATCAGGTCCGTCATCGCCGGGCTGCTGCCCTTGTAGCCTACGTGGACCATGTCGATTCCCGCCATGCTCTTCATCAACTCGCCCGCCAGGTGTCCGGCGCCGGCCAGCCCTGAGCCGAAGCTCAGTGCGCCGGGCTTCGACCTGGCGAGCGCGATCAGCTGCGCTACCGAGTTCGCCGGAACATTCGGGTTCACGACCAGCACGAGCGGGCTCTTCATGACCATGGTGACGGGCGCGAAGTCGCGCAACGAGTCGTAGGGCAGCTTGCTCCGCACGCTGGGGTTCACCACGAACGGGGCGGGCACGTAGAGCCAGGTGTACCCGTCCGGTTGCGCCTTGGCGGCGTAATCGGTGCCGATCAGCGTCCCTCCACCCGGCTTGTTTTCGATGAGCACCGGCTGACCGGTCGCGTCGCTCAACTTCTGCGCAACCGGCCGCATGATGTCGTCCGAGTTGCCGCCCGCGGCGTAGGGAACGACGATGCGTAGCGGCCTCGACGGCCAGCCGTCTGCGGACCACGAAGCGATCGGGAAGGACAGTAGGAGGAAGAGCGGAAACGTGAATCGGGCGCAGCGCCGCATCGTCAGCTCCCGGCAGGCGCGCGCAATCCGGAGACGGCGTCGCCGGCGGTGAAGTGCGGATTGTAATGCTTGCGCTCGCAAAGCCGCTTGTACCAGGCCTCCAGATGCAGCAGTTCCGGGCGCGCTATGGGATAGGCGAACCACCGGTAGACGTGGGACGCAAAGACGATGTCGACCATGGTGAAGCGCGGCCCCATCATATAGTGGCGCCCCTCGAGCCTTCCGTTCATGATCCTCCAATGCTTGGTCGTGGTGGCAATCAGCTCGTCGACGAGTTTATGGTCGCGCCGCTCGGCCGGGGTGCGCACGAGGTTGAGCAGAATCTGGCGCATGGTGATCCCAAGCGTCGATCCCTGCCAGGAAATCCAGCGGTCTGCGTCGGCATATTCGAGCGGATCGATGGGGCTCAGGTTGCCCGCGCTGTGCTTGGCGCAGAGGTACTTGACGATTGCGTTCGACTCCCACAGCACGAAGCCTTCGTCGTCTATCGTCGGAATGAAGCCGTTCGGGTTCATCGCCAGGTACCACGGCTCGCCGATGATTCCGTAGTGCCGCCCGGCGTTGATTTGCTCGTGGGGAATACCGAGTTCCCGCACGCAGAGCATCACTTTCTGCACGTTGAGCGAGTCCTCCCGTCCCCAGATCTTCAGCATCGGTTTTCCCCGCGCTCTTGAGCGAAACAGGGCCGAGTATATGCCGTGCATCCCACGGACAACAAGCACATGAGGGGCGAAAAGTGCCGGCATCGTTGCCGAAGCGAGCGTCCCCCCGGGCGATGCGCTTCACCGCGCGCCGGGAACGTTGCGCGTCTTGAGGAACTCCTCGAGCGTCTCGCCGCGCATGTGGGCGACCATCGCCGGATTGGAGACGCCGCTCACGCGGCCCAGCTTCTCCAGCGTGAAAAAGCTCGCGCCGTAGCGGATCAGCGCGCGCCAGTCCAGATCGCGCACCATCTTGCGCTCCTCTTCGGTGAGCCGCGCCTGCTCGAATGCCGCTTCCGGATTCGCCTTGAACAGCGCGCGCTTCTCCGGGATGACCAGGTCGTGCAGGAAGCGGTTGAGCCGCAGCGCCTTGGCGCTGCGCTCCAGGTCAAAGAGGTAGGTTCCCTGCAGGGATTCGATGCCTTCGAGCTGCGGGCTCATGCGGCCACCCCCTGCTTCGCCGGCCGGGTCGCGGCTGCAGGCTCCTCGAACAGCGCCACGGCCATCGCGGTGGTCATCGGCAGATAGTAGCTCTGGTGGATCTTCTTCACGCCGTCGGAGAGCGCCCCGCGCATCGCCAGCCACATGATCACCTCCGCGCCCTCGGTGCCGCCGAGCCGCGCGTAGTCGGCCAGGCGCATCGCCGTGAGCGTGCACGGGTCGCGCTCGATCAGGTCGAGAAACTGCATGTCCCACTCGGTATTGTTGAAACCGGCGCGCTCGCCGTTCATCTGGTGCGACAGGCCGCCGGTGCCCACCACGACCACCTTCAGGTCCCCGGGGTAGGACTCCACGGCGCGACGCACCGCCTGACCCAGCTTGTAGCAGCGCAGCGGCGTGGGCACCGGGTGCTGGAGTACGTTGACCTCGATCGGCACCAGCGCACCGGGCCATTGCCCGGCGGCGACCGCGTCCGGCCACAGCATCGTCAGCGGCGAATTGCAGCCGTGGTCGATCGGCAGTTCCTGGAACACCGAGATGTCGAATTCATCGTTCACCAGCGAATGGGCCATGTGGCGCGCGAGTCCCGGATGCCCCTTGATCGGCGGCACCGGGCGCTCCCCCATGCCCTCGTCGGCGGTCGGGAACTGCGCGCTCACGCCCAGCGCGAAAGTCGGATAGTGGTCGAAGAAGAACGTGGTGGCGTGGTCGTTGTAGAAGAACACCAGCACGTCCGGCTTCTTGTCCGCAAGCCACCTGGCGACCGGCTCGTAGCCCTTGAACAGCGGCGTCCAGTCGGGGTCGTCCTGTTTTTTCCGGTCGAACGCCAGACCGATCGTGGGCACGTGCGAGGTGCCGATACCGCCGATGACTCTTGCCATGGACGTCCTCGTATACGGAAACGAGCCCGGAAACCGGCTACTTGGTCTCTGCCTCGGCCGGAGGCGGTGTCTCGTCCGGTTTGGGTTCCGTGCCGCCTTCCGTGACATTCTTGCTCAGTTTGCGCAGGCGCTTCTCTTCCTGCTTTTTCTTCTTCGCGAGATCCTTCTGCCGCTTTTCGTATTGATAGTTCGGTTTTGCCAACTGGTCACCTCTTCGGTGGATAGGGTTGATCGTCGGAATTGACTGCATGGATGCACCTAGCGCCTGCTCCCGAGGCCGACGAACCCCCGGACCGGACGCGTCCCTACCGCATATTGCCAGATTGGCGGCCGATCGGAATGGTCATTCGGCGACTCGCGCCCTGAGGGCCTTGATCCCGCCCCTTCTGGTCTTGCTCTCGAGGCGCCTTTTCTGCGAACCGCGGGTGGGCCGGGTGGCTTTCCGTTTTGCCCGCGCCAGGGTGGCGGCAACCCGCGCAATGAGTTCCTGCAGTCGCCTCAAGGCCTCCTCCCGGTTCTTTTCCAGGCTGCGGTACTGCTGCGACTTGATGACGACCACGCCCTCCTTGGTGATGCGCTGATCGGAGAGCGCCAGCAGCTGCTCCTTGTACCGGTCGGGCAGCGACGAGGCACCGATATCGAAGCGCAGGTGCACCGCGCTGGAAACCTTGTTGACGTTCTGGCCTCCCGCTCCCTGGGCGCGGATGCCGCTGATCTCGATTTCGCCGATCGGCACGCTTACGCTGCTGGAGATCCTGAGCATGGCTGACATGTCGGTGCGCGGGCTGTGATTATCGCCCGGAACCGGTCGCGCCCGCCGCCGGCCAGTCGGGATAAACTAGCCCGGCCTCTTGCCCCGGGATTCACCCGAATGGACACGCTTACCCACGCCCTCTCCGGCGCGCTGCTTGCGCGCGCGACGTCCGGCCGCGGCGGCGACACGCTGCCCCTGTCGCGCCGCCTCGTGCTGGGCACCGTCGCGGCGGCATTTCCCGACGCGGACATCGTGCTGTCGCTCGGCTCCCCGATCGCCTACCTGCTGAACCACCGCGGCCTGACGCATTCGCTGGTTGCGCTTCCGGTCTGGGCGCTGCTGCTTGCCTGGATCGCCGCGCGCCTGTGGCGCGACCCGCGCGGCTGGCGCCCTTATTTCGCGGTGACCGCGATGGGCGTGGGCATACACATCGCCGGCGACCTGATCACCTCGTACGGCACCATGATCTTCGCGCCGCTGTCCGATGCGCGCTTCGCGCTGGGCACCACGTTCATCATCGACCTGTACATCAGCGGCGTCATCCTCGCCGGGCTCGCGGCCTCGCGCCTGTGGCGGTCGTCGCGCGCGCCGGCGATCGCCGCCTGCGCGGTACTGGTCGCCTACGTGGGATTCCAGGCCGTGCTGCGCCAACAGGCCATAGCCGCAGGCCGCGAGTATGCGAGCACGCAGGGTCTGACAGATGCGCGCGTCACGGCGCTCGAGCGCCCGGTCTCGCCGTTCAACTGGCGGATCGTGGTGGCCGCGGGCGACGAGCAGCGCTACGCGGACGTGAACCTGCTCGCCCGATCGCTGCCTGCACCGGCAGCGGAAGACGCCGGGTTGATCGCGCGGGTATCCAGCTCCTTCGCGCCGGTGGCGATGGCGCGGTGGATAGCCGCGCCGCGGTTCGGCAGTTCGCCCGAGGAGGTTCGCGTCGCGCGCGAAGCCTGGCGACAGCCCTCGTTCTCGTTCTACCGCTGGTTCGCCGACTATCCGGCGCTGTACCGGATCGACCGCGGCAACCCCTCGACCTGCGTATGGTTCGAGGACCTGCGCTTCAACCTGCCGGGGCGCGGCAACACACCGTTCCGCTACGGCATGTGCCGTGACAATGACGCGCCCTGGCGGCCGTTCCAGCTCATCGCGGGCACCGAACACCGGCGACTCGACTGATGAGTTCGGGAAAGAGAGTGACAGATGCCAAAGCAAGGCAACCCGTTTTGTTCCGGCTTGTCCGGCCCGCAGGTCCCACGCACCCGCATAACACGGCGCGAAACGCTCAGGCTGCTCGCCGGCGCGCCGCTCGCCATGTGCATGAGCGCTAGCCGCGCAGCCGGATTTCTCCGGCGCCCGATCCCCGCATCCGGCGAACTGCTGCCGGCGGTGGGCCTGGGTACCTGGCAGGTGTTCGATGTGGCCGGACAGGCCGAGGAACTTGCGCAGGCGCGCGCGGCCCTCTCGCGCTTCGTCGAGCTCGGCGGCGCCGTCGTGGACAGCTCGCCCATGTATGGCTCGTCCGAGCCGGTGCTCGGCGACCTTGCCGCCGGGCTGGGCGTGCACAAGCGCCTGTTCCTCGCCACCAAGGTGTGGACCAGCGGCCGCGAGGCCGGCATCCGGCAGATGGAGCAGTCGATCGCGCGCCTGCGCGTTGCGCTCAAGGGGCCGCTCGATCTGATGCAGGTGCACAACCTGCTCGATGCGAAAACCCATCTCGCCACGCTGCGCGACTGGAAGACCGCCGGCCGCGTGCGCTACATCGGGGTCACCCACTACCACGAGGGCGCCTATGCGGAGCTGGAGCGCGTGGTGCGCGCCGGCGGCATCGATTTCGTCCAGCTCAACTATTCGCTCGCCGAGCGCGCCGCGGACCGGCGCCTGCTCGGCGTGGCGGCCGACGCCCGCATCGCGGTGATCGTCAACCGGCCGTTCGCCGGCGCGGCGCTGTTCCGCCGCGCCGCGGACAGGCCGCTTCCGGGCTGGGCGGCCGAAATCGGCTGCGCGAGCTGGGCCCAGTTCTTTCTCAAGTGGATCCTCGCGCACCCGGCGGTGACCTGCGCCATACCCGGCACGCGCAACGTGAAGCATGTGGACGACAACCTGGCCGCGGCGACCGGTGCGCTGCCCGATGCGGCCACCCGCAGGAAGATGGCCGCGCATATCGACTCGCTTTAGGCCCTTACGGCTCAAGTGTTGACAGATCTGGCGAAGATCTTGGGTACATATTGATCTCCCGATATTGGGAAGTCGGAAGTTCCAACTTCCCAATATCGGGAGATCATGAAAAGCAAAATCGAGCAGGCCGGTTCCGGCTCGGTCGGCGTAGGCGCTGCGCGTCAGGGATCGACCGACCGGCCCGCCCTCGCCCGCCGAAGCACAGGAGGCTTCGGACCTCTATTTGGCCGTAACCGGTTCATCCCGACGTTCCCGCCGCGCCGCATCAGCCGCTTTCTTCTGCCGGATTGCGTTGACGATCTTCTCCGGCGTGATCGGCAGATCCTTGATCCATACACCGGTCGCGTTGGCGATGGCGTGGGCGACCGCGCCGAGCACCGGCAACGTACTGCCTTCACCGATCTCCTTGGCCCCGAAAGGACCGCGCGGCTCGTAGGAATCGACCACGCCGCTGAAAATTTCCGGCGCGTCCTTGATGGTCATGATCAGGTACCCATGCAGATTCGGATTGAGAAGCTGGCCGTCATCGCCGAACGCCACGCCTTCCATGACGGTCTCGCCGGCCCCCATGACAATGGCGCCCTCGACCTGGCCGTGCACCCCCTGCGGATTGATGGGTGTACCGCAGTCGTGGTAGTCGGTGAATTTGTCGATCTTGACCTTGCCTGTCTCCAGGTCGACGCTCACCTCGCACACCGAGCTTCCGAACGAGTAGGCAGGGCTGGTCCCCACGGTCGCGCCTTTGTAGTCGCCGCCGAGCCCTTCAGGGGGCTTGTACCACCCGGTCCCGACCAGCGGACCGTCCGCATTGAAGCACTTCCGCGCCACTTCTGCCCAAAGCACGCTGCGGGAAGCATCGCCGCGCACAAACACAGTTCCGTCGCGGGCTTCCACCTCGGAGGCGGCGCAGCCGAGCAACGCTGCCGCGTACGGCTTCATTTTCTCCAGCACCATCGCGCCGGCACGCGACACGGCGTGCCCGGCCATGAAGGTGACGCGCGACGAGTAGGCTCCCAGGTCGAGCGGCGAGATCTCGCTGTCCGCGCTCTGCATGCGCATGCGCGAGGCAGGAATGCCCAGAGACTGCGCGCACATCTGCACGAGCACCGTGTCGCTGCCCTGGCCGATTTCCGCCGCGCCGATCATCAGCACGGCCGCCTCGCCGTCCTCGGTCACCCGCACCACGGCGTTCGCGTGGGGAAAGATCGACTTCTTCTGGAAAGGCTCGCGCCCCTTCTCGTGGGAGAGCTGGACCTGGCCGCGGTAGATGCAGTAGCCCGCCCCGGAAACAAACCCGCCGCAGCCGATGCCTATGCCTTTGCCCTTGGGGAGCTTGCCGTACTTGTCTTTCCATGCCGATTTGCCGGCAACCGCATCCAGGGTCGCGGAAAATTCGCAGCTGCCGATGTCCAGATCGTTGACGGTCATGGTGTTCGGCGTCATCGCGTTGCGGCGGCGGATCTCGATGGGATCGATGCCCAGATCGTCCGCTGCCATGCTGAGCAGGCATTCGAAGGCAAAACGCGGCTGCGGAACACCGTGCCCGCGCATCGCGCCGCACGCCGGCTTGTTGGTCATCACCCTGTAGCCGTCGTAGCGGTAATTGGGGATCTTGTACAGCGTGGGAATCATGCTGCCGGCGTAGTAGGCCGTGGCCACCCCGAACGAGGTGTAAGCGCCGCCGTCGAGATGGACTTCGCTCTTGACCGCCTTGATCTTTCCTTCGCGATCCACTCCGAGCTTGATCTTCATGTGCTGCTTGTGGCGGCCGCGCCCATACTGGAACATCTCTTCGCGCGAGTAGACCATCTTGACGGGCCGCCCGCATGCGCGGCTCAGCAACGCCGAGCAGATATCCAGCGGCGTGGTGGCCGCCTTGGTCCCGAAGCCACCGCCGACGGCCGGACGGATGACGCGGATCTTCCCGAGCGGTATGTGCAGAAGGTGCGCCATCATGTACTGGACGTAGGGCGGCACCTGCGTCGAGGTGTACAGCGTCAGGTTCCCGTCGTGACTCCAGGTTGAAATCGAGGCGTGCGGCTCGAGCGGCGACTGGAAGACGTTGTTGCCGACGAAAGTCTCTTCACGCACGTAATGCGATTCCTTGAATGCCGTCTCCACGTCGCCGAAATTGAAGTCGACGGTGGTGCAGATGTTGCTCTTGTATTTCTCGTGGATCAGCGGCGCGCCTTCCTTGATGGCTTCCATGGCGTCGGTCAGCACCGGCAGCCGCTCGTATTCGACCTCGATCAGTTTCAGCGCCCGCTCGGCGGTCTTCTCATCGACGGCCGCGACGGCGGCCACCGGGTCCCCGATGTGTCGCACCTTGTCCTTGGCGAGCACGTCCTCGTCGTAGCGCGCCGGCGAGACGCCGTGCTTGGTGTCGGTGACATCGGCGCCGGTGAGGACCGCGAGCACGCCCGGCAAGGCCTTCGCCTTTGAAACATCGATCCGTTTGACCAGGCCGTGGGCAATCGGCGAGCCCAGGATCTTCCCGTGCACCATGTACGGCAGCGAAATATCGGCCGTATAGAGGGCGCGCCCGGTGACCTTGTCGGCAGCATCGATGCGGGGAATGGACGCGCCGACGCCACTGGGTTCGACCCCGCGCGGCTTCGCGCACTGACCGCCCTCGAGGTAGTTCTTGCAGCGCTCAACAGCACGCAAGATGCCCGTGTATCCGGTGCAGCGGCACAAATTGCCTGCCAGGGCGTCCTTGATCTCGTCGGTGCTCGGATCGGGGTTTCTCTCCAGCAGCGCCGTTGCCGAAAGCACCATGCCGGGGGTGCAATAGCCGCATTGCAGGCCGCCCTCGGCCACGAAGGATTTCTGCAGAGGGGTGAGCTCGCCGTTCCGCGCCAGCCCTTCGATGGTGGTGATGGACCTGTCCTCGACCGTCGAGGCGAGCAGCAGGCAGCTGTTCAACGGCTCGCCGTCGATCAGCACCGTGCAGGCGCCGCAATCGCCGCTGTCGCAGCCTTTCTTGGTTCCCGTCAGGTGCAGCCTGTCGCGCAGCACATCGAGCAGGGTCTCTCCGTCTTCGATCGCGACGTCGTATTGCTGCCCGTTGATCGTGAAGGTTCGTGCGGTAAACATTGTCTTCACCTCCCAATTCTTTGGTGGGCGGCTGCCAGCGCGCGCCGGGTAAGAGTGCCTACGAGCTCGCGACGGTATTCGGCCGAGCCGCGCAGATCGGATATCGGTTCCGCCGCCTCCATCGCCAACGCTGCGGCTTGCGCGCAGGCGCGCTCGTCCAGCACCCGTCCCACCAGCAGTCGCGTAGCCTCCTTGACGAACTTCGGCGCCGGCGCCACGGCGCACAGCGCGATGCGTGCACTGCGCACGGTCCGATCGTCATTCAGCGCGAGCGCTACGGCCACGCCCGCGACGGCGATCGCGTTGGCCTCCCGCAACCCGAACCTGGCATACGCGGCTCCGAACCGCTCGGGCGGGCGCGGCACATTCACTGCCGCCAGCAACTCGTTGTCCCGCAGCACCGTCGTGCGCGGCCCGACGACCAGGTCCTCCAGCGCAACGGTGCGTTCGCCTTTGTCGGACGAGAGCAATGCCGTCGCGTTCATGGCGATGAGTATGGGAGGCAGGTCGGCGCACGGGACCGCGCCCGCGACATTTCCGCCCACCGTTGCGGCGTTGCGGACCTGCGGCGTCGCCATCCGGCTCGTGGCATCCCGCAAAGCGGCATACGCCCCGGCGACGAGCGGTGAACGGTCCAGCTCGGTAATGGTCGTGAGCGCGCCGATCCGCAATCCGTCGCGCTCCTCGGTGACGCCCCGCAGTTTCTTTATTCCACCGAGCGCGACGAGGTGTCCGACGCTGAACCTTGCCGTCTTGAGATCCACGAGCACGTCGGTTCCGCCCGCCAGCAGGCGCACATCCGGCGAAAAGCGGCCCAGCAGTGCGCTCGCCTCCTGGAGGGTGGCGGCCTTATGTACCTCGATTGATGGAATATGCATGTCGCAATACCTCCGAGATGTCCCCTGATCCTGCCCGCGCAGGGTGGGGCGGCATATGTCTCCGGGAAGATCTTTCTTGGAGCGCGGGATCCGACCAATCTCAAGCTTTGGCCGAGGGACTTATTGACCTAAATCAAAAAAGGATCGGGTGGTACTCGAATGAATTCCATAGCGACACAACCTGTCACGTTCCGGATCGACCTTCCGGGCAGCGCCCGGCGATATCCCGGATAATCCCCCTCCCACTCTGGCCCGCGGCTACGTATCGGTCCGCACTGCATGGCGCCCGCTGTCCGTGACCCTTTACGCCCTGACGCTGTTCACGATTCTCAACCATACGGCGTATGTCGGCAGCCGGGTGGCGGTGTCGCTCTATGCGATCCACCTTCACGCCACGCCCCTGACCGTCGGCACGCTGATGTCGCTGTACGGCCTGCTGCCCATGCTGTTCTCGGTCAGCGCGGGCCGGCTCTCCGACCGCGTGAAGCCTCGCGTGCCGCTGCTCGTGGGATCCGTGCTGGTCGTGGTCGGCACGCTGTTGCCGTTCCTCGCCCCCGGCCTCGCCCCGCTGCACGTCGCCGCCACGCTGATCGGCCTGGGATTCATGCTGTTCCAGGTCACGGTGCAGAACAGCATCGGCTTCATCGGCGCCCCCGAGCGCCGGCCCGCCAACTTCAGCCTGTTCGCTCTCGGCTTCTCGGTCTCGGCCTTCCTCGGCCCCCTGTTCGCCGGGCTTGCGATCGACTGGATCGGCTACGCTTTCACCTTCATTTTCCTCGCGCTGCTGCCGGTAGCGACCATCATCGCTCTCGCGGCGAACAAGCTCGTCCTGCCGGGGCCTCCCTCCCACGGCAAGCGCGATGAGAAGCGCCGGGTCGTCGACCTGTTCGCGCACAGCGACGTGCGCCGGGTCTTAATCATCACCGCACTGCAGGCCACCTCCTGGGAGTTGTTCACTTTCATGATGCCGGTCTACGGGACCGGCATAGGACTGTCGCCCTCGGTGATCGGCGTGATCATGGGCGCGTTCGCGGTGGCCACGTTCCTCATTCGCCTGGCGCTGCCCTATCTCGCGCGGCGCGTGACCGCGTGGCGCCTGTTGAACCTCGCGTTGTTGCTCACCGGCTTGTGCTATGTGCTGTTTCCGCTGGTCACCCACGTGGCCCTGCTGATGGCGCTCGCGTTCGTGCTCGGCATCGGTCTGGGCAGCGCGCAGCCCATGGTCATGGCGCTGCTGCATGACGCGGCCCCGGAGGGGCGGACCGGCGAAGCGGTCGGCGTTCGTCAGATGGTCATCACCACCGGCCAGACGGTCATGCCGCTGCTGTTCGGCGCCCTCGGCTCGGCGCTCGGTGTCAGGATAGTGTTCTGGACAGTGGCGCTGGCGGTGATCGTCGGCAGCCGGGCGGCCAAGAAGCGCCGCCTGAAATGAGCCGCCGTGCGCCAGGCTGACCTCGCGCGCCTGATCCTGCTGGGCGCCATCTGGGGGGCGACGTTCCTGTTCGCGCGCATTGCCGTGCCCTCGCTGCCATCGTGATGACGGCCTACGCGATCGCTGACCGTTGCGTTCCTGATCCCGGTGTTCGCCACTCTGTGGGGCGCAGTGTTCCTGGGCGAACCCGTCGGCGTCGCCACCGTGATCGGCGGCGCAGTCATCCTGCTCGCCACCGCGCTGGTCCTGGAACTGGGGCAAGGTCACGGCACCCCGCAGCGCGGTACAATTGCGCGATCGCAACAGTGAGCCTGCGCCTCGCCGTGAACATAGCCGATCTGCGTCACGAATACATGCAGTCCGGGCTGGACGAGAAGAACGCTGCGGCCGATCCGTTCAAGCAGTTCGAGCGCTGGTTCGACGCCGCCACGGCGGCGCGGCTGCACCTGCCCAACGCGGTGATCCTTGCCACCGCCGATGCGCAGGGCGCGCCCTCGGCGCGCGCGGTGCTGCTCAAGAACTATGACCCGGGCGGTTTCGTGTTCTACACCAATTACGCGAGCCGCAAGGGACGCGAGCTCGCCGCGAATCCGCACGCCTGCCTGCTGTTCTCATGGGTGGAACTGGAGCGCCAAGTGTGCATCGAAGGCCCGGTGCTGAAAGTCTCCGCCGCGGAATCCGACGCCTACTTCGCCTCGCGCCCGCTCGGCAGCCGCCTGGGGGCCTGGGCCTCGCCGCAGAGCGAGACCGTGCCCGACCGCGCCGCACTCGAGGCGCGTTTCGCCGATGCCCGGCGCCGCTACGGCGACGCCGTGCCGCGCCCGCCTCACTGGGGCGGGTTTCGGGTGATTCCCCATGCCATCGAGTTCTGGCAGGGCCGGGAGAACCGCCT
>Ga0156228_1083_pt1 | contig 12650 bp, 8 predicted proteins | sample RifCSPlowO2_12_FD_107876 | JGI IMG/M metagenome (GOLD analysis project Ga0156228, IMG submission 107876) | Betaproteobacteria bacterium RIFCSPLOWO2_12_FULL_65_110 | reverse complement strand
GGCCAGGCGCGCCACGGGCGTGAGCGCCCCCGTTCTGCCCACCTGCACGTCGATGCCGAGCACCACCGTTTCGGCTTCCTCGGCGGCAAACTTGTGCGCAATGGCGAATCGCGGCGCGCGGGCCACGAATCCCAGGCGCTGCTGCTGCTCGATCGAATTGACCTTGTAGACCACACCGTCGATGTCGAAGGCGAGCCGCGCGCGTCGCGCCGCGATCGCGGCGTAGTAATCGAACAATTCTCTTGCGCCTTCCACGACCGCGCGCTCGGCGCACACCGGCAGGCCGAGCCGGGCCAGCCAGTCGAGTATCTCGCTGTGCAATGCGGGCACGGGCCGGCCTGCGACTTCGCCGATGCCGTAGGCAAAGAAGCGCAGCGGCCGGGAGGCGGTGACGCGGGAGTCGAGCTGGCGCAGGCTGCCGGCCGCGGCGTTGCGCGGATTGGCGAATTCCCTGTCTCCGCGCGAGCGCTGGCGCTGGTTCAACTTCGCGAAGTCGCTGCGGTAGATCAACACCTCGCCGCGCACGTCGAGCGTGTCTGGAATCTGGTGCCCCTGCAGCCTGAGCGGAATGCTGCGGATGGTGCGCAGGTTGGGGGTGACATCCTCGCCGGTTTGACCGTCACCCCGCGTGGCGCCCTGCGCGAAAATTCCGTCCTCGTAGCGCAGATTGATCGCCAGTCCGTCGAATTTCGGTTCAACGGCATACTCGACCGGCTCGACTCCCAAACTCTCCCGCACCCGCCGGTCGAATGCCGCGACATCCTCTTGCGCGAAGGCATTGTTGAGCGAGAGCATGGGCACGCGGTGCGGCACCGAAGCAAACTGGGCCAGCGGCCGCGCCCCGACACGCTGCGTCGGGGAATCCTGCGTCACCAGCTCGGGATGGGCGGCTTCGAGTCCGACCAGTTCCTGGAACAGGCGGTCGTACTCGGCGTCGGTAATCTCCGGGGCATCGAGCACGTAGTAGCGGTAATTGTGGTGCTCGACCTCCGCGCGCAGTCTTGCTGCGCGCTCGGTCACACTCGGCACCGCCATGGGAATCAGGAAAACAGGCGCAGCGCCGGCGCAGAGCCCGGCTCAATGGAGCGCGCGGCCATGGCACGCTGCACGGACTGGATCTGGGAGCGTATCAGGTCATAAGCCGCCGGGGAGACCGCCGCGCGATTCCCGTCGACGACCCTGCCATCGAGTGTCTGCGCGAGTTGGCGCACCAGATCCCGGAGCTGCTCGAACGCGCGGACCGGATCGGGTGTGCGGGGCACGTCGAGTTCGAGCGTGAGGCCGGAGACAGTCATCGAGCGCATGGCCTCGGCGCCAAAGGGTGTGGCATCCATGTTTGCGAGTTCGTAGAGCACTCTGCCTGCGTCGTCGCGGCGTCGGAAACGCCCGTCGTCCTCGAGCTCAAGTCCGTTGGCCTCGGCGAGCGCGCGGATCTTGGTGCCCGGGAACGGTGTCGCGGTTGCGGCGACATGCAACTCGATCAGGATATCGACCTGGCCGCAGAAATCATCGAGCTCGGTCGCATGGGCCATGGCATCGCCCCGGTCGGGCACCGTCGCCAGGGCCCCCACGGCGGCGGCAGCCTGCCGAACCCCTGCACCGAAAGTCGCCAATTCGCTGTCGCTCGCCGGTCCCTGGCGATCGACGAGCTGGAGCCCCGCGCGCATCAGCGTGTAGCGGGCCTGCGGCCGCAGCGGCCCCCATTGCGCCGCGCTTTGGTCGTAGCCTTCCAGCCGCACCGGCCTGGAGCACCCCGCCAGCGGCGCCGCCGCTGCCCGAAGCAGCGCCTCGCCGTCGATGTCTTCGGCCGCTTCCACCGCCACGATGAAATCGATCGTCTCCGTCAGCCCCGGCGCTGCCCCGGGCGCCTTGGGCGCGGCGGGAACCGCGCCTGTATCGGGGCGATCGAACGTCGGCTCGATACGTTCACCGCCGCGCGCACCCTGAGGGTCCGCCGTGGGTGCCCTCTGCGCGGTTGCGGGATCTTCCGCGGCGCCCATCAACACATCACCGTGGCGCGACTTCAGGCTGCCTTCGGCCTCGCGCCGATACTTGATTTCCTGCCACTTGTTGTAGGCGAGCACCGCGATGACGACGACCGCGCCAATAGCGAGCAATCCGTACTGGAGATCGCTCACGCCGCTACCTCCTCTCGAAGCTTGAGCGCCTCCTCGATATCCACTGCTACCACGCGGGATACGCCCTGCTCCTGCATGGTGACGCCGATCAACTGTCCCGCCATCTCCATGGTGAGCTTGTTGTGGCTGATAAACAGGAACTGGGTCTGTTGCGACATCTTGCGCACCAGGTCGCAGAAGCGCTCGGTGTTGGAGTCGTCCAGGGGCGCATCGACCTCGTCGAGCAGGCAGAACGGCGCCGGATTGAGCTGGAACATCGAGAATACCAGCGCGATCGCCGTAAGTGCCTTCTCCCCGCCCGACAGGAGATGGATGGTGGTGTTCTTCTTGCCGGGCGGCCGCGCCATGACCTGCACCCCGGCGTCGAGAATCTCCTCGCCGGTCATGATCATGCGTGCCTCGCCGCCGCCGAACAGCGCGGGAAACAACTGGCTGAAATGTGCGTTGATGGAATCGAAGGTCGACTGCAGCAGCCCCCGCGTTTCGCGATCGATTTTCGCGATAGCGTCGTCCAGAGTCTGCAGCGCCTCGGTGAGGTCGGCGGCTTGCGCATCCAGGAACCGCTTGCGCTCCTGGCTGGTTGCCAGTTCCTCCAGCGCCGCCATGTTGACCGCACCGAGTTCGGCGATCGCATTGGTCAGGCGGGTGATCTCGCCCTGCAGCGGCGCCGCCCGCCGTCCTTCTCTGAGCACGGCGAGCAGCACGGCTTCGTCCGTGCCGGCCTCCGCAAGTTGAGCGGCGTACTGCTCGTAGTTCATGCGCGCTGCCTGTTCCTTCAGGCGCAGTTCCACGATCCTGTCGCGCAGCGGCTGCAGCTTCTGCTCGCTCGCCATGCGCGCTTCCTCCGCCGCTCGCAACCGGTTCGCCGCGTCTTCCTGCCGCATGCGTGCCGCCGTAAGCGTCTGCTCGCACGCCAGTCGGGTCTGCAGCGCCTGCTGCAGCGATTCCCGCAGTCCCTCGTCGTGGAGCCCGGCGAGCTCGCCGCAGATCGCATCGATCTGATCGGTCGCCGTGCGCGCCTGCTCAAGCAGCGACTGCACGGACCGGTCTATCTCGCCGATCTTGTTGGCGCATTCCTTCTCGGCGAAGGCAGTCTCCTGCGCCTCGCGTTCAGCCTGCTGCAGCGTCCGGCGCTGAGCCTCCAGAGCCTGTCCCGCGGCATCGTGTCCGCTGTTCACGTCGAGCAGGCGCGCGTTTCGCTCATCGAGGGCGCGGTACTGCTCCGCAAGGCTCGCCTCCGATGCGGCGCGCGTGGCGTCCTCGGCAGTCTTTTGCTGCCCGATTTCTTCGAGCTCGCGCTCGATCTGGCCGCTGCGCTCGGCATAGCGCTCCTGGCCCTGGGTCAGCTTGACCTGCTCAAGCTGGCGTTCGTGATGGCGCTGGCGCAGCGCGGCGCCCGCGGCGCGCAGCGCCGCCAGTCCTTCGTCGTGCTCTGCCAGCGCCAGCTCCAGGCGCGCCAGTTCCTGGCGCGCGCGCGCAATATCCTCTTCCAGCGTGCGGGCATCGGGGGCCAGCGCCTCGATCTCGCGCTGGCGCGCGAGTATGCCCGTGTCCGACGGGTCGGGCGCGTGAAAGCTGACACCGCAACGTCCGAACTGGTGTCCGTCGCGGTTGACCAACACCACGCGCGGGTGCAGTTCCAGCCGCACCGCGAGCGCCGGCACGCCTTCAACCGCATAGCAATCGTGCAGCCAGGAAGCCAGCACGGCGGCGGCACCCGGTTCCAGAGGGCGCACCAGTTCGGCCAGGGGCCGCAAGCCGTGCTCCTGCGCGATCGCGAGGGGCACGCCCCCCCCGCCCGTATAGTAGGCGCTGACCTTGGCTGGAGGCGGATCCTCGATCAGGTGCTGCAGCGTGTCGTAATCACCCAGTTCCAGCGCGTGCAGTTTCTCGCGCAGCACCGACTCCACTGCCGATTCCCAGCCCGGTTCGACCCGGATGTTCTGCCACAGTCGCGTAGCGGCGCCCAGTTGGTGGCGCTCGATCCAGCCGTGGATCTGGCCGTTTTCCTCGACCTGGCTCTGAACCTTCTGCAGCGTCAGCAGCTTGGCGTCGAGTGCCGAATAATCGCGCTCCGCGGCCTGCAGCCGCTCCTGCGCCGCGGCACGGTCCGCCTCGACGCCGGTGCGCGCGCCCTCGACCTGCGCGAGAACCTCGCTTTGCCGGAGCATTTCCGCGTCGCTGTGCGCGAGGTCCTGCACCAGTTGCGCCAGGTGCGCGGAATCGGGGGCAAGCAATTCGGCCCGCTCCGCGAGCAGCCGCTCATTGCGCGCAAGCAGTCCCTGCAGCACCCGGTCCGCATGCGCGAGGTGGGCCTGTTCGAGCTCGATCACCCGCTCTGTCTCTGCAATGGCCTCGCGCTGCTCGGCGAGGCGCGACTGCGCCTCGCGATACGCATGTTCGGCTACGGGAAGGCGGGCGGTCTCGTCGCTGAGACGTGCCGTAGCCTCGGACGCGCGCTCGCGCGCCTGGACGGTGCGCGCCTGCCACATGGTCTGGGCTTCCCTCAGTTCGGCCTGCTGCCGGGCGCCGGCCTCCTGCTGAGCGCGCAACTGCGACAGTTGCGACTCCAGGCGCTGGCGCGTTTCCGACACGTATCGGATCTCCGCCTCCAGGCGCGACACTTCCGTATTCGCACCATAGAGCGCGCCCTGCGACTCGTTGAGGGCATCACCGGTGGCGTAGTGCTCGACCCGCGCCTTTTCCAACTGGCTCTCGATTTCGCGCAGCCGCGCGGTTTCGGCTTCGAGCTCGGTGCCGGTGCGTTCGATATCGCGCGCGTGCCGCTGGGTCTCGCTTTGCGCTTCGTTCCGGCGCAGGAGCCAAAGCAGCCCCTGTTTCTGCTGGCGCTCGCCGTTGAGCTCGTTGTATTTTCGCGCCACCTCGGCCTGTTTCTCGAGCTTTTCGATCTGGGCGCCCAGTTCCAGGCGTATGTCGTCGACACGCGCGAGGTTTTCGCGCGTATCGGCGAGCCGGTGCTCGGTTTCGCGGCGCCTTTCCTTGTATTTGGATACGCCCGCCGCTTCCTCGAGGAATACCCGCAGATCCTCGGGTCTAGCCTCGATGATGCGGGAGATCATGCCCTGCTCGATGATCGCGTAGGCTCGCGGCCCCAGGCCCGTGCCCAGAAAGATGTCCTGCACGTCGCGGCGGCGCACATGGGTGTTGTTGATGAAGTAGGAGGACTCACCATCCCTTTGCAGCACGCGCTTCACCGCGATCTCGGCGTACTGGGTCCACTGTCCCGCCGCCTTGCCCAGGCTGTTGTCGAACGTGAGCTCGACGCTCGCGCGCGCAACCGGTTTGCGCAGCGAGGAGCCGTTGAAGATCACGTCCTGCATGGAATCCCCGCGCAGGGCCGCGGCCCTGGATTCGCCCAGGACCCAGCGCACGGCGTCGATGATGTTCGACTTGCCGCAGCCGTTGGGGCCCACGACGCCGACGAGTTTGCCGGGGACGTTGATCGACGTGGGGTCGACGAACGACTTGAATCCGGCGAGTCTCAGGTGGGTGAGGCGCATTCCGTATGCGTCTTTACAAAAAAGAAAACCGGCGGGCGCCGGAACACGATCGGGAACTGCAAACGTCGGCGCCTATAATAGCATTTTCGCCGCCGCATCCGGGACGCCATGCCAAGCAAACCAAGCAAGCCGAAGCAGCCTTTCGCCAGCTTCCCCAATCCCAATCCCGGACGGGATTACCTGATTCACATGCAGATTCCTGAATTTACCTGCCTGTGCCCGCTGACCGGCCAGCCGGATTTCGCCACCATTGCGCTCGATTACATCGCCGACCGGCGATGTGTCGAGTTGAAGAGCCTCAAGCTCTACATCTGGGCGTTCCGCAACCAAGGCGCATTCCACGAGGCGGTCACCAACCGGATCCTCGACGACCTGGTGCGCTTGCTCGCGCCGCGCTTCATGCGCGTCACGGCGAGGTTCTTCGTCCGCGGCGGCATTTATACCACCGTGGTCGCAGAGCACCGCAAGCGCGGCTGGAAGCCTGCCTCGCCGATCGAACTGCCGGTGCTGGACGACCAGTCGAGCACGCGGTTCTAGCCGCTTACGGCTCATGTATCGACACCACTGGTGATGATTTTGGGTTTACGCACGTCTCCCGGTTTTGGGAAGTTGGCACTTCCAACTTCCCAAAACCGGGAGACGATGAAGAGCAAAATCAAGCAGGCCGGTTCCGGCCTGCCCGGCGCGACGCTATAATGCGCCGCTCTGCGGCTTCTCCTGTCTCCAGCAAGCGTGAACCCCAACCTCGCCAAACTGCAGCCCTACCCGTTCGAGAAGCTGCGCGCCCTGTACGCCGGCGTCGAGCCCAACGCCGCCCTCGCGCCGATCAACCTGTCGATCGGCGAACCCAAACACCCGACGCCCGAATTCATCAAGCGCGCGCTGACCGATAATCTGGCGGGTCTGGCGAGCTACCCGCCGACGATCGGCTCCCTTGAACTGCGCGAGGCGATCGCGGCCTGGCTGGTCCGCCGCCATGGCCTGGCCGGGATCGACGCCGCGGTCCAGGTGCTGCCGGTCAACGGATCGAGGGAAGCGCTGTTCGCGTTTGCGCAGACCGTGATCGAACCGAACCGTGGCCAGGCGCTGGTTGTCTGCCCCAATCCCTTCTACCAGATCTATGAAGGGGCAGCGCTGCTCGCCGGCGCCGCCCCTTACTTCGTGAACACCTCCGCCGGGCGCGGCTTTGCCGCCGATTACCGGGTCGTACCCGAATCGGTATGGCAGCGCACGCAGTTGCTGTACGCCTGCTCGCCCTCGAATCCCGCCGGCCACGTCATGGATATCGAGGAGTGGCGACTGCTGTTCGAACTCTCGGACCGCTACGGATTCGTGATCGCCTCCGACGAGTGTTACTCGGAGCTCTATTTCGACGAGATGCAACCTCCGCTGGGGGCGCTAGGCGCGGCGAACCGGCTCGGACGCAGCGATTTTGCACGGCTGGTCGTGTTTTCCAGCCTGTCCAAGCGCTCGAACGCGCCGGGAATGCGCTCCGGCTTCGTCGCGGGCGATGCGGCATTGCTCAAGCCCTTTCTGCTGTACCGCACCTATCACGGCGGCGCGATGAGTCCGGCCGTGCAGGCGGCGAGCGCCGCCGCGTGGAAGGACGAGGCCCACGTGCGGGAGAACCGGCGGCTCTATGCCCAGAAGTTCGCCGCGACCCTGGGACTCATCAAGGCGCCCCTTGCGGCGGACATGCCTCAGGGCGGATTCTATTACTGGATGCGAACCCCGACCGCCGACACTGAATTTGCGCGCGAACTCTATCGCGACCGGAATGTCCTGGTTCTCCCGGGGAGCTTTCTTGCGCGCGACGCGCACGACGAGAATCCGGGCGCGGACTACATACGCGTCGCCATGGTCGCGCCGCTCGCAGAATGCGTCGAGGCGATAGCACGCATCGCAGATTTCTCCAACACCCTATGACACGGACCATCATGACCGCACTGCAGCCCATTATCGACAGCGCGTGGGAGAACCGCGCCTCGCTGTCCCCCGCCACCACGGACGGCCCCTTGCGCGAGGCGGTCGAGCACGTGATCACCGAACTCGACGCCGGCCGCCTGAGGGTGGCCGAGAAAGGCGCGACCGGCTGGACCACCCACCAGTGGATCAAGAAGGCCGTGCTTCTGTCCTTCAGGCTCCAGGACAACGCGGTCATGCCCGGCGCATCGACCCAGTACTACGACAAGGTGCCCACCAAGTTCGGCGCCTACGGAGCCGCCGATTTCGCCTCCGGCGGGTTCCGCGTGGTGCCGCCGGCGGTGGCGCGGCGTGGGGCATACATCGCCAGGAACGTGGTGCTCATGCCCTCCTACGTCAACATCGGCGCCTACGTGGACGAAGGCACGATGGTGGACACCTGGGCCACGGTCGGCTCCTGCGCCCAGATCGGCAGGAACGTGCACCTGTCGGGCGGCGTGGGCATCGGGGGCGTGCTCGAACCCCTGCAGGCGAACCCCACCATCATCGAGGACAATTGTTTCATCGGCGCCCGTTCCGAGGTCGTCGAAGGCGTAATCGTCGAGGAGAATTCGGTGATTTCGATGGGCGTATTCATCGGCCAGAGCACCCGGATACTGAACCGGGCCACAGGGGAAATCCTCTATGGCCGCATCCCTGCCGGCTCGGTGGTGGTATCCGGAAACCTGCCCTCCAGCGACGGAAAATACGGCCTATACTGCGCCGTGATAGTCAAGCAGGTTGACGCGAAAACGCGCGCCAAGACCAGCATCAACGAACTGCTGCGCGGCGATTAGCGCCGGCGCGCGTTGCAACGCAAGGGGAGGATCTCACCATGTCGGCAATGAAGCGCCTTTTCCAGTTGATGTCGGAAAAGAAGGCCTCCGACATTTTCATGTCCACCGGGGCGCCGATCAACATCAAGATCAACGGCGTCGCGATTCCGATCAACCAGCAGGTCATGGACGGCAACCAGATCCAGTCGCTGCTCTACGAGGTGCTCACGGAAAAGCAGAAAAAGGAATACGAAGACACGCTGGAGCTCAATACCGCCTACACGATGCCTGGCATCGGCAGTTTCCGGATCAGCGCGTTCCGCCAGAAGGGCTCGCAGGCCGTGGTCGTGCGCTATATCCCGGGCGAAGTGCCGAAGATCGATACCCTGGGCGTGCCCGAGGTGCTCAAGGAAGTGATCATGGAGAAGCGCGGCCTCGTCCTGATGGTGGGTGCGACCGGCTCCGGCAAATCGACGACGCTGGCCGCGATGCTCGACTATCGCAACGAGCAGAAGTCCGGCCATATCCTCACCATTGAGGATCCGGTCGAATTCATCTTCCAGAACAAGAAATGCATCGTGAACCAGCGCGAGGTCGGCACCGATACGCTGGATTTCAGGATCGCGCTCAAGAACGCGCTGCGCCAGGCGCCGGACTGCATTCTGATCGGCGAGGTGCGCGACAAGGAGTCGATGACTGCGGCCATCCAGTATGCGCAGTCGGGACACCTGTGCCTGGCCACGCTGCACGCAAATAACTGCTATCACGCGCTGAACCGGATCATCAGCTTCTACCCGCTGGAGAATCGTCCGGCGCTGCTGGAAGACCTGTCGGTGACGCTGCGGTGCGTCATCTCCCAGCGCCTGATCCGCAACAAGCAGGGCCAGCGCAATGCCGCGGTCGAAGTTCTGCTCTCCAGCCGGCATATTTCTGAACTGGTCGGCAAGGGCGAAATCAACGAGATCAAGGAGGCGATGGAAAAAAGCCTCTCGCCGGGGTCGCAGACCTTCGAGCAGTGTCTTTTCAACATGATACTGCGCGGGAAGATCAGCCAGGACGAGGCCCTCGCCAATGCCGATTCGGCCACCAACCTGCTGTGGCTGATCAACAACACCGAAGCCGGCGCAGCGATCAAGGACGCGCAAACCAAGGCAGCGGTCGGCCAGCCGGCAGCGAAAGTGGAGTCCAAGCCGATGTCCGACGGCGGCGCCTCGTTCAGCGATTTCAAGCTCGACACCGGCGAGGTCGAGGCCCACCGCTGATGGCCCGCGGCACGACGCTGGCACTCGCGCGCGAGCTGATCGCGCGCCGGTCGATCACGCCCGAGGACGGCGGTTGCCAGGAATTGCTCGCGCAGCGGCTCGAGCCCCTGGGCTTCAAGATCGAGCGGATCCGCTGCGGCGAGGTGAGCAATCTCTGGGCGCGGCGCGGGGCTGCGGCGCCGCTGGTGTGTTTCGCGGGGCATACCGATGTCGTGCCTGCGGGCCCGCTGGACCAGTGGCACTCCGATCCGTTCGCGCCGACCGAGCGCGGGGGCATGCTCTACGGCCGCGGCGCGGCCGACATGAAGACGTCGATCGCGGCCTTCGTCACGGCGGTCGAGACCTTCCTGCGCGGTCACCCCGATCCCCGCGGCTCGATCGCGCTGCTGATCACCTCGGACGAGGAAGGCGTCGCAGTGGACGGGACCGTGCGTGTGGTCGAGCGACTCAAGGCGAGGGGCGGGCACATCGATTACGCCATCGTCGGCGAACCGACTTCGGTCGACCGGCTGGGCGACACCATCAAGAACGGCCGTCGCGGCTCGCTCTCGGCAACGCTGAAGGTCAAGGGGGTGCAGGGACACGTCGCCTATCCCCATCTCGCCCGCAACCCGGTGCACCTCGCCTCGCCCGCGCTCGCGGAATTGGCCGCCATCGAATGGGACCGCGGCAACGAGTACTTTCCGCCGACCACGTGGCAGATATCCAACATTCACGCCGGAACCGGCGCGACGAACGTCATTCCCGGCGAGATGGACGTCCTGTTCAATCTGCGTTTCTCGACGGCGAGCACGGTGGACGATTTGAAGCGCCGCGTCCACGCCGTGCTCGACGGCCACCGGCTCGACTACGCCTTGGAATGGGTGCTCTCGGCGGCGCCCTTTTTCACGCCGCCTGGCGACCTGGTCGACAAGCTCTCCGAGGCCATTCGGGAAACAGTAGGCATCGTGCCTGAGATGTCGACGGGCGGCGGCACTTCCGATGGACGCTTCATTGCCGATATCTGCCCGCAGGTAGTGGAGCTCGGTCCCCTCAATGTCTCGATCCACAAGCTCAACGAGCACATCGCGCTCGACGACATCGAGGCGCTGTACGCGATCTATCTGCGAGCGCTGGAAAAGCTGCTTGCGCGCTGAGGTTTCAGAAACACCGGCACGAGACGACGCCTCGCCTCTGGTGACGCTCGCCGACTGGCTGCGCTACGCCGTGCGGCGCTTCCGGCGCGCGCGACTGGCCTTTGGCCACGGCACGGACAATGCGTACGACGAGGCTGCGTGGCTGCTGCTGCACGTGACAAAACGCCCGTACCAGGATCTCTCCGGCGCGCTGCCGCTCGCCCTCACCGCCGCGCAACAGCGCCGCGCGCTGGCGCTGATCGAAAAACGCATCGCCACCCGCAAGCCGCTGGCCCACTTGCTGCGCGAGGCATGGCTCGGGAAGCACCGCTTCTACGTCGATGAACGCGTCATCGTGCCGCGCTCCCACATCGCCGAGCTGCTCGCCGACAGTCTCGCTCCTTGGGCCGGGCAGGTGCGATCCGCGCTGGACATGTGCACCGGCTCGGGCTGCCTCGCCGTCCTGCTTGCACTCGCCTACCCGCGCGCGCGCGTCGACGCGGTGGATGTCTCGCCTTCGGCGCTCGCAGTCGCGCGGCGCAACCTGAAGGACTACGGACTGCAGCGCCGGGTGCAGCTCCTGCGCTCGGATTTGTACGCAAAACTTGAGAACCTGCGCTACGACCTCATCGTCGCCAATCCCCCGTACGTCGATGCTCGGGCGATGGCCCGGCTGCCGCCGGAATACCGCCGCGAGCCGCGCCTGGCGCTCGCCGGCGGGCGGGACGGCCTTGGGTTCGTGAGGCGGATTCTTGCCGATGCACGGCGGCATCTTTCCCCGCGCGGCGTTCTGGTGGTGGAGATCGGCAACGGGCGCCGCGCGCTCGAACGTGCCTATCCGATGCTGCCGTTTACCTGGCTGGAGACGGGCGCGGGCGGCGATTGCGTGTTTCTGCTGACGCGCGCGCAGCTGCCCGCAGCGCTGTGAAAGGAAGGGCATCGTGAAGGCAATGGTCGTGAGGGAGTTCGGTCCCCCGAACGTGATGCGGCTGGAAGAACTTCCGGATCCCACACCCGGCCCCGGCGAGGTCGTGATCCGGGTGCATGCCGTGTCGGTGAATCGCACGCTGGACACGGTGGTGCGCGCCGGGAAATTCAAGCGGCGCGTGACCCTGCCGCTGGTGCTCGGCGTCGATCCCGCGGGCGTGATCGTCGAGCTCGGGTCCGGCGTCAGCGGCCGCAAGGTGGGAGACCGCGTGGTCACCTCGATGCGGGTCCAGAGCGAAGCCGCGGCAGACGGGCCGCAACTGGGGAGCGTTCATGCCTGGGGCGGTTATGCCGAATACATCACCGCCCGGGCGGAGGCGACGACCATGGTTCCGGACGGCGTCGACCTTGCAACCGCGCACGTCATCGCCCGTCATGCGCCCACGGCGTTCCACCTGCTGCGTGACCGGGCGAAGCTCGCGCCGGGCGAATGGGTCCTGGTCATGGGCGCGGCCGGCGCGCTGGGCAGCGCGGGCGTGCAGGTGGCCAAGTTTCTGGGTGCCAGGGTGATCGCGGCCGCCGGTGCCGACCAGCGCGCCAAGCTGTGCCTGGATCTTGGAGCCGATGCCGGTGTGAACTACCGCACGCAGGATCTGACCGCCGAGGCGATGCGCATCACACAGGACAAGGGGGTCGACGTGGTGTTCGAGAACATCGGCGACCCGGAACTGTTTCCGAAGGCCTTCGCCGCGATCGCCCGCAACGGCCGGCTGGTCACCACGGGCGGGCATGGCGGCGGCATCGTTCCGCTCGACGTGAACCAGCTCTACCTCAAACAGATCACGGTGATCGGGGCCACGGGACATTCGCACGCCGATATTGCGCTTAGCCTGCAGGCGGCGGCCGAGGGGCGTTTCAAGGCGATCATCGCCTGCATCCTGCCGCTCTC
>Ga0156228_1086_pt1 | contig 13048 bp, 10 predicted proteins | sample RifCSPlowO2_12_FD_107876 | JGI IMG/M metagenome (GOLD analysis project Ga0156228, IMG submission 107876) | Betaproteobacteria bacterium RIFCSPLOWO2_12_FULL_65_110 | reverse complement strand
CGCAGATTTCCTTGGCGCTGCCCGCAAACACTTTCTGCAGGAAGACGCGGAAGGCGGGGCAGTCACTCTCGGCAACGAAGGTGTCGAAGCGCTGGTTCACAAGAAACTCGCGCTCGATGCCGACGAGGCGCGCCCCGGTGAGGTTCATGCGGCGGATCGCCCCCTCGCGGTCGAGGTTTAAGTAGCCGCTCGGGCCGAAGTCGTAGAGCTGGGCGTATTCAGCGGCAAGGGTGCTCTCCCTGGCGTGCGCCTCGCGCAGTTCCTCGTTCTGCATCTCCAGCTCGATCTGGTGCACCGCCAGTTCGTGCACCAGCCGCGCCGTATCCGCTTCCGTCCTCTGCGCTGCGCCCTTCGGGCTCGGGCGACGCAGCCGTTCTTCCGCGCGGGCGCGCAGCCCCGCGGCGGAGGGTGGGGATTGGCTCTTCTTCATGGCGTGGTTATTTTGGGGAAGTTGTCACTGCTCACTGAAATCCCGTTCATGGGGCGGCGACACACGCCGAAAGGGGCAGCACCTCGACACGTTTGCCCAGCCGATAGCGGCTGGTTCCGGGATAGACGACGCGCAATTCATCCAGCTTCAGGTCGCTCAGGGCGATGCGCATCGAGGGCGTCAACGTGGGAGCATCCGCGCGTTTGCATTCCACGCCGATCCGTCGCCCGGCCTTGAACAGGAGCAGGTCGAGTTCGGCGCCGTTATGCGTGGCCCAGTAATAAGCATCGTCCGGCCGAAATGCTTTGAGAACTTCCTCGACGGCGTAGCCTTCCCAGGAGGCGCCCACTTTCGGGTGATGTTCCAGGTCGCGGCGGTTGGTGATTCCCAATAACGCATGCAGCAGTCCGGAGTCGCGCACATAGATTTTGGGGGCCTTGACCTGGCGCTTGCCCAGGTTCTCGAACCAGGGCGACAACTGCCGGACCATGAACACCCCGCTCATCAGGTCCAGATAGCGCCGTACGGTGGATTCTCCCACGCCCAGGGCGCGCGCCAGTTCCGCGCCGTTCCAGGTCTGGCCGTGGTAATGCGCCGCCATGTTCCAGAAACGGCGCAGCGCCGTGGAGGGGATCGTGATGCCCAGCTGCGGGATGTCCCGTTCGAGGAAGGTCTGGAGAAACTGCCGGCGCCACTGGACCGAATCGGTTTCGCTGCGCGCCGTGTAGGACAGCGGGAATCCGCCCCGCAGCCAGTGCCGATCCTGCCGGTCGGCCCCCAGGTCGCCGAGCCGGAAACCCTCCAGCGGGACGGTTTCCAACCGCCCGGCCAGCGTTTCGGAAGACTGGCGCAGCAGGGCCGGCGAGGCGCTGCCCAGAATCAGGAAACGCGCCGGCAGGGGCCGGCGATCCGCCAGAACGCGCAGCAGGGGAAACAGTTCGGGTCGGCGTTGGATTTCATCAATCACCACCAGGCCCTTGAGCGGGCGCAACGCGGTTTGCGGCTCGGAAAGCCGCGCCAGGCTGGCCGGGGCTTCCAGGTCGAAATAGTTCAGGGAATCGGCTCGGACGAATTCGCGCGCGAGGGTGGTCTTGCCGCACTGGCGGGGACCGAGGATGCCGACCACCCGGCTGCGCCTGAGCGCGGTACGGACGGCTTGGATATCGGTTTTTCGAGCTATCATGCGGTCCATACTACGCCATGAAAATCCACCATGCAACGACGGAATTGCATGGTTCTTCGCCGCGTGGAAGCCTGGGGTCAGGTCTTGCCTTGACGCATCGGCGCCGGGGCGTTGATCATCAGGAGGTCACCCATTGGGACGGTCCCGGTCAACGCTTGTCACGGCCAGACGACGGCAGGAGTCTGCAGGTCCTTGTGCTGGATGCCGAGGAAGATCGGCTTGCCAGCGCGCAGCCGGATGTTGATCTTGGCGTTGTAGGCGGGGTGAATCGCGCCGTGCTTGTCGCGGATCTCGTAGCGGTTGACCAGAAACCCCCCGCCAGGCGCGGTCTGGCCGGTCAGGCGGCACAGGGTGCCGTCGATTTCGTCGCCGGCGACGGCGAGTCCCTTGAGCGCGTCGATCCTTGGCCGCGGCCTGCAGCTGCGCGAATGCGGCGGCGAGATCGCGCGCCCAGCATCGAGACCGTACCCTTGAACCGATGCGCAGCAGCCGACACGGCCGCGAGGTCCCCCTCGGCGAGAATTTCTTCCATGGCGAGCCGGTAACCCGGCATCAGTGCGTGAAATTCGCGCAGCATTTCGTCGGCCGCCGGTCGGTCTCCTCCGGTGACGGAATCGAGCAGCGTCCAGTCTATCGGAGCAGCGACGCCTTGCGTTGCCACGGCATCGTCCCGTCTATGCATCCATCGCCGGGCAGCGCGCGGCGATACAGGCTTTGACCGCCTGCACGTCGGCGTCCACGACCTCGAAGCGCTGCGGCAGGGACTCGAGGTTCTCGAGGCCCGCCGGGCGGTCCGGGTCGCGGCCGAGCGCCTCGCGGATGGCGGCGTCGAACTTCACCGGCAGCGCGGTCTCCAGGCACACCAGCGGCACGCCGGGGCTGCGATGCTCCAGGCCCACCTTCACGCCGTCGGCAGTGTGGGTGTCGATCATCACGCCGTAGTCGCGCCACACCTGCCTGATGGTGTCCAGGCGGTCCTGGTGGGTGCTCGATCCCGAGACGAAGCCCGTTTCCGGCACGCGCGCGAAATACCCGGTTCGCGAAAGGTCGAACTCGCCTTTGGTGTCGAGCTGGCTCCAGAACTCCTTCACCTTCGCCCCGTCGCGCCCTACCAGGTCGTACACGTAGCGCTCGAAATTCGACGCCCTGGAGATGTCCATCGACGGGCTGCTGGTCGCGAGCACCTCGGAGGACTTGCGCGCGCGGTAGCGACCGGTGCGGAAGAACTCGTCCAGCACGTTGTTCTCGTTGCTGGCGAGGATCAGCCTGCGGATGGGCAGGCCCATGCTGCGCGCGATGAAGCCGGCGTAGATGTTGCCGAAATTGCCCGAGGGTACGGCGAAATCCACGGGCTCCGAATCGGATCTCGTCACCGCGAAATAGCCCTTGAAGTAGTACACGATCTGCGCCGCGACCCGGGCCCAGTTGATCGAGTTGACCGTGCCTATCCTGTACCTGGATTTGAATTGCGCGTCGTTGCTGACCGCCTTGACGATATCCTGGCAGTCGTCGAACACGCCGCGCACCGCGATGTTGAAAATGTTCGGATCTGCGAGCGAGAACATCTGCGCCGTCTGGAACGAGCTCATGCGCCGGTGCGGGGAGAGCATGAACACGCGGATGCCGCGCCTGCCGCGCAGCGCATACTCGGCCGCCGAGCCCGTGTCGCCCGAGGTGGCGCCGAGGATGTTCAGTTCTTCGCCCCGCTTCGCGCGCACGTACTCGAACAGCCCGCCCAGGAACTGCATCGCCAGGTCCTTGAACGCGAGCGTCGGCCCGTTCGCAAGGCCCAGGAGGTGCAGCCCGGGTGCCAGCGTCTTCACCGGCGTGATCTCGTCGCTGCGGAACACCGCCGCCGTGTAGCTGCGCTCGACCAGCGCGCGCAGATCCGCGGTCGGGATGTCGTCGATGAACCGCGAGAGCACCGCGTAGGCGAGCTCGCTGTAGCCCATGGCGCGCATCGCCGAGAGCTCCGCGTCCGGCACGCGCGGGTAAGCCTCGGGCAGGTACAGGCCCCCGTCGGGCGCCAGGCCCTCGAGCAGGATGTCGGTGAAGCGCTGCGGCTCGCCGCCGCCGCGGGTGCTGATGTAAAGCATTTTCGGTTCGTCATTCCCGCGCAAGCGGGAATCCAAAGATTTATCGGAAGCTGGACTCCCGCTTTCGCGGGAGTGACAGCAATTCTAGTTCCGCCCCAGTTCTTCCAGCCGTATCCGCGTCACCTTCCCGCTCACCACCGCCAGCGCCTCGATCTTCGCGATCGCGGCATTGATGTGCTTTTCGCGCGTCTCGTGGGTGAGCATGATGATGTCCACCTGCTCCTCGCCCTCGCCGGGCTCGCGCTGCACCATCGCGTCGATCGAGATCGCGAGGTCGGCCAGGATGCGCGTGATGTCGGCGAGCACCCCCGGGCGGTCGGCGACCCGCATGCGCAGGTAATACGAGGTGATCACCTCGTCCATCGGCAGGATGCGCGTGCCGGCGAGCTGGTCGGGCTGGAACGCCAGATGCGGCACCCGGTGGTCCGGATCGGCCGTGTGCAGGCGGGTGATGTCGACCAGATCCGCGACCACCGAACTGGCGGTAGGCTCGGCGCCGGCCCCGGCGCCGTAGTACAGCGTGGCGCCGACCGCGTCGCCCTGCACCAGGATCGCGTTCATGACGCCCTCGACGTTGGCGATCAGCCGGCGGGTGGGGACCAGCGTCGGATGCACCCGCAGTTCGATGCCCTCCGGTGTCTTCTTGGTGATGCCCAGCAGCTTGATGCGATAGCCCAGTTGCTCGGCGTAGCGGATGTCCTCGCGCGTGAGCTTCGTGATTCCCTCGGTGTACGCCTTGCCGAACTGCATCGGGATGCCGAAGGCGATCGCCGACATGATGGTGAGCTTGTGCGCGGCATCGATACCCTCGATGTCGAAGGCGGGGTCGGCCTCGGCGTAGCCGCGCGCCTGCGCCTCTTTGAGCACCTCGTCGAACGCGAGGCCCTTGTCGCGCATCTCCGAGAGGATGAAATTCGAGGTTCCGTTGATGATCCCCGCGATCCACTCGATCCGGTTGGCCGTCAGGCCCTCGCGCAGCGCCTTGATGATCGGGATGCCGCCTGCCACCGCCGCCTCGAACGCCACCATGACGCCCTTTTTCTGCGCCGCGGCGAAAATCTCGTTGCCGTGCAGCGCGAGCAGCGCCTTGTTGGCCGTGACCACGTGCTTGCCGTTCTCGATCGCGGCGAGCACCAGGTCGCGGGCGACGCCGTAGCCCCCGATCAGCTCGATCACGATGTCGACCGTCGGGTCGCGCACCACCTCGTAGGCATCCGCGGTGACGCGCGCGCTCCCGCCGGTGATCTGTTTCGCCCGTTCGACCTCCTTGTCGGCGACCACGGTGATCTCGATGCCGCGGCCCGCGCGCCGGGTGATCTCCTCCTGGTTGCGCGCGAGCACGCGCCAGGTGCCCCCGCCCACGGTGCCGATGCCGAGCAGTCCAACGCTGATGGGTTTCATGTCTGCGTATTCTCAGTGACGGAAGGAATGAATGGGAAAGGGGAATGGCGATGCCGCGGCGGCGGGCAGGCTCAGGCGTGCCGCCTGCGGTAGCCCTCGAGGAAACGCGCTATGCGTCCGATCGCCTCGGTGAGGTCGTCGCTGTTGGGCAGGAACACCAGGCGGAAGTGGTCCGGGTGCGGCCAGTTGAAACCGCTGCCCTGCACCACCAGCACCTTCTCCTCCTCGAGCAGCTCGAGCACGAATTCCTGGTCGTCACTGATCGGATACGTCTTCGCGTCCAGGCGCGGGAACAGGTACAGCGCCGCCTTCGGCTTGACGCATGAAACGCCGGGGATCTGCGTGATCAGCTGCCAGGCAAGGTCGCGCTGGCGGCAAAGGCGCCCGGCCGGCACCACCAGGTCGTTGATGCTCTGGTATCCGCCGAGCGCAGTCTGAACGGCGTACTGGCCAGGCACGTTTGCGCACAGCCGCATCGAGGCGAGGATGTCCAGGCCCTCGATATAGTCCCGCGCGTGGTGTTTCTCCCCGGAAATGGCTATCCAGCCGGTGCGGTAGCCGCAGGCGCGGTAATTCTTCGACAGCCCGTTGAAAGTGACGAACAGCACGTCCTCCGCAAGCGAGGCGATCGAGGAGTGGGTCGCACCGTCGTAGAGCATCTTGTCGTAGATCTCGTCGGCGTACACGATGAGCTGGTTGCGGCGCGCGATTTCCACCAGAGCGAGCAGCATGTCCTGCGGATAGAGCGCGCCGGTCGGGTTGTTCGGATTGATGACCACGATCGCCCGCGTGCGCGGGGTGATCTTGGCACGGATGTCGGCCAGATCCGGCAGCCAGCCGCTGCCTTCATCGCACAGGTAGTGCCGGGGCATGCCGCCGGCCAGGCGCACCGCCGCCGTCCACAGCGGATAGTCCGGAGCCGGAATGAGCACCTCGTCGCCGTCGTCGAGCAGCCCCTGCATGGCCATGACGATCAGTTCCGAAACACCGTTGCCGATGATGATATCGTCGAGCTGCACGCCGGCGATGTGCTTGCTCTGCGTGTAATGCATGATCGCCTTGCGAGCCGCGAACAGCCCCTTGGAATCGGTGTACCCGGAGGCATTCGAGAGGTTCACGATCACATCGTGGCGCATCTCGTCGGGCGCGTCGAAGCCGAACGGCGCCGGATTGCCGATGTTCAGCTTGAAGATCCGGTGGCCCTCCTCCTCCTCCATCTGCCGCGCCCGCGCGAGCACCGGCCCGCGGATGTCGTAGCAGACATCGGCGAGCTTGGAGGACTTTCTGATCGGTTTCAGCATGCTTCTCCCAAACGGGCGTAGCCCGGATTCCGCATTGGCGCGCGACGTGCCGTCGCGCTTCTCCCGATTTCGGCAAGTTGCAAAATGCGCAACTTCCCGAAATCGGGAGATGTATACAAGACCAAAGTCTATGTCAGGACTGTCACCAGAGGATTCCAAGGCCTGCACAGCCGGAATTCAACACCTTGCCTCGCTTTTGCATTTATCGTTCTCCCCGTTTTGGGAAGTTGCGCATTTTGCAACTTGCCAAAACGGGGAGACCTGAATGTCCCCGACTTCATCGCCGGACGTGTCGGCACAACTCCCGGCCCATCGTTGCCGGAATTCAACAGCCTGCCCTGTTCAGGCATCAATCGTTCTCCCGATTTCGGCAAGTTGGGAAGTTGCGCATTTTGCAACTTGCCAAAACGGGGAGACATCAAAGAGCCCAACTTCATCGCCGGACGTGTCCGCACTTGAAACACAGCGCAGAGCACTCATGCCGCCGCCTGCGCAATCAACCCATCCTTCCTGAACATGTCCTTGATGCCGCGGATCGCCTGACGGTTCCTCGCCTCGTTCTCTATCAGCGCGAAGCGCACGTGGTCGTCTCCGTATTCGCCGAATCCGATCCCGGGCGACACCGCGACCCTGGCGCCGGCGAGCAGTTTCTTCGCGAACTCCAGCGATCCGATGCCGCGATAGGCCTCCGGGATCCGCGCCCAGATGTACATCGAGGCCTTCGGGACTTCCACCATCCAGCCCGCCTCGTGCAGACCCTTCACCATCACGTCGCGGCGTCTCTGGTACATGCCGCGGACTTCCTCCACGCAGTCCTGCGGCCCTTCGAGCGCCGCGATCGCGGCCACCTGGATCGGCGTGAACGTCCCGTAGTCATGATAGCTTTTCATGCGCGCCAGTGCGTTCACCATCTCGGCGTTGCCGACCATGAATCCGACGCGCCAGCCCGCCATGTTGTAGCTCTTGGACAGGGTGAAGAATTCAACCGCCACGTCGCGCGCGCCGGGCACTTGCATGATGGAGGGGGCGCGCCAGCCGTCGAAGGTGATGTCCGCGTAGGCCAGGTCGTGCACCACCAGGATGTCGTGCTCCCTGGCCAGAGCGATCACGCGTTCGAAGAATTCCAGTTCCATGCACATGGCGGTCGGGTTGCCGGGAAAGCCCAATATCATCATCTTGGGCTTCGGGAGCGACTCGCGGATCGCCCGCTTGAGTTCCTCGAAGAAATCCACCCCCGGGGTCATGCGCACCGAGCGGACATCGGCCCCGGCGATGATCGCGCCGTAGATGTGAATCGGGTAGCTCGGGTTGGGGACCAGCACCGTATCGCCGCGCTCCACCGTCGCGAGCATCAGGTGCGCCAGACCCTCCTTCGAGCCGATGGTGACGATCGCCTCCGAGTCCGGGTCGAACTCGACGCCGTAGCGCCGCTGGTACCAGCCGCAGATCGCGCGGCGCAGGCGCGGAATGCCCTTGGAAACCGAGTAGCCGTGGGTGTGGTCCCGCTGCGCCGCCTCGACCAGTTTGTCGACTATGTGTTTGGGCGTTGCCCCGTCGGGGTTGCCCATGCTCATGTCGATGATGTCCTCGCCCGCACGGCGGGCCGCCATCTTCAACTCGTTGGTGATGTTGAAGACATACGGGGGCAGGCGCTTGATTCGGGGGAAGTCTCTCATCGGGGAATCGGGCGGGTTCGCTCGCCGCTCCCAAAGAGGGTCTAAGGGCGCCGCTGCGATGCAAAAGTTATAATGATACCGATCACCGGGACTTAGCGCACGGGCAAACGTGAAACTGCATCGCAACGAGGCCCTCGGCAAGAACGCCATCACCGGCTACGGCGAGGGCTATGTCATGGTCAACCGAGTGCGCCACCAGCGGACCCTGGTCGTGCTGCCGGACCGGCTGGTCACCGACTGGGCGGCCACCACGTTCGGCGCGCTCAGCGCCGACCACCTGGCGGCGCTGCTGCCGCTGGATGCGGAAATCATCCTGCTCGGCACCGGCGCGACGCTGCAGTTCCCGCGCGCCGAAATCATGGCGCCGCTGATTCGCGCCGGCGTGGGCTACGAGGTCATGGACGTCCACGCCGCCTGCCGGACCTACAACATCCTGGTGTCCGAGGAGCGCAAGGTCGCCGCGGCGCTGCTGCTCGGGTGAGCACCCGCGCCCTCACCCTGGTTCTGCTCTTCGCGCTCGCGCTGGTATGGTTCGGCACGCTCGCAGAGCGCAAGCTGGTGCGCCCGGATGAAGGCCGCTATGCCGAGATCGCCCGCGAGATGGTCGCCACGGGCGACTGGACCACGCCGCGCCTGAACGGCTACAAGTACTTCGAGAAGCCGGCGCTGCAATACTGGGCGACGGCGGCGGCATTCGAGCTGTTCGGCGTGCGCGAGTGGACCGCGCGGCTGTGGGCCGCGCTCACCGGTTTTCTGGGCGTGCTGCTGGTCCTGCATTTCGGAAACCGCGCGTTCGGCGCCCCGGTGGGGGGGCTTGCCGCCGCAGTTCTCGCCGGCAGCCTGTGGTGGGCCATCATCGGCCACATCAACACGCTGGACATGGGCGTCTCGTTTCTCATGTCGCTCGCGGTGCTGGGACTGGCGCTCGCGCAGCTGGACGATGCGTCCCCGCGCGAGCGATGGCGCTGGATGCACCTCGCCTGGGCGGCCGCAGCGCTGGCGCTGCTCTCCAAGGGCCTGATCGGCATCGTGCTCCCCGCGGGAGCGCTAGCGCTCTACATCCTCGTGCAGCGCGACTGGAAGCGCCTGGGGCGGCTGCACGCCGGCACCGGCACGCTGCTGTTCCTCGCAATCGCCGCACCGTGGTTTTTCGCCGTGTCCGCCGCGAACGACGAGTTCTTCCGGTTCTTTTTCATCCAGGAGCACTTCCAGCGCTTCCTGACCAAGGCGCACGGACGCTACCAGCCGGCCTGGTACTTCATTCCCATCCTCGCCATCGGCTTCTCGCCCTGGATCGTGTCCCTCGTGCCCGCGCTCGTCCGCGCCTGGCGCGATGCCCCGCAGCGCAGTTTCAGACCCGCCCGGTTCCTGCTCGTCTGGTCGGTGATGGTATTCGCGTTCTTTTCCGCCTCCGGCTCCAAGCTGCCCTCCTATATCCTGCCGATTCTTCCTGCGCTCGCGGTGCTGGTCGCGCTGCACGCAGCGGGCGCGGGCCGCGCGCTGCTCGCCGCCCAGGGCGCCGTGTATGCCGCAATCGGCCTCGCCGGGGCGCTGCTCGCCCCGCAGGTCATGCGAGCCGCCACTGCCGAACTGCCCGCAGAGCTGCTCGTCGGGTACGTCGCGTGGATCAGGGGGGCCGGCCTGGCCATGCTCGGGTTCGCGGCAGCCTGCGCCTGGCTCGCGCTGCGGCGGCAGACCGTCGCGGCCGTCATCGTTCTGGCTGCCGGCGGCCTCGCGTCGTCGCTCGCGCTGCTGCTGGGTCATGAAACCCTCTCGCCGGCCTACTCCGCGTATCATATCGCCGAGCAAGTTCGCCCCGGGCTGAAAACCGACGTGCCGTTCTACTCGGTCAACACCTTCGATCACACACTGCCGTTCTACCTCGGCCGCACGGTGACGATGGTCGCCTACAAGGACGAGCTCGCCCAGCCGATCGGGTGGGCGCCGGGAAACTATCTCCCCGACCTCGCGGCGTTCGAGCGCGCATGGCGGTCCGATCGCGACGCGTGGGCCGTGTTCAGCGCAAAGGACTTTCCGCAAATGCAGAAGACGCTGCAGATTCCGATGCGGATCGTGGCGCGCGACCCGCGCCGCGTGGTGGTGAGGAAGCCATGAGCCACGGAGCAGGGGCCCCGCCTGCGGGGATGCGACCAGGCGAATGGCTTCGCGAGCCGACTCGACGAACGCGGCACACGCGCGATGGTACGGAGGCGAGGCCATGAGCCACGGAGCAGGGGCCGCCGTAGGGCGGAAGAGGGGCCCCGGCTTTAGCCGGGGATCTGACCCCGAAGGCGGACATGAACGGCCGGCGGCCCGTTGCGCCCGATCTCGGGTCGCATCCCCGTCCCTCGGACGGGGGCCCTGCTCCACCTCGCCGGCCGCCCCGCCTGCGGGGATGCGACCAGGCGAATGGCTTCGCGAGCCGACTCGACGAACGCGGCACACGCGCGATGGTACGGAGGCGAGGCCATGAGCCGCGGAACGGGACGAACGCGGCACCGGTGCGATGGCGCGGAGGCGAGACCGTGAGCGCGGTCAGCGCCGCGCTGCTGATACTGGGCGTGCTGCTCAACGCGAGCGCCCAGCTGCTGCTCAAGGCGGGCACCAATGCGGTGGGACATTTCGAATTCACCACCGCGAACATCCTTCCGGTGGGCATGAAGCTCGCGTTCCAGCCGCACATCCTGGGCGGCGTCTCCTGCTATGTGGTGAGCCTGGTGGTCTGGATCATGGGCCTGTCGCGGGTGCCGGTCAGCATCGCCTACCCGATGCTGTCCGTGGGCTATGTGCTGAACGCGGTCGCGGCCTGGTACCTGTTCGGCGAATCGCTCACGGCGCAGAAGCTGATCGGCATCGGCTTCATCATCACCGGCGTATTCCTGGTGACGCGGAGCTGAACGGCCGATGGACTTTCTTCCGTTTACCAGGCCGACCATCGACGAAGAAACCATCGCCGGGGTCGCCGAGGTGCTGCGCTCGGGCTGGATCACCTCGGGACCGAAGGTCAAAGAGTTCGAGGCGGCGCTCTCGGCGCACTGCGGCGGCAGGCCGGTGCGCGCGCTTGCCACCGGCACCGCGGCCCTCGAAATCGGACTGAAACTCGCCGGCATCGGTGCGGGTCACGAGGTGATCACCACCCCTCTGTCCTGGGTCGCCAGCAGCAACGTGATCCTCCAGTCGGGGGCTACACCCGTTTTCGTGGACGTGGATCCGGTGACGCGCAACATCGACCTCGGCCTGGTCGAGCGGGCCATCACCGCACACACGCGAGCGATCCTGCCTGTCCACCTCGCCGGGCTGCCGGTCGATCTGGACCGACTGTACTGGATCGCGAACAAGCACAGCCTGCGCGTGATCGAGGATGCGGCGCAGGCCTTCGGCGCGAGCTGGCAGGGCACGCCGGTCGGGGCCCGCGGCGATCTGATCGCCTTCAGCTTCCACGCCAACAAGAACATCACGACCGCCGAGGGCGGGGCGATCGTGCTCCCGGACGAATCCCTCGTGCCGCAGTGCGAGCGGCTGCGGCTCCAGGGCGTGGTGCGCTTCGGCGAGGACGGCATGGATGTGGAGGTCGCGGGGATCAAGGCAAACCTCACCGACGTGGCCGCGCGCATCGGCCTCGGGCAGCTCGCCCGCCTGGATGAATTCACGGCCCGGCGGCGCGCGCTCGCCCGCCGCTATTTCGAGCGCTTCTACGCGCATCTGGACTGCGAGCTCCCGGTCGCGGATTTCGAGAATTCGAACTGGCACATGTTCCAGGTGGTGCTGCCCCCGAGCATGAAGCGCGCCGAATTCATCGCCCGGATGCGCGAGGCCGGCATAGGCATCGGCGTGCACTATCCGGCGATCCACCTGTTTTCACTGTATCGTTCGCTCGGGTGGCGCGAAGGACGATATCCGCACGCCGAACGCATCGGCCGCTCGATCGTCACGCTGCCTCTGTTTCCGGCGATGCGGGATTCCGATGTGGATCGGGTGTGCGAAGCGTGCAGCAAGATCATCAGGGAGATATCGCACTGATGCCGCTACCGCAGGTATCCGTCGTAATCCCGGTGTACAACGAGGAAGCGGCTCTGGTCGCGCTGTTCGAGCGCCTCTACCCGGCGCTCGACCGGCTGCGCGTCCCCTACGAAGTGATTTTCGTCAACGACGGCAGCCGCGACCGTTCGGCGGCGCTGCTGCGCGAGCAGTTCCAGCGCCGCCCCGAGGTCACGCGGGTGGTTCTGTTCAACGGCAACTACGGCCAGCACATGGCGATCATGGCGGGTTTCGAGCGCGCGCGCGGCGAGCGCATCGTCACGCTGGATGCCGACCTGCAGAACCCGCCGGAGGAAATCGGCCGCCTGCTCGCCAAGATGGACGAGGGGTACGATTACATCGGTACGATCCGCCGCGACCGCCGGGACTCGGCCTTCCGGCGCTACGCCTCCCAGGCCATGAACCGCCTGCGCGAGTCCATCACGCAGATCAGAATGACCGACCAGGGCTGCATGCTGCGCGCCTACAGCCGCGACATCGTCGCAGCGGTCAACGCCTGCCGCGAGGCGAATACCTTCATCCCGGCGCTCGCCTACACGTTCGCGCAGCGGCCGACCGAGATCGAAGTCGCTCATGAGGAACGCACCGCCGGCGAATCCAAGTATTCGCTCCACCAGCTGATCCAGCTCAACTTCAACCTGGTCACCGGGTTTTCGGTGAAGCCGCTGCAGCTGTTCTCGCTCGTCGGCATGCTCATCGCCGCCGCCTCCGTGCTTGCCTATATCGCGGTGATCGTGCAGCGCTGGTTTGTCGCCGAGACCTTCATGGACGGGATACGCGCGATCTGGGACCGCGACATCCTGCAGTTCTTCCTGACCGGCATGGTGCTCTTCGGCCTGGGGCTGCTCGGCGAGTACATCGGGCGCATCTACGAGCAGGTGCGGCAGCGGCCGCGGTATCTGGTGCAGGCGGTGCTCGAGCAA
>Ga0156228_1050_pt1 | contig 13542 bp, 13 predicted proteins | sample RifCSPlowO2_12_FD_107876 | JGI IMG/M metagenome (GOLD analysis project Ga0156228, IMG submission 107876) | Betaproteobacteria bacterium RIFCSPLOWO2_12_FULL_65_110 | reverse complement strand
TGGTCGAGGCCGGCGCCGACATCGTCGAGCTCGGCGTGCCGTTCTCCGACCCGATGGCCGACGGTCCGGTGATCCAGCGCTCCGGCGAGCGTGCGCTCAGGCACCATGTGGGGCTGGACCGGGTGCTGGCGATGGTGCGCGAATTCCGTGCCAAGGACCCCTCGACGCCGCTTGTGCTGATGGGCTACGCCAACCCGATCGAGGCGATGGGACAAGAGGCGTTCGTGCAGGCGGCGAACCAGGCCGGGGTGGACGGCGTGATCGTCGTCGATTATCCACCCGAGGAGAGCGAGGAATTCGCACGCCGGCTGCGCGAATGCGGCATGGACATGGTCTTTCTGCTCGCGCCGACCTCGACCCCGGAGCGCATCGCCAAGATTGCGCGGCTGGCCAGCGGATACATCTATTACGTCTCGCTTCGCGGCGTGACCGGCGTGGCGGACATCGACATGGCCGACGTGGCCGGGAAGATCGCGCAGATCCGCGCGCAGACCGCGTTGCCGGTCGGGGTCGGATTCGGTATCCGGGACGGCGCCACGGCGCGTGCGATCTGCGACATCGCCGACGCGGCGATCATCGGCAGCCGCATCATCCAGGAAATCGAGGCCGCGCCGGAATCGGCGCGCGACAGGGTTGCCGCGTTTCTGCGCGGCGTAAGGCTGGCGATGGATGCGAACTGACAGACCATGAGCTGGTTACAGAAACTGCTGCCGCCGAAAATGCAGCGCGCCGGCGCCGGGCCGAAGAAGAACGTGCCCGAGGGCCTGTGGAGCAAATGCCCTTCGTGCAGCGCAGTCCTGTACGCGACCGACCTGGAGAAAAACGCCAACGTTTGTCCGAAGTGCGGCTATCACAATCGGATCAATGCGAGGCAACGCCTGCAGCTGCTGCTCGACAACGACGGGCTGTTCGAGATCGGCGCGGAAGTGGGGCCCGTGGATGCGCTCAAGTTCAAGGACAGCAAGCGCTACTCGGACCGGCTGGCGGACGCGGAAAAGGCGACCGGGGAAACCGACGCGCTGGTGGTCATGCAGGGAGCCATCAAGACCATTCCGGTCGTGATCGCGGTGTTTGAATTCGAGTTCATGGGCGGATCGATGGGCTCCGTGGTCGGGGAGCGGTTCGTGCGCGGCGTGCACGTTTGCCTGGATCAGAGTCTGCCGCTGATATGCATCACGTCCACGGGCGGCGCGCGCATGCAGGAAGGCCTGCTTTCGCTCATGCAGATGGCCAAGACGACTGCGGCGCTGACGCAGTTGTCGGCGCGGCGGCTGCCGTTCATCTCGGTGCTCGCCGATCCGACCATGGGCGGCGTGTCGGCGAGTTTCGCCATGCTCGGCGATGTCGTCATCGCCGAGCCCAGGGCGCTGATCGGTTTTGCCGGTCCCCGCGTCATCGAGCAGACCGTGCGCGAGAAGCTTCCGGAGGGTTTCCAGCGCGCCGAGTTCCTGCTCGAGAAAGGGGCGATCGACATGATCGTCGACCGGCGCCAGATGCGCGACAAGCTGGTCTCTCTGCTCACTCTCCTTCAGCGGCTTCCGCCTGCGGCCTGCTGATCCCCGATGCCGGGTCGCGGGATACACGATACACAGGCGATACACAGCGGTCGGGGTTTCTTTTGCCTTACACCATCTCCCGTTTTCGGCCGGTTGCGAAGTTGCAACCGGCCGAAAACGGGAGACCTATGAAAATTCAAATTCCTCGCCCAGGCTGGCAGCACTCGAGTGAGTCATAAGAATTCCACCGTACCCTCAAGCGCTCCCTGAACTTCCATAACCGATGCAAACACCCGCGACGCTCGTCGAGTGGCTGGAGTACATCGAGCGCATCCATCCGAAGAGCATCGAACTCGGACTGGACCGGGTGCTGGTCGTGAAGCGTCGCCTCGCGCTCCGGAGCGCGGCGACCATCGTTACGGTGGCCGGCACCAATGGCAAGGGATCGACCTGCGCCATGCTGGAGTCGGTCCTGCTCGCCGCGGGGCACAGGGTCGGGATGTATAGCTCGCCGCACCTGCTGCGGTACAACGAGCGGGTGCGCGTCAATGGCGCCCCGGTCGAGGACGCAAGCCTGTGCAGGGCGTTCGAGCAGGTGGAGGCGGCCAGGGACGGCGTGGCGCTCACCTATTTCGAGTTCGGGACGCTCGCTGCGTGGATCATTTTCGCGGGCGAGCCGCTCGATGCGCTCATCCTCGAGGTCGGCATGGGCGGGCGGCTGGACGCGGTGAACGCCTTCGACGCCGACTGTGCGGTCCTCACCAGCATCGCCATCGACCACATGGACTACCTGGGCCACACGCGCGAGCAAATCGGGCTGGAGAAGGCAGGGATTTTTCGTGCCGGCCGGCCGGCGATCGTCTCCGATCCCGAACCGCCCGCATCGGTGATCGAGCACGCGAGGGCCATCGGTGCGGATCTGCAGCGCCTGGGGCGCGAATTCGGCTACGCCGACGAACGCGGGCAGTGGACGTTCTGGGGCAGGCGCGGCCGGCAGGCGGGCCTGGCGCATCCGGCGCTGCGCGGCGCCTGCCAGTTGCGCAATGCGAGCGCCTGCCTGGCGGCGCTGGATGCGCTGGCCGAACGGCTGCCGGCGGGAATGAACGAAGTGCGCAAGGGTCTCGCCACGGTCCAGTGGCCGGGACGGTTTCAGGTGCTCCCGGGTCGTCCTGCCGTGGTGCTCGACGTGGCGCACAATCCCGAAGCTGCGGCAATGCTGGCGCAGAACCTGGCCGACATGGGCTCCTATCCGGCGACCCACGCCGTGTTCGGGATGCTGCGCGACAAGGATATCGAAGGCGTTTGCGCGGCGCTCAAGGGGCAGGTCGGCGCCTGGTACGCGGCCAGCCTGAGCGGTGCGCGGGGGGCGCAGGCGGCGACCCTGGCGCAGGCGATTCGGTCGACCTATCCCGGGGTCGAGGTGGGGCTGTTCGACTCGCCGCGGTCGGCGTTCGAGGCTGCCTGCAAACGGGCCGGCGGGGATGATAGAATTGTAGTGTTTGGATCGTTTTACACCGTTGCGGAAGTGATGGCAGCACAGGCTCCAGGGTCCGGACGCTGAAGCGCCGCACGCGGTTTTTCGACGGAATCCCAGTTTTTGCGGAATCCCAATTGACCGAAGACCAGGACGCAAGCCTGCTGCAACGCCGTGCGCGTCGTCGCGTCGTCGGGGCGATTGCGCTGGTCGTCCTGATCGTCATCGCGCTGCCGATCGTGCTGGACAAGGAACCCAGCCCCATCGGCCAGGACCTGGTCATCCAGATACCGAGCCAGGAGGCGGGCAAGTTCAACACCCGCGTGCTGCCGAAGTCTGCACCCGCCGCTGCGCCGGAAAAGGCCGTGGTCCCGGGCACTGCGCCGGCGCTACCCGCAGCGCCGCCGGCCCAAGACAAAGCGGCCCCGGCGTCCGATGCGAGGCAGGACGCTGCGGCGCTCGCGAGGGATCGCGCTGCGAAGGACGAGTCCGACGCCGCGCGCGCGAAGGCGCTTCTGGAGGGCAAGGAGACGTGGGTGATCCGGCTCGGCGCGTTCTCCAATGAGGACAACGTCAGGCAGTTGCGTTCGAAGCTGACGGCCGCGGGCATAAAAAGCTATACGGAAACCGTCAAAGGCCCGAAGGGCATGCAGACGCGGGTTCGCGCCGGTCCGTTCGAGAGCAAGGGTGAGGCCGAAAAGGCCCAAAAGGAACTCACCGTGGCGGGTGTTTCCCCCGGAACGGTGGGGCCGCGGTGAGCCGGGGGCACCTCCGGTGGCACGTCCGCTGCGGCTTTGCCTGTCCTGAATGACCCGCTTGGGAACCGATGGCGTGGTTTGATTACGCGGTGCTGACCGTGCTGGGCTTGTCTCTGGTGCTGGGGGCGTTCCGGGGCATCCTGCGCGAGTTGGTATCGCTGGCGGGCTGGATCGCCGCATTTGTACTGGCGACTGCCTTTTCCGGTATCGTTGCCGGGCAAATGCCCGAAAGCCTCGGGCCGCTGCTGTCGGGGCTGCTTGCGTTTGCGCTCATTTTCATCGGTGTGCTGTTGGTGAGCGGTGTCATCGGCCTGGTTCTCGCGCGCCTGGCGCGCGCGGCGGGGCTGGGATTCGTCGACCGCCTGCTGGGTGCGACGTTCGGCGTTGCACGCGGCGCGGCGATTGTGCTGCTAGTCGTTGTGCTGGCCGGGCTGACTCCGCTGCCGCGCGAGCCCTTCTGGAGGCAGGCGGTGCTGTCCGGGCCGTTCGAAACCGTGGCGCTGGCGCTCAAGCCCTATCTGCCAGAGGGCGTGGCGCAGCGGCTGAAGTACCGATAACCGGGAGAGACGGCAATGTGCGGCATTATCGGAGTCGTAGCGAAAACCCCGGTCAACCAGCTCCTCTACGACGGGTTGCTGCTGCTGCAGCACCGCGGCCAGGACGCCGCTGGCATCGTCACCGCCGAGGGCAAGACGTTCCACATGCACAAGGGGCCGGGCTACGTGCGCGACGTGTTCCACACGCGCAACATGCGCTCGCTGCTGGGGGAAATGGGCATTGCGCACTGCCGCTACCCGACCGCGGGGTCGGCGTTCAATTCCGCCGAGGCCCAGCCGTTCTATGTCAACTCGCCGTTCGGGATCGTGCTCGGACACAACGGCAACCTCACCAACTCCGAGGTGCTCAAGCAGGAGATGTTCCGCCAGGATCTGCGGCACATCAATACCAATTCCGATTCGGAGGTGCTGCTGAACGTGCTCGCGCATGAGTTGGAACTCGCGGCCAAGGGCGCCAAGCTCGATCCGGACACGATTTTCACCGCGGTGGCGAACGTGCACCGGCGCTGCCGCGGCGCTTATGCGGTGGTGGCCATGATCTCAGGCTTCGGCCTGCTCGCCTTTCGCGATCCCTACGGCATCCGCCCGCTGGTGTTCGGGACCAACATGGCCGCCGAGGGGCAGGAGTATGTGGTGGCATCGGAAAGCGTCGCGCTTGCCGCAATGGGCTTCGAACTGGTGCGCGACGTGGCGCCGGGCGAGGCGATTCTGGTGAGCGAGCGGGGCGAGTTCTACAGCCGCCAGTGCGCCGCCAAGACGGTGCTGTCGCCGTGCATCTTCGAATACGTGTACCTGGCGCGGCCCGACTCGGTCCTGGACGGAGTCTCGGTCTACGAGACGCGGCTCAACATGGGCCAGCAGCTCGCCGACAAGATCAAACGGACCATGCCCGGCCTGGAGATCGACGTGGTGGTTCCGGTTCCGGACACCAGCCGCCCGAGCGCGCTCGAACTGGCCAAGGGGCTGGATGTGTCGTTCCGGGAGGGCTTCGTGCGCAACCGCTACGTCGGGCGCACGTTCATCATGCCGGGCAAGACCATCCGCCGCAAGTCGGTGCGGCAGAAGCTCAACGTGATGGCGATGGAGTTCCGCGGCAAGAACGTGCTCATCGTCGACGACTCGATCGTGCGCGGCACGACCAGCCGCGAGATCGTGATGATGGCGCGCGAAGCCGGCGCGAACAGGGTGTATTTCGCCTCCGCCGCGCCCCCGGTGCGCTACCCCAATGTCTACGGCATCGACATGGCGACCCGCGCCGAACTCATCGCCACCGACCGCAGCGAGGATGAAATCGCCCGCGAGATCGCCGCCGACGCGGTCATCTACCAGGAGATGGATGCGCTCAAGGCCGCGGTGCGCTCGGTCAACCCCAAGCTCGCGCAGTTCGAGACTTCCTGCTTCGACGGCATTTACGTGACCGGCGACGTCACCAGCGAGTACCTGGCAACGGTCGAGCGCGCGCGCGACCCGGCGCGGCAGGAGAGCGAGGACGAGGCCCAATCGGCCGACGTGAATTTTTCCTGACCGGCGCGGCGATTTGACATTTGCACGCGGCCGCGGTAGTTTGGCTCCTGCGCCGATTTGATCGACAGCTTGCGGGCGCCGCCGGACTCACCGGCAAATAAATACCGCTAAAGCGTGGCCCGAAGCCCGTGTTAGCGAAAGCTGGACGGGTTTTTGTTTTTTGGGACAGACCACCTTTTCCACAGGAAAAGGTGGTCTGTCCCCAAAAGGGGCGATTTCATGCAGGACTACGACATCGACACGCTGGCGGTGCGCGCGGGCACTGCGCGCAGCCAGTTCAACGAGCACTCCGAAGCGCTCTATCTGACCTCGAGCTTCGTGTTCGAGAACGCGGCAAGGGCGGCGGCGCGTTTCAAGGGCGACGAGCCCGGCAACATCTATTCGCGCTTCACCAATCCCACCGTGACCGCGTTCGGCGAGCGGCTCGCCGCGCTGGAGGGAGCCGAAGCGTGCGTGGCGACCGCGTCGGGCATGTCGGCGATTCTTGCCTGCTGCATGGGCTTGATGAAGGCGGGGGAGCACATCGTTTCCTCGTCGTCGATCTTCGGCGCCACGGTGAACCTGTTCGGGATACTGGCCAAGTTCGGCCTCGAAACCACGTATGTGGACGCAACCGGCCCCGCCGCCTGGCGCGCGGCGGTGCGCCCGGGTGCGACGCGGCTGCTGTTCGTCGAGACGCCCTCGAACCCGCTCACCGAGGTGTTCGACATCGCTGCGCTCTCGGAGGTCGCGCACGGAGCGGGCGCGCTGCTGGTGGTCGACAACTGCTTTTGCTCACCGGCGCTGCAGCGGCCGCTCGACCTCGGGGCGGACCTGATCGTGCACTCGGCGACCAAGTACCTCGACGGGCAGGGCAGGGTGCTGGGCGGCGCGGTCCTGGGCAAGAAGGAAATCGTGATGGAGGGCATCTTCCCGTTCCTGCGCACCGCAGGGCCGACCTTGTCCGCGTTCAACGCCTGGGTGCTGCTGAAAGGAATGGAAACGCTGGGCATCCGCATGCAGGCGCAGTCGGGGAGCGCGCTGGAACTGGCGCGCTGGCTGGAGCGCCAGCCGGCGGTCGAGCGCGTCTACTACCCTGGACTGCCCTCGCACCCGCAGCACGCGCTGGCAATGCGCCAGCAGCGCTTGGGCGGCGCCATCGTCTCGTTCGAGGTGAAAGGCGGCAGGGAACCGGCCTGGCGCGTCGTCGACGCCACGCGCATGATCTCGATCACCGCCAACCTCGGTGACACCAAGTCCACGATCACGCATCCGGCAACGACCACGCACGGGCGCATCAGCGCCGAGGCGCGCGCGCGCGCCGGTATCACCGAGGGGCTGCTGCGCGTCGCGGTGGGGCTGGAGTCGTTGGCCGACATCCAGGCCGATCTGGCGCGCGGGCTGAACGGCTAGCGGAATTACCGCAATCAAGCCGCGCGAGTAACGGCAGCGGGGGTGGTCCCTGCTCGCGCCGCGGCTTGAGTCATCAGATTATAGTGCCTAGATATTGCACCAAATATTGTACAATAAATACTTGAATCATTCGCTGGAGAACGCCATGGCGATCAAGGCATCCGACGTAGTTCCGTTCAGCCAGGCGAGGTCCCGCCTGTCGGAGATCGCGGACGAAGTGAAGGCCGGAGCGGAGAAGATCATCACCAAGAACGGCGAGAGCTACGTGGCGTTGATTGATGCGGAGCGACTCGACTACTACCACCGGCTGGAGCGCGAGCGCATCCACCTGTTACTGCTGGATGAAGCCGCGAAAGGGCTTGCCGACATCGAGGCGGGCCGGGTAATAAACGGCCGAACGGCGCTGCGGCGGCTTCGGGCCAAACGCGCGGCGATCGTCTAGAACCCGTCGTAAAACGAATTTTGCAACGGGCCAATCCAGGGGAGCATGAGGCGAGCTATCCCCTCATTTGGTAACAGGCCTTTAGAACCTCGTCATGGCGTCTAGGCTAGCCACGGTCAAGCTCAGCGCCAACTTCGAAGCCAATCTGGGCGAGATCGAAGCATTCGTCGCGCAGCTGGGCGCGGCACACGCCTACGACCTTCTGCTGGCAGAACTGGCGGAAACGGTAATCCCGAACCTGGAACGTTTCCCGCGCATGGGTCGGCTGTTCCTGAGCCGAGGCGCGGGCTCGGTCGAGACGCATGAAAAAACAGCCCGGCTTGCGCGGCGTATCGGCAAAGGTGAACTGCGCGAATACCTCAGCGGCGATTACCTGCTGCTCTACGCGCTGATTGAGCAGACGGTGTACCTGGTTTCGATCAAGCACTCACGGCAGTTGTCGTTCGACTTCGAGCGGCTTTGGCAGTCCGGCGGGCCACCTCGAACCTGAGCCGGAGCGCCTTCCCTGGAGCGAGCGTGAGTTGTGGCTTACGCCGGCAACGTGACCGCGGCGACTTCGCGCCCAGCGCAGCGCAGGTAGCTTCCGGACGCATACCAGTCCGCGAGCACCCAGCGCTCGCAGCGATGGGCGTCGACCAGGTGTTCGTGACTTCCCGGACGGTGGGTATGGCCGTGGATGAGCCGGGGGTAGCCGTGCTCGCGCAGCAGCGCCCCGACCGCAGCCGCGTTGACGTCCATGATCTGCGCGGACTTGCGCTTCTTCTCCGCTTCGCTCGTCTCGCGCAGCGCTTCGATCCTCGCCTTGCGCTCGGGCAGCGGCGTCGCAAGAAAGTCATTGATCCATTGCGTTGATCGCACCTCGGCGCGAAAGCGCATGTAGTCCGCGTCATCGGTGCACAGCGCATCGCCATGGGTGAGAAGAGTCGCCACGCCGTTGCAGTCGACCAGGTGCGGATCCTCGATCAGGCGCACGCCCGTGGCGTCGGCGAATCGCGGCCCGATCAGAAAATCGCGGTTGCCGTGCATGACGAACACGGGCGCAGCACCGGCGTAATCGCGCAATGCGGCGATGACCGAAGCGTTGAACGGATCGCCGATGTCGTCGTCGCCCGCCCAGTACTCGAACAGGTCGCCGAGAATGTAGAGCGCTTGCGCGCGCCGGGCCGGACCGGCGAGAAAAGCGAAGAAGATCCGGCACGTCTCCGGCCGCGAACTGCACAGGTGCAGGTCGGAGACGAAAAGGATCACACCACTTCCGCGCGCTCGAGGATCACGTCTTCGACCGGAACATCGCCGTGGGGGCCGCGATTGCCGGTCTTCACGCCCTTGATTTTGTCCACGACGTCCTGGCCCTCGGTCACGCGGCCGAAGACGCAGTAGCCCCAGCCATCGCGCGACTGGGCCTTGTGATTGAGAAAGGCGTTGTCGGCGACGTTGATGAAGAACTGCGCGCTCGCCGAATGCGGGTCGGCGGTGCGCGCCATGGCGACGGTGTAGCGCTCGTTCTTCAGGCCGCTGTTGGCCTCGTTCTGGATCGTCGCCTGGGTCGGCTTCTGCTTCATGCCGGGTTCGAAGCCGCCGCCCTGGACCATGAAGCCGTCTATCACGCGGTGGAACACCGTGTTCGCGTAGTGCCCGCTCTGGACGTAGGCGAGGAAATTCTTGACCGTCTCCGGCGCGCGCGCGGCGTCGAGTTCGAGGGTGATGGTGCCGTGACTGGTATGCAGTTTGACCATGGATGTGCTCGCTTTGCGGCTCATTTTACAGGGAGGAGGGTTGCAGATTCGATGATGACGGGTTCGCGGGGAACGTTCTGGTGGGGCCCCGCGTTGGCGGTCGGCACCTTGGCGATCTTGTTGACCACGTCCATCCCGCGCGTGACCTTGCCGAACACCGCGTAGCCGTAGCCCTGCGGCGTCGGTTCGCGGTAGTTGAGGAAATCGTTGTCCTTCAGGTTGATGAAGAACTGCGCCGAGGCCGAATGCGGATTGGGCGTGCGCGCCATGGCGAGCGTGCCGACATCGTTCCTCACGCGGTTGCCGGCCTCGTTCTCGATCGGCGCGCGGGACTTCGATTTCTCCCGCATGTCGCGCTCGAAACCCCCTCCCTGGATCATGAACCCGTCGATGACGCGGTGGAAGATCGTGCCGTTGTAGAACCCGTCCTTGACGTACTGTAGAAAGTTGGCGACCGTCTTCGGCGCCTTGTCCGCGTAGAGTTCGACGACGATGCTGCCGCGGCTGGTCTTCAACTCGACCTGGGGATTCTGGCCAAGCGCCGCGCCGCTGCCCAGCGTGGCTGCGAGGAGGAATAACAGGATTCTCATTGCGTGCTCCGGATTGAAATGGAAAAGCGCGTCGAGCGCAGCAGGAAACCCGGCGTTCTAGGCCGCGCCTTCGTAGACGATGCGCCAGCGCCCGCTCTCGCGCAGCCAGTACTGCCGTTTTTTCATGACGTTCGACAGATTGCTCGATCGGTAGTTCTGATCGAAGGTGACCACGACCACCTCCTCCTTACCGGGAGTGCGGAACAGGCTGACATTGGACAAGCCCACCTTCACCCAGCTCTTGGCGCCGTTGACCTGCCGCTTGTGGCGGCCCCAGGCATCGCGGTCCTGGCCGTTCGCCGCGAAGCCGGGTGAGTAGTGAGCGAGATAGCGGTCCGTGTCCCGGCTCTCCCAGTCCCTGCGCCACTGGTCCAGCGCCTGCAGGAACGATGTGCGCTCGGTGTTCCAGGCCTCGACGCTCAGCCACTCCACCCCTTCACTGATAATCACCGGGGTCAGGCCGATCTGCAGGTGCCTGGCCAGCGCGTCCAGATCGGCGTTGGACAGCACCACGCAGCCGTCGCTCGCCCGCGGCGGCCTGCTGTAGGTGTCCGATGGCGTCCCGTGCAGCCAGATCCCGTGGCCGTTGCGGCCCTGGCGCCGGTCCCATTCGTTCGGGTAATTGATCGGGTAGGCGCCGCTGCCGTAGAAGTCGGAGAGTTTCTTGCGCGGCAGGCTGGAGGTGACGTGGTAGACGCCGATAGGGGTCTTCTGGTCGCCTTCGCGCACTTTGACCGCGCCACGCTTGCCCGAACTGATGTAGTAGTCGCCCACGTAGCGGGGCTGGCCCGCTTCGTTCCGGAACAGGTAGAGGCGCGAGCGGCCGGTGTCGACGACGATCGCGTACTTCTGCTCCGGGAGCAACTGCAGCAGGTAACGGGGAACCTGGTCCGACGAACGCTGCTCCCGGTAGGCGCGCAGCCGGGCGACGGCTTCCTCGCGCAGGTCCACGATCCGCGCGGCAGGTCCGTTCGGGGCGTTGCCCAGGGTCGCGAGCGGTCGCGCCTTGGCCAGCAGAAGATCGCCCTTGATGAGATGCGCCATGCGGAAGTCGGGCCGCACGCGTATGAGCGCCTCGATGTGTTCCAGCGCGGCATCGAAACGCTGGCGTCCGATTTCCTTGAAGGCACGGTTGAGCAGCGTCTCAGGGGAGGTCGGATCGGGCCGAACGGTCTTGGCGGGGGCGCAAACGGGAAGGGCGAGGGCGAGGGCGGCGAGAACGCATGCCAGCGCCCGGAGAATCCGTAACAAAACGAGGGGATAAATCCCCTCGCGTTCGCCTGCGGCAGCGGCCGAAACAGAAATTCCGTCGTGGCCGTCGTTGGCTGGGCGCTTCAATTGCCGACCCGCTCCTGCTGAATCAGCCATTTTCCATCGACGCGGACCATGACCAGCGTCTTCCTGCTGTCGGCCTTGATGGAATCCGAACGGTAATGCTGGCGGAAGGTGACGGTGGCTGTATTGCCGCTGATGGCGCCGACCTTGATGCCCTCGAGTTCGACCTCGATGTGCTTGGGCGCGCTGACGCGCTGCCGGCGCGATTTCTCCCATGCGCCGCGCGCCTCTCCTTTGGGCGTCTTGAAATCGCGCGCGTAGAAAGCCAGGTAGGCATCGACGTCCTTCTTCGACCATGCCTGCGCCCAGCCGCGCACGGCCTTGATGAGTTCTTCATCGCTCGCGCCGGCCTGCTTTTCGGGCGCCTTGGCGGCGGCGGGCTTTGCGTCCGGAGCAGGTACGGGCTTGACCTGCGCCGGAGCCGCCGTGGCGGGCTTGGCCTCGGGCGCGGCGGCCTTGGGCGCCGCTGCGGCCAGCTTTGTCGGCTCGGCCGCCTTCGCGGGCTGCGCGGCGGTGCGCGTCGGCCGGTTGGTGCCCGAGATCATCTCGCGCAGCAGAGAAAGCTTGGTCTGCGCCGCGGCATTGGTGGAATCGAGCTGCAGCGCCTTGTCGTAGGCCTGGCTCGCGAGCTTGGTGTAGACGTCGCCGAGATTTTCATGTGCTGTCGCGTAACTGGGATGCGTGCGGATCGACATCTCGAGCGCCTGCCGGGCCTTTTCGTAATGTCCCTGCGCGGCGTAGAGCACGGCGAGATTGTTGTAGGGCTCCGGCAACTCCGGGTAATCTTGCGACAGCTTGGCGTAGACGTCGATCGCTTCGGGAATCTTCTTCAGTTCGACCAGGACCAGTCCCTTCAGAAAGCGGCCCTGCGCATCGCGCGGCTTGGTCGCGAGATACTGGTTGACGCGATCGAGCGCCTGCGAGTGCTGGCCCTGTTTCATCAGCCGGCTGATGTCCTGGAGGTCATCGGATTGCGAGTGCGTAAGAGTGGCCAGTGCGAGACCGACGATCAGCGCAACCAGCCGGAGGGCAGCTCTCATTGTGTTAAAATTCCTTTAACGGTCGAACAACTCGCGATTCTATCAAGAAGCCCGCAAAATCCACAATTATCAACCTTTTGCGGGATAAACCCGGCCGGCACGGCGGGCGCCATCGCTTATCGGTCCCAGCCCGTGCTGCGCATCTATAACACACTGACCCGTACCAAGGGGACTTTCGCCCCGATCGCGCCGCCGCACGTCAGGATGTACGTGTGCGGCATGACTGTCTACGACTACTGCCACCTCGGGCATGCGCGCTTCATGCTGGTGTTCGATCTGGTGCAGCGCTGGCTGCGCGCGAGCGGCTACCAGGTCACCTACGTGCGCAATGTCACCGACATCGACGACAAGATCATCCGGCGCGCGGTCCAGAACGGCGAGCCGATCGGGGCGCTCACCGAGCGCTTCATCCGCTACATGGACGAGGATGCAGCGGCGCTGGGCGCGCAGAAGCCCGATCTGGAGCCGCGCGCGACGCAGTACGTGCCCGAAATGCTGTCCCTGATAGGCAGGCTGGAACAGCGTGGCCTTGCCTACATGGCCGCCGACGGCGACGTCAACTACTCGGTGCGCGACTTCGAGGGTTACGGCAAGCTGTCGGGCAAGTCGCTGGACGAACTGCGCGCGGGCGAACGGGTCGAGGTGAATTCAACCAAGCGCGATCCGCTCGATTTCGTGCTCTGGAAGCACGCGAAGGAGGGCGAGCCGGCATGGGATTCCCCCTGGGGCAAGGGCCGCCCTGGCTGGCACGTCGAGTGCTCGGCCATGTCGTGCGCGCTGCTGGGCGAACATTTCGACATCCACGGGGGCGGCCAGGACCTGCAGTTTCCGCACCACGAGAACGAGATCGCACAAAGCGAGGGGGCGACCGGCAGGACCTTCGTCAACGTGTGGATGCACAACGGTTTCGTGCGCGTCGACAACCAGAAAATGTCCAAGTCGCTGGGCAATTTCTCCACCATCCGCGACATCCTGAAGCAGTTCGATCCCGAGGTGGTGCGCTTTTTCATCGTGCGCGCCCACTATCGCAGCCCGCTCAACTATTCCGACCAGCATCTCGAGGATGCCCGCCAGGGGCTGACTCGCCTGTACACGGCCCTGAAGGGCACGTCCCTGGAGGCGGGGCCGCCGGACTGGAACGAGCCCTGCGCGAAACGCTTTCGCGAGGCGATGGACGACGACTTCAACACGCCGGAGG
>Ga0156228_1123_pt1 | contig 13548 bp, 12 predicted proteins | sample RifCSPlowO2_12_FD_107876 | JGI IMG/M metagenome (GOLD analysis project Ga0156228, IMG submission 107876) | Betaproteobacteria bacterium RIFCSPLOWO2_12_FULL_65_110 | reverse complement strand
ACAGGCCGAAGCCACGCGCTGCATGAGCTGCGGCCAGTGCTTCGAGTGCGACAACTGCATCGTCTATTGCCCGCAGGCGGCGGTGAAAAAGGTGCCCAAGGCGCAGGCGACCACCGGCCGCTATGTGTATACGGATTACGACCGCTGCATCGGCTGCCATATCTGCATGGACGTGTGTCCCAGCGGCTACATCAAGATGGGGCTGGAGGTGTAGATGCGGCGCGGCGTACACCGGCCGGCGAACGAGCCGGCATAGACCCGATTAACGCACCGGAGCATCATCAGTGTCGAGCACCACCGAACAAGCCAGCGCCAAGATCACGTTTCGCCGCTACAAGGACGGCGACGGGAAGTGGAAGCGCTGGCAGGAACAGATTTTCGATGCGGACCACTCGCACAAGTGCCCGACCTACATCCAGGCGACGCCGCCTTGCCAGGGAAGCTGCCCCTCGGGCGAGGATATCCGCGGCTACCTGAACATCGTGCGCGGCATCGAAAAGCCGCCGGGCGGGCTGGGCTGGCAGGAGTACGCGTTTCGCCGCCTCGCCGGCGCCAACCCGTTCCCTTCGGTGATGGGGCGGGTGTGCCCGGCGCCGTGCGAATCCGGATGCAACCGCAACGAGGTCGATGATTTCGTCGGCATCAACTCGGTGGAACACTTCCTCGGCGACACCGCGATCGCGATGAATTTCGCCTACGACAAGCCGGCGGTGCATAGCGGCAAGACCGTGGCGGTGATCGGCGGCGGGCCGGCAGGCCTGTCCTGCGCCTACCAGCTTGCGCGCAAGGGCCACGAGGTCACGGTTTTCGACGAACACGCGGAACTGGGCGGCATGATGCGCTACGGCATTCCGGGTTTCCGCACGCCGCGCACTATCCTCGACGCGGAAATCCAGCGCATCCTCGATCTCGGCGTGAAGACACGGCTGAAATGCCGCGTCGGCACCGATGTCGCCATGGAGCAGATCCGCGCCGAGTTCGACGCGATGTTCCTCGGCCTGGGCGCGCAGTCGGGGCGGCCGCTTCCCTGCGCCGGCAATGCGGCGCCGAACGTGGTCACCGCCACCGCGTTTCTGCAGGCGTTCAACGACGGCCGCATGCGCCACGTCGGCAAGCGCGTCGTTGTTGTCGGCGGCGGCGATACCTCGATCGACGTCGTCACCGTCGCGCGGCGCCTCGGCCACATCGTGCACGCCCACGAGGCGGACCGCCCCGAGCGCGCCATCGCCAGCTACATGGCGCACGACGTCGCCGAGGTTTCGGCCAGGCAGGGCGCGGAGGTCGTGCTCACCTCGGTGTTCGGGATCGACAGGATGCAGGCGAACAAGCACGAGGTCGAGCAGGCCACGGCCGAAGGCATCACCATGCGCGGCGGCCTGACCCCGGTCGGGGTGGCGTGCGGCGCCGACGGCCGCGCCACGGCGCTGCGCGTGGCGCAGTGCGAAGCGAAACTGGTCGGCGGCAGGCTCGAAGTCAAGCCCGTCCCGGGCACCGAGGAAGACATACCGGGCGACCTGTTCGTTTCCGCCATCGGCCAGTCGGTGGACTTCACCGGCCTGGAGGAATTCAACGACGGCAAGGGCGCGGTCGCCGCGGACAAGAACTATCAGGTGTCGGGCAAGCCCGGCATATTCGTCGGCGGCGATATCGTGCGTCCGAACCTGCTGACCACGGCGATCGGCCACGGCTCGATCGCCGCCGACGGGATAGACCGGTTCCTGCGCAACGAGGTGCTGGAGAAGCGTCCCAAGATCGACGTTCATCATTTCGACATGGTGCGCAAGATGGTCGAGCGGGGCCTGAAGGTGGACGACGCGCTTGAACCGCTGCGGGGCACGGACAGTTCCAGCGCCGCCGTGCACAACTACGACAACCGCTCCGACCGGCACGTGATCCCGCACGAGGAACTGTTCCTCGGCCACTTTCCCAGCGCGCCGCGCTACAGACGCGACACGATCACGCTGACCGAGGAAACCGCGCTGGGCAACTTCGACGAGCGCATCGTGGCGCTGGCCGAAGCGAAGGCGCAGGCAGAGGCCAAGCGCTGCATGAGTTGCGGGCAGTGTTTCGAATGCGACAACTGCGTGGTGTACTGCCCGCAGATCGCGGTGAAGAAGGTGCCCAAGGCGCAGGCGACCATGGGTCGCTACGTCCATACCGACTACGACCGCTGCATCGGCTGCCACATCTGCGCTGACGTGTGCCCGACTGGATATATCAAGATGGGGCTGGGTGAGTGAGGAGCGAGAAGTGAAGCGTAATGGGATCGGAGCACTTGCCGGCCATATCGCGCGCGCGATATGGCCGCTCGCGCTGTTGCTGCCGATTCTCGCGTTCGCCTCCGGGCGGGTGCCCAAGCCGGTCATCGACATCGACAAGCCGGGCAAGTGCGTGGAAGACACCGCGACCATGCGGCGGGAGCACCCGGACATGCTCAGGCATCAGCGCGATCTGACGGTACACGAGGGCATACGCACGCGTCAGCACAGCCTGAAAGAGTGCGTCAGTTGCCATGCGAGCACCAAGACCGGCAGCGTGCTCGGCGAGAAGGGCTTCTGCCAGAGCTGCCACGATTATGCGAGCGTCAAGATCGATTGCTTTAGCTGCCACGCTTCCAAACCCAAGCCTGTCGCCGGAGCGAAGCCATGAACGCAGACGCGAACCGAGGCCTTGGCCGGCGCGGGTTTCTCGCCATCTCCGCAGCCACCCTGGGCGGGGTGATGCTCGCGCCGGGGATCCGGCTGATCGAAATCGCCGCCGCGCGCGCGCCCGAGCAGGCGGTGTCCAGGCGGGTCCGCTGGGGCCTGTTGATCGACACCAACATATGCACTCCCGGCTGCGACGATTGCGTCAAAGCCTGCGCCACCGAGAACGGGATCAAGGACACCGGCCGTCCGCGTACCGACCCACAGTGGATACGCAAGCTCGAGTTGAACGACCGGCGCAGCGGGCGCACGCATTCGGTGCCTGTGATGTGCCAGCATTGCGAGCATCCGCCCTGCGTCGACGTCTGCCCCACCGGCGCTTCGTTCAAGCGCGCCGACGGCATCGTGCTGGTCGATAAGCACATCTGCATCGGTTGCCGCTATTGCATGATGGCCTGCCCCTACAAAGCGCGCTCGATTGTGTTTGAGGATGTCACCGATCAGAACCCGGACGTGCCGCGCGGCAAGGGCACGGCAGAGGGCTGCACCCTGTGCGTGCACCGCGTCGATCGCGACCGGCAGCCCGCCTGCGTCGAGGCCTGCGCGAAGGCCGGGCACAATGCGATGATCTTCGGCGATCTGAACGATCCTCTGAGCGAGATCGCGCAGCGCGTCGCCAAATACGCCAGCACGCAGATCCGGGCCGACCTGAGACTCAATCCCGGCGTGCGCTATCAGGGGCTGTGACATGGCCGAATCCCCAATCTATCGCGAACTCGGTGGTACCGGCCGCCGTTACTGGAAGTTGCTGGCGCTGCTCGCTGTTCCCCTCGCGCTGGGGGCGGTCGCCTATTTCTACATCGAGCACTACGGCCATATCGTGACCGGCATGGACAACCAGATCGTCTGGGGCATGCCGCATGTATTCGCGGTATTTCTCGTCGTCGCCGCGACCGGCGCACTGAATATTGCCATCGCGGCTTCGGTGTTCGGCAAGACCGCCTACAGGCCCGTGGCACCGCTGTCGGCGCTGGTCTCGCTGGCGCTGCTGGCCGGCGGCCTCGCAGTGCTGATGCTCGATCTGGCCCGTTCCGACCGCATGATCGTGGCGATAACGCGTCTGAATTCTCAATCGCTCTTCGCCCTCAGGGTCATACTCTACGACGGCTTCATGGCAAGTGTGGGTATCTATTTGTGGTTCCTGCTCGAGCGGCGCATGAACCGCTATATCAAGCCGGCCGCCATCCTGGCCTTCCTGTGGCAACTGTTGCTGATCACCGGCACGGGCCTGGAGTTCGGCTTCAATGTCGGCCGCGAAGTCTACGACTCGGTGCTGTACGCGCCGATGTTCATCGCGTTTTCTTCGGCCTACGGCACCGCGGTCTTCGTTCTGATCCTGTTTGCAGTTTGCGGCTGGGAAGAGCGGCCTGTCTCCGGCGAGTTGTTGCGCCGGCTCAGGAATCTGCTCGGCATTTTCGTCGGCGCTTCGCTGTTTTTCGCCGTGCTGTTCCTGTATTCCAAATACGAACTTGCGCGCTCGCGCGAGGTTGCGCGGTTTCTTCTTTTCGACGGCGGCGTGTACACGGCGCTGCTGTGGTTGGGCCAGCTTGCAATCGGCGGGATCGCGCCGCTCGCACTGCTGCTGCGAGCGCAAGCCTCGCGCGCCGCCGTCACCGCGGCCTGCGTGCTGGTGATACTGGGGGGGCTGGCGCAGATGTATGTCACCCTCATCGGCGGCCAGGCGTATCCGCAGATCCTGTTCCCGGGAATGATCGAATCGAGCAGTTTCTTCGACGGCGAAATCCATCCCTACACGCCCAGTGTGCCGGAGGTGTTGCTCGGATTGGGCGGAGCGGGACTCACCGCGGCTATCGTCGCCGTCGCGCTGCGCGCGCTCGCGCTCTTGCCCGAGCGGCTTGACCCGACGGCCGGGCCGCAGGCCTGAGGCCGCGGCGGCCCTCGAGCCTGGAGCGACGCATGCACCGCCTGCTTATTTCGGCCGCCCACAAGTCCTCGGGCAAGACCACCATCAGCATCGGCCTGTGCGCGGCGCTCAGGCGGCGCGGCCTCGTGGTGCAGCCGTTCAAGAAGGGGCCGGACTACATCGATCCCATGTGGCTGTCCTGCGCGAGCGGCCGGGCGTGTCGCAATCTCGATCCCTATCTCATGGACAGTGAGGAGATCAACTCGACATTCCGGCGCTGGTCCGACGGGGCCGGAATGAATCTGGTCGAGGGCAACAAGGGGCTGTACGACGGGCTCGCGCTGGACGGCAGCAACAGCAACGCGGCGCTGGCGCATATCCTGGGCCTGCCGGTAGTACTGGTCATCGACGCGCGCGGCATGACGCGCGGCATCGCCCCGTTGATCCTGGGCTATCAGGCGTTCGACCGCGGCATTCACATCGCTGGCGTGATTCTGAACAATCTCGGCGGTGCGCGGCACGAGGCGAAGCTGCGTGCGGTCATCGAACATTACACGCACGTGCCGGTGCTCGGGGCGGTACATCACGATGCGCGCCTGCAGATCGTCGAACGTCATCTGGGCCTGATGCCGAGCAACGAGGCTGCCGGTGCCTCGTCCATGATCGCGGAGATCGGCGCTGCGATCGGCGCCCAGGTCGATCTGGAGCGCATCGTCCGGGTGGCGGCGGGTGCCCCGCGGCTCGCTGCGGGCAAGGCTGCGGGCGTGAACTGCAGGCTGATGGCCAGGCAAAAAGTCCGCATCGGGCTGGCCCGGGACCGGGCGTTCGGCTTCTATTACGCCGATGACCTCGATGCGTTCGAGGCCGCGGGCGCGGATATCGTTCCGCTGGACACGCTGCGCGACCGGCAGCTTCCGGAGGTCGACGGACTGTTCATCGGCGGCGGATTCCCGGAGTCGTTCATGGCCGGGCTCGAAGCGAATGCCGCGCTGCGCGGACAGATCCGCGATGCGATCGAGGCCGGGCTGCCGGTGTACGCGGAGTGCGGCGGGCTCATGTATCTCGCCCGCACGATGACCTGGCGGGGGAGGACCTGCAGCATGGTCGGTGCGATACCGGGCGATATCGTGATGCACGACAAGCCGGTCGGTCGCGGCTACGTGGAGCTGACCGAAACCGGGCGCAGCCCATGGCCGCAGCTTGCGCAAGCGGCCGCAGCGCACGTGCGCGGCCACGAATTCCATTACTCCAGCCTGGAAAACCTGGACCGGAACATCGAGTTCGCCTACGAGGTCAGGCGCGGCCACGGCGTCGACGGCCGGCGCGACGGCATCGTGTGCCGGAATGTGCTCGCGTCGTACGCGCACCTGCGGGGGGTCGGCGGCAATGAGTGGGTCGCGCGGTTTGTCGCCTTCGTACGGCAGGTCAAATCCGCCGCGCAGGCGGGCCCGCGACGTGACATGAATCTCGAGTCCCGTCCCGGTTAATACGCTGACGGCGAGCCGTCCAGGTGCAAAACCGGCGGCTCATTTCAGCGCCGGCACACCGTTTAATCGAGCCGCCCGCGCAGCCCTTGGTTCTCTCATTTCGACCGATGCGGTCATTCAAGCGTAGACTGATTTACAATGCTTTCAGATCTTGCTCGACTATCAAGAAAATGATTATGAGCGAAGTTCAGGCCCAACCCTACCCAGTAGAGAAGATTTCAGTAATCGCCAAGGGCGCCGATGTGCTGGTGCGGGAATACGTGCTCGGTCCCGGAGAATTCATCCCGTGGCACCATCACACCGAGGTTACCGATCACTACTACGGCCTGGAAGGCATAGTGTTGATCGAAACACGCGCGCCGGGCGGGCGCCGCGAACTGAATGCCGGCGAATCCGCCGCCGTAACACCTCTAACGGCGCACCATGTATCCCACTCGTCCGGCAAACCGTGCCGCTTCCTGCTGATACAGGGCGTGGGAAAATACGACTTCGTCAAAGAGGAATGACCACCATGCCCGCAATAACTCCTGCGCCTCACGGCGCCCCGAGTCCCAGCTACAGCATTACCCTGCGTGTCCAGGTGAAGAACCGCGTCGGCATGCTGGGCAAGCTCACCTCCACCATCGGTACCATGGGCGGCGACATCGGCGCCATCGACCTGGTTTCTGCCACCAAGGACCAGGTAGAGCGCGACATTACCGTCAATGTCAGTGACACCCGGCACGGCCAGGAGGTGATTGAGGCCGTCAAGCAGCTCGAAGGCGTGCGTATCGTCAACGTGTCCGATCGCACGTTCCTGATGCACCTCGGCGGGAAGATCGAGATCGTCGGCAAGATACCGCTTCGCACCCGCGCCGACCTGTCGATGGCCTATACGCCGGGCGTAGCTCGCGTCTGCATGGCTATTGCCGAGGACAAGTCGAGAGCGCAAGTCCTGACCATCAAGAAGAACTGCATTGCGGTCGTCTCCGACGGCACGGCGGTACTGGGGCTGGGGGACATCGGCCCGGAAGCGGCGATGCCGGTGATGGAGGGCAAGGCGATGCTGTTCAAGGAATTCGGTGGAGTGGATGCGTTCCCCATCTGCCTAAACACCAAGGACACCGAGGAGATCATCCGCATCGTAATCGCGCTGGCGCCGACATTCGGCGGCTTCAACCTCGAGGACATCTCTGCACCGCGCTGCTTCGAGATCGAGGAGCGCCTCAAGGCGGCCCTCGACATCCCGGTTTTCCATGATGACCAGCATGGCACCGCCGTGGTGGTACTGGCAGCGGTGATCAATGCGCTCAAGATCGTCAAGAAGAGAATGGCCGATCTGAAGGTGGTGGTCAACGGCGTCGGGGCTGCCGGGGTCGCCTGCAGCAAGATACTGATGGCTGCCGGCGTGACCAACATCGTCGGCTGCGACCGCACCGGCGCGGTCTACAAGGGGCGCAAGGCGAACATGAACGTGGCCAAGGAGTGGTTCGCCGCCCACACCAACCCCGAAAGATTCAAGGGAACGGTCCTGCAGGCGATGCGGGGAGCCGACCTGCTGCTGGGGCTATCCGCGCCGGGAACCGTTACCCGCGAAGCGGTGCAGAGCATGGCCAAGGATTCCATGGTTTTCGCTCTGGCCAACCCCACGCCCGAGATCATGCCCGAGGACATTCAGGACTGCGCCCGGATCATCGCCACCGGCCGCAGCGACTACCCGAACCAGATCAACAATGTACTGTGCTTTCCGGGGATCTTCCGCGGTGCCCTCGACTGCCGCGCCACCTGCATCAACGAAGAGATGAAGCTCGCGGCGGCGCAGGCCATCGCCAGCGTGGTGGGCAAGCACGAGTTGTCGGAGGACTACATCATCCCCAGTGTCTTCAACCGCAAGGTGGCGCAGGTCGTAGCCAAGGAAGTGGCGCATGCGGCCCACCAGAGCGGCGTCGCCCGCAAGCGCCGCACCCACTTGAATCTCTACCACTCCTAGCGCGGCGCCCATTGCAGACCGGCTGGCAATCTGATGGAGGAATGCTCGCCGCTTACTGATTTTCTCCCTGCAAGACTTCAATCAAGGAGACGGTTTATGCACGGAAAAGCGCTTGTGGTGGACCTGACCACCAAGACGACGCAGGAGCAGGAGGTCCCGCAGAAATACTACGACCAGTACATCGGCGGGCGCGGTCTCGGTGGGCGACTCCTCCACGACCTCGTGGCTCCGAAGGCCGATCCGCTGGGACCGGAGAACGTGCTGATGTTCGTGTCCGGGCCGCTGAATGCCACCCGCGCTTTCTTCTCCTCGAAGTCCGTGGTCGTCACCAAGTCGCCGCAGTCGGGGACCTGCCTCTACACCATCTCCAGCGGGCAGTTCTGCAACAACCTCTCCAAGTGCGGCTATGACGTGCTGATCGTCAAAGGCAGGTCGGAGCAGCCCGTCTATCTGGTGGTGCTGGACCGCAAGGTCGAATTCAAGGACGCATCCAGGCTCTGGGGAATGAACACCGGCGACGCCGATTACTTCATCCAGCAGAAGGTGCCGGCCAACACTTCCGTCGCGTTGATCGGCCCGGCGGGCGAGAACCTGATCAAGTATGCCTGCATCGTGACCGAGGGACGCCAGCGCAATGCCTTCGGACGCGGCGGCGCGGGCGCCGTCATGGGCTCGAAGAACCTGAAAGCGGTTGCCGTGCATGGGACCGGGGCGGTTCAGATCGCCGACAAGGCTGCCCTGCGCGAGGCCCAGCGCTTGGTCAACGGGCGGCTTGCTGCGGTCCCGGAATGGAGGGCCGACCAGCGCAAGTACGGCACCCGCGGCTCTCTGGTGATGCTGAACACCGCCGGCGTCCTGCCGACCCGTCAGTGGCATACCGGGCAGTACAAGGATGTCCAAACCTACTCGGCGGAAACCATCAGGCGGGACTGGATCGTCGAAAACGACGCCTGTGCGCCTTACTGTCCCAACCCCTGCTACCACTGGACCACGGTGAAGGACGGCGAGTACGCCGGCGCGCGCGCCTTCGGGCCGGAATACGAGACGATCTACGCCTTTGGCCCCAATCTCGAGAACCCGCGCTTCGATTCGATCATCGCGGTCGACGACCTGTGCGACCTGCTGGGCCTGGACACGATGTCCGCCGGCATGACCATCGGCTGGGCCACCGAGTGCTACGAGCGGGGCATCCTGACCAAGGAGGACACCGACGGCATCGACATGAAATACGGCAATCACCAGATGCTGCTCGGCCTCCTGCACAAGATCGCGTACCGCCAGGGAATCGGGGACCTTCTCGCCGAGGGCAGCCAGCGGGCCGCGGCGAAGGTGGGCCGGGGTTCCGATGCCTGGGCCATGACGGCCAAGGGACTGGAGTTCGGCGGCTATGAATGCCGCGGCTCGTGGGGGCAGGCGATCCAGTATGCGTTCTCCCATCGCGGCGGCTGCCACCACGACCTGGGGCTGCCGGCCCGCATCGAACTCGGTACGCCCGAGGCCACGCAGGTCGAGGGCCGGGGCGCAGTCGTAAAGGCTGCGGCCAGCCGCCGCATCGTGTACGACTCGGCGATCATGTGCACGTTTCCCGTCGGGGTCATCGGACTCGAATCGCCGGCAGCGCTCCTTTCCGCGGTCACGGGACGGAATCTGGATATGCCCAAGCTCTACGAAATCGGCGAGCGCGTCCTGAACATGGAGCGGCTCTTCATCTCGAAGGCGGGTTTCGGCAGGGACGACGATCGCCTGCCGTCACGGATGCTCAACGACCCTCTTCCGGATGGACCCAACCGGGGCAAGGTGGTGCCGATGGAGGCGCTCAAGGACGAGTTCTACGCAACCTGCGGCTGGGATCCGAAGACCGGTTTTCCGAAGACCGAAACCCTCGAGCGGCTGGGCATCGAACTGCGCCCGTAGGGGAGCCGCTCCATGAAGGTCATTTTGCGGGGCACCCTGGGCGAAGGCGCCCCGCAAAGGGAATTTCAGCTACCGCTTGAGGCCGGCACGACCCGGGAGGAACTGCTCGCCGCACTGTCCGGTCGGGTCCCGGCCATCGCGCGCTGCCTCAAGGCGAGCGCGGAGACGGGCAAGCCCGTCGCGCTCATGATCGTCGCCGACGGCAATTGGGTCCATCCCGGCGAGCCGGTCGGTGCCGACGCCGAAGTGGAGATCGGTCCGCCAATCAGCGGCGGCTGAGCCCGAGCAGCGAACTCGGGGGATCGAGTTTCTTGCCCCGGTCAGGGATCCGTCGGCGCGCAATCGGGAATCCTGAATAGACCCCCTCGACACGTTCCCCGGGGTTAAGCAAAACCGCGCTTTCCGTACGGATGCCTTTTATCCGTGCGGAAAGCGCGGTTGGCGCGCGCCAGCGCGCAAGAGCACCGGCGGCATTGATATCCCTGTACTCGTGCGACGTTACGCGGACGGCGTCCCGTCCGCGTGGATCCCTGATTGCGCACGGATGTAAAGACCATCCGCACGCAATCAGGGATCTTGAATAGACCCCTCCGAGCGCTTTTGCTGTTAACCGGAACCGCGCTTTCCGTACGGATGCCTTTTATCCGTGCGGAAAGCGCGGTTGGCGCGCGCCAGCGCGCAAGAACTCCGCTGCATGAGACAGCATGAACGCGTACCGTGCCGGAATTACGCCTGAGGTGCCTAGCTGTGGCCGCGCGGGGCTGCAGGCGTCCTTTGCTCGACCGCGAATACCGCGGCCTCGACTCTGGAGGTGAGATTCAGTTTCGAAAGAATCCGGCGCACGTGCAGTTTGACCGTGTCATGGCTGATGTCGAGCGCCCGGGCAATGGCCTTGTTGCTTTCGCCGCGCGACAGATGTTCGAGAATCTCGCGCTCGCGCACCGTGAGCAGACTGAGCAGGGTCTCCTTCGGATGATCCTGCGGTCCCAGTTGCAGCAAACGGGACAGCTTCGCGGTCATCGCCGGCGCGACCACGAGTTCTCCGCGGGCGGCGCGTTCGATCGCGGCCACGATGTCTTCCGGGTCCATGTCCTTCAGTAGATAGCCGCGCACACCGGCGCGCAAGGCCTCCGCCATATCCTCGGGCGCATCGCTCACCGTCAATATCACGATGAGCGTGGCGCAGCCGTCATTGCGCAGGCGCCGCAGCAAGGTCAGCCCGTCCATGACCGGCATGCGCAAATCCATGACGATCAGATCCGGCGTCTTCTCCTGCACCAGTTGTATGGCCTCATTGGCATCGCTGGCGAGGCCGACCACCTTCATTGCGGTGCGCTGTTCGAGCAACTCCGACAGACCCTTGCGGCACAGCGCATGGTCGTCGATCAACAGAACCCGGACCGGTTCGTTCACGAGCCCGCCCGGCGATGCTGGGTGGAGGAGGGGAACGTCAGGCACACGCGTGTCCCCTGGTCGGCGAGATCCTCGAAATGGATTTCCCCGCCCAGATGCTTGGCGCGTTCCCGCATGATATTCATGCCGAAGTGTCCTGTTTCGCCCCTGGTCCCGGCGGGGCTCGTGGGCGGCGCGCCGCCCAGCCCCTTGCCGTCGTTTTCGATGGTAATCGCATATCGGCCGTTCTGCTCGGCGAGGATCAACCGGGCGTGGGCCGCGCGCGAATGCTTGCCGATGTTCGTCAGGGCTTCCTGAACGATATGAAACACCTGCAGTTCCTGTTCGATGGGCAGCGCCAGGTCCGGGACGTGATTGATGAAATCGAGCACGACGCCGGTCTTGTCGTAAAACCCGTTCACCGTCTTGCGCAACGCAGGCAGCAAACCCTGCGGATCCATGCGGTTGCGAAAGTGGGTCAGCAGTTCCCGCAAGCTGGAATAGGCGACGCCCAGCGTATCGTTGACGTCGGCGATGTACCGGGAGGAGCCGGCCTCGTCGTGCTGCCGGACCGCTTCCTGCAGCAACGGCATGCGCATCTTCATGTAGTGCAATGACTGGGCCAGCGAGTCGTGCATTTCGTTGGCCAGCATCTGGCGTTCGTTCATCAGGCTGACGCGCAGGTTCTCCCGCGTGAGCCGCGCGTTTTCCAGCGCCAGGCCGAGAAGCTCGCCGATGACGCGGAGCAACAACGACACCGCGGGCGCGATTTCGCGGTCGGCCTCGAGGAACAGATTGTAGATGCCGAGAAGCTGGCCCTTGTACTGGACGGGCACGGCCACGATGCGCCTGCAGTCCGTGCCAAAGTAATCGCATGCGGTCCGCTCGGCGCATAGCCGCAAGTCGTTGGTCCAATAGACACGCTGGTCGCGCGCGGCGGCGCCACAGATGCCGCAGTCCACTTCGACCGTATGTTCGCGGCCCTGTACCGCGACCGGCAGGCCCACGACGCCGACCAGGCGCATGCAATCGCTGTCCGGGGTGATCATGCGCACGGCTGCGGCGCTGGCGCCGGTGAGCTTTACGATCGTGCCCAGGAACCGTTCCAGAGGGGATTCCGCGGGGTCGTCGTCGGCCAGGCTTGCGGTAATTTCAGACAGCACGCGCAGCGCGGACACGCCGTCGGAACCGAAAAGACCCGGCTCGCCGTCGTGGACTTCCAAGTCGCGATAGTCTTGCTTCACTGGCTACTCGACGATCTTGTTGATCGGCAGCTCGATGATGCCGCGCGCGCCCGCTTCGTACAGGCGCGGGATCAGCTCGCGCACGCTGCTCTCCTCGACGACGGTGCTCAGATCGACCCAGTCCGGGTCGGAGAGCGTTGAGACGGTGGGTGTGGCCAGTGCCGGCAGCAGGCGCAGCACGCCATCCACCTTGTCGCGGCGCACGTTCATCGACAGCAGGACGCGGGTGGCGGCGGCGATCGCCCCTTTGAGCATCATCAGCAACCGGTCGATCTTGGGGCTTTTCCAGGCGTTTTCGATTGCGTCGCGGTGAGCGATGAAGCGCGGCGTGCTTTCCAGCACCACGTGCATGATCTTGAGCTTGTTGGCGCGCAGCGACGAGCCGGTTTCGCTCACGTCCACGATCGCATCGGCCAGTATGGGCGGTTTGACTTCCGTCGCGCCCCAGGAGAACTCGACGCTGGCGTTCACGCCGTGTTCGGCCAGAAACCGTTTGGTCATGCCCACCGCCTCGGTCGCAATGCGGCGGCCTTCGAGGTCCGTGACCGTATGGAATGCAGAATCCTCCTTGGAGGCCATGACCCAGCGCACGACGCCGTAATTCGGCCACGGCGCCCGCAGGTCGGCCAGTTCAGCCACGTCGGCGCCGGTTTCCAAGATCCAGTCCAGACCGGTGATCGCGCAGTCGAGGATGCCCTGCCCGACGTAGCGGGCCATCTCCTGCGGCCGGATCAGTATGCATTGGATCTGCGGATCGTCGATGTCCGGGTAGTAGGAACGGCCCGAAATACGCAGATCGTAGCCCGCGCGCACGAACAGCTTCTGCGTGGTTTCCTGCAGGCTGCCCTTGGGAATGCCAAGGCGCAATTGTCGTGTTTCACCCATGCTCATGCCGTCCTTTGGCTCGCGGACCCGTATTGTCCCTGAACCGGCGGGTTCCCGTCAGCCCGCGCGTTTGAGCACCTGCAGTTCG
>Ga0156228_1207_pt1 | contig 13675 bp, 8 predicted proteins | sample RifCSPlowO2_12_FD_107876 | JGI IMG/M metagenome (GOLD analysis project Ga0156228, IMG submission 107876) | Betaproteobacteria bacterium RIFCSPLOWO2_12_FULL_65_110 | reverse complement strand
TCGGTTCCCCGTAGATGCCCGTCATGCCCATGCAACCCAGGCCGAGCGCCGATACCGTCGGTCCGTTCTTTCCAAGTTTGCGCATTATCATCACTTCCTCCTCTGCTGCGGGTTATGTTTCCCGGGCGATGCTAGGGCAGGCCCTCCGGCTCCCGAGTCGCACCAAGAAAAAGGCCCGCGCTAGCGAGCCTCTTTCCGTTTCTTCAGCGCCGCCCGGGCCTATGCGTTCTCGGCCTGCGTTTCGCTCTCGGGGGCGGATTCGCCGGGCTCCTCGAACAACGACTGCACCGGCGCGACCTTGCGGGCGTTGTGGTATGCCATTCCGGTGCCGGCCGGGATGAGACGCCCGACGATGACGTTCTCCTTCAGGCCCCGCAGTTCGTCCTTCTTGCCCATGATCGCGGCCTCGGTGAGTACGCGCGTGGTCTCCTGGAACGAAGCCGCAGAGATGAACGAGTCGGTCGACAGCGACGCCTTGGTAATCCCGAGCAGCATGTAGCTGTAGGTCGCCGGCTTCTTGCCGTCGGCCTGCGCCTTCTCGTTCTCATCGAGCACATCGGCCCGCTCGGCCTGCTCGCCGGGGATGAAGCGCGTGTCGCCCGCATCCACGACCTGCACCCGGCGCAGCATCTGCCGCACGATCACCTCGATATGCTTGTCGTTGATGCGCACGCCCTGCAGGCGGTAGACGTCCTGGACCTCGTCGATGATGTAGCGCGCCAGCGCCTCGACGCCCTGCAGGCGCAGGATGTCGTGGGGTTCGGGCGGGCCGTCGACGATGCTCTCGCCCTTGTTCACCACCTGCCCGTCATGGACCATGACATGCTTCTCTTTGGCGATCAGGAATTCGTGCGCAACGCTGTCCATGTCGGTGATGACCAGGCGCTGCTTGCCCTTGGTGTCCTTACCGAAGGACACCGTGCCCGTGACCTCCGCCAGCATCCCGGCGTCCTTGGGCGAGCGCGCCTCGAACAACTCCGCCACCCGCGGCAGACCGCCGGTGATGTCGCGGGTCTTGGAAGTCTCCTGCGGAATACGCGCCAGCACCTCGCCGATCGCTGCCTTCTGGCCGTCCTTCACGGTGATCAGCGATCCGACCTGGAAGGTGATCGTGATCGAGTGGTCCGTGCCTGCGATCTTGATCTCCTCGCCGGCCTCGTTGAGCAGCTTGACCTGCGGGCGCAGGCCCTTGCCGGCCGTGGCGCGGCGCTTCGGGTCGATGACCACCAGCGTGGAAAGCCCCGTGACCTCGTCGATTTGCTTGGCGACGGTCACGCCTTCCTCGACATGTTCGAAGCGGACGATGCCGCCGTACTCGGTGATGATCGGGCGGGTATGCGGGTCCCAGGACGCGAGCATCACCCCGGCGCGGACTTCGATGCCGTCGGCAACCGTGAGCGTCGCACCGTAGGGCACCTTGTGCCGTTCGCGCTCGCGGCCGTTGTCGTCGGTGACCAGCACTTCGCCGGTGCGCGAGATGACAATCTTCTCGCCCCTCGGATTGGTCACGTAGCGCATCTGCGGGGTGAAACGCACGGTGCCGTTCGATTTCGCCTCGACCTGGCTCGCCGCAGCCGTACGCGAGGCTGCACCGCCGATGTGGAACGTGCGCATCGTGAGCTGTGTGCCCGGTTCGCCGATCGACTGCGCAGCGATGACGCCGATCGCCTCGCCCGTGTTCACGAGCGAGCCTCTCCCCAACTCGCGCCCGTAGCACCTGGCGCACAGGCCGAAGCGCGTATCGCAGGTCAGAGGCGTCCTGACGCGCACTTCATCGACACCGAGCTGCTCGATCCTCTCGACTTCGTCTTCGTTGAGAAGCGTGGCGGCGGCATACAGCACTTCCTGCGTTTCCGGATGCAGTACGTCGGATGCCGTGACGCGGCCCAGGATACGCTCGCGCAGTGCCTCGACGACCTCGCCGCCCTCGACCAGCGCCTTCATCGCCACGCCGTTGGTCGTTCCGCAATCGTCCTCGGTCACGACCAGATCCTGCGTCACGTCCACCAGGCGCCGGGTCAGGTAACCGGAGTTGGCGGTCTTCAGTGCAGTATCGGCCAGGCCCTTGCGCGCGCCGTGCGTCGAGATGAAGTACTGCAGCACGTTCAGGCCCTCGCGGAAGTTGGCTGTGATCGGCGTCTCGATGATCGATCCGTCCGGCTTGGCCATCAGTCCGCGCATGCCGGCGAGCTGGCGAATTTGCGCAGCCGAGCCGCGCGCACCCGAGTCAGCCATCATGTAGATGGAATTGAACGATTCCTGCTTGACGCTCTGGCCCTTGCGGTTGATCACTTCCTCGTGCGAGAGCTGATCCATCATCGCCTTGCCTACCTGGTCGCCCGCGCGGCCCCAGATGTCGACGACCTTGTTGTAGCGCTCGCCCACGGTTACCAGCCCGGAGGTGTACTGCTGCTCGATCTCCTTCACCTCGCTCTCTGCTGCAGCGATGAGATCATGCTTCTGCGCCGGCACCAGCATGTCATCCACGCAGATCGAAATCCCGGCCCGCGTGGCAAACGTAAAACCCGCCTGCATCAGCTTGTCGGCGAATATCACCGTCTCGCGCAGGCCGCAGCGGCGAAACGAGGCGTTGACCAGCTTGGAGATTTCCTTCTTCTTCAATGCCTTGTTGATCAACTCGAACGGCAGCCCGGCCGGCAGAATCTCCGACAGCAGAGAGCGCCCGACCGTGGTCTGATAGCGCCTGAGCCGCTCGAGCCTCGCCCCGTTCGGACCGATCTCATATTCGCGGATGCGCACCGTGATCGATGCGTGCAGCTCGACCCGGCCCGAATCATAGGCGCGGCACACCTCGGTGACGTCGGCAAAGGCCATCGCCTCGCCGCGGGCACCAATGCGCTCCCGGGTGGCGTAATACAGGCCCAGCACGATGTCCTGCGAGGGCACGATGATCGGGTCGCCGTTGGCGGGGGAAAGAATGTTGTTCGAGGCAAGCATGAGCGTGCGCGCCTCCATCTGGGCCTCCAGCGACAGCGGCACGTGCACGGCCATCTGGTCGCCGTCGAAGTCGGCGTTGAACGCCGCGCAGACCAGCGGGTGCAGCTGTATCGCCTTGCCCTCGATAAGTACCGGCTCGAATGCCTGTATGCCAAGGCGGTGCAGCGTGGGCGCCCGGTTGAGCATCACCGGGTGCTCGCGAATCACTTCTTCAAGTATGTCCCACACCACCGCCGTCTCGGCCTCGACTTCCTTTTTCGCCGCCTTGATGGTCGTGGCGATGCCCTGCATCTCCAGCTTGTGGAAAATGAACGGCTTGAACAGCTCCAGCGCCATCTTCTTAGGCAGGCCGCACTGATGCAGTTTCAGCTGGGGCCCGACCACGATCACCGACCGGCCGGAATAGTCCACGCGCTTACCGAGCAGGTTCTGGCGGAAACGGCCGCCCTTGCCCTTGATCATATCGGCGAGCGACTTCAACGGCCGTTTGTTCGCGCCGGTCATCGCCTTGCCGCGACGGCCGTTATCGAGCAGGGAATCCACCGCTTCCTGCAGCATGCGCTTCTCGTTGCGCACGATGATTTCGGGCGCCTTCAGCTCCAGCAGCCGCTTCAGACGGTTGTTGCGGTTGATCACGCGACGGTAGAGATCGTTCAGATCCGAGGTCGCGAACCGCCCTCCGTCCAGCGGCACCAGGGGACGCAGTTCCGGCGGCAGCACCGGCAGCACCTCCAGTACCATCCAGTCGGGCTTGATGCCCGACTTCTGGAAGCCTTCCAGCACCTTCAGGCGCTTGGCGATCTTCTTGATCTTGGTGTCGGATCCCGTGGTTTCGAGGTCCTTCCTCAGGGTCTCGATCTCGTGCCTGATTTCCAGCGTTCGCAGCAGTTCGCGCACGCCCTCCGCGCCCATCGCGGCGTGGAAGTCGTCGCCGAACTCCTCGACTTTCGCGAGATAGTCATCCTCGGTCAGCAGCTGCGCGCGCTTGAGCGGCGTCATGCCGGGGTCGGTCACGACGTAGGCCTCGAAGTAGAGCGCCCGCTCGATGTCGCGCAACGTCATGTCGAGCACCAGGCCCAGTCGCGAGGGCAGGCTCTTCAGGAACCAGATATGCGCAACCGGGCTGGCCAGTTCGATGTGACCCATGCGTTCGCGCCGCACCTTGGCAAGCGTGACTTCGACGCCGCACTTCTCGCAGATCACGCCGCGGTGCTTCAGGCGCTTGTATTTGCCGCAAAGGCACTCGTAGTCCTTGATCGGGCCGAAGATCTTGGCGCAGAACAGGCCGTCCCGCTCCGGCTTGAAGGTCCGGTAGTTGATGGTCTCTGGCTTCTTTACCTCGCCGTAGGACCACGAGCGGATCTTCTCCGGCGAAGCGATGCCGATCTTGATCGCATCGAACTCTTCTTCCTGCGTCACCTGCTTGAACAAATCGAGCAGTGCTTTCATTTTTCACTCCAATATCGCGTGGTGCACGTCAATACGAAACCGCTGTTGCCCCTGTAGCGATGGTCTTCGCGCGAGGGGATCAAAACCGCTCAAGGTCGATATCGATTGCAAGCGACCGGATTTCCTTCACCAGCACGTTGAACGACTCGGGCATGCCAGCGTCGATCCTGTGATCACCCTTGACGATGCTCTCGTAGACCTTGGTGCGCCCGTTGATGTCGTCGGACTTGACCGTGAGCATCTCCTGCAGCGTATAGGCTGCACCGTAGGCCTCCAGCGCCCAGACCTCCATTTCACCGAAGCGCTGGCCGCCGAACTGCGCCTTGCCGCCCAGCGGCTGCTGCGTGACCAGGCTGTACGGACCGGTAGAGCGCGCGTGCATCTTGTCGTCGACCAGGTGGTGTAGCTTCAGCATATGCATGTAGCCCACCGTAACCGAGCGGTCGAACGCATCGCCGGTGCGACCGTCGTACAGTGTCACCTGGGTCTTGCCCGCCGTGAAACCGAGCTTCTTGGTGCGCTCGTCCTCGTCCGGATAGGCTAGATCGAGCATCGTCCCGATTTCCTCTTCCGACGCACCATCGAACACGGGTGTCGCGAACGGCACGCCGTCCACCAGGTTCTCTCCGAGATGCATGATCTCGTCGTCGGACAGCTGCGACAGGTCTTCCGACTTGCCGCTGCTGTTGTAAATCCGGTTCAGCAGCTTGCGCATGTCGACGGCCTTCGCCTGGGTCTTGATCATCTCCCCGATCTTGAGCCCCAGACCCTTGGCGGCCCAGCCCAGATGGGTCTCGAGAATCTGCCCCACGTTCATGCGCGACGGGACCCCCAGCGGGTTGAGCACGATGTCCATGGGCGTACCGTCGGCCATGTAGGGCATGTCCTCCACCGGCACGATCTTCGAGATCACGCCCTTATTGCCGTGGCGGCCGGCCATCTTGTCCCCTGGCTGCAGGCGGCGCTTCACCGCCACGTAGACCTTGACCATTTTCTGCACGCCGGGGGGCAGTTCGTCGCCCTGGGTGAGCTTCTTCTTCTTCGCGTCGAAGGCGCGGTCGAATTCCTCCCGCATCCGCGACAGCGAGTCCTTCAACTGCTCGAGCTGAACCTGCGCCTCCTCCCCCGACAGGCTGATGTCGAACCAGTCGTAGCGCTCCACGCCTTCAAGGTACGACTTGGCGATCTTGGTGCCCTTCGCGAGCTTCTTCGGCCCCCTGTTGGCGGTCTTGCCGATGAGCAGGCGCTCGATCCGCTCGAACGTGTCGCCTTCTACGATCCGCATCTGGTCGGCGAGGTCCTTCTTGTAGCGCTTGAGCTCCTCGTCGATGATCTCCTGCGCGCGCTTGTCGCGCTCTATTCCCTCGCGCGTGAACACCTGCACGTCGATCACGGTGCCGGAGATTCCGGAGGGCACGCGCAGGCTGGTGTCCTTCACGTCGGAGGCCTTCTCCCCGAAGATGGCGCGCAGCAGTTTTTCCTCGGGCGTGAGCTGGGTCTCGCCCTTGGGAGTCACCTTTCCTACCAGCACGTCGCCCGCCTCGACCTCCGCGCCGATGTACACGATGCCCGACTCGTCCAGCCGTGAAAGTTGGGCCTCGGACAGGTTGGAGATGTCACGCGTGATTTCCTCGGGTCCGAGTTTGGTGTCGCGCGCGACCACGGTCAGCTCCTCGATATGAATCGAGGTGTAGCGGTCGTCGGCCACCACCCGCTCGGAGATGAGAATCGAGTCCTCGAAGTTGTAGCCGTTCCAGGGCATGAACGCGACCAGCATGTTCTGGCCGAGCGCGAGTTCGCCCATGTCGGTCGAGGCGCCGTCGGCCACCACGTCGCCCTTGGAAAGTCTCTCTCCGACCCTCACCAGCGGCCGCTGGTTGATATTGGTGTTCTGGTTGGAGCGCGTGTACTTGACCAGGTTGTAGATGTCCACGCCCACCTCGCCGGGCACGGTCTCCTCGTCGTTGACCCGCACCACGATGCGGCTCGCATCCACGTAATCGACCGCCCCGCCGCGCAGCGCCTGCACCGCCGTGCCCGAATCGACCGCGACCGTGCGCTCGATGCCGGTACCCACGAGCGCCTTCTCGGGGCGCAGGCACGGCACCGCCTGGCGCTGCATGTTGGAGCCCATCAGCGCGCGGTTCGCGTCGTCGTGCTCGAGAAACGGGATCAGCGAAGCCGCGACCGACACGATCTGCGCCGGGGCGATGTCCATGTACTGAACCCGGTCGGGCGTCGCCAGCGAAAATTCGTTCTTGTTCCGGCACGAAACGAGCGTATCGACCAGCTTGCCCGACTTGTCGAGCTGGGCATTCGCCTGCGCGATGACGAAGTTGCCTTCCTCGATCGCCGACAGGAAGTCGATTTCGTTCGTGACCTTGCCCACCGCGACCTTGCGGTATGGCGTCTCGAGGAAACCGTACCGGTTCGTGCGCGCGTAGAGCGCGAGCGAATTGATCAGGCCGATGTTCGGCCCTTCAGGCGTCTCGATCGGGCACACGCGGCCGTAGTGCGTCGGATGCACGTCGCGCACCTCGAATCCTGCGCGCTCGCGGGTGAGCCCGCCCGGTCCCAGCGCCGAAACGCGGCGCTTGTGCGTAATCTCGGACAAGGGATTCGTCTGGTCCATGAACTGCGAGAGCTGCGACGAACCGAAGAACTCCTTGATCGCCGCCGAGATGGGCTTCGCATTGATCAGGTCGTGCGGCATCAGGTTGTCGGATTCGGCCTGCGACAGACGCTCCCTGACCGCTCGCTCGACGCGAACGAGGCCCGCTCGGAACTGGTTCTCGGCCAGCTCGCCGACCGAGCGAACGCGCCGGTTGCCAAGGTGATCGATGTCGTCGATCTCGCCGCGGCCGTTCCTGAGTTCGACCAGGATCCCTACCACGGCGAGAATGTCGTCGTTGGCGAGTGTTCCGGAGCCTTCGGTGCCCTTCACGCCCATCCGGGCGTAGAAGTTCTTGAGCCATTGCGGCGAGCGCTCGTCGAGCTTCTCCGGGTAGGCGCGGCGGTTGAACTTCATGCGCCCGACCATCGACAGGTCGTAGCGCTCCTCCGAATAGAACAGGCCGTTGAACAGCGTCTCGACGGCGTCCTCGGTGGGCGGCTCGCCTGGCCGCATCATGCGGTAGATGGCGACGCGTGCCGCGGTCTGATCGGTGGTCTCGTCGATCCTCAGGGTCTGGGAAATGAATGAGCCCTGATCGAGGTCGTTGGTGTAGATGGTGCGGATCGTCTCGACGCCGGTTTCGCGCAGCTTGGCGAGCAGCGTCTCGGTGATCTCCTCGTTGGCGTTGGCGAGGATCTCGCCGGTTTCCTTGTCCACCACGTTGTGACCGAGCGCCCTTGCCACCAGAAACTCATCGGGCACGGCAATGCGTTTGATGCCGGCCGCCTCCATGTCGCGGATGTGCTTCACCGTGATGCGCTTGTCCTTGGGTACGATGACCTTGCCGGCCTTGTCGGTGAACTCGAAGCGTGCCACCTCCCCGCGCAGCCGCTCGGGCACCAGTTCGAACTGGATTCCGTTCTTGCCGATGTGGAAAGCGTCGAAGTCGTAGAACGCGCCGAGAATCTGCTCGGGCGACATGCCGATTGCCTTGAGCAGGATCGTAACGGGCATCTTGCGGCGGCGGTCGACCCGGAAATACAGGTAGTCCTTGGGGTCGAACTCGAAGTCGAGCCACGAGCCGCGGTAGGGGATGATGCGCGCGGAGAACAGCAGCTTGCCCGAACTGTGAGTCTTGCCGCGGTCGTGCTCAAAGAACACGCCCGGCGAGCGGTGCAGCTGGGAGACGATGACGCGCTCGGTGCCGTTGATGACGAACGAGCCGGTGGTGGTCATAAGCGGAATCTCGCCCATGTAGACCTCCTGCTCCTTCACCTCCTTCACCGTCGGCTTGGTCGCCTCCTTGTCCATGATGGTGAGGCGTACCTTGGCGCGCAGAGGACTCGCGTAGGTCAGGCCGCGCTGCTGGCACTCCTTGACGTCGAAGGGTGGCTCGCCCAGCGCGTACGAGACGAAATCCAGGCGGGCGTTTCCCGAATGCGACACGATCGGGAATATCGACGCAAATGCAGCCTGCAGGCCTTCGTTTCTGCGGCTCCCCGGTGCAACAGGCGCCTGCAGGAAGCCGGCGAACGACTCCAACTGCGTTGCCAGCAGGAACGGGATGTTCAGGACGCTTGCGCGTTTGGCAAAGCTCTTGCGGATGCGTTTTTTCTCGGTCGAGGAATAGCTCGTCGTGGAGGACATGGAAGCTCCGCGTCATGGTGAAAGGATGGAAGACAGTGGACAGACCTCGCGGGCCCTATCCACTCTCTTTCCGCGCTCTCGATACGTTTCCGAAAGGGGCCGAAGCGGCCCGAAGTGGCCCGACGTGGCCACCCGGGCCGGCGCCCGCTTATGGACCGCCGGCCCGCTTGCGGGTTCCCCGTTACTTGATCTCGGCCTTGCCGCCGGCTTCGGTGAGTTTCTTGGCGATCGCCTCGGCGTCGGCCTTGGAAATGCCTTCCTTCACCGGCTTGGGCGAGGCATCGACCAGATCCTTGGCTTCCTTGAGCCCCAGTCCGGTCACTTCGCGCACGGCCTTGATGACGTTCACCTTGTTGTCGCCGATGGCGGCGAGGATCACGGTGAACTCGGTTTGCTCCTCGGCGGCCGCTGCGGCTCCGCCGCCCGCGGCCGGGGCCGCGACCGCGACGGTAGCCGCCGCGGCGGACACGCCAAACTTCTCTTCCATGTCCTTGATGAGTTGTGACAGTTCCAGGACCGTCATGGTTGCGATTGCGTCAAGGATTTCAGCTTTTGCTACGGTCATTTCATATCTCCTGAATCAGTGTGCGTATTCGGTATGGAAGTGGCCGGAGCTCAGGCTCCGGCTCGCTGGTCGCGGACTGCCGCAAGCGTGCGTACGAAGCGCGAGGGCACTTCGTTTAGCGTGCGTACGAACTGCGCGACTGGCGCCTGCATCGTTCCAAGCAGCCGGGCGATGAGTTGCTCGCGCGAGGGCATCGAGGCGAGAGCCTTGACCTCCTTCGCGGTGATCACGGCGTTCGGCATCGCGCCTGCCTTGATCACGAGCTTCTCGTTCGTCCTGGCGAACTCGTTCAACACCTTGGCCGTGGCCACGGGATCGGAGGAAATGCCGTACACAAGCGGGCCGACCATCTGCTCGGCCAACTTCTCGAACGGCGTTCCCGCCACGGCGCGGCGCGCCAGGGTGTTCTTCATAACGCGCAGGTACACGCCCGCTTTGCGCGCTTTCGCGCGCAGATCGGTCATGTTGCCCACTTCCAGACCACGGTACTCGGCGACGACGATCCCGTGAGCCTTCGCGATTTCCGCGGAGACTTCGGCAACCACCGCCTTCTTCTCGTCAAGATTGAGACCCAAGGTCCACCTCCATTTGCTAAAGCCGCCAGTCACTGGAGGACCGGCGGCAACCCAGGCGCCCTTGTATTCAGGAAAAATTCCTTCATGTCGGGTTCGCCATCTGCGTAGGACTTCAGGATCCGGAATCGCAGGACTGGTGAATTCGGTCGGGCAATACGCCTTCCCGTCTCCGCAATCCCTTTCTTCCTTCCTTTCGATTAAACCTTTCGGTTCCTACGGTCTTTGATAACCCGCCGCACCACCCGTACCGCAGCGCTGCGGCGGCCCAAAGTCCTCTTCACACGCGTACACCGCCCTCGGGCGATGTACTCAAATATGCTCGTCCTGCACCCATCCCAGGCCCTACTGCTGCGGCGGCGCGCCCCCTGCGATGCTGGAGAGATCCACGCGGATCCCCGGCCCCATGGTGCTGGAAAGCGACACCTTGCGCAGATATACGCCCTTGCTGCTCGGCGGCTTTGACTTGTTGAGCGCATCGACGAACGCCACCAGGTTGTCCCGCAACTGTTCCGGCGAGAACGACGCGCGCCCGATCGAGCACTGGACGATGCCGCCTTTGTCGGCGCGGTACTGCACCTGCCCGGCCTTTGCGTTCCTCACTGCCGCGGCCACGTCGTTGGTCACCGTTCCGACCTTAGGGTTGGGCATCAATCCGCGCGGGCCCAGGATCTGCCCGAGTTGGCCGACAACTCGCATGGTGTCCGGGCTCGCGATCGCGACGTCGAACTCGATCTTCCCCGCCTTGATGCTCTCGGCGAGATCATCCAGCCCCACGATGTCGGCGCCGGCCGCCTTGGCCGCGGCCGCCTTGTCGCCCTGCGCAAACACAGCGACACGCACGGTCTTGCCGGTGCCGGCCGGAAGCACGACCGAGCCGCGCACCGTCTGGTCGGACTTCTTGGCGTCGATACCAAGATTCACGGCCACGTCGATCGATTCGTCAAACTTCGCTGTCGCCGCCTGCTTGACGATACTCAGCGCATCGAGCACCGCATAGTTCTTGTCGCGCTGGACTACGGACGTCCAGGTCTTCTTGCGCTTTGTGAGCATGCTCATTTCACGCCCTCCACCGTAATGCCCATCGAACGTGCACTGCCGGCGATGGTCCTCACCGCGGCGTCCAGGTCGGATGCAGTGAGGTCAGGCATCTTGGCCTTGGCGATGTCTTCGGCCTGCGCGCGCGAGATCTTGCCCACCTTGTCGCTGTTCGGGCGCGCGCTGCCCTTCTCGATACCGGCGGCCTTCTTGATCAGGACCGCCGCAGGCGGTGTCTTGATGATGAAGGTGAAACTCTTGTCCGCGTAGGCCGTGATCACCACCGGCAGCGCGAGGCCCGGCTCCATCTTCTGGGTCTGCGCGTTGAACGCCTTGCAGAACTCCATGATGTTCAGGCCGCGCTGCCCGAGCGCCGGCCCGATGGGCGGACTGGGATTGGCTTTGCCTGCGGGAACCTGCAGCTTGATAAAGCCGACGACTTTCTTTGCCATGTTGGCTCTCCTATTGGGTTCAATCGAACGCTTGCGCGTTCTCCCCGATTAACGAACCGCGGCTGCGCCGCGTCTACAGCTACAACCGAATTTCCTACGCCTTCTCCACCTGACCGAATTCCAGTTCCACCGGCGTCGCGCGTCCGAAGATCGTCACCGACACGCGCAGCTTGCTCTTGTCGTAATTGACGTCCTCGACCGTACCGTGAAAATCGGTGAACGGCCCTTCCTTCACGCGCACGGCCTCGCCGGTCTCGAACAGCACCTTCGGCTTGGGCTTTTCCACTCCCTCCTGCATCTGCTGCAGGATGCCCTGCACTTCCTTCTCGCTGATCGGCGGCGGCTTCCTGCCGTGCGCTCCGCCGACGAATCCGGTGACTTTCGCGGTGTTCTTGACCAGATGCCAAGCCTCGTCGGTCATGTCCATTTCGACCAGAACATAGCCGGGGAAAAACTTGCGCTCGGAGATGTTTTTCTGTCCGCCCTTCATCTCCACGACTTCTTCGGTCGGCACCAGAATCTTGCCGAAGTGCTCCTGCATGCTCGCGCGCCGGATGCGTTCCTCGAGCGCCCGCTGCACCGATTTCTCGAAGCCCGAGTAGGCGTGAACCACGTACCAACGCATCGTCATGACTTTTTCCACCCGAGGACCACGTCGTACAAAATATATTCCAAGCTCTTGTCGGAGATCCACAGGAAGACCGCCATCACTACTATGAAAGCGAATACTGTCGCCGTCGTCTGAAACGATTCCTTGCGCGTCGGCCAGACCACTTTCTTGGTCTCGGTTACGGCCTCGCGTGAGAACATGACAAACTGCTGGCCCGGCGCAGTGAACCACGCCACCGCACCGCCCGCCAGAATCCCCGCAAGAACGGATACCAGACGCAGCACCGCCGCGCTCGAGGAGAGCTGATAAAAGCCTCCGATGCCCGCCAACACGAGCACCGCCGCCACCGCCAACTTAACTTTGTCTGCCATTCACCTGTTGACGCAGTGCCCGGCGGGCATGGCGTCATCCGTTAATTTCTTGGCAGGCCAAGAGGGAATCGAACCCCCAACCTTCGGTTTTGGAGACCGACGCTCTGCCAGTTGAGCTATTGGCCTACGTTCGTGAGGCGTGAGGGAGGAGAAAAGAGGCGCAATCATACTCCCGCCGTACGCCTCGCGCTATCTACCCAGAATTATTACTCGATCACTTTGGACACGACGCCGGCGCCCACGGTCTTGCCGCCCTCGCGAATGGCAAAGCGCAGCCCTTCTTCCATCGCGATCGGGGCGATCAGGCTGACCACCATCCGGGTGTTGTCCCCCGGCATCACCATCTCGGTGCCCTCGGGCAGGACCACACTGCCGGTCACGTCGGTGGTGCGAAAGTAAAACTGCGGCCGGTAGTTGCTGAAGAACGGCGTGTGACGCCCGCCTTCCTCCTTGGACAAAATGTAGACCTCGCACTCGAACTTGGTGTGCGGGGTGATCGAACCGGGCTTGGCCAACACCTGCCCGCGCTCCACCTCCTCGCGCTTGGTGCCTCGCAGCAGCACGCCAATGTTGTCACCGGCCTGGCCCTCGTCCAAGAGCTTCCTGAACATCTCCACGCCCGTGCACACCGTCTTCAGCGTGGCCTTCAGACCCACAATCTCGATCTCCTCGCCCACCTTGACGACCCCGCGCTCCACCCGGCCCGTGACCACCGTGCCACGGCCCGAGATCGAGAACACATCCTCCACCGGCATCAGGAACGGACCGTCCACCGCGCGCTTGGGCATCGGAATGTACGCATCGAGCGCCTCGGCCAGCTTCACGATCGAGCCCTCGCCCATCTCCGAGGCGTCCCCCTGCATCGCCTTTAGCGCCGAGCCGATCACTATCGGGGTCTTGTCCCCCGGAAACTCGTACTTGGACAAGAGCTCCCTCACCTCCAGCTCCACCAGCTCCAGGAGCTCCTTGTCATCGACCATGTCGGCCTTGTTCATGTACACAACCATGTAGGGCACCCCCACCTGGCGTGCCAAAAGAATGTGTTCCCTGGTCTGGGGCATCGGACCGTCGGCCGCACTCACCACCAGGATCGCCCCGTCCATCTGCGCAGCACCCGTGATCATGTTCTTGATGTAGTCCGCATGCCCAGGACAGTCCACGTGCGCATAGTGCCGGTTGGCCGTCTGATACTCCACGTGCGCCGTGTTGATCGTGATCCCGCGCGCCTTCTCCTCCGGCGCCGCGTCAATCTGCTCGTAGGTCCGTATATCCCCACCAAACTTCTTCGACAAAATCATCGTCATCGCCGCCGTCAACGTCGTCTTGCCATGGTCCACGTGACCTATCGTGCCCACATTCACATGCGGCTTGGTACGCTGAAACTTGGTTTTTGCCATGA
>Ga0156228_1201_pt1 | contig 13689 bp, 9 predicted proteins | sample RifCSPlowO2_12_FD_107876 | JGI IMG/M metagenome (GOLD analysis project Ga0156228, IMG submission 107876) | Betaproteobacteria bacterium RIFCSPLOWO2_12_FULL_65_110 | reverse complement strand
ATACGTGCGGCGCCTGGACCGCGAGCAGGCCTATCCGACGGAGCTCTACGACGCGTGGGTCGAGATGGGGCTGTTCCGGATGCCGTTTCCGGAGGCGTACGGCGGGCTGGGCGGCAGTGTCCTCGATCTGGTCATCATTGCCGAAGAGCTGGCGCGCAAGAGCGGGGATTTCTACATGGCCTATTCGGGCAGCGTGTTTTGCGGACTGAATATCGCGCGCAAGGGCTCGGAGGAGCAGAAGCGCCGCTGGCTGCCAAAGGTCCTCTCCGGGGAAATCAAGATGTCGATCTCCATGTCGGAGCCCGACGCGGGCTCCGATGTCGGCGCGATGCGCACGACCGCGCGCCGCGACGGCGACCACTGGGTGATCAACGGCCAGAAGCTGTGGGCGACGGGCGCCGCGGCCAAGAACAACGTCATCAATGTCTACGTGAAGACCGATCCCAAGGCGCACTACCGGCAGGGGATGTCGCTGTTTCTGGTGGACAACGATACGCCCGGGCTGCAGATGCGCAAGCTGGAGATGCTCGGGCGCCGCTGCACCGGCACCTACGAGATTTTCTTCGAGGACGTGCGCGTGCCGGCCGACCGGCTGATCGGCGGCGAGAACAAGGGCTGGGACTGCATTCTTTCCGGGCTGCAGGCCGAGCGCATCACCTCGGCGGCGGGCAATATCGGCGCCACGATGGCCTGCCTCGACCTCGCGGTGCAGTACGCGAAGGAGCGCAAGCAGTTCGGCCGGCCGATCGGGAGCAACCAGGCGCTGGCGCACATGCTCGCCGACATGCAGGCCGAGCTCGAGGCGGCGCGCACCCTGACATGGCGTGCCGCCTGGATGGTCGCCGAGGGAGGCGACGCGCTGCGCGAGATCACGATGGCGAAGCTGCTTTCCTCGGAGGCCTACGTTAAGGCGGCCAACATGGGCATGCAGGTCATGGGTGCGTACGGCTACAACATGGAGTACGACATGCAGAGGCATTACCGCGATTCGCGCGCGGCGACCATCGCCGCAGGCACCTCGCAAATGCAGCGCAACATCATCGCCGGCCTGATGGGCCTGAAGGCGTAGCCGGGCCATGGGAAATCCACCGGCGGCAACAGCGCTCGCGCGATTGCGCATTCTCGACCTGTCGCGCGTGCGGGCCGGCCCGACCTGCGTCAGACAATTCGCCGACTTCGGCGCCGACGTGATCAAGATCGAGATGCCGCCCAGCGTCGAGTCCGACAGCATGTCGGGCCCGCGGCACGGGTTCGACATGCAGAACCTGCATCGCAACAAGCGCGCGATGACGCTGAATCTCAAGGATCGGCGCGGGATCGAGATTTTCGCCAGGCTCGTGAAGACCGCGGACGTAGTGGTCGAAAACTTCCGGCCCGACGTGAAATACCGGCTCGGCATCGACTACGAATCGCTGCGCAAGATCAACCAGCGCATCATTCTCGCGAGCATCTCCGGTTTCGGCGACGACGGTCCGTACCGCACCCGGCCCGGATTCGACCAGATTGCGCAGGGCATGGGCGGATTCATGTCGGTGACGGGGGCGCCCGGCGGGGGGCCGATGCGGGCCGGCGCGGCGATAGCCGACTTCACCGCGGGCCTTTACGCGGCGCTGGGGATCATGACCGCGATCATCGAGCGCGAGCAGTCGGGCGAGGGACAGTGGGTGCAGTCGAACCTGCTGCAGTCGCAGATCGCGCTGCTCGATTTTCAGGCCGCGCGCTATCTGATGACTGGAGAGGTCCCGGGGCAGGTCGGCAACGACCACCCCACCGGAATGCCGACCTCGGCGTACCGGACCGGCGATGGCTATATCAATGTGGCGGCGCACGGCGAGGGCATGTGGGTGCGGTTCTGCAAGGCGCTGGAACGCGAGGACTGGATAAGCCGGCCCGAGTTCGCGCGCGAACCGCTGCGGGCGAAGAATCGCGAGGCTCTGAACCGGGAGATCGGCGCGGTGACCGTCTCGAAATCGTCGGCCGAGTGGATAGCGCTGCTCAACGCCGCCGGGGTTCCCTGCGGACCGATCTACTCCCTGGACCAGGTTTTCGCCGACCCGCAGGTGCAGCACCTGCGGGTCGCTGCGACGGTCAACCATCCCGGACTCGGCGACATCCGCATCGTGGACCAGGCGGTACGGCTCTCGCGCACGCCGGCAAGCATGGCGCGGGCGACACCGGAGCTGAGCGAGCACACCGATGAAGTCCTGGCTGAACTCGGTTATAGTCCGGCCGAAGTGGCATCGCTCCGGAAAAGCAGCGTGGTCTGAGCCCAGGGCGTGCGCTCGGATGATGCTGGTCGCTTATGACTCGGGTATTGACAGTTCTGGCGAAGAATTCATATCGGTCTCCCGATTTTGGAAAGTTGGTACTTCTAACTTCCCGAAACCGGGAGATCATGGATTCCAAGGCAGGTCAACCGGTTTGGTTCCGGATTAAGAGTATGCCGGCATGGATTTGAAGCTCGGCGGTCGAAGCGTGCTGGTGACTGGCGGATCGAAGGGGATCGGCCTGGCGATCGCCAGAGGTTTCGCCTCGGAGGGCTGCAGGCTTACGCTCGTCGCGCGTTCCGGCGGCCAGCTCGAACAGGCGGCGGCGGTCATCCGTGCGGCTCATCGCGTCGAGGTTCAGACGTTCGCGCTCGACCTCAGCGATGCCGCGTCCAGGGATCGATTCGTCGCCGGCTGCGGCGAGATCGACATCCTGGTGAACAACGCCGGCAGCATTCCGGCCGGAACCATCGAGGACGTCGACGACGCCACATGGCGCGCGGCGTGGGATCTCAAGGTGTACGGCTACATCGCGATTTCGCGCGCTTTTTTCACCCGCATGAAGGCCCGCGGCCGGGGCGTCATCGTCAACGTCATCGGCACCACCGGCGAGCGCCTGGATGCCGGGTACATCGCCGGCAGCAGCGCCAACGCGAGCCTGATGGCGCTCACCCGGGCGCTGGGCTCGACCAGCGTGGACGTCGGCGTGCGTGTGGTGGGTGTGAATCCCGGTCCGGTTGCTTCGGATCGGCTCGAGTCGCTCGTCAAAAGGCGCGCGCGGGCGAGGTTCGGCGACGAGAGCCGCTGGCGGGAGATTTTCAAGAACATGCCGTTCGGGCGGCCGGCCACGCCGGAGGAGATCGCCGCGACGGTAGTGTTTCTCGGATCGGACCTGTGCTCGTACACGAGCGGCGCGATTTTCACCGTTGACGGCGGGCTTGCCGCCCGCGGCGCCACGCCCTGATGGGAAGCGTCAGCATCGAGGTTCGCGGCGCGGTGGCCATAGTCGTGATGGATAATTCCGCTCACATGAACGCCATCGACGCCGGCATCGCAGACGGGCTCGCCGATGCCGCGGGTGAGCTGGCCAAGCGCGCGGACATCGGCGCGCTGGTGCTGCGGGGCGCAGGGGACAGGGCGTTTTGCGCAGGCGTCGATTTGAAGTTCGTCGAGCAGTTCGAAGAGCGCGCGCGCGGCTTCGCGGTCATAGACGAATCCGTCGAGAGGTTCGTGCGGGAGATGGCGTCGATGCCCATTCCCACCATCGCCATGCTTCATGGGAACTGCTTCGGCGGCGGCGTGCATCTTGCCGCGACGGCGGATTTCCGCTTCGCCGATTCGGCGTTGAAGCTGGGCGTTCCCGCGGTCAAGGCCAGGCTCTATTATCCGATCTCGGCGCTGGAGCGCCTTGCGCACCTGATAGGGGAGACCCGCACCAAGCGGCTGGTGTTCGAGGCCGAGCCCTACACCGCACCGACGCTGCTGGAATGGGGATTCCTGGACCGCGTATGCGCGCCCGGGGAGCTCGAGGCGAGGACCCTGGAGTACGCGGCGAAGCTTGCGCAGCGGCCCCGGGACGTGGTGGCGGTCTATCAGGAAATGTTCCGCGCGCTGCGACGGGGCGACACGGCCGCGGCCAGGGACCTGCGTGCACGGGCCAAGGCCCGGGAACCGGGTTCGGGGCGCTAGCGATTGCACTGCGCGCCTCGGCGCCTATGATCCGCAACGCGAGCCTTGAACTGCGCCCGGCCCATATCACGCACAATCCGCAAGTGTGTTCAGCATGTCCGACATCGGCTAACATGCGCCCGTACCCGGCGTGCGGGCGCGGCGCCGTCAACCCTTAACTTTGCATGGATGAGTCAACGATGACAAACAAGGCAAGCGCACCGGATCCCTGGGGCAGGAACGTACTGGTCGAATTCGAGGATGGGATCGCCTGGGTGAGCATGAACCGGCCCGAAAAGAAAAACGCGATCAACGTCGAACTGGCAAAGGAAATGGCCGCGGTGGTCGATGCGCTTGAGATCGATGACCGGTGCGGCGTGATGGTGCTGACCGGCGCCGGCGACGCCTTCTCGGCGGGCATGGACCTCAAGGGCTACTTCCAGGCCACCGACAATCTCTCGGAGGTCGAGAGGATGCGGGCATACCGGATCAACGGAACCTGGCAGTGGCGGCGTCTGCTCCATTACCCGAAGCCGACCATCGCCATGGTCAACGGCTGGTGTTTCGGCGGCGCGTTCACGCCGCTGTGCGCGTGCGATCTCGCGATCGCCGCCGAAGAGGCCACCTTCGGGCTGTCCGAGATCAACTGGGGCATCATCCCCGCCGGGATCGTGTCCAAGGCGGTGGCGGTGCTGGTGAGGCAGCGCGAGGCCCTCTACTACGTCATGACCGGCGAGACGTTCAACGGCACCAAAGCGGCCAGCATGGGGCTGGTCAACGAAGCGGTGCCCAAGGCGCGCCTGCGGGAGCGGACCAGAGAGCTCGCCAAGACGCTGCTCACAAAGAATCCGTCCGCGCTGCGTACGGCCAAGGTCGCGTTCAAGATGTCGAGCGAAATGACCTGGGAGCAGGCTGCCGATTATCTGGGCGCGAAGTCCGACCAGCTGCAGTTCGTCGATCCTGAGCGCGGCCGCGTCCAGGGAATGAAGCAGTTTCTGGACGACAAGACTTATCGGCCAGGCCTGGGCGCCTACCGTCGGCCTAAGGACAAATAGGCGGGCCAGCCAGGCGGCCGTATCTTCACGCGGGCGACGGCCCACTCCCGCGCACGGTCGCGCCGCTGCGGGCGGCTGGGGAGGCAGCGAATCACGGAGCGAACATTGGTCAAAGGCGAATACTTCGACGTTGCGCTGCCTGAAAAACTGAACCTGGGGGCCTATTATCTCGACGTGAATCTGGATCTGGGCAGGGGCGACAAGACCGCGATCTACTACAAGGACCGGACCACCAGTTTCCGCGACCTCTGGGTGCTGACCAACAAGGTCGGCAACGTGCTCAAGGCGCTCGGGGTCGAGCCCGAGAATCGCGTCTTGTTGATTCTGGAAGATTCCCCGGAGTGGGTCGCAGCCTGGCTGGCCGCCATGAAGGTGGGCGCCGTAGGCACGCACGCCTACACCTACCTGAAACCGCACGACTATGCCCATCTGCTGGATCTGGTGAGGCCCAAGGTCGTGGTCGTGGACAGCGTCACGCTCGCGCCGGTGAGAGAGGGCGCCAAGGACAGCAGGTATCCCCGGGCCCTGCTGGTTGCGGGCGAGACCGTCCCGGAGCTGCGCGAGGGGGAATTCAGCCTGCGGGAACTGATTGCGACCGCCGACGAACGCCTCGAGGCCGAACCCACGCACAGGGATGACCCGGCATTCTGGAATTTCTCCGGCGGGACCACCGGCAAGCCCAAGGGCGTGCCGCACATGCATCGCGACGGCGTCATCGCCTACGAGTCCTTCAACCACATTCTGAGCTACGGGACCGACGACATCGTCCTGAGAGTGCCGAAACTGTTCTTTCATTACTCCCGCGATCTGGGTTTGCTGTTCCCGCTGCGAAACGGAGCGGCGGTGGTGCTGTTCGACGAGAGGACGACCGCGGAACTCGTGTTCGGGCTGATCAGGAAATACCGGCCTACGGTGCTGATCAACGTTCCCACCATGATGAGGGCGATGATCGGCACCCCTGAAGACGAGCGCTCCGACCTGAGCTGCATTCGTCACAGCATGTCTTCGGGGGAACTGCTCTCCGCGCAGCTCAACGAGGAGTGGGTCAGCACCTTCGGCAGCGAAGTGATCAATCGATTCGGCTCGGCCGAGTCCGGCATCGGCTACCTGTGCAATCGTCCCGGTGCGGTCAGGCCCGGAAGCTCGGGCACGGTGACGCCGCTCTCCGAGGTCAAACTCGCCGACGAGGGAGGGGTGGAAGTCGCCAGGGGACAGCCGGGCGTGCTCCTGGTGCGCAGCGACGCTGCCGGCCTGTATTATGTCAACGAGCACGAGAAATCCAGGGCCACGTTCCTGGGCGACGAATGGGTGAATACCGGGGACGTGTTCGTACAGGACGAAGACGACTACTTCTGGTATCAGGGGCGCGCGGATGACATGGTGAAAGTCAGCGGCGTCTGGGTGTCGCCACTGGAAATCGAGCGGGCTCTGCAGGAGTGTCCAGGCGTCAAGGAGTGCGCGGTGCTCGGGATAAGGGACTCGGACGGGCTGGTCAAGATCAAGGCGTTCGTGGTGCCGGCCCATGGCATGAAAGCGGACACGAAAGCGTTGGCCGACATGCAGGACGAGTTGGAACGATTCGGCCGCAAGAGGCTGGCCCCGCACAAGATTCCCAGGACCGTGAAATTCATGGACGAACTGCCGAAAACGGGGCAGGGCAAGATAGACCGGCGTCTGCTGCGCGAGCAGGCGCTCTGAGGGCGGCACGCGCTGCCGCTGACTGGAGGGCGTAGGCTGTGCTTCTCGGATTGCCGGAATTTGAATTGGTTTCCACCGAGACCGTGGAGGAAACCTGTTCCCTGCTCTCCCGATCCGGAGCACAGGCCGTGGTGCTCGCCGGTGGCACGGATCTGCTTGTCAAGATGAAACATAGAAGAACGATTCCCAGGCGCCTCATCAACATCAAGGGGATCCCGAATCTCAACCAGATCCGTCATGATGAGCGCGACGGCCTGCGAATCGGGGCCTTGACCACCATCCAGGCGATTGAAGCCTCATCGGTAATCGGCAAGAAGTTTCCGGCCGTGAAGCAGGCCGCCAGTGTGTTGGGGACGTCGCAGATTCGCAACGTTGGAACCATCGGCGGCAATCTCGGGAATGCATCGCCGTCCGCGGAATTCGCGCCGCCGCTCCTGACCCTGGGCGCGTCGGTCCGATGCGCGGGGCGCGGCGCAGAACGTCTGATTCCGATCGAAGAGTTCTTTATCTCTCCGGGGAAGACGGCGCTGCGGCAGGACGAACTGCTCACCGAAGTGCAGGTACCCAACCTGCCCTCCGGCGCCCAGGGGATCTACCTCAAGCACAGCCTGCGAAAGATGGACGTCGCCATCGCCAGTGCCGCGTTGCTTATCGTCTTCGACGGCGATGTCTGCGCGGAGGCCAGGATCGCGCTGGGCGCGGTGGGGCCGGTCCCCTTCAGGGCGAAGAAGGCCGAGCAAACCCTGAACGGCAGGAAGCTAGCCGGCGGTCCGGGCGAAATCGAACTGCTGGAAGAAGTCGCGCGGGTGGCCGCAGAGGAGTCGTTCCCCATCGACGATTTCCGCGGCTACGCGGGGTACAGGAGGAAACTCGTCGCGATGCTGGTCGGCAAGGGGCTGGAACGCGTTATCGCCCGCACCCGGGCATGAGCTGAGGAGGGCGTGAGCATGAACGCCAGAACGAAATACAAAGTCCGAATGAACGTGAACGGCGAAGCCCGGGATATCGCGGTCGATCCGTGGCGCACGCTCCTGGAGGTGCTGGTCGAGGATTTCCGGCTGGCGAAGACCAAGGAGGGATGCAGCATCGGCGAATGCGGGGCGTGCACCGTTTCCATGGACAGCAAGCTGGTCAGCTCCTGCCTGCTGCTGGCCGTGGATGCCGACGGCAAAGACATCGTCACGATGGAGAAACTGACCTCCGGAGAATCCGGATTCAGTTCGTTGATGGAGGCCTTCATCCATCCCGACGAGGGTGCAAGGCGTGCCAGGCACACGGGCACGGCCTCCACCCCCGGCACCAAGACCAGTACCGAGATCTTCACCTTCTGCCACCTGTGCGCCGGTCATTGCAGCATGAAGGCCATCGTCGAGGACGGCAAACTGGTCGATCTGGAACCGGACATGGAAAGCGGGCTGTACGCCGAGCAGTGCGCGCTGAACAAGGGACGCTTCACGATCCCGGAGGTGCTGGGCCACAAGGACCGGCTGCTGTATCCGCAGAAGAGAATCGGCGCGCGCGGCGAAGGCAAGTGGCAGCGCATTTCCTGGGATGAGGCGCTGGACACCATCGCGGCGAAATTCAACGACGTGAAACAAAAGTTCGGCCCCGAATCCGTGGCTTTCGGACTGGGGGAGCCCAAAGGCATGGAATTCGCGTTCGCGCAACGCCTGGCGAGCGCGTTCGGCACGCCCAGCGTGGTCACCCCGGGATGGTCCTGCGGGGTCCCGAAGGCGATGGCCGGCGCGTTCACCTATGGATCGCCGGTCGTATGCGACGACGATCACCTGCCCGCGCTGGTCGTGATGTGGGGCAGCAACATGAACCAGACCACCGGCGGCTTCAGGAGGGAGTCCCTGGAAAAGCTCCTCGAGGCCGGTGGCAAGCTGATCACCGTCGATCCGCAGAAGACCGACACGGCCAGGCTCGCCGACCTGTGGATCCGGCCCAGGCCGGGCAGCGACGGCGCGCTTGCCGCCGGATTGCTCAAGGTCATCATCGAGGAAAAGCTGTACGAGCAGGACATCGTCGAACACTGGACCGTCGGTTTCGACAAGCTGAAAGAGCACTTTGCGACCTTCTCGCTGGACGAGGTCGAAAAGCTGACCTGGGTTCCGCGCGCCCAGATCGAGGAGTTCGCGAGAACCTACGCCCGGACCAAGCCGGCGGCGATGCAGACCGGGAACGCGCTGGACCAGTTGGTCAACAGCTTTCAGACCACCCGCGCCATCGCCATCATGCGCGCGATCTGCGGCAACGTTAACGTGCCCGGGGGCGACGTGGTCCTGACCCCGCCGCCGTATACGCGGCCGGGAAACTTCTTCCTGCTCAACAAGTATCCCAGGAAGACCGAGAAGATCCTGGGGAAGAATTTCAAGTTCGCCCAGCGCTCGGCCTTCATTCCCCCGCACGTGCTGACCAAGGCGATCCTCGAGGAGGATCCGTGCCCGATCAAGGCGGCGATGTTCATTCTCTCCAATCCGCTGGTCAGCTGGCCGAATTCCCAGGAAACCTACCGCGCCCTGATGAAACTGGATTTGATCGTGGTCTCGGAGCTGTTCATGACGCCCACGACCGCGCTCGCCGATATCGTGCTGCCCGCGGCCTGGAGCATGGAACACGAGGAACTGGGATATTGGCCGGGATGGTACGAGGAGATCCGCGCCCATCCCAAGCTCGTCGATGCGCCCGGCGAATGCTGGCCGGACACCAAGATCATCAATGAACTGGCCAAGCGGCTCGGCCTCGGCGAGGATTTCTGGAAGGACGACCATGAGGCCCTGGACCTGATGTTGAAGCCCAGCGGGATGAGCTACGAGGCGTTCAAGGAAAAAAGGACGCTGCTGCCCAAGAAGGAATACCGCCGGCACGACTACGACACCCCGTCGCGCAAGATCGAGATCTATTCCGAACGCGTCGAGAAAATCGGCTATGCGCCGATGCCGAACTGGGAGGAACTGGGCCGGAAGTTGGAAATGCCCGACGAGTACCCGCTGCTGCTCACCAATGCGAAAGAGGAGGCCTACATGCTGAGCGGGTTCAAGGGCGTCGCATCGGTGCGGATCATCAGGCCGGACCCGATCGTGGAGCTGCATCCGCAGACGGCGCAGGAATTCGGGCTCGAGGAAGGCAAGTGGATTTACATAGAGACCAAGGAAGGCAAGATAAAGCAGCGGCTCTCGCTCAACCGCAGCATTGACCCGCGCGTGGTCGTCGCGGCTTTCGGATGGTGGTTCCCGGAGCAGGCCGAATCCGGCTACGGCTGGACCGGCAGCAACATCAATATGCTGACGCCCAGCGGACCGGATTACGATCCGTCCACCGGAGGCATTAGCTTGCGCGGCATACCGTGCAGGGTTTCCGCGGCATAAGCTCCGGGAGCAGGGCTGGCTGAGTCTGTTCGAGGCGCGTCTGCGCGTGCATGCGCGCGGTGCGAGGCGAGACTAAACGCGATCGTGCGACCCTCAGGGTGGGATCGCACGATTTAGTCTCGCTTTTGTAACCAATTGAGAATCAAGGTAAAATCCTGATTCTCGTGGCGTGGTGCCCAGGAAGGGACTCGAACCCCCACAGTGTTGCCACCGCTAGGACCTGAACCTAGTGCGTCTACCAATTTCGCCACCTGGGCGTAGTAAGGTGCGAATTCCAGCAAGCTGCGAATTCTATAGGAACTTCGGTTTATGAAAAAGCCCCGCGATCCCAAGGCTGCTCGCGGTCAACGCGGCAGGGACCCGCATCTGGAGCGTGAAGCCGCCCGCTACGAAGCGCCGATCCCGAGTCGGGAGTTCATATTGGAGACGCTCGCCGAGGCCGGCGTGCCGCTCGCCGATGACGATCTGGCGCGCGCGATAGGACTGCGCCCGGCAGAGATGGAAGCGTTCGCGCGCCGCCTCGGTGCGATGGAGCGCGAAGGGCAGATTCTGCGCAACCGCAAGGGCGCGATTCTGGTCGCGCGCAAGCTCGACCTCGTTGCAGGCCGCGTCGAGGCGCATCCGGACGGCTACGGGTTCGTCGCGCCCGACGAGGGCGAGGAGGATTTCTATCTCAGCGCGCGCGAAATGCGCAAAGTGCTGCACGGGGACCGCGTCATGCTTCGGCAGTCGGGGATCGACCGGCGCGGACGCAGGGAAGGCACGATCGTGGAGGTCATTGCCAGGGGCAACGAAAGGGTGGTGGGGCGGCTTCACCGCGAGGGCACGTTCATGTTCGTCACTGCTTCCAACCGCCGCATCACCCAGGACGTGCTGGTCGAGCCCGACGGAGCGGGTGGCGCCAAGCCCGGGCAGGTGGTGACCGTCGAACTCACGGTGCAGCCGAGCGTCGACGCGCGCGAACGCTACATCCAGCCGATGGGCCGTGTCGTGGAAGTGCTGGGCGATGCCACCGATCCGGGCGTGGAGGTCGAGATCGCCCTGAGAAAGCACGAACTGCCGTACGAGTTCTCGGCCAACGCCAAGGCGCAGGCATCGGGCTACCCGGCGAGGCTGCGCGAGGCCGACTTGAAGGCAAGAGCCGACCTGCGCGATCTGCCGCTGGTCACGATCGACGGCGAGACCGCGAAGGATTTCGACGACGCGGTATTCTGTGAGGAAATTCAGGCGGGCCCGCGCGCAAAGGAGGCGGGGGTACGCAGCGGACTGCGGCTGGTGGTCGCAATCGCCGACGTCAGCCACTACGTGCGTCCTGGCGACGCGCTGGACCACGAATCGCGCGAGCGGGGAACCTCGGTGTATTTCCCGCGCCGCGTGATTCCTATGCTGCCCGAGAGGCTGTCCAACGGACTGTGCTCGATCAACCCGGATGTCGACCGGCTGTGCATGGCCTGCGACATGGTCATCGCGAACTCCGGGGAGATTCGAAGCTATCGCTTCTATCCGGCGGTCATGCGCTCGCGCGCACGCCTTACCTACACGCAGGTGGCGGCGGCGCTTGCGGCCTCCAATGGGAAGGCCGAAGCGAAGGCGAGAGCCGATGGCGACAGCGCAGGCGAACTGCATGAACTGCTGCCGCAGCTTCAGGTTCTGTACCGCCTCTATGAGCGGCTCGCGCGCGCGCGCAAGCAGCGCGGCGCGATCGATTTCGAGACCATAGAGACGGCATTCGTGTTCGACGACAAGGGACGGCTCGCGAACATCGTGCCGGTTGCGCGCAACGACGCGCACAAGGTGATTGAGGAATGCATGCTGGCGGCAAACGTCTGCGCGTCGGATTTCCTGCAAATGAACGAACATCCGGCGCTGTATCGCATCCACGAGGGACCGACCCCGGAGAAACTCGCCGGCCTGCGCGATTTCCTGAAGGGCTTCGGCCTGGATCTGGGCGGGGGCGACGAACCGCACGCCAAGGACTATGCGCGGCTGCTCGATTCGGTGAAACACCGGCCCGACGTACAACTGCTGCAGACGGTGCTGCTGCGCTCGCTGCGCCAGGCGGTCTACAGCCCGGAGAACGTCGGCCATTTCGGCCTCGCCTACGAGCATTACACCCATTTCACCTCGCCCATCCGGCGCTACCCGGACCTGCTGGTCCACCGCGCGATCAAAGCCGTGCTTCGGGGCGAGCGCTACACCCCGGGCAGCTGGGTCGATCTGGGCAGGCACTGCTCGGAGACCGAGCGGCGCGCCGACGACGCGACGCGCGAGGTCGAGGCCTGGCTGAAGTGCTACTACATGAAGGATCGCGTGGGCGAGGAGTTCGAGGGGTCGATATCCGCGGTCACCGGCTTCGGCATATTCGTCGCGCTCGACGGTGTGTACGTGGAGGGTCTGGTGCACATTTCCGAGCTGGGCGGGGACTACTTCCAGTTCGATGCCGCGCGCCACGAGTTGCGCGGCGAGCGCATGAAAAAGCGCTATCGGCTCGCCGACCGCATCCGGGTGCGCATCGTACGCGTGGACCTCGAAATGAGCCGCATGGATTTCGTGCTCGCCGAATGAAGGACCCGTATTGAAGGCCACACGGATCATTTCCGGTTTCCATGCGGTGCAGGCCCGCCTGCGCGCCGATCCGTCCTCGGTCATCGAGATCTTGCTCGACGAAGGACGAGCGGATGCGCGGGCGAGGGACCTGGTCGCCCTGGCCGCGAGCCGCGGCGCGAAACTGGTGCGGGTGCCGGGTGCGCGTCTGGACGGCTTTGCCGGCGGCGGCCGGCACCAGGGCGTCATCGCCCGGGTGGCAGACACGCGGCGGCACGAAAGTCTCGACGATCTGCTCGACGCGCTCGCCGGGCCCGCGCTGCTGCTGGTGCTCGACGGGGTCACCGATCCGCACAACCTCGGGGCCTGCCTGCGCGTTGCGGATGCCGCCGGCGCACACGCCGTGATCGCACCCAAGGACCGGGCGGCAGGCATCGGCGCCACCGTGTCGAAAGTGGCCAGCGGCGCAGCCGAGACCATGCCCTATTACATGGTCACCAATCTGGCGCGCACGCTCGATGAACTGAAGGAGCGCAACATCTGGATCGTGGGCGCCGACGAGCGCGCACCGGCGACCCTCTATGAAGCCGATCTGCCCGCCTCGATCGCCTGGGTCCTGGGGGCGGAGGGAGAGGGGATGCGGCGGCTGACCCGCGAGCGCTGCGATACCCTGGTCAAGATACCCATGCTGGGGGCCGTGGCGAGCCTGAACGTATCGGTGGCGAGCGGGATCTGCCTGTTCGAGTCCCGCCGTCGGCGCCTGCTGCCGGCGCGCGATGCTCCTTGAACCGCCGCGGGCACGATGCCTTTGATTCGGATGGTGGTCCGGCACTATTCATAGGGCGAATAGTAAATATAAGGCATGTTCTATTTCATTAATTTGTCCGCTGCGCCATCCTGTGCGGTGTGGACGCCAGCGTCGGGAGCAACAGGCGACTGTTGATCCGATCGACCCGGCGTTGCCGAGGATCCTAAATAAACTAACAATATATCGATGAAACCCCAGCTTTGAAGGAGGAAATGCCATGCCCTTTGCCGACATGCGGGAATTTATCGCTCTTCTGGAAAAGCGCGGAGAACTGCTCC
>Ga0156228_1217_pt1 | contig 14010 bp, 10 predicted proteins | sample RifCSPlowO2_12_FD_107876 | JGI IMG/M metagenome (GOLD analysis project Ga0156228, IMG submission 107876) | Betaproteobacteria bacterium RIFCSPLOWO2_12_FULL_65_110 | reverse complement strand
ATGCCGCCGACCCTGCCGTTCGACCACTTCTGGCGCGCGATCCACTCGATGACTTCGCACAGGTCGCGCTGCTCCTTGCGGCACATGTAGCGGTAGTTGCCGCCCGAGCGCCCGGTGCCGCGCACGTCCATGTGCACGAAGGCGTAGCCCTGTTCCAGATACCAGCCGATCGGGCCGGTCTCGCGCCACAGGAACATCGGCAGCGCGGGTGCGATGTCGTTGTCGAAGCGGTAGGGGGAGGCGGCGAGCAGTGCCGGGAAGCGGCCCGCGCCCTTCGGCAGATAGATCGCCGCGGCGATCTTGACCCCGTCGCGCATGCCGATGGTGACGATGCGCGTCGGCGGCACGGCCGATTCGGCGTACTTGCCGAGGCGCTGGATATCCTTCTTCGAAGGTCCGCGCAGGATAGTTCCCATGATTCATATTATCCGAGGTTGGGATTGACGGGGTGGAAAATTCGACGGTCGCTGGTTCAAGTTCCGCCGCAGACGATTCACAGCATGCGATCGGATTGCGCGCGCGGGTCGCGCATCCGGTATTGCCCGGATTCGACCTGGTGAAAGAACTGCTCGCACAGCCGGTTGAACAGTTCGGGTTCCTCGAGGTTGCAGGCATGCCCGGTGTGCGGCATCACGGCCAGGCCGGCCGAGGGCATCGCGCGTTTGAGCATCAGCGAGGCATCCAGACAGGGCTCGTCCTCGTCGCCGCAGATGATCAGCGTGGGCACGGTGCACCGGGCCATCTGCTCGCTGTAGTCCTGCAACGCCGGGCGCAGCGCCTGATAGCCCTTGAGGGTCAGCGCCGAGCCTGTCGCCGAATGCTGCTTCACCTGCGCGCGGAACTCTGCAAAGCCGCGCGGGTTCTTGTTCTGCAGCTGCACCCGGGTCGGGGAAAGGCACAGCGATTCGGCGTGTCCCCCGAAGCCCTCGGCCAACAGCCGCTCGGCCCGCTCTTCGGATTCCTGCCTGAACTGCGCGCGGCCCTCTGGCATGGCGCCCGAGCCGATGCCGGCGAGGATGAGCGACAGCGCGCGCCCGGGCCACTGCATGCCGAAATAGAAGCTCGCGAACGCGCCCATCGACAGCCCGACCACGTGCGCCCTGTCGATGCCGAGCCCGTCGAGCACGGCGCGGATGCCGGCGCGCTGGTGCTCGAAGCTGTAGTCCTCGACCCGCTGCGGCACGTCCGAGGGCGGATAGCCGCGCGCGTTGTACGCGATGCAGCGGTGGCGCCGCGAGAAATGGCGCACCTGCGCCCCCCAGCTGCGGCAGTCGCCGAGGAACTCGTGCACGAACACGACAGGCGTGCCCTGCCCCGCTTCCTCGTAGTAGAGCCTCGCGCCGTCATCGGCGGTGACGGTAGACATGATGCTTACTCCTGTAGACCATCGGAATCAAAACGGGCAACGCCGTGCTTTCAATGGCGGCCAACAGCCTACTTGCGCGCATCGCCCATCACGTATGGCGCGCCACACCCGGTCCGGCGTCGCCGGCATGTTCAGTTCCTTCACGCCGAGTGGCGCGAGCGCGTCCATGATCGCGTTCATTACCACCGGCAGGGCGCCCACCGCGCCCGCCTCGCCTGCCCCCTTCACTCCCAGCAGATTGCGCTCGGTCGGGACCGAAAGGCTGTCGATCTCGATACTGCAGAAATCGTCGGCGCGAGGAATTGCGTAGTCCATGAAGGAGCCGGAGAGCAGCTGCCCCGAATCGCGATCGTAGGCAACCTGTTCCATCAGCACCTGGCCCGCACCCTGGGCGATGCCACCGTGGATCTGTCCCTTCAGGATGGCCGGGTTGATCATCGTGCCCACGTCGTCGACGACGACGTAGCGAACGATGCGCACCACGCCGGTTTCCGGATCGATCTCGACTTCGCAGACATGCGTGCCGTAGGGAAACGTGAAATCCGCAGGCGCCCATGCGCCCGACTCGAACAGGCCCGGCTCCAGGCCCGGAGGGATTTTCGCGGGCTGGTAAGCCGCCTGGGCGATCTCCTTGAGCGACAGCCGCCTGTCGGTACCTTCGATCGAGAAATTGCCTGCTTCGAACACAATGTCGGTCGGCGCCGCTTCCATCAGGTGCGCGGCGATCTTGCGGCCTTTATCGATCACCTTGTTCGACGCAACCACCAGCGCCGAGCCGCCGATCGACGCCGAACGCGAGCCGAAAGTGCCGGTTCCGTGCGCGACGCGATCGGTATCGCCGTCGACGTAGGCGACGTCCTCCGGCGCGATCCCGAGTTTGGCGTAAAGCACCTGCCTGAACGTGGTCTCGTGCCCCTGGCCCTGGTTCTTGGTGCCCATGAGCACGGTGGCCTTGCCCGCAGCGTCGAGCCGGATCTCGGCGTATTCCATCTGCGGCGGACCGGCGCGCTCGATCGGATTCGCCACCCCGATTCCGCGCAACAACCCCTTCGCGCTCGAGGCCTCGCGGCGTGCCGCAAAACCGGTCCAGTCGGCCATTTCAAGCGCCATGTCCATGCATTTCCCGAATTCGCCGCAGTCGTAGACGTAACCGAGCGGCGTTTTCAGCGGCAGCGCCTCGGGCGGGATTGCGTTCCTGCGCCGCAGCTCGACGCGATCCAGGCCGAGTTCGGCTGCGGCATCGTCGATCAGGCGCTCGATGACGAAGGTCGCTTCGGGCCGCCCGGCGCCACGATAGGGCGCGGTCGATCCGGTATGGGTCATCACGCAGGTCCAGCGCACGTAGGCCGTCGGAAATGCATAGATGCCGACGATTCCGGGCGTATTGGTGAAGCTGGACTGGAAATTCCGGTCGCCGTTGATGTAGGCGCCAACATTTGCAATCCAGTGCGAACGCAGCGCGAGAAACCGTCCGTCGGCATCGAGCGCCAGCTCGGCTTCGTGCGCGTTGTCGCGACCATGCTCGTCCGCAAGCAGCGCCTCGCTGCGGTCCGCCTGCCATTTCACCGGGCGGCCGAGGCGTTTTGCCGCCCACAGGATCAGCCGGTGCTCCAGCGCCGGCCCCTTGCCGCCGAACGCGCCGCCGATGTCGAACGCCACCACGCGGATACGGTCCTTCGGAATCCGCAGGACCTCCCGTGCAAGCAGATCGCGCACCGTATGCGGCGCCTGCACGTCGCAATACAACGTGTAGCGGTCGTCGCGCGGATCGTGGATCGCGAGCGCGCCGCGCGGCTCCATGAACTGCGCATGCACCCGCGAAACGACGTAGCGGCGCCTGACGATGTGCCTGGCGCGCGCGAACGCGGCCTCGGTTGCGGCGCGCTCGCCCAGTTCGTGGATGTGCGAAATGTTGTCCGGGCATTCGTCCCACACCTTCGGACTCGCCGGATCGAGCGCGCAGAGGATATCCGTTACCGCCGCACCGGCGTCGTAATCTACCGCTATCAGCTCCGCCGCGTCCCGTGCCTGCGCCGGCGTTTCCGCCACCACCAGCGCGACCGGGTCGCCGACGTAGCGCACCCTATCCGTCGCCAGACCGGGATGCGGGCGCCAGAACATCGGCGAGCCGTCGGGCCGCTTGCGCTTGAAGCTGATCGACGTGGTGCCCAGTTCGCCGCCGAGATCTTTCGCGCAAAACACGCCGAGCACCCCGGGTGCCGCGCGCGCGGCGCCGGTGTCGATCGAGCCGATCGCTGCGCTCGCATGCGGCGAGCGCAGCACCGCGGCGTGCGCCTGGCCGGGCAGGTTCACATCACCGATGTAGCGGCCGCGCCCGGTAATGAAGCGGCTGTCCTCGACGCGCGGAACCGATTGCCCTATCGTGAAGTGACTCATGTGGATCGTTCGCCTGGGTTATTGGAGCCGGCGATAGACAGCACTGGCCGAGCCTAGCCCGGTTGATTATACCGGCGGCTTGACCCCGTCATTCAGTCGCCGCTCAGCGCGCCGGCGTAAGCCTCCGGGCTCAGGCTGAACGCCTTGCCATAGCCTGCCACAAAGCGCACCGACACCGCCCGGATCGCAAAGAGCGAGAAATCGGCCAGCTCGAACATCTGCGCCGACTGGGCAAAGCGCGCGAGATAGACGGCTTTTGCCGCGGCGTAATCGGCCGCAGCGGGCACCAGTTGCAGCGCGTCGCCCTGCACGCTGGCGCGTGGCAGGGCTTGCGGCGGCAAGTCGCCGCTTGCTCCACCCTCAGGCGCGGTGACCAGCAGACTCACGCGCGGATGCGCCAGCATGTCGCGCGTGTGGGGTGCGAGCGCGCTCACATGGATCAGGAAATCATGGGCCGTGCCAAAGAGCGCATAGGGCACCATGGACACGAAGGGCTCGCCCGAGTGCAGCGTGCCCAGCGCAGCCACCGAGCGGCCGAGCACGAGATCACGCAGGGTTTGGGTCAGCTGCGGTTCCATTCTTCATTACACCGGCGGCATGGGAATGCGATCCTACCCCTGGAAATGCTCGATCGCGTTGGCGTAGTAGGCGAGAACGCGCCCCTCCCCGGCATTGGCCGTATACAGCCCGTCGCGCTCCAGCACGATATGGCGCAGCGTCAGCATGCGCAGCCCGACGCCGATCGCGTAATCGCGGTCCTGGCGCGGGATGTAGACATGCGCGCCGCGCGCTTCCAGTTCGCCTATCCGGCCGGTCACCTCGGACTTGAGTTCGAGTTCGCTGTACGCGCGCTGCGGATTGCGGACGAAAACCTGCGCCACCAGCGACACCGGCAGCGCCGGCACGACCTTCCCGATCTCGCGCATCAACTCGCCTGCCAGCGCGGCGACGCGCGCATGGCGCTCATCGTCGCCAAGCGCGCGGAAATCGATTCCGTGTTCGCCGGCATACGCGCGCATCGAAAACGGCCGGCCGAAATTGACGCACGCGTAGCCGAGGCGGTGCCAGCGGCCGGCCAGCATCATGCCGATGTTTTTCGCGACGAAGCCGGCGGATATCGCCGCCGCGCGCGCGAAGCCCGGGCGCGCCCCGCCTCCGTCCAGTCGGAGCAAGAGCGAGCGGTCCTCGAGCACGCGGTCGTAATTGATGCCCACCGGCACGAACACCAAGTCGCGCCCGCCCTGCGCATCGAAGGTCTTGAGCATGTAGTCGAGCAGGCCGAGCCTGGGCGAGCGCAGCCTGCCGTCGACCGACAGACCGCCCTCCGGAAACACCGCCTGCGGCACGCCGGATTCGGTGGCCATCTGCACGTAGCGCTGCAGCACCACGCGGTACAGCGCGTCGCCGGAATTGCGCCGCACGAAGTAGGCGCCCATCGAGCGGATCAGCGTCTGCAGCGGCCAGATGCGCGCCCACTCGCCGACCGCGTACGACAGCGCAACGCGCTCGGCCGCGAGAAACGCGACCAGCACGTAATCCATGTTGCTGCGGTGGTTCATCACGAACACCACCGTGGACTTGGCAGGCACCGCGGCCAGGCCCTCCGCGTCCAGATAGCCGATGCGCACGCGGTACAGCAAGCGGGCGAAGGACTTGGCGAGCCAGTAGCCGACGCGGAAATACAGGTAGGCGTTGAACGCGGGCACGATTTCGCGCGCATAGCGGTCCACCCGCCGCATCACCACGCCGCGCGGCAGGTCCTCGGCCTGCGCCTCGGCCTCGGCCGCCGCCTGCACGCGCGGGTCGTGGAACAGGCGGTCGATCAGCACCTGCCGGCGAGTCAGCTTGAACGGCGGGATCTCGATGTTCAGCCGCGTGTTGATCTCGTCGATGACGCGGTTGATGCGGCGGCGGAAATACCAGCGCATGCCGGGCAGCAGCAGGCGGTCCAGCACGGCCCAGGCCGCGAACAGGACGAGGATCGCCAGCAGCCAGACCGGCAGCGTCACGGTTTGCGTCATGCACCCTTCCTCTGGTGTGCGATAGCTTGCGTATCATAGCCGCATGGGTTCCCGGCATCGCAGCGATTTTATTCGCGACCTCCGTAGATGAATCGCCGGCACTTCATCGGCATGGCCGCAGCGGTCGCCGCGGGCGGCGCCGCGGCGTGGAAGCTGTGGCCCGACGAGGGGTTGTTCAACCCGTGCCTGGGCGCGCTGCCGCCGCGGCTGGCCGGCCACGAGCTGGTGCGCGCGGCGTGGGAAGGATTGGACCCGGCGCAGGTCTGGGACAGTCATGCGCACCTGCTCGGTGACGGCGATTCGGGCAGCGGCGCCTGGCTCAATCCGGACTCCGAGAGCCCGGCGCACCCGATCCAGGCGGCGCAGCGGCTGTTCTTCCTCAACGCCGGCTGCGCGGTGACAGGCGAGGTCGACGCGAGTTACCTCGCGCGCCTGAGCGCGCTGATGGAGGCGATGCCGGGCGGCGCGAAAATGCTGCTGCTCGCGTTCGACCACGCCTACACCGAGCGCGGCGAACCGGCGCTCGAACGCTCGAGTTTTCACATCCCCAACGCCTACGCGCGCGCCGTGGCGCAGCGCCATCCGACGCGCTTCGAGTGGGCGGCCTCGGTCCATCCCTACCGCCGCGACTGCATCTCCGAATTGGAGACGGCTGCGCGCCAAGGCGCGCGCGCGGTGAAGTGGCTGCCGGCGGCGATGGACATCGACCCGTCCTCGGCGCTGTGCGACGGTTTCTATGCCGCGCTGGCGCGCCTGGACCTGCCGCTGATCACGCACGCGGGCGAAGAGCGCGCCGCGCCCGGCCGCGCCGAGCAGGCATACGGCAACCCGCTGCTGCTGCGGCGCGCGCTGGATCACGGCGTGCGCGTGGTGGTGGCGCACTGCGCGTCGATGGGCGAGGACCGCGATCTGGACCGCGGCCCGCAGGGCCCGATGACCGACAGCTTCGCGCTGTGGGCGCGGCTGATGGACACGCCGCGCTACGAGGGCCGGCTGTACGGCGACATTTCCGCGATGACCCAGGTGAATCGCGCCGGCCCGGCGCTGGCGCGCGTGATCGAGCGCGCCGACTGGCAGGCGCGGCTGCTGAACGGCTCGGACTACCCGCTGCCCGGCGTAATGCCACTGTACTCGGTCGGGCAGTTGGTCGAACTGGGCTTCGTCGAGCGCGCCGCCGCGCCGGTGCTGATCGAATTGCGCCGGCACAACCCGCTGCTGTTCGATTTCGTGGTCAAGCGCCACCTGCGCTCTGCAGGCAGGCGCTTCGGAACGTCAGTGTTCGAAACGCGGAAATTCTTCAGCCGCGGCGGCTGACCTGCAACTCTTTCCGGGTATCCTAATTTCGCGATTGTACTGGAGTTGGTACGTCTTAATGGTAAATTACATGATCGTCGGCATGCCCGACGGTTTCTTCCTCGGCGCAGCGGATCCACACCGCCGTCTTGAGCAATACAAAGACGATCCGTCCAAACCATCGATTCAAAAAATCTCGGCGGCGTTGCGCAAAGCCGGATGACAGGCACATCGGGAGGCTCGGCATGCAAGGAAAAATCGGACTCGAGGAGCATTTTGCGCTCGCTGAGACGCTGGAGGATTCGCGCCCGTTCGTGCCGCCGGACTACTGGCCGGAGTTGGAGAGCCGTCTTTTGGACATGCAGACGCGCAGACTTGCGTTGATGGACCAATACGGGATGGAGATGATGATCCTCTCGCTCAACGCGCCCGCCATCCAGGCGATGCCCGACGCGGCGAGCGCCACGGATCTCGCCCGGCGTGCCAACGATTTTCTTGCCGCCGAAGTGGCCAGGCGCCCCGATCGCTTCCAGGCGTTCGCGGCGCTGCCAATGCAGGATCCGGATGCCGCCTGCCGCGAACTGGAGCGCTGCGTGAAGGAACTCGGATTCCGCGGCGCGCTGGTGAACGGCTTTTCCCAGATCGGGAAGGCCGACTCGATGTTCTATTACGACCTGCCGCAGTACTGGCCGTTCTGGTCGGTGGCGGAGGCGCTGGATGTGCCCTTCTATCTGCACCCGCGCAATCCGCTGCCCAGTGCCGCACAGATTTACGAGGGTCATCCCTGGCTGCTCGGACCCACCTGGGCCTTCGGCCAGGAAACCGCCGTGCATGCCCTGAGGCTGATGGCCTGCGGCGTGTTCGACAAGCACCCGAGGCTCAAGATCATCCTCGGACACCTGGGCGAAGGACTGCCATACGGCATCTGGCGCGTGGACAACCGCAATGCCTGGGTCAAGACGCCGCCACGCTATCCGGCGAAGAAGAAGCTCGGCGACTATTTCCGCGCCAACTTCTGGTTAACCACCGCGGGCAATTTCCGCACCCAGACCCTGATTGACGCGCTGCTGGAAGTCGGCGCCGACCACCTGCTGTACTCCACCGACTGGCCCTTCGAGAACATCGACCACGCCGCCGACTGGTTCGACGCGGTGAGCATCAGCGAGGCAGACCGCCTGAAAATCGGTCGTCTGAACGCCATCGAACTGTTCAAACTCAAGCTCTGAATACTTCCCGCCTGCCTTCATCTAGCGCCTCCGCGGCCGCCGAGGTCACGCTCGTAATCACGCCTGAGAGCTGCCGGCGCGGGTCACCTAAGCTTTCTACCAGTTTCCGGCACGAGGGCGCCTATTAGAGTCCAGCCCAAGCCAATCACGAAGAGACCCACGAGAGACCAGTCTAATGTTCCGGAAATGTCAAAGAGATAGCCCGCAAGCCACGGTGCGATCAGTCCTCCAAGATAGCCGATGGACAGGATCATCCCGCTCGCCGAACCGATGGATCTTCCCCGTGATAGTTCCGCAGGAAGAGCCAACATCATGGAAAAGCTCCCGCTTATCAGCGCGCCCACCAAGACCATGAGCAGCCACCCCCAAGGAACGCTTATATAGATCGCCCACAAGGACGCGAAGGCCAGTAGCAAACCGCTTCCCCATAGAAAAGGCTTCCGCAGGCCAATCTTGTAAGACAACAACGGTGCGAGGAACATGGCCGGCAGTCCAGCCCAGCCCCTGATTGACGTTATCGCCGAGGCGAGTTCGGGAGTTGCCCCCTTGAGCACCATTAATGACGGAGTCCAGCTTACCCACACGTAGAAATGCACGCAGTTTGCAAACATCAGAAGCGCCGCCAACCATAGATTCCTGTCTCTTAGCATCCTTAGCGGCGAATCCCTATCCCGGGATACGGTATGTGACTGCTCTTCCGTATGCGGAGGTTCCTCGACCGCAATCCAGCAGAGGATAAAGGCGGCTATGGTCGGTGTGGCCCAGAAGTAGAACACGCCTTGACTTGTATTCGTGATCGGGAGAAGTATAGGCAGCGTAATGACGTAGGGAATCGTGCCGCCAAGAGCAATACCCGTTGCGTATATTCCAGTAGCCACACCTACCTTTTCCTTGCTGAACCACGCAAATGCGATTTTGGGGAGATTAGGGAAGACCAGGGTAAATCCCAAACCGAACAGTCCGGTAAAAAGATACAGCAGCGTGTAATCCGAGATAGCTCCCCTGAGGAAGCCTCCTGCCGACATCATGGCAGCACCAATCATCGTGGCTTTCTTGATGCCAATTTTGTCTGCAAGCATTCCGGCAGGTATCGCAGCGACTGCCAAGACTCCTAATGGAAGGGAAATGAGAAAGCCAACCTGGGCGTAGGTAATGCCAAATTCTTCCCTGATGATGTGCACCATGGGTGGAACGCAGAGAAGAGCGCCGTACATTGAAAAACCGAGCAACCAAGCGCACCCGATGGCAACCCACGCTTTCGCGGCTGGCTTAATGGTGGTCATCTGGAGTGACTGCCTGCTGCGCCTGAGGCATGGGAGAATCGATCTGGCCGCGAAGTCTAATCGGCTTCCTGGCGCGCTGCAATCGCGCGCTCAAATCCGCCACCCTCGCTCCGCCCGGTCTCGGCCCGTACCGACTCGGATTCAGCGGGCGCAGAAAAGCGTGAACCCGGCAGCACTCACGCCGACCCCGCTTCGGCGGGGTTCTTGCTTCTGGGGGCGTCGCCAGGGACCGCTCATGGCCGATAGGGTGAATTCCCTGTTGAGTCAGCAATCGGCCGCTCGAAGAATTCATTTTCTTCCAAGGTCTGCTTACGGAGAGTACGGGCAACCGCCGCAGTCGGCCAAGACCGGTCCTCCAGGCTCATTTCCCGATGCGGTCGTTCGCGATGGCGCTACCCGACATCGTGCCGCGGCAGGTCGATCCTGCCTGGACTTCTAGGGTGCGCAGGCAGGGGTTGTGCGTGCCACGGCATTTCCCGATCCGTGACACGGTCAGTAGCCTTTCTCCCGGTCAACCTGCATCAGCAGCGGTTCGCCGCCCAGATAGCGGCGAAGATTCTCCACGTACAGTCCGGCGACGATGGCATCGCGCCGTGGGTGGCCCCCACCGATGTGCGGCGTGATCACGATGCCAGGTGTGGTCCAGAAGGGATGCGCCTCGGGCAGCGGCTCTTCGCGGAAAACGTCGAGAACCGCACCCGCGATCGTGCCAGTTGTCACGGCATCGATGAGGTCCTTGTCGACAACTAGCGCCCCGCGCGCGAAATTGAGCAGCCACGCGCCGCGTTTCATAGCGGCAAAACGCCGGGCATCCATGAAGCCCTCGGTCTCGCGCGTGTCAGGCAGCAACAGAACCACGTAGTCGGACTCGGCGAGGATCTCGTCGGTGGCCTCGGGCGGGCGGACGCGGTCGATGCCGGCGAGAGGGTGCTCGATACGCTTGGTTCCGACGACGCGAATTTCAAGCGCCGCTGCCTTTGCCGCAAGTTCCGTTCCGATGGCGCCGAGGCCGAGTATTCCGAGCGTCTTGCCCGCAAGCGGTTCGGACACGCGTCGCGCCCAGCGGCTCGCTGCCTGGTTTGCAGCGTGCTCAGAAAAGTGTTTCGTGACGTGGAACAGTGCCCCGAGGATGTTCTCCGGCATCTGCACCCTGTGGATGCCGCGCGCGCAGGTGAGCATCACCTCCTGGCGCAGGTCAGATCGCTTCAACCACGTGCTCATGCCGACGCTCAGCGACTGGATCCATCGCAGGCGTGGCATGCGCGCAAGCGCCCCGGGCGCGGGCGGCCATCCCGCCAGCAGTTCGGCACTCTCAAGAATGCGCCCCGGCGGCATCTCGCCGCGTTTCAGGAAAACAGCCTGGATCCGCCCAGCGAGGCCCGCCGCAGTCATGGCGTCGCGATACGCGGCCGGGTCGTCCACCCAGAAAAGCGCGCAGAGCCGCTTCATGCGGTTTCCCGATGCATCCAACCAGACGGGTAGCGTTGGGCGCTGGTCGATACGGCTGGCCGACGCGGTTCCCGGCCATGATGCCGGCCGCAGCGCGCACGCACACCAGGTACTCGAGTCGTGCGTGCCCGATCCTGCGGCACAAGTCGCCGCGGTCCGCAAACAAGTGGATCAGGTCGGTCATTGAACATGAAAAGCACGCCGTAATCAGGTGCGCAGACATGCGCCGTCCGGCGCGAAATCCGTCCAGGGTTGAGTTTCACTTCCCGTTGCGGGCGGAACCATCGGAGCGATCGTTGAGCGGAACTGCCGGTAGATGACGGGGCAATCTATTCCAACGACCGAAGCAAGGCAAGTTCTGTCCCGCACTCCTGCAGATGCGTGGCATTCTCCGCGATCAACGAGTACGTACCGAAGGCCGCCTCGACCCCGGCGTAGGACATGGCAATGCCGGCAGACCTTCCGCCACAACGCCTGTCAGCCGCCGCCGGCCCTGAGGAGCCAAGAGGGGAGCCAAGGGATTGCTATCCCCGCACTATTGGGTCACGCTGTGCACCGCGGACGGGGTTCGCTTGGGGCGATCCCGGCTTTCGCAAAACCATCATCGGCGTCAGGTCCGCCGGCGTACTTGATCGATCGTCGTCGGGCGCGCCATCGTTGGCGTGCGATCGATCGCGCCGCTCTGACGATGAGGAAACGACATGAAGCCAACTCTTGCTGAGACCTGGACCGGCAAATGGGACAAAGCCGCGCAGCGCGACGTCTATCCGTTCAATTTCGTGCCTTACGAAGACGCCAAACGCGTGATGGAAGAGGTGATCCCTCAGTTCGACGCCGACCGTGAGAGCTTTACCCGCGGTTTCGCGACGGCAGCCACACCGTACGAGGCGGCGGGCGATGCGGCCGCCGCGAGTGGCGATGGTGCGGCGGCCCGGGACGCCTACCTCAAGGCCTACGGCCTCTATCGGATGGCGCGCTTTCCCTGCATGAACACGGATGGCAAGAAACAGGCCTATCGGCACTCGCAGCGCTGCGCCCTGAAAGCCTGGGGCTACGCCGACATCCCACCGGTGCGCGTCGAAATGCCATTTGCCGGCCGCGCCGGTGAAGGGAATGCCGTCGTCGCCTATTTCCGCGCGCCGAAGACCGGCAAGGCGCCGGTGCTGATCGCGTGGGCGGGTATCGACACGTTCAAGGAAGACAGTCTGCTACGCACGCAGAAATTCCTCGACGCCGGAATGGCACTCCTGCTTATAGACATGCCCGGGACCGGCGACTCGCCCGTGCTCGGCTCTGTAGACGCGGAACGTCAGTGGGATGCGGTGTTCGACTGGATCGAAGCGCAGCCCGGCCTGGACGCGTCGCGGGTCGGCGGCTGGGGCGGCAGCTTCGGCGGCTATTGGGCAACTAAGGTTGCGCATACCCACGCGAAGCGTTTTCGGGCCGTGATCAGCCAGGGCGGAGGGGCGCATCTCGTCTTTACGGGGGCGGAGATTGAACGTTCGCAATCTAATGGCCTGCCGTGGGGTCAGTCGGAAAGCCGCGCCAATGCGTTCGGACTCAAGACTCACGAAGAATGGAAGGCATTCGCGCCCGGCCTGTCGCTGCTCGATCTGGGTGTGCTCGACCGCCCCTGTACGTCGCTGCTCTGCGTCAACGGTGTCAGGGATCCGATCACGCCGATCGCCGACTATCATCTGGTGTTGGAACACGGAAGCCCAAAGGAGGCGCGTTTCGTCGCCAACGGCGGCCATATGGGCCGACCACTGGACGGCAGCCCAGATCCAACGGAAAGCATCATGCTCGACTGGATGTCCCGAAAGCTCGGCGTGGCCTGAGCGGTCGCCGGACGGGATGGCCCTCAGGCCCGGCCGTCTAGCGCAGATCGACGACCGTTTGTTCAACGCCCAGCCGCGGAGAGGTGCCAGGAAGCCCCGAACTCGTCCGCACGCGCCCGTCGATTCATCGGGCGCCCGGTAGCACGCATCGCCGTTCTTGCATCAGACCCGGAGCGGAAAATAGAGGTCGAACCAGCTCTTCAGGATGCCGTAGAGCCTGCTATTGCCCGTTGCCCGAGGAAAGTGGTCGATATCCGACAAAAGGATGAGTTCCGTCGGCTGGCCGGCACGCTGAAACATCGCGATCGAGGCATCGGTCGGCGTGACTGAATCCCGTGCGGCGTGAAGCAGCAGCAACGGCCTGGGCGCGATACGGCCGATCACGTCGTTGGGACGAAAGTCATAGATGCTCTGCGCCGTTTCGACCGGGAACTCCATGACCGCGTCTTCGGGCAGCCTGTCGCGCAATCGCTCGGGTAGGATTGTGCCGTGCGAACACTGGAGATGCGGGACATTGTTTTGCAGGAGGATAGCAACCATACATAGTTCAAGGCGATCGCTCTTAGACACCACCACGTTTGGCGATGTCTTGATTGGAGTGCACGTCAACTTGGACACCCCGGGGGTTGGAGCGTGTATCTTGATGGCGTCCAGGATTAGATGACAGGTTTGCGAGGCAAAGGATGGGTTGATCAAGTACGCTGAGCTGGACAGATGTGCAAACTCCGACGGACGAAGATCGTTTAGAGTGCAGTCCTGGATGATGAGGCTTTTGTAGGCGTCAGCGAATCCATCCAATATGCATTTTGCGATTCGCTGATGGTGTAGTTCCAGTTCTGTGGGCGTGACAGTGGCCCCTCGCCAGCGGGGGCCCGATCCGCCAGAATGGAGATTCTCAGCACCACTCCGAAATCGCGGAGCAGTGCGATCGGCGCGAAGTCGCGAAGCGTCTCATACGGCCTCTTCGCATTGAGATGGGGATTGATCGTGAAACCGATATCGATGCCGAAAAGATGATATTTGTATGCGGCGCGGCAGGTCAAGCGCGGAGGCGCTCGCCCAGGGCAATCGCATGAAGAAACATCATCGCAAAACCACCAGGCCGGGCACCCCGATGGCAGCATCCCATGAGCCGGA
>Ga0156228_1216_pt1 | contig 14465 bp, 10 predicted proteins | sample RifCSPlowO2_12_FD_107876 | JGI IMG/M metagenome (GOLD analysis project Ga0156228, IMG submission 107876) | Betaproteobacteria bacterium RIFCSPLOWO2_12_FULL_65_110 | reverse complement strand
ATTCGAGAGAGCAGAGGCGCCAGAGCAAACCAGCCAATTTTGTTCCGGCTCCGCCCGCTTAGGAGAAGGGAAAATGATCCAGGAAAAAGACATCAAGATGCAGGCTCGCGACGGGACGAAACTGGGCCTGCGCATCTACCGGCCGGAGGGCAGCGGCCCGTTTCCGGCACTGTTCGCCACCTCGCCGTACCGCTACGACAACAACGAACTGCCGGCGACGCCGCTGTTCCTGTGGCGCGAGACCGGGCCGATCGACTGGTACGTCGAGCAGGGTTACGCATTCGTCCATGCGGACGTGCGCGGCACCGGCACCTCCGAGGGCGAGTTCAGCTTTTTCGGGCGCGAAGAGCAGGAGGACCTGTACGACGTGATCGAGTGGATCGCGCGCCAGCCCTGGTCCAGCGGCAAGGTGGGCGGCATCGGGGAATCGTACTACTGCATGGCGCAGTGGTTCATGGGAATCCAGAATCCGCCGCACCTGGCTTGCCTCGGCGCCTACGACGGCTTGAACGATCCCTACCGGTACCTCGCCTACCGGGGCGGGATCGAAAGCGCTTTTCCGCTGTACTGGTTCAATTCGAGCGTGCGGGTACCCAACCTGTATCCCGCCAACGGCGACAATCCGCGCCAACTGGAGCGCGACTTCTATCTGGACGCGCAACAGCACCCGTTCTGCGATAACTACTGGAAGGAACGCACCGCCGCCCTGCATCTGTACAAGATCAAGGTGCCGACGTTCTCCATCGGCGTCTGGGCGAAACTGGACCTGCATCTTGCGGGAAATATTCTGGGGTTCCAGCAGGTTCAGGGGCCGAGCAAGCTCGCCATCACGGCGGCGCCGACTGCGGCGCACGCGCCGGTGGATTTCGCCAATCCTGAATTCCACAAGAAATACCTGCTGCCGTTCTACGACAAGTACCTGAAGGGCGCCAAGACGAGCTACGACGATCGGCCCAACGTCGAATACCTGGTCAAGAATACCGGCGTGGTCCGGACCTTCGATACCTGGCCCCCTCCCGGCACGCGCAGCAAGGCGTTCTATCTGGCGAAAGGCCCGAGCGGCTCGGTCACGTCGTTGAACGACGGGACGCTTCTGGAGTCCGCGCCGACTGCGGACGGCGGGAGCACCACCTATTCCTATCCGCATCCGAGCTGGGTGCTGGGCGTGGTGCCGGTGGGCCCGCAGGGGCCGGATCCGGCCCGCGGCGTGCTCACCTTCAACAGCGCCCCGCTCGCCGCCGACATGGAAATCGCCGGCCACGGCAAGCTCGTGATCCACGCCTCCTCCACGCGCCGGGACATGGATTTCATCGTCAAAGTGTCCGAGCAGTTCGCCCAGCCCGAGGAAGCCCGTGCCAAGGGGTCCCAGCCCGGATACGTCATCGTCACCAAGGGCTGGCTGCGCGCTTCGCACATGGAGCGCGACGCCGGGGACAGCGAGGAGATCCCCCGCTACGCGCACGCCAGGGCCACGCCGATCGAGCCGGGCAAGGTCTACAAGCTGGAAATCGCGCTGATGCCGATCGCCTGGCGGTTCAGGAAGGGCAACCGCATCCGGGTGGAAGTGTGCTGCGGCGATTCGCCGGTCACCGACGGCCTGTTCTTCCACATCTACCGTCCCGACAAGATCGGCGCCGACACGATCCACCACGATGCCGCGCATCCGTCGCACCTGGTGCTGCCGGTGCTTGCCGCCGGCTGAAGACCGGCGCAGGCCGGACAAGCAAAGGGGGCGGCATGGGCAGACTGGACAATCGCGTTGCCATCGTCACCGGCGCCGCGCACGGGGAACGGGCGGCATTGGGCTCGCATTTTGCCAAGGCACTCGCCGCCGAGGGCGCGAAGGTCACGCTGGCGGATCTGAAAGACTGCGCTTCCGTCGCCGCCGAGATCGAATCGAGCGGCGGCGAGGCGCTGAGCGTACGCGCGGACGTTCGCGACGAGCAGTCGCTGCATGCGATGGCGCAGGCGACGCTCGAGCGCTTCGGCAGTATCGACATCCTGGTCAACAACGCCGCGGTCGGTTCGAATATCCCGCCGGTGCCGGTTCTGGAACTCGAGGCAAGCGCCTGGGACGAAATGTACGCGGTCAACGTGCGCGGGCCGTTCCTGTGCGTGAAGGCGGTGCTGCCGCAGATGCGCAGGCAGAAGTACGGCAAAGTCATCAACATCGGATCGGCGACGATCTATTCGGGGCTGCCGAACCGACTGCACTACGTCTCGGGAAAGGGAGCGATCCACGTCATGACGCGCTCGCTCGCTCGCGAACTGGGGCCGGACGGCATCTGCGTCAATACCATCGCCTACGGACTCATCACCAGCGCGTTGACCGAGCACGAGATGGAACAGGATCCCGCGCACAGGGCGCGGGTTTTCGGCCCGAGGATGATGCAGGTGCACGTGCACGTCGGTGACGTGTTGGGCGGTCTGGTGTTTCTCGCCTCGGCCGAGAGCGACCGCATGACCGGCCAGTGCCTCATGATCGATCCCGGCTCGGTTTGCCTGTGAGCGCGGCGCTGTCGCCGCCTGAATCGTAAGAGACCAGAGCGCAAAGCGAACGCCGGCCCGGGTTTCAGGGCAGGCATCCGGGCTTGGGCCTCGCAAGTTGTCATTGGATGGCTGGCGGTTCACAATCGCGGCACGGTGACCGCAGCGCCGAATTCCGGCAGGAAATCGATTTGAAATCGCCCCACCAGCCAGCAGGCAATCTGCCCGTCGAACTGACCAGCTTCGTCGGCCGGCGAGAGGCGCTGGCGCAGATCAAGGGACTGCTGGCCCACAGCCGGCTGCTGACGCTGACCGGCGCGGGCGGCGTCGGCAAGAGCCGCACCGCGGTCGAGGTTGCCCGCCAGCTTGCGCGGGCATGGCCTGACGGAACCTGGCTGGTGGAACTGGCCGGGCTCGGCGAACCCGATCTGCTGCCGAACGCGGTCGCCGCGGTGCTCGGGGTTCGAGAGCAGCCGGGCCGTCCTATTCAGGCCACGCTCGGCGGCCACCTGGAACAGCGGCAGCTGCTGCTCGTATTGGACAACTGCGAGCATCTGCTGGAAGCGAGCGCGGCGCTGTGCCATGCGCTGCTGCGCGGCTGCCCGGGACTGCGCGTGCTGGCCACCAGCCGCCAGCCGCTGGGCGTTTCCGGCGAGGCGACGCTCGCGCTCGCGCCCATGGACGTGCCTGACGATGCGCGGCTGGCGACACCCGCTTCGCTGATGCGGTTCGACGGCATCCGGCTTTTCGTCGAACGCGCCGCCACCGTGTCGCCGGGGTTTGCGCTCACGGACGAGAACCTGCAGTCCGTCGTCGCGCTCACGCGCAAACTGGACGGCATCCCGCTGGGGCTGGAACTGGCTGCGGTGCTGGTGAGGACATTGGCGCTGGGCGATCTGGTCGAGCGGCTGGACGACCGATTCTCGCTGCTCAGCGTCGGCAACCGGGCCGCGCTGCCGCGCCATCAGACGCTGCGCGCCGCGATCGACTGGAGCCACGGCCTGCTCTCGGAGGCGGAGCGGATACTCTGGCGGCGCCTGTCGGTCTTTGCCGGCGGCTTTTCGCTCGATGCCGTCGAGGCGGTGTGTGCGGACCAGCTGCTGCCGGCGGGAACCATAGTGCCGACATTGACCAGCCTGGTCGAGAAATCCATCGTCTCGGCGGACTCGGCCGCCGGGCGGGGGCGTTACCGGATGCTGGAAACCCTGCGCCAATACGCGCACGAGCGTTTGCTCGAGGCGAACGAGGAAGCGTCTCTGCTGCGGGCGCATTACGACTGGTGCGCCGCACTGGTTCTGCGGCCGGCCGGCGCGTGGTGGACCGGACGGCGCCAGCTCGACTGGCTGGCGCTCATGAAGGCCGAACAGTCCAATCTGCGCGCTGCGCTGGATGTCTGCCTTCGCCGTCCGGACAAGGCGGAGGCGGGCCTGAGTCTCGCGGCGCACCTGTTCCTGCACTGGATCGTCCAGAACAGCCAAGGCGAGGCGCGACATTACATCGACGGGCTCCTGGCTCAGACCTCGGCGCCAAGCGCCGGCCGGGCGGGGGCGCTGTTCGCGCAGGGTTTCATCGCCCGCGGCCAGGGTGACCTCGACTGCGCGCGCGCCTCGTACGACGAATGCCGCCGGCTCGGCCTCGCGCACGGGTACGAGCGGGAGCTCGGCTGGTCGATCGCCGGCAAGGCCATGCAGGAACTGGTCGTGCTGGCGACGATGGAACAAGCGGCGGCGCGCTCGGCGCATTTCCTCAAGTTGCGGGCCGATCTGAACGCCGCTGCCGAGTTGCTCGAGCGCTCCGGCGACAACGTCATACGCGTCTGGGCGATCTATCTGCTCGGCGATGCACACGCCCACATGGGCGACCTGGCCCGCGCGGAAGTCTACATGAAAGACAGCGTGGCACTCGGCGAATCAGCCGGCGATGTGTGGGCGCGCGCCAATGCGCGCGCCCGCCTCGGAATCGTCCAGTGGCAGCGAGGCGAACTCGATTCGGCGCGCGAGAACCTGCTCCAGGCCATTTGCGCGCAACGCGAGATGGGCCATCGCTGGGGCATGGCGATGAGCCTGGAGGGACTCGCCTACGTCAGCGCCTCGGCCGGCCAGCCCGAGAAGGCCGCCCGCCTTCTCGGCGCCGTGGATACGTTGTGGAACCGGGTGGGAACCAAGCTGCACGGATTCATGAAAGCGCACCATGACCGTTGCGCCGCGGCAGCAAGCGAAGTGCTCGGCGAGGCACGGTTCCGGGACAATTTTCAGCGCGGCGCCAAGATGGCGCTGCCCGACGTGTTGGCCTACGTGCTGGGCGAGTCGGAGCCGGCCGCGCAGGCTCAGCCCGACGCGCTCGCGCGGCTGAGCCGCCGCGAAATGGAGGTTGCGCGCCTGATCGCCGGCGGCGCGACCAATCGGGAGATCGCCGCCGCGCTGTTCGTCGCCGAGCGCACGGCCAAGACGCACATCGAACACATCCTGAACAAGCTCGGGGTCGGCTCCAGGGCGCAGATCGCTGTCTGGCTGACGCAGCACCAGCACCCCGGACAAATCGGTCCGGCCATCGGTCAACCGACCGATGCACGACCGGCACGGCGACCCTAGACTGCCCGGGATCGCCTGGTGTGCGAACCGAGTTGCGCGCGGCGCATGCTGATCGTCGACGCTGTCAGCGATTAAGACGCGGAATCGAGGGAGGGTGGAATGGCAAGCGAACGCAAGGCAAGGCTGGCGAAGGTCAATTACTGGGACGAGATGCTGGCCTTGCGCGACCGGCAGCGCGCGCAGAGAAAAAATGCGCTTCAGGTCATCGAAGAGCAGGAATTGCCGCTCGAATCCAACCGTCAGGGGCTGATGCGCTGGTACATGCATCCGTCGATCACTGACACAGCGCTGACGACGCTGCTCTTCTTCCACCAGGAGATTCCGCCCGGCGGCCGGTCCGGCAAACTGAAGTTCCAGGGCGGACAGGTCATGCTGATCATCGAAGGCAAGGGTTACACCATGATCGACGGCGTGAAATATCCGTGGGAGATGGGCGACGTGCTGAATCTCCCGCTCAGGAACAACGGCATCATCGTGCAGCATTTCAACAGCGACCCGGATAAGCCGGCGAAATTCGTCGCGGCCGAGCCGAACTGGTTCGCGTGCACCGGGGTGGACCGCGGCTGCGGCTTCGAGCAGCTCGAAGACGCCCCGGAATACCGCAGGCCCTGACCGATGAATTCGCATGTTCACGGCCATGCACATGGCCAGGACGCGAGCTCGCATGTCCATGCCACGGTCGACCATCTGGCGAATGATCGCGCCAACGGCAGCCGCATGCTGGTCCTGCTCGATGCGGCGTTGATGCACAGCATCGGCGCTGCGGCCGACGACGTGGTGCGCATCGCCACCGAGCGCGGCCGCAGCGTGCTCGCCCGGCTGGATGCACCGAATCCGGCCGACGAGAACACCGGCGTCGTGCGGATGGACCGCCTGGTGCGGCAGGCGCTCAAGGCCCATCTGAACGAGGAGGTGGAGATCAAACCGGCGCGGATCGGCCCTGCAAAGCGGGTCGAGCTGACGCCGGCGGTCGATGTCTCGACGGCTCACGACATCGTGCCTCATCTGAAGCGCGCAATGGTGGACAGCCGCACGCCGGCCAGCACCGGCGCGGTGCTCTATATCCCGTTCATCGACTCCCCGGCTGGTACCACCTACGAGATCCACAACGTTGAGGAAGGTGCGGGCACCGTTACCGAATCCACCGAGGTGGTTCTCCACTACGCCGATTCGCATCTGCCCGAGGGCGCGTTCGACGTGACGTTCGAGGACGTGGGGGGCCTGGGCCGGCAGATCAAACTGCTGCGCGAGCTGGTCCAGCTTCCTCTCAAGTTTCCCCAGATGTACCGCCATCTGGGGATCAATCCGCCGCGCGGCATTCTGCTCTACGGTCCGCCAGGCGCGGGCAAGACGCACATGGCAAGGGCCGTCGCCAACGAAATCGAGGCGCGTTACTACTATATCAACGGCCCTGACATCATCGGCACCTACACCGGGGAAACGGAAGCCAACCTGCGCCGGATATTCAACGAGGCGGGGCACCATGCGCCGTCGATCATTTTCATCGACGAATTCGACGCCGTGGCGCCGAAGCGGGGCGAGACCGGGGCGCATGCGGATATTCGCACGGTGACGCAGCTGCTGTCGCTCATGGACGGTCTGAAGCGCGTGGATTCCGTGATCGTGATCGCCACCACCAACCGGCTGGATTCGGTCGATCTGGCGTTCAGGAGGCCGGGCCGCTTCGATCGAGAAATCTTTGTCGGCCCCCCCGACGTGGCGGGCCGGCGGGAAGTCCTCGAAATCCACACGCGTGAAATGCCGTTGTCGGACGACGCTCAGTCATGCCTCGATGAAGTCGCGAGGCGCACGCACGGCTTCGTCGGCGCGGACCTGATGGAATTATGCCGCGATGCCGGATTGAGCACGCTTCGCCGCAGCGCGGGCAATCTCCAGGACCACCGGGCGGCGTTCAGGATTCCGTTGCATGATCTGCGCGTCGAACGGGAGGATTTCGAGACCGCGCTTTCCCAGGTTCGCCCCTCTGCCTTGCGCGAGACGCTGCTCAGCGTCCCGGACGTCGGTTGGCAGGACATCGGCGGACTGCAGTTTGCCAAGAAGCGTCTGCGCGAGATGGTGGAATACCCGTTGCGCAACCCGCAAGTCCTCGCCGCAACCGGACTGATGCGCCACGACGGCGCGCTGCTCTATGGCCCGCCGGGAACAGGAAAGACCCTGCTCGCCCGGGCGATCGCAAAGGAATGCGGCGTCAATTTCATTTCCGTGGACGGACCGGAGCTGTTCACCAAGTGGCTCGGAGAATCGGAAGAAGGCATACGGCACGTCTTTCGAATCGCGCGGCAGGTCGCGCCGGCGGTGGTCTTTTTCGATCAACTCGACGCCATTGCTCCGATCCGCGGACAGCACAGCGGGTCCATGACCACCGACCGCGTGGTCAATCAGCTGCTCTCCGAACTGGACGGCGTCGAGCAACTCGCCGGGGTCATCGTCGTCGGGGCGACCAACCGCATCGACCTCATCGATCCCTCGATGCTGCGGCCGGGCCGCTTCGGCATGCGTATTCCGGTGCCGCTCCCCGATGCCAATGCGCGGCGCGAAATCCTGCAGATCAATCTGTCGGCGAACCAGGGCTTCGAACACAGGCGCGACCTCGATGCGATCCTGGATGCGCTGGCGCCCGCCACCGAAGGCTTTTCGGGGGCGAGGCTGCGGCAGGTATGCGACGAGGCAAAATGGATTGCGCTGAGAGCCGTCGGCTTCGCGCACACCGTGGCACCGACGCTCGTTCATGCGCTCGAGGCCCTGGAAATGATCCGTGAAGACTGAAGACAAGGGAGCACAGGAAAATGGCTGAAGCCGACAGAACCCGGGAGCGCGAACGTCCCCCGATCGCGGAAAATCCCTATGAGATGAACATGCGCAAGCGCAAGGAGCGGGCCGAACGGAACCGCGTTGGCCCGATCGTCATCAAACAATCCGACCGCGAACAGTTCGTCGCGCGTCAGGGGCGCCTGATGTTCTATCTCAATCCCTGGGCCTATACCGATACGCCTCTGCAGCAATGGCAGGTGTTCATGCACGAAATCCGCACCCGCTCCGGAAAGCATCGGCACCAGGGCGGGGTCATCATTTACGTGTATGAGGGCAAGGGTTACTCCATCGTAAACGGGGAGCGGGTGGACTGGAAAAAAGGCGACCTCGTGCTCCTGCCGTTCGATCCGAAAGAGGTGGTGCATCAACACTTCAACGAGCAGTCCACGCCGGCCAAGTGGGTCGCGTTTTACAACATTCCGATCATCGAGCACATCGCCGCGGAGATGGAGCAGATGGAGGAATCTCCGGAATTCAAACGCTAGGAGGAGATCCGTATGCATCGCGCGCTCTTGTTTGTTTCATTCGTCTCGATTGCGGCGTGGGCTCCGATCCATGCCTCGGCGCAGGCTCCGGCGCCGGCTTTCCAGTCGTCCCGGCCGATACGCATCATCGTGCCTTTCCCGCCCGGCGGAGTGTCCGATGGGCTCGCGCGGCTGATCAGCGACAAGATGACCGCGGTCCTGGGGCCCCCGGTGATCGTCGAAAACCGCGGCGGCGCGAGTGGCAACATCGGCGCCGAGGCGGTGTGGCGCGCAGGACCTGACGGGCACACGCTGCTGATGGCACCGCCGCATGTATTCACGATCAACCCGTATCTCTACAAGCTGGCCTACGACGTCTCGGCCTTCGTGCCGGTGACCATCATCGTCACCTATCCGAACGTGCTGGTGGCCAATGCGAGAGTGCCGGTCAACACGCTCACCGAGTTGATCGCCTACGCGCGCGCCAATCCCGACAAGCTCAACTACGCCTCGCAGGGCAGCGGCACCAGTTCGCACCTGTCGGGTGAAATGTTCAAACAACTGGCGGACGTGCGCATGGTGCACGTGCCCTACAAGGGCACCGGGCCTGCGGTGACCGACCTGGTGGCCGGGCAAGTCGACCTGTTCTTCGTGCACCTGGCATCCACGCTCTCGCATGTGAAAAGCGGCAAGCTGAAACTGTTCGCCACCGGCGGCCCGAAGCGCCTGCCGGATTTTCCCGGTATCCCCGCAATCAACGAGCAGGCGCCGGGTTTCGTGTCCATAACCTGGATGGGACTGGTCGCGCCGCCGAAGACGCCGCCGGAAATCGCCGAGCGGATCGCCGCGGCGGTAGCCGAAGCGGTGCGCGAACCCGCGGCGCAAAAGCGCCTCGCAGCCATGAACGTCGAGCCGGTGGCCGGCACCCCGGCGCAGATGGCCACGGTGATCCGCGAGGACATCGAACGCTGGAAGCCGGTGGTCGAGTCGGCGAAGATCAGAGTGGACTGAAGGCGCGAGATGCAGGCCCGCGCCATCGGTCAATCGACCGATGACGGACAGGCCCGGCAACCCTAGACTGTCCGGAGTCGTCCAACGCCGGGGCGGGCCATCCCGCACGCCGCGGATGCCCTGCTGCGGACTGTGGCAAACACGGAGACAAGGCTCATGACCAACATCGACCCGATCACTCTTTCCACCGTCTGGCATTCGTTTCAGACCCTGGTGCGGGAAATGCGCCACATGGTCACCCGCACCTCCCAGAGCTACCTGATGTCGCAGCTGAAGGACGTGTCGGTGGGCCTCTGGCTCGCAGACGGCTCCACGGTCGCGATGCCGCAGGGCCTGCTATGCCAGTTCATGGGCACCAAGTACGCCATTCAAGCGGTCAGGGAGCAGTTCGGCGACGACCTTCACCCCGGCGACGTGATCCTCACCAACGACCCCTACAAGGGCATGACCGTGCATCTGCCGGACTGGGGCTTCATCCGGCCGATTTTTTTCGAGGGCGAGCTGCTGTTCTTCACGCTGGTGCGCGGCCACCAGCAGGACACGGGCGGGTCGTTTCCAGGCGGTTATTACCCCAACTCCTTCGACATCCACGCCGAGGGACTGTGCATTCCGCCCACCAAGGTGTTCGAGAACGACAAGGAGCGCTCGGACGTGATGAGCCTGATCTGGAACAACGTGCGCTGGCCCGAGGCGGTTCGGGTCGACAACTACGCCATGGTGGCCACGACGCGGTTCGCCGAAAGGCGGGTGCACGAAGTGCTCAAGCGCTATGGCAAGGACACCGTGATGGAATGCATCGGCGAGATGCTGGGCCGCACCGAGCGCGCGGTACGGGCTGAAATCGCCGCCATCCCCGACGGCACCTACCTCGGCGAGGCCGCCACCGATGACGACGGCACGGTTCTGGACCAGCCGGTCTGGGTGCGGGTGGCAATCACCGTCAAGGGCGACGAGATCACCGTGGACTTCTCGGGCAGCGACGCCCAGCGCAAGGGCTTCGTCAACTGCCCCTTTGCGGCCTCCTACGCGATCGCCGTCGGTTCCATGATGCTGCTGTTCGATCCCGCGCTGGCCGACTACCACAACGAGGGCTCGCTGCGGCCCATCACCGTCATCACCCCGCCGGGGAGCGTGGTTCACCCGCTGTACCCGGCGACGGTGGGCGCCGCACCGGTCAACGTGGGCCACCAGATCGCGACCTCCGTGCACGCCGCGCTGTCCAAGGCGAGGCCCAACCGCGCGATGGCCGCCTGGGGCAAACGCCGCGGCGACTACGTGTCGTCCGTGGATCCGCGCAGCGGCCAGCCCTATGTGCGCACGACGTTCGACTACGACGGCTCCGCCGGCGCGGTCACCGGACACGACGGCCCCACCGGGCCGCTGTCGATCGGATCGCTTGCCACCGTGATGCGCAGCAATGCCGAGGAAATGGAAATCCGCTTCCCGTGGCGATTACTCAAGTGGGAAGCGGCGACAGACCTGATGGGCGCCGGCCGCTGGCGCGGCGGCGGCGGCATCGAGTGGCGCGCGATGAACGAGGGCGCCGACGGCCGCATGGCCACCGGCAGTTCCGACGGCGACATGACGCCGGGAGAAGGCATACAGGGCGGTTATCCCTCTCCTTTTTCACGCACCTTCATGGTCAGGGACGGCAAACCGATCCGCGTCAAGCCGCACCGCATGGTCGAAATCAAGAAAGGCGACGTGGTGGTGAAGATCAGCGGCGGCGGCGGCGGCGTGGGCCTGCCCACCGATCGCCCCGCCGAACTGGTCGCGCTGGACGTGAAAAACCAGATGGTGTCGGTGGGGGCCGCGCGCAAGATCTACGGCGTCGTGGTCGACCCGGTCAGCTTCGCCGTGAACGAAAACAGGACCAAGCGTCTGCGTTCGAAACCGCAGGCCACGTGGGAGGTCACCATCAACGAGAAGAAGCTCACCGTCGAGATCGTACCTGCCAAGGCCGGCTAGCGGCGCAGCGGGACGCGGGGACGCGGGCGGTCGTACAGACGGAGGGTTGGAACCAATGGCAAACAGCGCAACGCGGCGCATCGAAAGCATGCTGCGCATCCGGCGTTTCGAGGAACAGTTGGTGCGCCTGTCTCAGGCGGGGGCGTTCCCGGGGCACTACCACGTGTACATCGGGCAGGAGGCCACCGCGGTGACGGTGTGCGAGAACCTGACCCGCGAGGACATGATCTTCACCACCTGGCGCAACCACGGCCACCTGCTCGCTCGCGGCGCGCGCCCGGACCGGATGCTCGCGGAAATCCTCGGCCGCGCTGGCGGTTACGCCGGCGGCAAGAGCGGCACGCTGCATTTGTCGGTGATGGAACTGGGCATGCCGGCCACCTCCGCCATGGTCGGCGGCGCGTTGCCCCTGGCCACGGGCGCGGCGCTCGGGCTCAAGCAACAGGGGTCCTCCGGCATCGTGGTCGCGTTCTTCGGCGACGCCGCGCTGGACGAGGGCGCGTTCTACGAAGCCATCAACCTGGCGGCGGTCTGGAAAGTGCCGATCCTCTATGTCTGCGAGAACAACAGCATCCCGCCGGAAAAGCGCAAGCGCGGGCAGTTTCCGTCTTCGACGCTCGCCGCCGCGCAGCTGGTCGATGTGCCGCGCGCCTTGCAGATTCAAAGCGAAGTCGTGGATGGCGCCGACGCCGACAGTCTGTCCGAGTGCTTCCGCAGATTGGTCGCTGAAGTGCGCGCAACCGGCAGTCCGAGATTCGTCGAGGTCCGCTGCACCCGCTGGCCGGGCAACGTCCTGGTCTGGCCCGATCTGCCGTGCGGTGAGTCCAGCCTGGACTGGGCTTTCGCCTCCAAGCCCGAGCTGCCTGAACTCGCAGCCTGGGTCCAGACCAGCGATCCGCTGCTGCTCTATCTGCGCCGGCTGGTGGACGCCGGCCAGCTGAGCAGGGAGGTCGCCGCGGCAACGGACGCGCGGGTCCGCGAGGAGATGGCGGCAGCGGTGCGCTTTGCCGAAACGAGCCCCTGGCCGGATGCCGCCGAGGCAACGACGGACGTCTTTGCCCAAGGAAGCCGGCCATGAAGGTCAATTACTCGCAGGCGATGGCACGCGCCGTTCAGGAATCGCTGCAGGCCGACCCCAAGGTCTTCCTGATCGGCAGCACCTTCGCAGGCTTGTCGGCCGCTGGCCGGGCCGCATTTGCCCCGGTTCTTCAGCAGGTCGCCAGCCGCATCATGGCCGCGCCGGTTTCCGAACTGGGGCTGGTCGGCGCAGCAATCGGCGCCGCCCTCTCGGGCAGCCACCCCTTGATGGATATCGGCGCGGGAAGCTTTGCCTTTCAGGCCTGGGCGCAGATCGCCAACGAGGCGCCCAACATGCACTACATGAGCGGCGGCCAGACGCGTGTTCCGGTCACGTTCTACTGCCTGATCGGCATCCGCGGCGGCGGCGCGGCCCAGCACTCTCACCGCATCCAGGCGATGCTCGGCAACGTCCCGGGGCTGCAACTGCTGTTGCCGGCCACGCCGGCTGACGCCTACGGCATGCTGAAATGGGCGCTGCAGGAAAGCGACAACCCTACGGTCTATCTCAGCCACTCCCAGCTGCTCGAAGACGAGGAGGAGGTGGACTTCAGCGCGCCGATGCTGCCGATCGGCAAGGCCCGGATCACCCGAGCAGGGCGCGACGTGACCATCGTCGCCCACTCGGTGATGGTGACGCGGGCGCTGGCGGCGGCGGATCTGCTGGCGCGCCAAGGCGTCGAGGCCGAAGTGATCGACATGCGCAGCCTCTCCCCGCTCGACCGGGAGACCATGGTGCGCTCGGTGGCCAAGACCGGACGCGCCGTGGTGGCGGACGAATGCCATTTCAGCTTCGGCGTCGGCGCCGAACTCGCGGCCACGCTGGCGCAGGAAGCCTTCGGCAGCCTGAAAGCGCCCGTGCATCGGGTCGCCACGCCGGACGCGCCGATTCCCTTCAGCCCGGCGCTGGAATCGGCGCTGGTCGTCACGCCGGAAAAGATTGCGGCGGAGGCGCTGGCGGTTCTGGATTTTCGCAAGGCTTAAACGAAAGCCTAAGCAAACTGGAGAGCGTTTTATGAAGCAGCTGACCATCGACGTGGGCGGAACGTTCACTGACTGCCTGGTGCTCGAGGAATCCGGGCAATTGCAGCGGTTCAAGGCGGCCACCACGCCGATCGACCCGACCGAGGGGTTCTTCGCTGCAGTCGGCAAGGCGGCCGCCCACTATGGACAGCCTCTCGACACGTTCCTGGGCGACGTGGAGCAGATCGTCCATGGCACCACGCTGGGCACCAACATCCTGATCACCGAGCGTGGCGCCAAGGTCGGCATGATCACCACCATGGGGTTCCGCGACTCCATAGAAATGCGCCGGGGCATCAAGAATCTGCACGGCTCCATGTTCGATGTCTTCATCGCGCCCTACAAGCCGCTGGTTCCGCGCTATCTGCGCCTCGGCGTCGAAGAGCGCACGCTCTACGACGGCAAGGTGCTCACGCCGCTCAACGAGCAGGAGCTGCGCGCCGCCGCGCGCAAGCTGCTCGACGACGGCTGCACCGCGATCGCGATCTGCTTCCTGCACGCCTACGCCAACGGCGAGAACGAACTGCGCGCCAAGCGCATAGTCCAGGACATGGCCCCCGAGGTGTATGTAACCACCTCGCACGAGACCATGCCTGTGTGGCGCGAGTTCGAGCGCTTCTCCACCGCGGTGGTGAGCGCGTATATCGGCCCGGCGGTCACCCGCTATGCGCGCAAGCTGCAAAGCGGCCTCAAAGAGCACGGCTGCAAGGGCCGGCTGCTGATGATGCTCGCCAACGGCCTGGTGCAGGTGGTGGACGAATGCGTGGACCGCGCGGTGTACCTGCTCAACTCCGGCCCGGCGGCGGCGCCGTCGGCCGCCGTGTACCTCGGCGCCCTGCACGACAAGACCAATCTGCTCTCGATAGACATGGGGGGCACCAGCTTCGATGTGTGCGTGATCAAGGACGGCGAGATTCCGACCACCACCGAGTCCTGGGTGGGCGAGCACCGGGTGGCGATCAAGATGGTGGACGTGCCCACCGTCGGTGCGGGGGGCGGGTCGCTCGCGCGC
>Ga0156228_1088_pt1 | contig 14674 bp, 14 predicted proteins | sample RifCSPlowO2_12_FD_107876 | JGI IMG/M metagenome (GOLD analysis project Ga0156228, IMG submission 107876) | Betaproteobacteria bacterium RIFCSPLOWO2_12_FULL_65_110 | reverse complement strand
GTGATCGCGCTTGCAGACTTCGGCGTCGCCAAGGACCTGTCCAACGACACCACCAAGACGCAGTTCGGCGTGTCGTTCGGCTCACCCTACTATCTGTCGCCGGAACAGGCAAAGGGCATCATGGTCGATCACCGCTCCGATCTGTACAGCCTGGGGGTGATCTTCTACGAGATGCTGATGGGCCGCCGCCCCTACGAAAGCGATTCGCTGCATGATCTGATCCGCCAGCACGTCGAAGCGCCACCGCCCAAACTGCCCGCGAACCTGGCCGACTGCCAGGAACTGATCGACGGGCTGATGGCCAAGGACCCGGCGCAGCGTTACCAGAGCGCAGAGGCCGTTCTGGACGCCATCGACACGGTCTGGACGCGCGCGGCGCTGTCCGCGGCCCGGCAGCCTCCCGCAGCCTAATCGTCGCGCGGCGCAGGGGCCAGGAGCGTTGCCTGCCAGGCCTGGGTCGATGTCCCCGCGCGGTCGCGCACGACGACCGACCCCTCCATGACCTTGCCGTTGACGCGCCCGCGATACACGTACTGCACCGGGCCACCGCCCCGGCCAGCGGCCACTTCGAACTCGAAGCCGATGGCATCTCCCGACAGACTCGCCTGGCGCATCGGCGCAGCGGCCGAGCCGATCTTCGCGGCGCCCGCGATCGACTGGTAGCGCTGAGTGAAGGTGAACTCACCGTCCACGCTGGCGTCGTGCACCCTGAGCCCGGATTGCCAGCGTCCGGCAACGGTTGCCGGCACGCGCCACAGATAAACGTAGGAAACGCCAGGATTGCCCACCTTCTTCTCCGGCACGTCGAGCGTGACGCTCTCGTCCGACAGCCAGTCGCCCATGTGGTAATCGTGCGCGGCAATGCGCGTCCCCGGGCGCAGCGCAAGCAGCTTGGGCCGCAGCCTGAGGTTCATCTCGGGCAGCAGGTAGCTGGTGATGACCGTGGCGCCGCTCAGATCCGTCTGGAACAGATCCTGCTCGACGAAGCGGGCGCGGTCGGCCACGCCTTCGCGACGCGCCGATTCGTTCGCCAATCCGAGCAGGTAGCGGTCGAGGTCCACGCCGAGCCCGCGCGCGCCGTACCGCTTGGCCGCAGTGACCACGATCCGGCCATCTCCCGAGCCCAGATCGATCAGCGTGTCGTCCGGGCCCACCTTCGCGATGCGCAGCATTGCCTCGACGACGACCTGAGGGGTGGGCACGTAGACGACATCGCCCGCGCCCTGCTGGGCCTGCGCGCCCGCCGCAGCGAGAGCGAACGCGACCAGGACGGATGCGATGCACCGCATGCGAAACTCAGCGCAGGCCGAGCACGTCCTGCATGTCATAGAGGCCGGAAGTCCTTTCCTTCAGGAAACGGCATGCACGCAGTGCGCCCAGCGCGTAGGTCATGCGGCTCCCGGAGCGGACCGTGATTTCCACCCGCTCACCGACGCCGGCGAACATCACGGTATGCTCGCCGACGATGTCCCCGCCGCGCAGCGCGTGGAACGCGATGGTCTTCGCGTCGCGCTCGCCCGTGATACCCTCGCGGCCGTAGATCGCGGAGGTCTTGAGGTCGCGCCCGAGCGCCGAGGCGACCACTTCGCCCAGCTTGAGCGCCGTGCCCGAAGGCGCATCGACCTTGTGCCGGTGGTGCGCCTCGATGATCTCGACATCGTAGGCGTCGCCCAGAATGCGGGCCGCAAGATCGGCGAGCTTGAAGGCCGCGTTGACGCCGATCGCCATGTTCGGCGCGAAGACGATGCCGATGCGCTTGGCGGCGTCCGCGATGCGCTGCTTCTGCTCAGCGGTGAAACCGGTGGTCCCGATCACCATCCCGGTTCCGCTGGCGAGGCACCGGTCCAGATGCGCCAGCGTACCCTCGGGTCGGGTGAAATCGATCAGGCAGTCCGCGTCGGCCAGCGCGGCAAGATCGGCGCCGACCCGCACCCCGCACGGGGCACCGGCGAATTCTCCCGCGTCGTGACCCAGATGCGCGCTTCCCTGCACCTCCAGCGCCGCGGCGAGCTTGAGATCAGGTGCGCCGAGGATCGCCTCGATCAGTGTGCGCCCCATGCGACCGGCGGCGCCCGCGACCGCGACTCTCACGGCTTGCCCCCGCTTGCGCCCGCGGCCGCCGGCGCGGCGGGCGGAGCAGCGACCACATCGCCCTCGATCCGCACCAGCTTGTCCTGCTCGAAGAACGCAGAGATGCGCCGGTGCTCGACCTCGCGGCTGTTGGCGCGCTGCCGGATGAATATGTAATCCCAGCGATCGCCATGGAACATGTCTGCCACCAGCGGCGTTCCCAGTGCGAAGCGCACCTGGTCCTTGGTCATGCCGACCTTCAACTGGCCCGCCATTTCCTGCGAGATGAAATTGCCCTGCTGGATTTCCATGCGGTGCGGCGACAGACTCGGCAGATTAGGAAGGTAGCTGCATGCAGCCGCCGAGAACGCAAAGGCGAAGGAGAGAGCTGGTTTCATCATGAAGGCGCGCTTCTTGGGGCGGATAAAACGCTATATCATAACGGAAAGCGCAGTCCCGGCTGGCCGCAATCGGACCCCGGGCACTCCAAGCACTGCAGGCACACAACGTGACCGACCTCAAGACCATCGGACTCAAGGCGACGGCCCCGCGCCTGCGCATCCTCAAGCTGTTCGAGACCGGCAGCGTGCGGCACATGTCCGCCGAGGACGTCTACCGCATACTCATGAACGAAGGGCTGGACATCGGGCTCGCCACCGTCTACCGGGTACTCACGCAGTTCGAGCAGGCCGGCATACTGGCGCGGCACCACTTCGAGTCAGGCAAGGCGGTGTTCGAACTGAACGAGGGCAAGCACCACGACCACCTCGTGTGCCTGCAATGCGGCCGGGTCGAGGAGTTTTTCGACGCGGAGATCGAGAAGCGCCAGAACCGGGTCGCCGAGGACCGTGGCTTCACGATCCGCGAGCACTCGTTGTATCTCTACGCCGAGTGCACCAAGCCGGACTGCCCGCACAAGAACGACCGATGAACCAGCATCGGTGGCGGCGGGCGACGCCGGTCCGGCCGGAAAAACTCAGGCCTGGTACTTGAACGACAGCAGCATCCGCGTGCGGTACGCGACCACCTTGCCATTCTCGATCGCCATGTCCTGCTTCACCACTTCGGCAATGCGCAGATCGCGCAGCGTCTTGGACGCCGCCTGTATCGCCCGCCTGCCCGCCTCCTCCCAGGACGTCGGGCTGGTGCCGATCACTTCGACGATCTTGTACACGCTGTCTCCGGTTTTCTTAGCCATGATTGCCTCCTTTTGCGATGGTCCCGCCACACTGAGGGGATCGTCTTCATGATACGCTTTTCGGGGTCGGAATCACCCCTTCCAGCCTGCCCCATGCCCATGAGGCGGACGTACTCGCTATGGAGCCGGCCATGGACCTGATTTTGTGGCGCCACGCAGAAGCCGAGGACGGCATGCCCGATTCGGCGCGCGAACTCACCAAACGCGGGCGCAAACAGGCCGCCCAGATCGCGGCGTGGCTGAAGGAACGCATACCTCCAGACTGCACGATTCTGGTCAGCCCTTCCAGGCGCACCCAGCAGACCGCCGATGCGCTGGGCCTGCCCTACGAGACGACCAAGAAGGTGGGCACCGGCGCCGCGCCCGACGAGATTCTCGCCGCGGCCGGCTGGCCAGGGCACGAGGGCACCGTGCTGGTGGTCGGGCACCAGCCCACGCTGGGCGGGGTGGCCGCGCTGATCCTGTGCGGGGAAGAGGCCGGCTGGACCGTCAAGAAAGGGGCGGCCTGGTGGTTTTCCTGCCGTGCACGCCACGGCGGTGACATCGTATTGCGGGCCGTGGTCTGCCCGGACCTGGTCTGAGCGGGACCGTCCTACGAAGCCCTGGTTTTTTCCTCGGCGAGCGCTCGTATCTCCAGCCGCATGCCCTGCGAGTGCCACTCGTCGGCTTCGGCTTCGAGCGCTGCTTCGGTGAGCGGGTGCTCGTCCAGCCAGCGGCGCTCCACGCCAAGCGCGAATCCCGAGTCCGTGGCGCGGCAGGCGATGCGCGGCAGCGCGATGTCGCTGCGGGCCTGGTAGAACAGCACGGCCAGGCGAAGCGCGAAAATCAGTGACCAGTCCGAGCTGCGTGCCGGCAGGGCCTCGAGCTTGGCCAGTTTGCCCCGGTGCGCGAGCACCAGCCTTGCGAGCCGCGCCTGCTCGTCGCGCGAATAGCCCGGCATGTCGGCCTGCGACAGGATGTAGGCCGAGTGCTTGTGGTAGGCGGCATGGGCGATCGGAATTCCTATCTCGTGCAGCAGGCACGCCCACCTGAGCATCAGCAGCTCTGCTTCCGGCGGTTCGATGACCAGTTCCGCCTGCAACCGCGTCGCGAGCCCGGCCACCCGCTCGGCCTGCGCCATATCGACGTGGTAACGGCGCATGAACTCCGCGACCGTCACCTCGCGCATGTCATGGTGCTGCACCCGCCCGAGCAGATCGTAGAGCACGCCCTGGCGCAGCGCCCCCTCCGACACATCGAGCGCGTCGATGCCAAACTCGGCGAGTATCGCCGACATGATCGCCAGCCCCCCGGGGAGGATGGGCGCACGATCGTCGCGCAGCCCCGGTAGCTTCAGCTGCTCGACATCCCCCGCTTCGATGAACGCCGAACGCAGCTTCTTCAGTCCTGCGGCGGTGATCCCCTGCTCCGCCCACCCGCCCTCGCGAACCATGCCGGCCAGCGACCGGGCCGTTCCGGACGAAGCGATCACGTCCTTCCAGCCGGTGCGGCGGAACGACTTGACGATGGGCTGCAACTCGTTTGCCGCAGCCAGTTCCGCGCGCTTGAATCCGGACTTGTCGATCCTGCCTTCGGGAAAATACTTGAGGCTGTAGCTCACGCAGCCCATCGTGATCGATTCCATCAGTTCGGGCTTGAGCCCCGTGCCGATGATGAATTCGGTCGACCCGCCGCCGATGTCCACCACCAGCCGCCTGTCCGGGGAAGGCGGCAGCGTGTGCGCGACACCCAGGTAGATCAGCCGCGCCTCCTCGCGCCCGAAGATCACTTCGATCGGGAATCCCAGAACCGTCTTGGCCTCGGCGAGGAATTCATCGGCGTTCCTGGCCACCCGCAGCGCGTTGGTGCCGACGGCGCGCACCGCACCACGGGGAAAACCCCGCAGCCGCTCGCCGAAGCGACCCAAGGCTTCGAGCGCGCGCAGCTGGGTGGACCGATCCAGCCGCCGCTCGCGTGTCAGGCCCGCGCCCAGGCGCACAGAATCACGCAGGGAATCAAGGAGATAGACTTGTTCTCCCACCACGCGCCCGATCTGGAGATGAAAGCTGTTCGATCCCAGATCGACCGCTGCAAGGGCCTCGTGTTTCACGGAAATTCGCACTGCACCATTTGCGCCCGAACATAGCATCCCGGCACGACCGACGCAATGCGTCCGCATACGCGCAAGCGTGTCGCGAACGAAAGGATTAAAATGTTTAGCATTCAGGCAGATATCGACACGCGCGCAACCTGATCGGCAACAAACCCATTCGTTTCCGGAGCCCTGGCCGGCTTTTGCGGCCCGCGTCGGCAGCACGAACCGAAACATGCTTCACGAACCCGCATCCCGGCTCAAGCGATTAGAACCGCATTTCCTCAACCGTGAGCTGAGCCTCCTCGCGTTCAACCGCCGGGTGCTCGCGCAGGCCGAGGACAGGCGCACGCCCATGCTCGAGCGGCTGCGGTTCCTGTGCATAGTCTCGTCCAACATGGACGAATTCTTCGAAATCCGCGTCGCCGAACTCAAGGAGCGCATCAAGCTGGGCGGCGACATGGACCACCGCGGCGAGGGGCCGGCCACCGAGATCTTCCGCATCGTGAGCGAACGCGCCCACACCATGGTGGTCGAGCAGTACCGCGTGCTGAACGAAGAGATTCTTCCCGGGTTGGCCGAAGAAGGCGTGTGCTTCCTGAATGAACCCGAATGGACCCGAGAGCAGCGCCGCTGGCTGCACGACTACTTCGTGCGCGAAATGATGCCTGTGATGACGCCCATCGGGCTCGATCCGGCGCACCCATTCCCGCGCGTGTTGAACAAAAGCCTGAATCTCGCGGTGCAGCTGGAGGGCCGGGACGCGTTCGGCCGGAATTCCGGGCGCGCGATCGTGCAGGCGCCGCGACTGCTGCCGCGCGTGATGGCGCTGCCGCCGCAGTTGACCGGCGGCAAGACCTATCACTTCGTTCACCTGAGCGTGGTGCTCAGGGCGTTCGTGAGCGCGCTGTTCCAGGGCATGATAGTGAACGGCGCGTATCCGTTCCGCGTGACGCGCAACAGCGACCTGTTCGTGGACGAGGAGGAAATCAAGGACCTGCGCACCGCGCTCGCCGGCGAGCTGCCGCAGCGCCACTTCGGCGATTCGGTGCGCCTGGAGGTCGCCGAGTCCTGCCCGCCGCAAATGACCGATTTCCTGCTGCAGCAGTTCGAACTGACCGAGGAGGACCTGTACCGCGTCGACGGCCCGGTCAACCTGGTGCGGCTGATGAACGTGCCTGACATCGTCGACCTGCCCTCGCTCAAGTTCGGGCCGTTCCTTCCGGGGACGCCCAAGACGCTGGGCAAGCACGGCGACATTTTCCGCTCCGTGCGCAAGGGCGACATTTTGCTGCACCACCCGTTCCAGTCGTTCAGTCCGGTGATCGAGATGCTCGAGCAGGCCGCCGAGGACCCGAACGTGGTGGCCATCAGGCAGACGGTATACCGCACCGGCACCGACTCGGTGATCATGAAATACCTTATCGATGCCGCCCAGCGCGGCAAGGAAGTCACGGTGGTGGTGGAACTGCTGGCGCGCTTCGACGAGGAAGCGAACATCCAGTATGCGGCCAAGCTGGAGGAAGTCGGCGCGCACGTGATCTACGGCGTGGTGGGCTACAAGACCCACGCCAAGATGCTGCTGGTCGTGCGCCGCGAGGACGGGACCTTGCGCCGCTATGCGCACCTGTCGACCGGCAACTACCATCCGCGCACCGCCAAGCAGTACACCGATTTCGGCCTGCTGACCGCAAACGAGGAGATCTGCATCGATGTCGATGCGGTGTTCAAGCAGCTGACCGGCCTGGGGCGCGCCCGCAGCCTCAACCACCTGTGGGTGTCGCCCTTCACGCTGCACGAGCGCACGATCACTGCGATCAAGCGCGAGATCCGGCACGCCAAGGCGGGCAAGCCCGCGCACGTGATCGCGAAAATGAACTCGCTGCTCGAGCCCCGCGTGATCGAGGCGCTGTATGCGGCCTCGCAGGCCGGGGTGAAGGTGGATCTGATCGTGCGTGGCGTGTGCGCGCTGCGCCCGGGAATCCCCGGCCTGTCCGAGCACATCCGCGTACGCTCGATCATCGGCCGCTTCCTTGAGCACACGCGCATCTTCTATTTCCTGAACGACGGTGCCGAGGACGTGCATCTGTCCAGCGCCGACTGGATGGAGCGCAATTTCTTCCGCCGCATCGAACTGTGTTTCCCGCTGCTCGACGCGCGCCTGAAGCAGCGTGTCATCAAGGAAGGGCTGAAGGTGTACCTGGCCGACAACAACCAGGCCTGGGACATGGATTCAGACGGCAACTACCACCGCAGGCACTCTCACGGCCGGGTGCCGCGCCCCGCACAGGAACAGCTGCTCGCGCTGCTCTCGGCGCGCTAGGGACTTTCCTGCCCGCCCGCAGTGTCGGCATCGCCCTCGAGGCGAGCGCGCATCGTCGCCACCGGCTGCTGCCGGATCGAGGGTTTCGCCGACCTTTGCCGTTCACCGTTCACCGTTCACCGTTCACCATAGCCACGCAGCGCCGCGCACGCCGCCAGAATCGCCGTGATGATGGCGCACCAGCTTCGTGTCCACCCGGTCGGAGAACACATGGCGCTGCGACAGCCGCGGAACGCTGGCGTACAGGCGCTCGATGTTCGACATGCCGCCGCCCAGCACGATCACATCCGGATCGAGGATGTTGATCACGTTCGCCAGCGAGCGTGCCAGGCGGTCCTCGTAGCGCTGCATGGTGCGCTCGGCGCCCTCGTCGCCGGCCTCGGCGGCGGCGACGATCTGCGGCGGAGTGAGCGTGCCGCCTGTGGCTCTGGCATGCAGCGCCGCCATGCCGGGACCGGAAATATAGGTTTCGATGCAGCCCTGCCTGCCGCAGTAACACTCCGGGAGCGGCAGGTCCGCCTTCCCCGGCAGCGGGGGCGGATTGTGTCCCCACTCGCCGGCAATCGCGTTTGCGCCGACGAGCACGCGGCGCGACACCACGATGCCGCCGCCCACACCGGTGCCGAGGATGACGCCGAACACCACTTGCGCATCGCGCGCCGCGCCGTCCACGGCCTCGGATAGCGCGAAGCAGTTGGCGTCGTTGGCGATGCGCACCTCGCGCCCGAGCACCTTTTCGATGTCCTGCTTCACGGGCTTGCCGTTGAGGCAGGTCGAGTTGGCGTTCTTCAGCAGGCCGGTTGCGTGCGAAATCGAGCCCGGCGTGCCGATGCCGACGCTGCCGCGCTGGCCGAGTTCGCGCTCGGCGCCTTCGATGAGGTCGGCGACGGCGCGCAGCGTCGCCTCGTAATCGCTCGCCGGCGTCGGCACGCGCCGCCTGAGCAGCTCGCGGCCGTCATCGTCGAGCGCGACGATCTCGATCTTGGTGCCGCCGAGGTCGATGCCGATGCGCAACATGGTTCCGCTGGCCCGAGGCGCGTCAGTACATCTCGCGCAAGTAAATGAACGGGCTGCGCGAGGAGCCGAATGTCAGCCGCGCGTTGGGATCCTGGCCATAGGCTGGCGCACCGCTGCAATTGGCCGGTGCGGCCCAACTGCCGCGCAGCCACGGCAGATTGGCCCCGGTCGCGGTCATACCTGCACCTATGCAGTTCGCGTCCCCGCTTGTGGCGCCCAGATTGATCGCGAAGTCAACACTACCCAAGGCGACGGGGGAAGGCTTGGTGACGGTGAACGTGGCGGTTCCGCTGCTCAGCGTCGTCGCAGAGCCCGGCAGATGGCTCGCCCCCATGTTGGTGCCGTTCAAGCCGCCCCCGTAATTGCCAAGGACCAGGGCGCCGGCGGGTATGCCGGTGCAACTGTCCGCGCTGTTGGTCTGCCAGCCGCTCCCGTTCCAGTACATCGCGCGGACCGGTACGCGGATGGGAAGCAGCTCCGAACCATACGCGCTGTCGAGCTTGAGGATGCCGAAGCGCATCGGCTTGCCGGCGTTGAACGCGATGCCATTGCCGGACGTCGCCGCGCCAAAGGATGCCGGATTGCCGGCAAAGGCGACAAGGTCCGTGTCGATCACGTTGAGCGCCAGCGCGATGTCGGCATCGAACGGCGCATTGGGTGCCGTGGTGCTGCGGGTCAATACGAGTCCGGTACCCGATCCGAAAGTGAGCGTGCCAACGCCGTTGGTGAATGTCCCGATCACCGGATCGCCCGCCGTTGCCGGCAAGCCTGCGGTGTCCAGCGCCGGTGTCGCGCCGCCGCCGAGGGCGTCGAAGCGCGAATAACGCGCAGCCTGCGTGGCGGGAGTCAGGCTGGCGTTGGCCAGCTTCATGTACGCGCCGGCATAGTTGGTCGTGGTTGCGTTGGTAAGGCCGTTGCTGGTGCCGTTGCGCGCGGTCACCGTGATCACCGGCGCGACGCTATAGAGAACCGGCGCGCCGACGTAGCTAAACGTCCCGCAGGCCGTGGCGAAAGACGGCGTGTTGTAGCTCACGTTGAAGTTGTCCGGAACGAAGCGCCCGAATCCGCTGACGCCGGTGCTCTGGGCGACGGCTACGCTGCCGAAAGAACAGCCGTACTTGCCGCCCACCAGAGAGTTTGAGAAGTCCGCCGTGCAACCACCGCTTGGCTGGTCGACGATGGTAAAAGCGGAGTCGTACACGGCGTAGGCGTTGAGGCCAACATTGCCAGCCTCGCTGTAGAAAAACGCGTTGCCGCTTGCCGTCCCGGTCAGCACCGGGGCCGCACTGAAGCTGCCGCCGATCGCGCCCGCGTTCGGCGTGCCCACCACCTTGGTGTTGTCGATGGCCGGGGTGCCGTCATACCCAACGATCGATGCCGCTGTGAGATTGAAGTTCGCGCCGGTCTTGATGGCCGGCGTGCCCGAAGTGCCGGTGTTCGTTGCGTCCGTCGAGGTCACGCTAAACGCCGTCGGCCGGATCGCGAAATTGTCCGAGGAGCAGCTGCGCCGGGAAGCCCCGCCGACGTTGGTGACCCGCACCCGCGCCTCGCGGTAAGCGTTCGGTACGTTAAACGGGCCCACGGTGATCAGGCCGTTGTCGCTGGGCACGAAGGCGGGATCGGGGCTCAACGTCAGGACGGGGGACCAGGAACTGTTGCATTGGTCCGAATCGAGCGTGCCGCTGTTGTCGCTGCTGTTCAGCAGTTCGACGCTGACCGTGCTGTTGTAACTGGTGTCCCGGCTGCCGTCGGTTTTTAGCGCGACAAGGTCCAGACTGAACGTGGTTCCGGCCAGTTTGGTATGGACGTAGGTGGGCGGCGTGCTGTTGGTGCAGGCGGTGCCGACATCGCAGGCGTTGAACCCGCCTCCCACCACCGCCGCCGCGAGCGGAACCGCGCTGCTGGTATCGGCTCGGGTCGGCGCGGTAATGGTCGCAGTCAGCGTCTGGCTGGACGGGGTATTGAGCACCACCGAGAAGGTCTGGGTGCCGGAAACCAGCGCCGCCGCGGGCGGCAGGACCGCCGCGGGGTCGCTGGAGCTGATGCTGACGGTGTCGGTCGCCGTGGTGACCACGTTCCAGCCTTCGTCCACCGCATTGATCGTGACCGTGAAAGCGGTCCCGGCGGTCTGGTTGGTCGGCGTCCCCGTCTTTCCGCTCCCCGCGGGCCCTGGATAAGCCACCGGTGCCGCAGTCTCGCCCGGCACCAGAATCTGCAGCTTGGGCGCGACCACGAAGCTGTTGCTGGTGCCGGTGGTGGTGCCACTGATGGCGGTAATGTCGAACGTGCCGGTGTTCCACACGCGCACGGTGTGCGAGGCGAGCACCCCGGCGACGAAATTTGCCGTCACCCCAGAACCTGCCGACAACTGGCCGCTGGAGGAGATGGTCGCCGTTCCGGTGAAGCCAGTGTTGGTGGAATTGTCCGGATTTCTCGCGGTGATTCCAAGGTCGAAGCTTGTCCCCGCGATCTGGGTTCCGATTGCGCCTCCGCCCGCAGCCTCGACGAGGAACGTGGGGACCGCTGGTTTCAGGGCAATCGTCAGGAACGCGTTGACGCTGCTGGTGACCGTCGCCGTCGTGTCGCCGGTGGCTCCTGCGGTCGCCTTGACACCATCCCATATCCCGATGCCTCCGCCATTGCCTGAGGTCGTCCCGGCGTCGGATCGCTCGGCGATGCTGGCGAGATTTGCGTTCGCCTGCGCGCTGAATGCGCCGGCCGCCGAGTCGTTGTCGCGCGCGACGGCCTGAAGGATGAGCGTATTAGGCACGGTGGTCGTGACCCCGGTAACGGTAACGGAAGTGCTGGCCGTACCCTTGACACCGCCGCCGGTGACGTCCCACGGGTCGCCGGTGACGACGACGCCGCGGTAGGTGAGAATTCGGGCGTAGGCGTGATTGCCGGGATCCCCGACCGTCGGCGTAGGCATCGATGTGGATGTGGCGCGCGCCCAGAACACGGTAATGCGTGTGCCGTTGGTGCCTCCACCCGTTGCCTGAGGACTGTTGGTGACCTCGACGAATCCTGCCGGGGTGGAAAGCGTCGCCGCTTGACCTCCGGTGGTCTCGACAAAAAGAAGCGCAACATCGCCAACGGCATGCGCCGGCCAAGGCGGGCTGACGGCCCCCGTCCCGCTCTGCTGTGTTCCTGCGGCCTGGTACGCGGGCTGCGCCTGTGCCTCCTTCAATCCCGTCCACACAAGAACCAGCAGTCCCAGGAACAAAAGCGGCAGGACACGCATCTTCTTATGCAGTCCGGCGCGCACAGGCTCTCCGGCGTTCTCAGTCTGCCACACCGGATTAACCGTCCCAGGGCAAGAATTGGGGAGCCTCATATCGTGACCTTCATGCGCCGCTCGACGTAGTTGGCGCCCGGCGCCGCGTTTGGGCAGTTGCCGCCGCTGGGCTGATTGCAGGCGGTGGACTGAATTTCATACACGGTCGGACCGCCGCTCCCGTCGGCATAGGGTGTACACGTTACCGTCACCGCGATTCCCGCCAGCGTCGGCGCGGTCGCAAACGTGAATGAGGTCGATGCGGCGCAGGCGCTTGACCGAAGTCGTTTGTACGCCCCCCACTCGATGCCGGCGCGCGCCGCCTGGTAGATGCGCGCGCCCTGCACGTCCAGCGCAGAGCCAATCTGCTGCGTCGTGGACACGATGACGATGGCCGCGCCGAGCCCCGCCAGAACCACCAGCAGGAAGATGGCGGCAACGATGCTGAATCCGCGGGATTTGCCGCGCGTGCGCAGGCCGGATGGAAGTCCGGGGCTCATGGCGCGTTGTCCACGTGTATCTGCTGGAACACGGTGACGCTCTCCCCGCTCGAGGTGCCGTCGGTGAGCGTCAGCTTGATGTAGAGCAGTCCGTTGCGCTGCGAGACGTTGGCGGTATAGCCGATCTCGCAGGTCACGTTGGTCAGTGCGATCGCCGAAGTACCTCCGGTCGGCGGCGTGGAAATAGCCGCATTGAATCCGCCCGTGTTGTAGTTCCAGTACCGGGTCATGGTGCCTGCCACCGCCCGTGGACATCCGTAAGTCACCGCCTTGATCGCGACCGGGACGACGTGAAAGCGGCTGCTCGGCGAGGGCAGCGGCGGCGAAGCGGAGGCAAACGGATTGCTTGCCAGCGTGACGGTATTGCCGGCGACACTGCTCACCTGAGCACGATTCCCGCCGGGGCCGGGCGCGGTATAGGCATCCGCAGGCGCGTAACCGGGCCCCAGGTTGTAGACGACGATGGCGTCCCCGGCGGCAAGCGCCGGATTGCTCGGCATCGGGCCTAGCACGTCGAACGTGAGCTTGGTGTTGTCGGTGAAGCTCAGAACGTTGCCGCCGGTGGATCCGTCCGACGCATCGCGGTAGCGCCCGCCGGCAGTGGTCAGAATGAATTCGATGTAGCTGTTGGCCGGGTTGGTGGCGGTATCCACACGCAGGCTGTTGGGCAACGACAGCCGCACCTCGCGGGCGAGGCGCCGCAACGCGACGTCGGCAGCGTCGGTCAAATCGGCACGCCTCTGCGTGGCCACGTAGCTCTCCACCGGCGAGCGGATGAACACCGCCACCACCGCGGCGATGATGCCGGTGATGACGATCACCATGATCGCTTCTACCAGCGTGAAACCGCGCTGCAGACCGGTGGTGCGGAAAGAATCCGTCCGCATGGTCATGGTACGAAGTTCGGTGAGTGTCGGGCGCGGTAGCCCTCGAGCGTGACGCTGTCGCTGCCGCGGCTCACCGTCACCGCGATGCGCAGCGCCTCCATGGTCGCGCCCGCGGAAGTCGAGACGATGTCGTTCAGGTTTTCGGCGACGATGTCTATTTTCGCGCTGTACCCCGCCGGGGCGACGAAGGTTCCCGTGATGTCCGAAACCGGGCTGGCAATGTTCAGTCCCCCGCTCACGTAGTAATCGTTGACGTTGTTGAAGGGGGTAGTCGTGCTGATGCGCACCTGGCCCGCCTCCGCCGACGAGACAAGCACCCCGAGCTCCTCGACATAGGTTGCGGTGCAGCCCGCGGTGTCGGCGGCCGTGCTCGCGAGCGGGTCGGTCGGATCGCAATAGGTGAACGGCATCAACTGCACCTCCTCCAGCATCGCCTCGGCGATCGATAGCATGTTCTTGCGGATCATCGGATCGGCGCTGCTCTTGACCGTGACATTCAGCACCACCAGAATGCCTGCGATGCCGACGCTGACGATCACGATGAACATGATCAGCTCGATCATCGTCAGGCCGGCCTGCCGGCAACTCAGCCCGCGGCTAGTGGACATAGCCCGTTTCCTGCTCCACGGTGATCGTGGGCTGACCCGTGCTCGCAAGCGTCACGGTCGCGGACGCACCGCCACGCGCATCGAACTGAAAGGACGCCACCGATGGCGTGAGCGTCACGCCGGAGGGCACGCAGATCGCGTTCCCCGCTCCGCCGCAACTCGTATCTGGTGTCGGCAAGGCCAGCGCACCCGCAAACGGGCAGGTGCCGCCAAACGGCGTCGATGTGCTCTCCGGCACATTGGCGTCGATCGTGAATGTAACGACATTGGCTGCCGCAGCCACGCACACGTAGCGCCTCTGCGCCACGGCAACTTTGCGCGCGAACTGCACGCCCGCCTTCAGCCTGTCGTGATAGGCGCGCTCGTCAAAACCGCTCTTGAAATCCATGCGCGATACCGCGAACACCGCAAGGATGGCGATGATGACCAGCGTCATCACCAGTTCGACCAGCGTGAAGCCCCGCGCCTCCGGCCCGGAGGCGCCGCCTGGTGCCTTTAGCAGTACGGTCATACCCGGAACCCTAGGCTGGCGGACGACATCGTGTACGAAAATGCCCTCATGCGTTCAATTCTAGTCGTTTCCCTGCAAGGTTCGTGCCAAAACGGTCGCATTTATTCCATCCACACCAGGCTCGCGATGCGCCCGGTCACCCCGTCGCGGCGGTAGGAGTAAAAGCGCGCGGCATCGCTGTAGGAACACAGGGTCCCCCCGTGTATGCGCGCAAC
>Ga0156228_1060_pt1 | contig 14841 bp, 15 predicted proteins | sample RifCSPlowO2_12_FD_107876 | JGI IMG/M metagenome (GOLD analysis project Ga0156228, IMG submission 107876) | Betaproteobacteria bacterium RIFCSPLOWO2_12_FULL_65_110 | reverse complement strand
CCCGGGTCGAAGACGCGTTGCACGCCACCCGCGCTGCGGTCGAGGAAGGCATCGTCGCCGGTGGTGGCGTTGCGCTCATCCGCGCCCGCGTCGCGCTGGACAAGCTGAAGGGCGACAATTCTGACCAGGAAGCCGGCATCAAGATCGTGCGCCGCGCGCTGGAAGAGCCGCTTCGCGCCATCGTCTCCAACGCCGGCGCCGAGCCGTCGGTGGTGTTGAACAAGGTTGCCGAGGGCAAGGGCAATTTCGGCTTCAACGCGCAGACCGAGGAGTACGGCGATCTGGTGCAGATGGGCGTGGTCGATCCGACCAAGGTCACCCGCACCGCGTTGGAGAATGCTTCGTCCGTCGCCGGTCTGCTGCTCACCACCGACGTTGCGGTGGCCGAGCTGGTCGAAGAGAAGAAGAACAGCGGTGGCGGTCATGGCCACGGCATGGAAGGCATGGAAGGCATGGGCGGCATGGGCGGCATGGGAATGTGACCAGCGCGTAAGCGCGAGTCATCCCCGCGAAGGCGGGGATCCAGACCCCAGAAAAGCCCCGCTTCGGCGGGGCTTTTTTTGGTGCGCAGCACCTGCTCGAATCGGCATGTTCACAGGCGTGGCTGACGAAGCAAGGTCGCGAGCAGTCCATGCTCGCGGTAGAATCCCCGACTGTTCCCTTTGCGAGAGCCCCATGTCCGACACTCCTCCCGGCGCAGCGCTCAAGGCCAACATCCTCGCCGAGGCGCTGCCCTACATCCGCCGCTTCCACGGCCGCACCATCGTCGTGAAATTCGGCGGCAATGCCATGACCGACGCGGCGCTCAAGAAGAGCTTCGCCCACGACGTGGTGCTGCTCAAGCTGGTCGGCATGAACCCGGTGGTGGTACACGGGGGCGGGCCGCAGATCGAGCAGTTGCTCGCGCGCCTGGGCAAGAAGGGCGAATTCGTGCACGGCATGCGCGTCACCGATGAGGAAACCATGGACGTGGTCGAGATGGTGCTCGGCGGCCAGGTGAACAAGGAAGTGGTCACGCTGATCAACCAGGCCGGCGGCAAGGCGGTTGGCCTGACCGGACAGGACGGCGCGTTCATCCGGGCGAAGAAAATGCTCGTCCCCGGCAAGGACAACGACCTGGTCGACATCGGGCAGGTCGGCGAAATCGCTTCCATCGATCCGGGGGTGATTTCGGCGCTCGAGGACGGGGGCTTCATTCCGGTGGTCGCCCCGATCGGGGTGGGGGAAGATGGCCAGTCCTACAACATCAACGCCGACCTGGTCGCAGGCAAGCTCGCCGAGGTGCTGAAAGCCGAAAAACTCGTCGTGTTGACGAACACCCCGGGCGTGCTGGACAAGGCAGGCAAGCTGCTCACCGGGCTGACGCCGAAAATGGTGGATGCGCTGTTTGCCGACGGAACCATTTCCGGCGGCATGCTGCCCAAGATCGCCTCGGCCCTGGACGCCGCGAAAAACGGCGTCAGGAGCGTGCACATCATTGACGGGCGGGTCGAGCACGCGCTGCTGCTCGAGATTCTCACCGACGAGGGCGTCGGGACCCTGATCAGAAGCAAGTGAACCGCCCGCCCGGCCATGACTAGGCTCCCATCCTGAGCCGCCCTTCGGCTTCGCCCAGGACGGACACCGATGCGAGCACGCCTGACGTGGATATTCGACCTCGATAACACGCTGCACGACGCGACGCCGCACATTTTGCCGCACATCAACCGCAGCATGACTGCGTACCTGCGCGAGCACCTGGCGCTCGGCGAGGGCGAGGCGAGCGCGCTGCGGGTGCATTACTGGAAGACCTACGGTGCAACGCTGCTGGGACTGATGCGGCACCACGGCACGGACCCGCAGCATTTCCTGCGGCAAACGCACCAGTTTGCGGATCTGGCGCGTATGGTGGTTGCCGAGGGCGGCCTGCGGCATGCGCTGCGCCGGCTGCCCGGACGCAAGGTGCTGTTCTCCAACGCGCCGCAGCATTACGCGCGGGCGGTGCTCGAGTTGTTGCGCGTCGAGGACTTGTTCGACGCGTTCTATGCGGTCGAGCACACGCGTTATCAGCCCAAGCCTTCGCCCGGCGGCTTCCGGCTGCTGCTCGCGCGCGAGCGGCTGGTGCCTGGGCGCTCGGTGCTGGTGGAGGACACGCTCGTGAACCTTCGCATGGCGAGAAGGCTGGGGATGAAGACCGTCTGGGTCACCCGCGGCCCGCGCTCGCCCGGCTGGGTCGACGCCAAGGTCGCCTCGGTACTCGCGCTGCCCAGAATCGCTTCTTCGCTCGGATGGTCCCGCTAGCAAGCGCTCACCCATGCGGCTAGAATGGCGTCGGAGGCGCGTCGCTCATCGCGCCGGACCCTATACGTTCAGGCCCTGTCCCTGGAGGCTGCGATGCCCGCAAAGAAGACCGGAGGCCGCAAGAACCAGATCCTTCAGGCGCTGGCCGAGATGCTCCAGAATCCGAAGGGCGAGAAGATCACCACCGCGGCGCTCGCCAAGCGTCTGGACGTCTCGGAGGCCGCGCTGTACCGGCACTTCGCGAGCAAGGCCCAGATGTTCGAAGGGCTGATCGAATTCATCGAGCAGACGGTGTTCGGGCTGATCAACAAGATCAGCGCGGAGGAGGAGAGCGGCGCGAAGCAGCTGTATGCGATTCTGTCCATGCTGCTCGGGTTCGCGGAAAAGAATCCGGGCATGACGCGGGTGCTGATCGGCGCGGCGCTGGTCAACGAGGACGACCGCCTGCAAGCCCGCGTCAATCAGTTCCACGACCGGCTCGAGGCCACGCTGAAGCAATGCCTGCGGGTCGCCGCAACCCAGGGAAACGAGGAACCGGAGCCGGCGGCGAAGGCAAACATCCTGCTGTGCTATGTCACGGGCCGATGGCACCAGTACGCCAAGAGCGGATTCAAGCGGTTGCCGACGGAATCCTGGGACAAGCAATGGCCGCTGCTCGCCTAGGCTCGAGTCGGCCCGTTCACTGGTGAGTCAAGGGTGGCCGTCGGCAAAGGATTTAGGTTTTCATCCGTCTCCCGATTTCGGACAGTTGCGAAGTTTGCAACTGTCCGAAATCGGGAGATCAGCGAAAGCCAAAATCCGCCAGCGGCGGTCCCTTCACCGCCTAAGCCAGACCCAGCGTCTCGGTACTCTTGCACACGGCGCAGGCGGGGTCCTTCTTGATCCGGACCTCGCGCCAGTGCATTCCCAGCGCGTCCAGAATCAGCAGTCTGCCATTCAGGCTTTCGCCGGCATGCGCCAGCAGCTTCAGCGCCTCGGCGGCCTGGATCGCGCCGATGACGGCGGTCACCGGGGAGAACACGCCCATCACCGCGCAGCGCTCCTCCTCCAGGGAGGCGTTCTCAGGAAACAAGCACGCGTAGCAGGGGCTCGCGCTGTCTCGCATGTCGAACACGCAGACCTGGCCGTCGAAACGGATGGCTGCGCCAGAAACCAGCGGCTTGCCGTGGCGCACGCAGGCGCGGTTGATGGTGTGGCGCGTCGGAAAGTTGTCCGTACAGTCGAGAACCACGTCGGTGCGCGCGATCAGGGCTGCAAGCGCCTCGCCTTCCGCGCGGTGCTCCACCACGCTGACCTCGACCCCGGCGTTGTAGTGCCTGAGCGTCTGGCGTGCGGACTCGACCTTGGGCTCGCCCAGCGTGGCCGGGGTATGCAGGATCTGGCGCTGCAGGTTGGTGAGATCGACGCGGTCCCCGTCGACCAGGGTGAGGTGCCCGACCCCCGCCGCGGCAAGATAGATCGCCGCCGGCGACCCGAGGCCTCCGACGCCGATCACGAGCACGCGCGAGCCCAGCAGGCGCTCCTGGCCCTCGATGCCGATCTGCGTCAGCAGAATGTGCCGCGAGTAGCGCAGTAGCTGGTCGTCGTTCATGGGCGAGGCGTGAACTCGCGCGTTTAGTTCTTCTTCGGTTGCGCGAGCTTCGGATCGACGGCCTGGGGCGCCTGCGCGGTCTGTACCGGCAGGCCCTTGAGATGATTCATCGCCTGCTTGAACTGGAAATCCTTGTCCGAGGCGAACTCGATGGGCGCACGCGACGGGTCCTCCGAACCCGCAGGTGCCGCCTGCGGCGGGGCCGTCTTCTTCGCCGCGCTCTTCTCGGCTTCCGCTCGTTCCTGCTGGTTGGTGAGGTGCTTCTCGAGGTCGGCTTCGCGCACGCGCGGCTGCGCGACCGGATCGTCGATCACGATGTCCGGCGTGATGCCTTTGGCCTGTATCGAGCGGCCGCCGGGCGTGTAGTAGCGCGCCGTGGTGAGCTTGATCGCCGTTTTGTTGCCAAGCGGCAGAATGGTCTGCACCGATCCCTTGCCGAAGGTCTGCACGCCCATGACGACGGCCCGTTTGTGGTCCTGCAGGGCACCGGCGACGATCTCGGAGGCCGATGCCGAGCCGGCGTTCACCAACACCACCATCGGCACCGTCTTGACCCCTGCGGGCAGGCCCCGGAGGTAGTCGTCCTTGCTTCCGCGCAGGTAATCTTCGGGTGCGGCGACGAACTTGCGCTTTGCATCCTCGGTGCGCCCGTCGGTCGAGACGATCAGTGCCTTGGAAGGCAGGAACGCCGCGGAAATGCCTACCGCGCCATTCAGCAGGCCGCCGGGATCGTTGCGCAGGTCGAGCACGAGGCCCTTGAGCGGGCCCTGCTTATAGAGACCCGCCAGGTGCTTCACCAGGTTCTCGCCCGTATGCTCCTGGAACTGCGCCACCCTGACCCAGGCATACCCCGGCTCGATCAGTTTGGACTTCACGCTCTGGACGCGGATGACGTCGCGCTGCAGGGTAACCTCGAAGGGCTTCGGGTCGCCTTTCCTCATGAGCGTGAGACGGATGGAGGTCTTGGGTTTGCCGCGCATGCGTTTCACCGCATCGTTGAGGCTCATGCCCTTCACCGGCGTGTCGTCGATCTTGATGATGAGGTCGCCGGGTTTCAGGCCGGCGCGGAACGCCGGCGTCAGATAGGCCGAATGCGGGTCGAGGTCGGAGAGCATGCCGTTGATCGCGCCGCTGATGAGCTTCTTGTCCTCCACCGGCTCGACGTAGCCCGACTTGATCGCGCCGAACACCTCGGCAAAGGCGCGCAGTTCGTCCACCGGCAGGGGGAAGCGCGCGACCTCGCGCTGCGCGACCGCAGAGAAATTCAGGCTCAGCATGACCCCGGCGATCACGCCGATGCATACCAAGCTGACCTGTTTCAGTTTGTTGCCCATGTGCACTCTCCGACTGCTCCAGCAAATTCAGTTCGTTACGATGAGGGGTCCCGCAGTTCATGCACCCCTGTGCTCGAGGCCGTTTCGGCCATTCTTGAACGGCCTCTCAGACCTCTGACCTCTTGCCCCGTCACTTCAGCGAAATCCATTTCAGGGGATCGAAGGGCTTACCTTGACGGCGAGTCTCAAAGTATAAACCCGATTCAGGGCTCCCACCGGTCGCGCCCACGGTGGCGACCACATCGCCCGTTCGCACTGGGTCGGCGACCGCCTTCAGAACCGACTCGTTGTTGCCGTAGATCGTCAGGTAGCCTCCGCCGTGGTCCACGATCAGCAGGTTGCCGAACCCCCGCATCCACTCGGCGAACACCACGCGCCCGGCGGCGACCACGCGTACCTCCTGTCCGGACGCGGCGCGGATGAACAGGCCTTTCCACTGCGGACCTCTCTCTGACCGTCTGGCGCCGAAACGGTTCATGATTTCCCCCTTTATCGGCAGCCGAAGCTTGCCCTTCAGGTGTGCAAACGAGCCTTCCGCGCCGCCGCGCTCGGGTACGCGCTCGTTGCGGCGGCCGATCGGCGCCGCGATGACTTTGGTCAACCGGTCCACCAGCCGCGACAGCCGCGCTTGGTCGCGCTCCAGACTTTTCACCTCCCGGCGCTGATCGCGCAGCTGCGCCGACACCCGATCCAGCACGCGGCGCCGCTCGACCTGCTGCCCGAGGAGTTGGCTGCGCTCGGTCCGCTGCTCGGACTCGATCGCCGAGAGCTCGGTCGTCTTGTCGCGCGTCAGGGCTTCGATCGCGCGCAGCCGCTCGAGGTCGGCGTGCAGGGACTGAATGAAGGCGGCCTGGGCGCGGGAGATATAGCCGTAGTAGTGCAGCTCGCGCGCCACCTGGTCGGGGTCCTCGCCCATCACCAGGAGCTTCAGATAGCTGCGCTCGCCGCCCAGGTAATGCGCGGTGAGCAGCCGTCCCAGCCGCTCCCGGCGGGCTGCAATCTCCGCCGCGACGGTCGCCTGCCGCGCGCCCAGCGAGGTGAGTTCCGCGCGCGCGGCAGTGCGCTTGCGCGCGAGTTCCCGCAGCGCCCGGTTGGCCTCGGAAATCGCTCGCTCGGACTCGCGCAACTGATCGCGCGCTTCGGCGCGGGTTTCCTCGCTGCCGGCGATTTCGCTGCGCAGGCGCTCGATGCGCAGCCGCAGCGTCTCAAGTGGCTCCTGGTCCGCAGCCGCAAGGGGCAGGGCGAGCCAGGCGAGCGCAGCGACCGCGAGCCTTGCCCCGTGGAGCATCAGGCCCGGACTTTACCCTGACCGGCGACGGCCTTTATCGCCGCCTCGACCGCAGACTGGTCGCCGAGATAATAATGCCTGAGCGGTCTGCAATCCGCGTCCAGCTCGTAGACCAGCGGAATCGCAGTGGGGATATTGAGGCCCATGATCTCCTGGTCGCTCATGTTGTCCAGATACTTGACGAACGCGCGAATCGAATTGCCATGGGCGGCGATGAGCACGCGCTGCCCGGTGCGGACCACCGGCGCAATAGTGTCATTCCAGTAGGGAACGAACCGCGCCACCGTGTCCTTGAGGCACTCGGCGGCGGGGAGTTCGGATGCGGACAGCGCTGCGTAGCGCGGGTCGCTTTTGGGATGACGTGGGTCGGACTCTTCGAGGGAGGGAGGCGGCACATCGTAGCTGCGCCGCCACGCAAGCACCTGCTCCTCGCCGAATTTCGCTGCCATCTCGGACTTGTTCAGCCCCTGCAGCGCGCCGTAGTGCCGCTCGTTCAGGCGCCAGGAGTGGTGCACCGGGATCCACATCAGATCCATCTCCTCGAGCGCGATCCACAGTGTCTTGATGGCGCGCCTGAGCACGGAGGTGAATGCCACGTCGAAGACGTAACCTTCGGCGCGCAACAACTCCCCGGCGCGACGGGCTTCCGCCAGTCCGGCATCGGTCAGGCCGACATCGGTCCAGCCGGTAAAGCGATTTTCCTTGTTCCAGGTGGACTCGCCATGGCGAAGCAGCACGATTTTGTACATGGGCACCCTCGTTTCTTTTGCGGGGCAAGGACCACATCCCTATAATAGCCGATTAGTCTTCGAATCCAGAGCACCCTTGAACCCGGTAATCCGACACTTTCCCGACCTCGGCGCCATCCTGCATGGGGCCTTGCGCGGCACGCGGGCACGCGCATGAAACCCGATCTGATGAAGTTCTTTCTCGACAACATCTATCTCGTCGCCGTCGCGTTCGTGAGCGGCGCGATGCTGCTCTGGCCGCTGCTGCGCCGCGGCGCGGGCGGCGCTTCGGTCAACACGCTGGAAGCGACGCAGCTCATCAACAGACAGGACGCACTGGTGCTCGATGTGCGCAATGCGGAAGAATTCCAGAACGGCCACATCCTGAATGCGCGCAACATTCCGCTCGCGCAACTCGATGCCCGCGCCTCGGACATCGCCCGCCACAAGGGCAAGCCGGTCATCGTGGCCTGCGAAACCGGCAACCGTTCCGGCGGGGCCGCTGCGGTTCTGCGCAAGCACGGTTTCACGCAGGTTTTCAATCTGAACGGCGGAATCGCGGCGTGGCAGCAGGCGGGACTGCCGGTGGAGAAATAGCGCCTATGCCCAAAGTCCTCATGTACGCGACGGGCGTCTGCCCTTACTGCGTGCGCGCGGAGATGCTGCTCAAGTCCAAAGGGGTCACCGACATCGAGAAAATCCGCGTCGATCTCGATCCGCAGCAGCGCGAGGAGATGATGCAAAAGACCGGCCGGCGCACGGTGCCGCAGATCTACATCGGCGGGACGCACGTCGGCGGATACGCCGAACTGGCGGCGCTCGACCGGTCCGGCAAGCTGGATCCCCTGCTCGCGGCGTAGCCGCGGGATTTTCCACCCAACCCGTTTCCGGGAGCCTCGATGAGCGACCAGCAGCCCGTTTTCAGCATCGAAAAGATCTATGTCAAGGACCTCTCGCTCGAGGTGCCCAATGCGCCGCAGGTCTACGTGTCCAATGATGCCCTCCAGCTCGAGGTGCAGCTTTCCCAGGGCGTTCAGGCAATGGATGGCGCCCTGTTCGAGGTCACGCTGAGCGTCACCGTGACCGCCAAGGCGGGAGACAAGACCGTGTTTCTGGTCGAAGTGGCGCAGGCGGGCATTTTCCAGATCCGCAACGTGCCGCAGCCCGAACTGGATCCGATCCTGGGCATGGTCTGCCCGAACGTGCTCTTTCCCTATGCGCGGGAGACCGTTTCAGACACGGTCAACCGTGCCGGCTTTCCGCCGGTGCTGCTCGCGCCGGTCAACTTCGAGGCGCTCTACCAGCAGCGGATGGCCGAGCAGCAGGGCCCCAAGATCGAGATCGCGCACTAGCGCACGCGCGATGGACCGGGCCGTCCTCGGCGGGCGCAGCAAGCGGCGGATGAACGCGTGTTCCCATTGCAGCCGGCGATCTCGTTGACCGCGCCCCTGTCATGAATATCGCGATTCTCGGGGCCGGCGCGTGGGGCACGGCGCTCGCCATCGCGCTCTCGGCGCGGCATGCGGTGACGATTTGGGCGCGCGATCCGGTGCATGCTCGGGCGCTGGAGGGATCGCGGTGCAATGCGCGCTATCTGCCCCAGGTCGCGCTGCCCGGGCCGGTCGGCGTGACGGAAAACCTTGAGCGTGCGCTGCAGGGCGCAGTGCTTGCGCTGGTGGCGACGCCTACGTCGGGGCTGCGCGAAACGCTGGCGGCGCTGCGCAGAACCCGTCCGGGTTTGCCGGTCGTATGGGCGTGCAAGGGTTTCGAGCGGTCCAGCGCGCTGCTGCCGCACGAGATTGCGGCGCAGGAGCTTGGACAGGTGCACTGCGGCGCGCTCTCGGGACCGAGCTTCGCTCTCGAGGTTGCTCAGGGCCGGCCCACCGCGCTGACGCTCGCTTCCAGGAATGCGGAGTTCGCGCGCGCAACCGCGCGCGAACTGCACCAGCCCGCGCTGCGGGTCTACTTCAGCACCGACCTCGCCGGCGTGGAGATCGGCGGCGCGGTGAAAAACGTGATGGCCATCGCGACCGGCATCTGCGACGGCCTGGGCCTGGGGCTGAATGCCCGCGCGGCGTTGATCACCCGCGGTCTTGCGGAGATTACCCGGCTCGGGGTCGCGCTGGGCGGCCGGCCTGAAACCTTCATGGGGCTCGCAGGCGCCGGGGATCTCATCCTCACTTGTACCGGCGACCCGTCGCGCAACCGCCGCGTCGGTCTCATGCTCGCGCAGGGGCATAGGATCGAGGACATCCTGTCGAGCCTTGGCCATGTGGCCGAAGGCGTGTACTCGGCGCAGGAGGTGCAGCGCATCGCCACTGCGAAAGGCATCCAGATGCCGATCACCCAGGCGGTGTGCGAGGTGCTCTACCGCGGCGTGCAGGCAAGGCAAGCCGTTCAGTCGCTGCTCGCGCGCGACCCGAAAGAAGAGGTGCAGGGACCGTGACAGGAGTTCTGAAACGGACTGCTGGAGCGCATTGCCGAGTGAGGGGATTCGCCCCCCGCATGCGTTCCTGGGTGGGTCAGCGGCCGTTCTCGAAACCCTGCTGGCGCCAGGCCTCGTAGACGACCACGGCGACCGCGTTGGCGAGATTGAGGCTGCGGCTTTCCGGGCGCATCGGCAGCCGCAGCCGCATGGCCGGCGGAAAACCGGCCATCATTTCCCGCGGCAGGCCACGGGTCTCCGGGCCGAACAGGAACACATCGTGCGGCGCAAACGCGGCCTCGGAATAAGTTCGCGTCCCGCTGGTGGAAAGCGCGTAGATTCGCCGGCCGCTGAGGTGCAGGGCGCACGCCTGCCAATCACGGTGCTGGGTCACGCTCGCGATTTCGCGGTAGTCGAGCCCGGCGCGCTTGAGCGCGCGGTCCGAGAGGCGGAATCCCAGCGGCTTCACCAGGTGCAGCCTGCAGCCGGTATTGGCGGCGAGCCGGATGATGTTGCCCGTGTTGGGCGGTATCTCGGGCTCCAACAGGACGATGTCAAACATGGTGCGTCATTCGAGTGTGCGTGCCACGATCCAGTTTTCCACCCGCGCAGCGCCCGCGCGCTTGAGCACCTTAGCCAGTTCGCCGAGCGTCGCACCGGTGGTCATGACGTCATCGAGCACGGCGACGCGCGCGCCGCCGAGGTCGATCGCGCAGGCGAACGCGCCACGCACGTTGCGCAGGCGCTCGCCGAACGCGAGTTCCGCCTGCGGTAGTGTACGGCGAATGCGGCTAGCAGCCTGAAGCGCCAGCTTCGTCCGCGGGGTCCGGGCGCCTGGGTTCCCCGTCAGGCGGCGCGCGATCTCGGCTGCCTGGTTGAAGCCGCGCTCGGCCAGACGCGCGGGGTGCAGCGGCATCGGTATCACGACATCGACGGCATCGGTCCGCGCGACGAGCGGCGCGAGCGCCTCGGCGAAATACGACGCCAGGGCCAACCGGCCGTGGAACTTGAGCGAGCGCACCAGCCGGTCGACCGGATAGGCATAAGGCCAGGCGGCGAGCGTCGTGTCGAACGGCGGGGGGTGCCGCAGGCAGACGCCGCAGACCTCGCCCAGCGGGCTTGGCATCGCGCAGCGGGGGCAGCCGCGCGGCAGCGCAGGCAGTTCGCTCCGGCACGGCACGCACAGCGGGGCGTCATCGCTTACGCTGCCGCACAGCAGGCAGTCCTGCGGCAAGGCGGCCGCTACGACCCGCGTGCAACTGTGCCGCAGCCATGATCCGATCGTCGACATGGGTTCCTCGCGCCGCTGTCGACAACATCAACGCGCGAGGCGGGGTTGCGGGCTACCGGGGCGGAACTTGAACCGCAATTCCGCGTCCATGCCGGCTGGACTCCGGCCATAAGAGGCGCAGCGCCCCTCGTTCCGACCCTCCCCGGGCCCAGCCGGTAGAATCCGCTGTCGAAATCCTCCGCCGGCGAGAATCCGAGTGAAAACATTGCCTGACCGCGAACGCCGCGCCCCCTCATGACCGCCTCCGGGATCGATGTGCCCGCCGCAAGGCGGCGTTTCGAGCGCTCGGCATCCACTTATGGCGAGGTCGCCGTGCTTGCGCGCGAGGTGGAGCGGCGAATGGCCGAGCGGCTTGACTACATGCGCCACGATCCGCGATGGGTGCTCGACGCAGGCTGCGGACCCGGCGAAGGATTGGGGCTGCTGCGGGAGCGCTATCCGAAGGCGAATCTCATCGGTCTGGACATCGCGCGGGCGATGACGCACTCGGCGCGGCAGGCTCGCACGATCCTGGCGCGCGCGCGCGACCTGTTTTCCGGGGCCGCGTGCCATCACGTGTGCGCCGATCTTGCACGCCTGCCGCTCGCCCCGGCAAGCGTCGCCATGGTGTGGTCCAACCTGGCGCTTGCGTGGGCAGCCGATCCGCCCGCGGCGCTCTCGGAACTGGCGCGCGTACTGGAGCCGCGGGGGCTGCTGATGTTTTCGACCTACGGACCCGACACGCTGAAAGAGCTTCGAGGCGCATTTGCGGGGATCGACGGCTATGCGCACGTGCATCGGTTCATCGACATGCACGATCTGGGGGACATGCTCGTAGCGGCGGGTTTTGCCGATCCGGTGATGGACATGGAGGTGATGACCTTGTCCTATCCGGACGTCGGCGCGCTTGCGCGGGATCTGCGGCGCTCGGGGCAGTCGAATGTGGAGACCGGGCGCCGGCGGGGGTTGATGGCGACCGATGCCTGGACAAAGATGGTCGCCGCCTATGAAAGCTCGCGGCGGGAGGCACGTCTGCCGGCGACGTTCGAGATCGTCTACGGCCATGCGTGGAAAGGGGAGGGGCGGGCAGACGGCGCGCAGGTGGTGAAAACGGATTTTTCCCTGAAAAGACGAAATGATTCGTTCTCCTGAGCCCAAATTTCCCTGGTGGTGTGGCTTGTCCATGCTCCACTAGTGTGCTAATCTCCCGCGCTTTTCGCGGCACCCCTTTCCTGTTCAAGGAAAGGCCGGAAGCGCGCCGAAAATTGCGGCTAACTGGCAAGCAGGGAAGGAAAACGATGAGTCACACGTTGTTGGCAACCTGGGCAGGCAGTGTCCTGCTGGCGGGATTCTCGGGCCTGGCATCCGCGGCTTACGAGCTGAACATGCAGGCGCCGGCATCGAAGGTCGCGCAGGACGTCTACGACCTGCACGTGCTGATGATGTGGATTATCGTGGTGATATTCGTCGGTGTGTTCGCGGTGATGTTCTATTCCGTGTTTGCGCACCGCAAGTCCAAGGGCCACCAGGCCGCGCAGTTCCATGAAAACGCCACGGTAGAACTTGTTTGGACCATTATCCCCTTGATCATCCTGATACTGATGGCTTGGCCGGCAACCAAGGTGCTGCTGTCGCTTCGCGACACCTCCAATCCGGATCTGACCATCAAGGTGACCGGTTATCAGTGGAAATGGGGTTATGACTACCTGAGAGGGGAGGGAGAAGGCATCCGCTTCGTCTCGGCGCTCGCGACCCCCCGGGATCAGATCCAGGGCACGGCACCCAAGGGCGAGAACTACCTGCTCGAGGTGGACAACCCGGTTGTAGTGCCGGTGGACAAGAAGATCCGGATTCTCACCACCGGGAACGACGTCATCCACTCGTGGTGGGTACCCGCGCTTGGCATCAAGCAGGACGCCATCCCCGGTTTCGTGCGCGACACCTGGTTCAAGGCGGACAGGCTAGGTACGTTCCGGGGCCAGTGCACCGAGCTTTGCGGCAAGGACCACGGGTTCATGCCGGTGGTGGTCGAAGTCGTGTCGGCCGACAAGTACAGTGCCTGGGTGGGCGAGCAGAAGAAGAAAATGGCCGCACAGGCCGACGATCCGAACAAGACCTGGACGCTCGAGGAGTCGAAGGCGCGCGGCGCGAAAGTCTATGCCGCCAATTGCGTGGCCTGCCACCAGGCGAACGGGCAGGGCGTGAAGGGGGCATTTCCGGCGCTCGATGGCTCGAAGGTGATGAACGGACCGAAGGACGGCCTGATCAACGTGGTGCTGAACGGCAAGCCGGGCACCGCGATGGCGGCGTTCGGCAAGCAACTGTCCGATACCGAGCTTGCCGCGGTGATCACCCATGCGCGCAACAGCTGGGGCAACAAGACCGGTGAGGCGATCCAGCCGGCCGAAGTCAGGTCGCAGCGCAAGTGACGAGCATACTGGGAGCGCAATAGCATGGACGCAGTTCGAACACACGGTCACGCCCACCACGACGACCACGCGCATCATCCCGGGGGGATCATGCGCTGGGTCATGACGACCAACCACAAGGACATCGGCACGATGTACCTGTGGTTCAGCTTCGCCATGTTGCTCGTCGGTGGCACGATGGCATTCGTCATCCGCGCCGAGTTGTTCCAGCCCGGCCTGCAGATCGTCACGCCGGAATTCTTCAACCAGATGACCACCCTGCACGGTCTCATCATGGTGTTCGGCGCGATCATGCCCGCCTTCGTCGGATTCGCCAACTGGCAGATTCCGATGATGATCGGCGCGCCCGACATGGCGTTTCCGCGCATGAACAACTGGAGCTTCTGGCTGCTGCCGCCCGCGGCGCTGCTGCTGATCATTTCGCTGTTCGTGCCCGGCGGTGGCCCGGCGGCGGGGTGGACCATGTACGTGCCGCTTGCCACCCAGATGGGGCCCGGGATGGATTTCAGCATCTTCGCGGTGCACCTGCTGGGCATGAGTTCGATCATGGGCTCGATCAATATCATCACGACCATCCTGAACCTGCGCGCGCCGGGAATGACGCTGATGAAAATGCCGATGTTCTGCTGGACCTGGCTGATCACCGCCTATCTGCTGATCGCGGTGATGCCGGTCCTGGCCGGTGCGGTCACCATGATTCTCACCGACCGGCATTTCGGCACCGCGTTCTTCAACGCGGCCGGCGGGGGCGACCCGGTCCTGTACCAGCACATTTTCTGGTTCTTCGGGCATCCGGAGGTCTACATCATCGCGATTCCGGCCTTCGGCGTGATCTCGCAGGTGATTCCGGCATTTTCGAGGAAGCCGCTGTTCGGCTACACCTCGATGGTCTACGCCACCGCGTCGATCGCCATACTGTCGTTCATCGTCTGGGCGCACCACATGTACACCGTGGGCATGCCGGTCACCGGGCAGCTCTATTTCATGTACGCCACCATGCTGATTGCGGTTCCGACCGGCGTGAAGGTCTTCAACTGGGTGGCGACCATGTGGAAGGGCTCGCTCACGTTCGAGACGCCGATGCTGTTCGCCATCGGGTTTCTGTTCCTGTTCACCCTGGGCGGATTCTCCGGGCTGGTGCTGTCGCTGGCCGCCGTGGACGTGCAGGTCCATGACACCTACTATGTGGTGGCGCACTTCCATTACGTCATGGTGGCGGGCGCGCTGTTCTCGGCCTTCGCAGGCGTCTATTTCTGGCTGCCGAAGTGGACCGGCAGGATGTACGACGAGACGCTCGGGAAATGGCACTTCTGGCTGACCATCATATTCTTCAATGTCACGTTCTTCGTGCAGCATTTCCTGGGCCTCGCGGGCATGCCGCGGCGCGTCCCTGACTACGCGCTGCAGTTCACCGAGTTCAACGTGATTTCCTCCATCGGCGCATTCGGTTTCGGTGTGTCGCAACTGCTGCTGCCCTACATCGTCATCAAGGCGAT
>Ga0156228_1212_pt1 | contig 15415 bp, 14 predicted proteins | sample RifCSPlowO2_12_FD_107876 | JGI IMG/M metagenome (GOLD analysis project Ga0156228, IMG submission 107876) | Betaproteobacteria bacterium RIFCSPLOWO2_12_FULL_65_110 | reverse complement strand
GGGGACTGGATTGCCTGCTCCATGTAGGCGATCGCCTCGTCGAGCCGGTTCTCCCTGATGGCCTGAATTCCCAGGTTCATCAGCGGAAGATAGTGTCCGGGATGGCGGCGAAGCAGATCCCGGTTCAATTCAGACGCCTTTTCGTACTCTCCGGCCGACAGGTAGGCACCAGCGAGGTTGTGTCGCGCAATGAAGGATTCGGGGTTCCGCTGCACAACCCAGGACCAAAGGGTGAAATCCGTTCTCCACAGCGGAACGGTGATCAGCACGTTCGCCATGGCCAGCACGATCCAGCAGGCCACCCCCGTCCACACAAAAACGCTGCCCTTGAAAGAAGCTCTCGCCGCAGCTCTGGCGACAGGAAGAGCGACGCCCAAAGCCATGAACGCCAGCGGAAGGGTCAGGTACCGCTCGTGATAGAGATTTCCGGAAAGAGGCAAAGGAATGATCTGCAGCACCGGCAGCAGGGCTGTCACATACAACGCACCCATCAGTCCCCACAACGCCCCCCGGCGCCACGCGAAAACGAAGCCCGCAAGAGCGCACATCGCTGCCACCGACTGAATCCACGGCCAGGGCTGCGCAATGACCACGGGAATCGCAATCGTGTGGAAGGGATTGATGGTGTCGAACGGAACCAGCGCGGCACGCAGATACGCGAACAGCGCCTGTCCTACCAGTAGCGCATGCTGAATCGCCGATCCGCTCGCGATCGGATTATCCGCCGAGGTCATGACATAGCCCAGGCCGAGATATCGAACGGCGATGACGCCCACGCCCCCCAGAAGCAACGCGCCGTACACGGGCGTTCTGTCCCTCAATAACCCCTTCAGGGGCAGGTGCGCCTGCCGCATCTCGAATGCGTCGATGAAAACGAACAGGAACGGCAACACGATTGCCGACTCCTTGGAAAGGCCAGCGCAGAAGAACAACAGCGCGAGCGCGACCGGGCGCAGCCGCGTGGCGCGGCCCATGCCCACGACCAGGCTGGCAAGGACAAAAAAACTCACCGTCAGATCGGATCGGGCCGCGATCCATGAAACCGATTCAGTGAGCGCCGGGTGAAAGCCGTAGATCGCGGCCGCAAACCAGGGGACAGTCCGGCTGGTTTCGCCATCGCCGGTCAGCGCGCCGAATCTGACGACCAGGCGTCGCCCGAGCAGGAAAACCAGCGCCGTGTTGGCCAGATGAATCAGCAGGCTCACCGCATGCAGCAGCCAGGGTTCCCGCTCGGCGATCCTGAGTTCCATGAAGAGCTGGATCGTGGTCAACGGACGATAGTAGTTCGCGGGGAAAAACAGGCTGGGATTCAGCAGCGCATTCTTCAGGCCTTCAAACGACATCAGCTGCGGGTAGTCCAGAAACGAAATACGGTCGTCCCACACGTAGCCGTTTTTTAGTACTCCCCAGTAGCAGGCGCTTACGCCGGCCAGAATCAGGCACAGAGCGATGACCGGATGGAGTCGCAGCAATTTCACGTCGGTCGCCCTGCAGCCGGCGTAGCCAGGACCAGACAGGTTGGCTCGATTTGCCATTCATCTTCTCCTGATTTTGCACAGTTGCAACTTCGCAACTGTGCAAAATCAGGAGATCGATATAAACCCGAATGCGCTATTGGAGAGTTATGCAACAAACGGCCCGGCGGCGATGCGATAGTAAGGGCCGCTTTCATCGCGCTCGGAGCAGATGAGCGCGAAACCGTTCACCGGCCAATCCACCGGATTCAGAGTCGGCCATTCTTCCTTGGGTGGGCGCGCGTTGCGCACCAGCGTCACATGCGGGGCGAACGACTTCGGGTCGAAACCGATGCCCGCCTGAACCAGTGCGGCGCGCAATTCCGCGACCATGGCCGTGAGTTCTTCCGGAACCTGCGCCGCGCTCAGCCAGGCGATGTGGTTGTGGGTCCAGTAGCCGGGCTCGTCCAGGCGCAGCATGAAGCGCCGCGCCTGCACGCTGCGCGCGGCAGCGACGATCGCATCGAACTGCGCTGCCTCGACCTGCCCGAGAAAGGCCAGCGTGATGTGGAGGCTTTCGGTGGGCACGCGCCGTCCCGTGCACAGACGGTGCAGCGAGCCGGCCCAGCGGCCGAGTTCTCGCCGCGCCGGCTCCTCTGGCCATAGGGCAAAGAATAGTTTCAAAGGTTTGGTATCTATGGGACGTCCGGTGCGGCCGTTTCGGCCGGCAAATAGTTGATAAGGGCCACCGCCTCGGCTGCGATACCCTCGCCGCGACCCGTGTATCCCAACCCCTCTGTGGTTTTCGCCTTCACGTTCACGTGTCCGGTGGCAATGCCGAGGTCGGCGGCGATGTTCTTCGCCATCAATGGAACGTGCGGTGCCATCTTCGGCGCCTGCGCGATGATCGTCGCATCGACATTGACGACCACCCATCCGGCCTCGTGCAGCTTTCGCGCCGCGGAACGCAGCAGCGCGCGGCTGTCGGCATTGCGGTAGCGCGGATCCGTATCCGGATAGTGCCGGCCGATGTCCCCCAGCCCTGCAGCGCCGAGCACGGCATCGGTGATCGCGTGCAGCAGCACGTCGGCGTCGGAATGACCCTCGAGCCCGCGTTCGAAAGGAATCTCCACGCCGCCGATGACGAGCTTGCGGCCCGCCACCAGCGCGTGCACATCGAAACCCTGCCCTACCCTCACCCGCTCCTCCTCCTATCCACCCATGGTTCCACTATAGTGCGGCATTCCGGCGTCGCCGGGCATTTTCCGCCACGCCCCAGGGAAGTGCGTTATCCAATACCCCTCCCGCGGAGTATGAGTTCGGCGAGTTCCAGGTCGGCGGGATAGGTGACCTTGAAATTGGTCGCCCGGCCCTCGACCAGCTTGGGCCGCAGGCCCAGCCGCTCGACCGCCGAGGCCTCGTCAGTCATGTTCGAGCTCTGCTCGAGCGCCTGTAGCAGCACGCCATGGCGGAACATCTGCGGGGTCTGCGCCTGCCACAGGCCCGCGCGCGCCTCGGTGGCGACGATGCGCTGCTCGCCGTCGGCGCGCTTGAGAGTGTCGGCCACCGGAACGGCCAGGATGCCGCCCGTCTCCTCTGGCGCGACGGTATCGATCAGGCGCCGAAGCTCATCCCTGCCCAGGCACGGACGCGCCGCGTCGTGCACCAGCACCCAGTCCTCCGGATCCACAGCGCTGGAGGCGGCGACCAGCCCGTTCAGGACGCTGTCGTGACGGCTAGCCCCGCCGCAGTACAGCGGCGCGAGCCGATCGCCGAACTCGCTCCAGTCGTGGCTGCGGAAAGCGCTGTCGTCCGCGGCCAGCACCACGAATACGGCCTCGATTTCGCCCGCGGTGAGCAGGCTGCGCACGGCATGATGCAGCATAGGCCGGCCCGCGAGCCCCTGGTACTGCTTGGGCGCCGGCCCGCCAAAGCGCGATCCGGTGCCGGCGGCAACGATGAGGCCGAAGTAACGCGATGTCACTGAATGTTCGCCAGAATCACAGTGGTCCAGACGGTATAATTATACGGGTTCCCGCCTTCGAACCGACGCGCCTGGTGGCGCAGGCGGTTCGAAGGCGGGTTTTCCCATTTGCGCGCCATGCACGCTACCGTGAACGCAGTCACCCTTCCAGAATCGGACGCCGAAACCAGCACGTCGCGGCTTTGCGGCTCGAGCGATGCGTACGCGCTCGCCCGCCTCGCGGGCGACGCGCGTCCCTTGGCGGTCCTGTGCGCGCAGGCCACCGATGCCCAGCGCCTGTTCGCGGAGATGGCCTGGTTCGCACCTTCGCTCAAGGTAGTGCTGTTTCCGGACTGGGAAACACTGCCCTATGACGGCTTCTCTCCGCATCAGGACCTGATCTCCGAGCGCCTGGCAGCGCTTTACAACCTGCAGCGCCGGGCATTCGACGTGGTGATCGTCCCGGCCGCCACCGCGCTCTACCGCCTGCCGCCACCCGCCTACCTCGCCGCCTATACGTTCTTTCTCAATCTGGGCGGGACGCTGAAGCTCGACGAACTGCGCGCGCAGTTCACCCTCGCGGGCTATCACCACGTGACCCAGGTCGTCGCGCCGGGCGAATACTGCGTACGCGGCGGACTGATCGATCTGTTTCCGATGGGCAGCGCACTGCCCTATCGGGTCGACCTCGATGACGACGTCATCGAGTCGATCCGCACCTTCGATGTCGACTCCCAGCGCACCATCTACAAGGTGAACGACGTGCGCCTGCTGCCGGCGCGCGAGTTCCCGATGGACGATGCGGGCAGAAACGGCTTCCGCGCGCGCTTTCGCGAAGCCTTCGAAGGCGATCCCTCGAAGAGCGCCATCTACAAGGATGTGAGCAACGGCGTCGCGCCAGCCGGCATCGAGTACTACCTGCCGCTGTTCTTCGAGGCGACCGCAACGCTGTTCGATTATCTGCCTGCCGAGACGCGGCTGTGCCTGCACCGCGACGTGCATGCCGCCCTCACGGAATTCTGGCGCGATACGCAGTCGCGCTACCAGTTCCTGCGCGGCGACCGCACGCGGCCGCTGCTCGCCCCGGGAGATCTGTTCCTCACGACCGAAGAGTTGTTTGTCGCATCACGCGCCTTTGTCCGGAGCGACATCCGAGAACGAGGACTTCCGCGTGACGACGAGCCGGGCGGGGTTTCAGTGCGGCCCGTGCCAGAGGTAGCGGTCGAGCGGCGCGCCGCCGACCCGCTCCATCGGCTCAAGGCATTCCTCTCCGGAGGCATCGCCCGTACGCTGCTGGTCGCCGAAACGCCGGGGCGCCGCGAAACGCTGACCCAGTATCTGGGCGAGTACGAGCTGCGGCCCGAGCCCTGCGGCAGCTTCGCCGACTTTCTCGCATCGACCTCGCGCCTGGGCCTCGCAGTCGGCCCGGTGCTCAACGGTTTCGTCCTCGATCGCGAGAGTCTGGCGATCGTCACCGAGTCCGAGTTGTATGCGGGCACGGCCAGGGTGCACGAGCGGCGCGACCGGTCGCGCCAGACTTCCGTCGAAGGCATGCTGCGCGACCTGTCCGAGCTGCGCGCCGGCGATCCTGTCGTGCACGCCGAGCACGGGATCGGCCGCTACCGGGGCCTGGTCAATCTGGATCTGGGAGAGGGCGAGGCAGAGTTCCTGCTGATCGAGTACGCCGACGCCGACAAACTCTATGTTCCCGTGGCGCAGCTGCACCTGATCAGCCGCTATGCGGGAGGGCCGCCGGAAGCCGCGCCGCTGCACAAGCTGGGCGGCGACGCATGGGACAAGGCCAAGCGCCGTGCCGCACGCGCGGTGCGCGACACCGCCGCCGAACTGCTGCATCTCTATGCGCAGCGCGCCACCCGCATCGGGCGGACCTTCGGGGTGAGCCAGCACGATGTGGATGCCTTCGCCGAGGGCTTCGGCTTCGAGGAAACGCCGGACCAGGCTGCGGCGATCGGCGCGGTGATCGAGGACATGCGCACGGGCAAGCCGATGGACCGGCTGATCTGCGGCGACGTCGGCTTCGGCAAGACCGAGGTGGCCTTGCGCGCCGCGTTCGTCGCCGCGGCGGACGGCATGCAGGTCGCGGTGCTCACGCCCACCACCCTGCTCGCAGAGCAGCATTTCCAGAGTTTCTCGGACCGGTTTGCGGACTGGCCCTTCAAGATCGCCGAGCTGTCGCGCTTTCGCACCGGCAAGGAAACCGTCGCCGCGCTGCAGGGGCTGGCCAGCGGGGCGATCGACATTGCCATCGGCACCCACAAGCTGCTCTCGCGTGACGTGAAATTCGCGCGGCTCGGCCTGGTGATCGTGGACGAGGAGCACCGTTTCGGGGTGCGGCACAAGGAGGCGCTGAAGGCGCTGCGCGCGGAAGTCGACGTCCTCACCCTCACCGCCACACCGATTCCCCGCACCCTCGCGATGTCGCTGGAGGGCCTGCGGGACCTGTCGGTGATCGCCACCGCGCCGGAACGGCGCCTGGCGATCAAGACCTTCGTCGCGACGTATTCGTCCGGCATCATCCGCGAGGCGTGCCTGCGCGAACTGAAGCGCGGCGGCCAGATCTACTTTTTGCACAACGACGTAGCCTCGATCGAGGCACAGCGCGAGCGCCTGCAGAAGCTGCTGCCCGAGGCGCGGGTGGTCGTCGCCCACGGGCAGATGCGCGAGCGCGAGCTGGAACGCGTCATGCGGGAGTTCGTTCAACAGCGCTCGAACCTGCTGGTCTGCTCGACCATCATCGAGTCAGGCATCGACATTCCGACCGCGAACACCATCATCATCAACCGCGCCGACCGGTTTGGCCTTGCGCAACTGCACCAACTGCGCGGCCGGGTCGGCCGCTCGCACCACCAAGCCTACGCCTACCTGCTCACGCCCGGCGAGGAAGCGGTCTCAGCCGCCGCGAAGAAGCGTCTGGAGGCGATCCAGATGATGGAGGAACTCGGCTCCGGTTTTTACCTCGCGATGCACGACCTGGAGATCCGCGGTGCGGGAGAAGTACTCGGGGAGTCCCAGAGCGGCGACATGCAGGAGGTGGGCTTCAACCTGTACGCGGACATGCTCAATCATGCCGTGAGATCGCTGAAGGCCGGCCGTGAACCCGATCTGTCTCAGCCTTTCGAGGTCGCCACCGAGATCAATCTTCACCTGCCGGCGCTGCTGCCCGCCGGGTATTGCGCCGACGTGCACGAGCGACTGGTGATCTACAAGCGCCTCGCCCACTGCGAGTCGCTCGACGAACTCGGTGCGATGCAGGAGGAACTCGTCGACCGCTTCGGCGACATTCCGCCCGAGGCGAGGGCGCTGCTCGAATCGCACCGGCTGCGGGCCATCGGCAGGCCGCTCGGCGTGGCGCGCCTGGATGCCACCTCCGAAACCATGCAGCTGCAGTTCGTATCCGATCCGCCGCTGGATGCCGGCAAGGTCATTCGGTTGGTTCAGGCAAACCGCGGCTGGCGGCTGTCGGGGCCCAGCAAGCTTCGAATCGAGCGCGTGACCGCGGACCTGGCCGAGCGCGTGCGTGCGGTTCGGCAGGCGATGGACATGCTCCGGGAAGCGTCGAAGTGACGAAGCCGGCGCAATTCGACCTCGTCATCCAGGGACAGCGCATCGACCAAGCCCGGATCGAGGCGCTGGCACGCCTGTGCAACGCCGCCCAATGGCGCAGACTGGGAGCCGGCGCGGCGCGGCTCGCCGGCGCGGACCGCAGCGCGGACATCGCCGCTGCGTGCGCCGATCTGAAGCTCGATCACGCGTTCGTGCCTGTGCATATGCGTCTGGCCGACTTTGGCCTGGTCGCGATAGACATGGACTCGACGCTGATCAACATCGAGTGCATCGACGAACTCGCTGACATGAAGGGGATCAAGTCCCAGGTCGCCGAAATCACTCGCAGCGCCATGCGCGGGGATATCGACTTCGCCGAAAGTCTCGCGCGCAGGGTGGCGCTGCTCGCCGGGCTGGACGCATCGGCACTCCAGCGCGTCTACGATGAACGGCTGCGTCTGGCACCGGGCGCCGAGCGCTTGATCGAGGGACTGAAGGCGCTGGGCATCAAGACGTCGCTGGTCTCGGGCGGGTTCAGCTTCTACACCGAGCGCCTGCGCGCACGCCTCGGTCTGGACTACAGCTTCTCCAACGAGCCGGAGATCGCGGCGGGCAAGCTGACAGGCAGGATCGTCGGCCCCGTCCTCGATGCGGGCGGCAAGGCCGCGGCCGTGCGCAGCGTGCGCGAGGCCCTTGGGTTATCGCCCGAGCAGGTGATCGCCGTGGGCGACGGCGCCAACGATCTGGCCATGATGGCGGAGGCCGGCGTCTCGATCGCCTACCACGCCAAGCAGGTGGTGCAGCAGCAGACCACCTACAGCTTCAACCATGTAGGGCTGGACGGCCTGCTGAACCTTTATCTCTGATCCCGCACGACGCGGGCGGCCGGTTCTGATGCAGATCACGCTTTTTGCACTTTTGCTTTGCTTCAGTCACACTAAGGCCCTGGATTTTGCGCACCCGTCACACCAAGGAGGAGAACCGCCGTGAGCGACCCCATCAAATACGTTCTGGACGAAACCCGCATACCCAAGAATTGGTACAACCTCGCGGCCGACTTGCCCAAGCCGTTGCCGCCGGTGCTGCATCCGGGCACCGGGCAGCCCATCGGGCCGGGCGATCTGGCGCCGCTGTTTCCGATGGCGCTGATCATGCAGGAAGTATCGACCGAGCGCGACATCGAGATTCCCGAACCGGTGCGCGACGTCTATCGGCAGTGGCGCCCTTCGCCGCTGTATCGCGCCCGGCGGCTGGAAAAAGCGCTGCAGACGCCGGCGAAAATCTATTACAAGTACGAGGGCGTCAGCCCGGCCGGAAGCCACAAGCCGAACACGGCCGTCGCGCAGGCGTTCTACAACAAGCAGGAGGGCGTCAAGAAACTGTCCACGGAAACCGGCGCCGGCCAGTGGGGTTCAGCGCTCGCCTTCGCCGGCGCGCTGTTCGGGCTCGAGGTGCAGGTGTTCATGGTGCGGGTGTCTTACAACCAGAAGCCCTACCGGCGCGCGCTGATGGAAACCTACGGCGCGCGCTGCATCGCCTCCCCCTCCACTGAAACCCAGTCGGGCAAGGCGATCCTGGCGCAGCGTGCCGATCATCCGGGGAGCCTGGGCATCGCCATCTCCGAGGCGGTCGAGGTCGCCGCGCAGCGCGACGACACCAAGTACGCGCTCGGCTCGGTGCTGAATCACGTACTCACCCATCAGACCGTGGTCGGCCAGGAAGCGATGGCGCAGATGGAGATGGCGGGCGACTATCCGGACGTGATCGTCGGCTGCACCGGCGGCGGCTCGAATTTCGCCGGCATCGCCTTTCCCTTCCTCGGCGTGCAGTTGCGCGGCGGGAAAAAAGTGCACATCATCGCGGTCGAGCCGGCGGCCTGCCCCAGCCTCACCCGCGGCAAGTATGCCTACGATTTCGGCGACACCGGCCATCTCACGCCACTGGTCAAGATGCACACGCTGGGCTCGACCTTCACGCCGCCCGGCTTCCACGCCGGCGGCCTGCGCTACCACGGCATGGCGCCGATGGTGTCGCACATCAAGCAGTTGGGGCTGATCGATGCAGTCGCCTACCACCAGCTCCAGTGCTTCGAGGCGGGCGTGCAGTTTGCGCGCGCCGAAGGCATCGTGCCCGCGCCCGAGGCGAACCACGCGGTGGCCGGCGCCATCGTTGAAGCGCTGAAGTGCAAGACCGAAGGCAAGTCGCGCACCATCTTGTTCAACCTGTGCGGGCACGGCCACTTCGACATGCAGGCCTACACCGACTACTTCGCCGGGAAACTGACCGACCAGAGTTACGACGAGGCCGAACTGGCGATGGCGCTCGCCGGCCTGCCGTCGGTGGCCGAGCCGGCCTGAGTCGTGCCGGATAGAAGACGGGGCGGATGAACCGCCCCGTTTTTTTGCCCGAACGACACCGCGGGTCTGGAACGGCCTAGGACACCTCGTCTATCCAGGCCATCTGAATCGCCTCGAGGATTTTCTCCCCGCAGTGCTTCGGATCGTCGTCGAAACCCTCGAGCTCCCGCACCCAATTGAACAGGTCGGTGAACCGGATCGTCTCCGGGTCCACGTCCGCGTGCCGCTCCGCCAGCGCGATGGCAATTTCCAGGGTATCGGTCCATTTCATCCGTGTTTGGCCTCCGAGACCATGTTGATCGTGTACTTGGGAATCTCGACCACCAGGTCGGCGTCCTTGACCCGCGCCTGGCACGCCAGCCTCGAGGTCGGCGCGAGGCCCCAGGCCTTGTCGAGCATGTCCTCTTCCTTTTCTTCTGCAGGGTCGAGTTCGTCGAAGCCCACGCGCAGGACCACGTGGCAGGTCGTGCAGGCGCAGGACTTTTCGCACGCGTGTTCGACCTCGATACCGTACTCAAGCAGGTTGTCGAGGATGGTCTTGCCGCTCTTCGCCTCGATCTGCGCGCCTGCGGGGCAAAGTGCGGCATTCGGGAGGACGGTGATTCTGGGCATATCTGTATCTCAGGGGCCAATGCTCGCGACGTTCCTGCCCGTGAGCGCGCGCTTGACCGAGCGGTCCATGCGGCGCGTGGCGAAAGGCCCGGTGACCCTGTTCACGCGCTCAACCTGCTGCTTGATCGCGCGGTGGTCGGTGGCTGCGGCCAGCCGCCGGAGCGTCGCCAACTCGGCGCGTATCGTCTCGATCTCTTCGGCGCAAAGGAGGTCGGCGTCCTCGCGCAGCGCCGATTCGGAGGCCTCGATCATGCGCTCGGCCTCCACCTGCTGCTCGCGCAGCGCCCGCGCGTGCACATCGTCGCGGGCGTGCTCGTATGAATCCTTGAGCATCTGCGTGATCTGATCGTCGGTAAGGCCGTAGGACGGCTTCACGGTCACCGACGACTCCACGCCGCTCGAGGCTTCCCTGGCCGATACCGCGAGCAGGCCGTCGGCATCCACCTGGAACGTGACGCGGATGCGCGCGGCGCCCGCTGCCATCGGCGGGATGCCGCGCAGCTCGAAGCGCGCGAGCGAACGGCAGTCGGCAACCAGGTCGCGGTCCCCCTGCACCACGTGCATGCTCATGGCCGTCTGGCCGTCCTTGAACGTCGTGAACTCCTGCGCCCGCGCCACCGGAATGGTCGAATTCCGAGGAAGGATTTTCTCGACCAGTCCGCCCATGGTCTCGATGCCAAGCGACAGGGGGATCACGTCGAGCAGCAACCATTCGTCCCCGCTCGGCCGGTTGCCGGCGAGCACGTTCGCCTGCATGGCCGCACCCAGCGCGACGACCTTGTCCGGATCCAGATTGTTGAGCGGAACCTGCCGGAACAGTTCTCCCACGGCCTGCTGTACATGCGGCATGCGGGTCGCGCCGCCTACCATCACCACGCCCTTGACCTCGTCCACGGCGAGCCCCGCGTCCCGCAGCGCCTTGCGCGTCGGCGCCAGCGTCTTGGCCACCAGGTTGCGGGTCATCTCCCAGAACTCCTGCTGCCTGACCGTCAGATCGATGAACTGGCCCGTCGACAGGGTTGCCGTAATCCTGGTCTCGGCGTGGGCGGAAAGCAGTTCCTTCGCCTCGCGCGCCTGGATGAGCAGCACCGAGGTGTCCTCGGGCGACAGGAGCGACAGGCCGGCCTTCTCTACCACCCAGCAATACAGGCGGTGGTCGAAATCGTCCCCACCCAGCGCCGCATTGCCGTTGGTCGCCATGACCTCGAACACGCCCCGCGAGAGCCTGAGGATCGAGATATCGAAGGTGCCGCCCCCGAGATCGTAGATTGCGTAGACACCCTCGGCGGCGTTGTCCAGGCCGTAGGCGATTGCCGCGGCCGTCGGTTCGTTCAGCAGCCGCAGCACATTCAGTCCCGCGAGCCTGGCCGCGTCCTTGGTCGCCTGGCGCTGGGCATCGTCGAAATACGCCGGAACGGTGACGACCGCACCCACGAGTTCCATGCCAGAATTCCCGATCAGCGCCTGCTCGGCGCGCAACCGCAATGCCTTCAGAATTTCTGCGGACACCTCCACCGGGCTTTTCGTGCCGGCCGTGGTGCGGATTTTCAGCATCCCCGGTGCATCGACGAAATCGTAGGGGCAGTTCTCTATATGGGCAACGTCCCTGATTCCCCGTCCCATGAAACGCTTCACCGACACGATGGTGTTCTTCGGATCGCACGCCTGTTCGGCCTGCGCAGGACAGCCGACCTGCACACGTCCTCTGGAATAACACACCACCGAAGGCAGCAGCGGATGGCCCTCGTGGTCGTTCAGCACCACGGCCACGCCGTTGCGCACCGTTGCCACGAGCGAATTGGTGGTGCCCAGGTCGATGCCCACCGCCAGCCGGTGCTGGTGGGGAGCAGTCGACTCGCCGGGTTCGGAGATCTGCAGCAATGCCAAGTCGGTATCCCCTCAGTCTTCCAGCGCTTCCATCGCGTCGCCGATTTCCATGCCTAGTTTCTCCAGGAACATCAGTTTTCTCACCGTTTCTGCAGCCCCCGGAAAATCGCCGCGCTCGTCGATCTGGCGCCCGATCTCCGCGTACATACGTTTCAGCTCGCCGGCCAGCCGCGCAGACAGGTGGTCCAGTTCACGCGCATCGGCCGATCCCGATGCTTCCTCGATCGCCTCGCGCCACTCCATCTGTTCCACCAGAAACGCCGCAGGCATCGCCGTATCGGTCTCGAACTGGGGGTCGACGCCGTGTCGCCGCAGCAGATACGCCGCGCGCCGGACCGGATTCCTGAGCGTCCGATAGCCGTCGTTCACATGCGTCGCCCGCTGCATCGACACGCGACGCTCGGCCTCCGGCGCGTTCACGAAGCGATCCGGATGCACGGCCGCCTGGATCTCGCGGTAGGCGCGATCGAGCTGCTCGCCGTCGACCTGAAAACGCTCGGGCAACCCGAACAGCTCGAAAAAATTCTGCGTCAAATGGTCCGACATGCGCTCAGCGTAGAAAAGGGGGCATCCGCCCCCTTCGCCCTTTCCCGTTCCATCCTATACCGTATACCCAAAGCGCCGGCGCGCGCAATGCCGCCGGGGACGACGTCACACCGTGAACGATTCCCCGCAACCGCATTCGTCCTTGATGTTCGGATTCCTGAACTTGAATCCCTCGTTCAGCCCCTCGCGCGCGAAATCGAGCTCCGTGCCCTCGATATAGGGCAGGCTCTTGGGATCGACGATCACCTTGACGCCGTTGCTCTCGAACAGGACGTCTTCCGGGTTCACGGCGTCGGCAAACTCCAATTTATAGGCGAGCCCCGAGCAGCCCGACGTGCGCACGCCCAGCCGCAGCCCGACTCCCTTGCCGCGCTTGGCGAGAAAGCTGCTAACGTGCTTGGCCGCCCGTTCGGTCAGAGTGACTGGCATGCGAATCTCCTCAGGCAGCCTTGCACGCCGGCTGATCGGCCGGCTGCTCCAGTCCGTGCTTCTTGCGGTAGTCGGTGATCGCCGCCTTGATGGCGTCCTCGGCGAGGATCGAGCAGTGGATCTTCACCGGCGGCAGCGCTAGTTCCTCGGCGATCTGGGTGTTCTTGATCTTCTCCGCCTCATCGAGCGACTTGCCCTTCACCCATTCGGTGACCAGCGACGAACTGGCAATGGCGGAACCGCAGCCGTAGGTCTTGAAACGCGCATCCTCGATGATGCCCGCGTCGTTCACCCTGATCTGAAGTTTCATCACGTCGCCGCACGCCGGCGCCCCGACCATGCCGGTGCCCACCGCCTCGTCGCCCTTGTCGAACGAGCCCACGTTGCGCGGGTTCTCGTAGTGTTCGATGACTTTTTCGCTGTATGCCATTGCAGTCTCTCCTTGCTTCAAATGCCTGTTTCGCTGCTCAGTGGGCGGCCCACTGCACCGTGCTCAGATCCACGCCGTCCTTGTACATCTCCCACAGCGGCGAGAGCTCGCGCAGCTTGTTGACCTTGCGCTTGAGCAGGTCGACCGCGTAATCGATTTCTTCCTCGGTCGTGTACTTGCCGAGCGTGAACCGGATCGAGCTGTGCGCGAGTTCGTCCGAGCGGCCCAGCGCGCGCAGCACATAAGACGGCTCGAGCGAGGCCGATGTGCAGGCCGAGCCCGAGGACACCGCGATGTCCTTGATCGCCATGATCAGCGATTCGCCCTCGACGAAGTTGAAGCTCACGTTGAGGTTGCCCGGGATGCGGCGCTCGAGGTCGCCGTTCACGTATACCTCCTCGAGTTCGCCGATCCCCCTCCAAAGCCGGTCGCGGAGCGCGCGGATGCGCTCGTTGTCGGTGGCCATCTCGAGCTTCGCCAGGCGCGCCGCCTCGCCGAATCCCACGATCTGGTGCGTGGCGAGCGTACCCGAACGCATGCCGCGCTCGTGGCCGCCGCCGTGGACCTGCGCCTCGATGCGCACGCGGGGCTTGCGCCGGATGTACAGCGCGCCGATGCCCTTCGGTCCGTACATCTTGTGCGCGGTCATGGCGAGCAGATCCACCTTCAGCTTCTGGACGTCTATCTCGAGCTTGCCCGCCGCCTGCACCGCGTCGCAATGGAAGACGATGCCCTTCGCACGGCAGATCTCGCCGATCTCCTCGACGGGTTGGATCACCCCTATCTCGTTGTTCACGTACATGATGGAAACCACGATCGTGTCGGGCCGGATCGCGGCCTTGAACTTCTCCAGATCGATGATGCCGTTCTGCTCGGTATCGAGGTAGGTCACCTCGAATCCCTGGCGCTCGAGCTCCCGGCAGGGGTCCAGCACCGCCTTGTGCTCGGTCTTCTGGGTGATGATGTGCTTGCCCTTGCCCTTGTAGAACTGGGCGGCACCCTTGATCGCGAGGTTGTCGCCCTCGGTGGCACCGGAAGTCCAGACGATTTCCTTCGGATCGGCGTTGATCAGCGCCGCGACGTGCTCGCGCGCCTGCTCCACGGCCTTCTCGGCCTCCCAGCCGTACGCGTGCGAGCGGCTTGCCGGGTTGCCGAAATGCTCGGTGAGGTACGGAATCATCTTCGCCGCGACCCGGGGGTCGACCGGCGTGGTGGCCGAGTAGTCGAGATAAATCGGAAGCTTCATGGAATCGTTCTCCGCAATCCCGGTTCTGTTCGATGCGGTTCTGCTCGCTGCCGCAGCGGACCGCATCACGCCGAAACCGCCAGTTCCTTGCGCTTGTCCTGCAGCACCGTCTGCCGGCGCTCCTCCAGCCTCGCCTGCTGCTTGGCGACCAGTTCCGAGAGCTTCACCGAATGCAGATATTCGTACATCTTTTCATTCAGCTTGGACCACAGGTCATGGGTCATGCAGCGCTGCTCGTCCAGGCAGTTCTCCTTGCCGCCGCACTGAGTCGCATCCAGCGGTTCGTCGACTGCGATGATGATGTCGGCCACCGACATCGCGTCGGTTTCCCGCGCGAGCGTATAGCCGCCGCCCGGTCCGCGCACGCTGTCCACCAGCGCGTGCCGGCGCAGCTTGCCGAAGAGCTGCTCCAGATAGGACAGCGAAATCCCCTGCCGGCGGCTGATCCCTGCAAGCGTCACCGGCCCCTGACCGTTGTGCATCGCCAGATCCAGCATCGCGGTGACTGCGAAACGTCCCTTGGTCGTCAATCTCATATCATCTCCCGTACATATACGCGCCTGGGTAGGGTTTGTACCCGAGTAACTTTGTCAAGTATATATAACCCGAGTGATTTAATCAACTATTTTTTGACCGTCTTCGGCTCCTGCCGGGACGGGGCCGGACCGGCGTCGTTGCGAGTCCCCTTCAGGGCCTCTATTTCACTAATAATCATATCGATACGCTTATCATGTTCGACCGAATGGTCGAGCAACCCTTCTATGGCTTTGGAGATCGGATCGTCGTCGCGGGTCACCGCATAGGCGGAAAAACCAAGCTTGGCCGCCTTCTCCTCCCTGGTCTTGTCGCCTTCGCTCTGCAGTATCCTGGCCGGAATGCCCGTCGCAACGGCACCCGCCGGGACATTCTTGACCACGACGGCGTTGG
>Ga0156228_1032_pt1 | contig 15535 bp, 10 predicted proteins | sample RifCSPlowO2_12_FD_107876 | JGI IMG/M metagenome (GOLD analysis project Ga0156228, IMG submission 107876) | Betaproteobacteria bacterium RIFCSPLOWO2_12_FULL_65_110 | reverse complement strand
AGGTGATCAACCTGAGCCTGACCTTGTCGGACCAGACGCAGACTGTCGCCTCTGCGCTCGAGCGCGCGCTCGCTGCGGGCATCGCGGTCGTCGCGGCAGCGGGCAACGGCGGCGGCACGGTGTCGTTTCCGGCGAACTACCCCGGCATCATCGGCGTGTCTTCGGTAAACCAGAGCGGCCAGCTGGTCAGCACCGCCAACCGGGGCCCGCAGGTGGCCGTCCTCGCGCCCGGCACCCACATGGTCAGCACCCGGCTCGGCGGCGGAGCCGGCACCATTCAGGACGGCACGTCCTTTGCCTCCCCTCTGGTCGCAGGCACCGTAGCCCAACTGCTGGCAGTGGACCCGAGTTTGAGCCGCGATCAGATCCGTTCGAACCTCATGGGCTCGGGCACCAGCGTTACCGATGCCAGCGGGACCTACGTCGCACTGAACAGCGGCAAGTCGGTCGTTTCGCTGCTGCCCGACCTCATTGCGTCCGGCCAGAGTTTCGCGAGTTCCGACGCGCTGACCGTTGCATACAGCCTGCCTGCGCTCGGCAGCGCAGTCGATCTGTACGTGGCCGTCGATACGCCGTTCGGTCCGTTTTGCCTGCTGCCCTCCGGGATATGGAGCGACGCCTCGCAGGCCGGATACCAGCCCGTCGCCACTTCCTATCTCGGCCTCGCCACTGCGCAGGGAACGCTGTTCGGCCAGGGAGGCCCGTTCCCCACCCTGTCGCTCGCCGGACTGCCCTCCGGCCGGTACGTGTGGCTCATCGCGGCAGTCAGCAGGTCCAGCGGCAAGGTCGTCGGCACGATCGTCGAATCGCCGATCAGCATCGTGGCGCAGTGATCCGCCGGCGGCATCTGCAACAGCGTGTGGGTTCCAGTGATGACGGGCACCCAACATTCACGCAGAGACAGGGCTTTGCATCGGTTTCCCCCCAGCGCAAGCCCGCTCCCTGCCATATTCGCAGCTTGATCATCGGACAACACTTGAGCGAGCGATTCAGTAGCGATGAGAAGTCTATCGTCCTTACCTCGCTCCCGAGGACAGCTTCGCCATGCAGCATTTCTTGTACTTCCTGCCGCTGCCGCACGGGCACGGATCGTTGCGGCCCGCAGTGGAGCCCTTCGCGTCCGCCGAACGGATCAGCTTCGCAAAGCCTTCGATGGACCGGCCGGTCTGCACGTACGAAGCGAGCCGGCGCATGGCCGGCCGTGCGTGGGTGAAGAACGCCTTGTAGCCCGCGCACAGGTAATTAGCGCCGGATTCGCCGTCCGGCGCCCCGACGAAGCGGTCCTTCGGACAGCCGCCATTGCAGCAGTCGAGCACCGCGCACTTCCTGCAGCTGTGCGGAAGCGAGTCCCGTTTGGCCTGTCCGAACGCGCGCTGCGCCGGGTCTTCCAGCACCTCGATCAGCGACCTGTCGCGGATATTCCCGAGGCGATGCTCCGGGTCGACGAAATGGTCGCAGGAATAGAAATCCCCGTTGTGTTCCAGCACGGGCAGCTCGCCGCAGGTCGGCCGGAACACGCACAGCGCATGCTCCGCTCCCTGTTCGGGCCTGGCCGCCTCCTCGAAATTCAGCACGTTGATGCGGCCGATGTCCTCCCTCACCCACTCGTCGAAGACCGCGCACAGGAATGCGCCGTAGGCCTGCGCCGCAACGGTTTCAGCGGTCACTCCGCCATCTTCGGCGCGCTTGACCAGCGGAAGGAACACCAGATGCCGGATCCCGGCCTCCTTGAAGAAACGGTAGACCGCCAGCGGATGGCCGACATTGCCCGCATGCACGACACACAGCACGTCGCAATGAATCCCGTAGCGTTGCAGGAGCTGCAGCCCGTTGATCGCCTGCGCGTGGCTCGGCTTGCCCCCTTTGCTGACGCGATAGGCATCGTGAAGTTCCCTCGGCCCATCGAGGCTGAGCCCGACGTAGAAGCCCTCGGCGGCCAGGAAACGACACCATTCCTCGTCCAGCAGCGTTCCGTTGGTCTGGAGATCGTTGACGATCTCGCGCCCGGAAATCCTATGCCTGCGCTGAATCTCGACGATCCTGCGGAAGTAGTCCGCGCCCAGCAGCGTCGGCTCGCCGCCGTGCCATGAAAACAGGACCGTGGGGATCGGACAGGCCGCGATGTGCTGGGCAATGTAGTCCTCCAGCAGGTCCTCGGGCATGCGCAGCGGCGCGTCTTTCGGATAGAGTTGCTGCTTCTCGAGGTAGTAGCAGTAACGGCAGTCCAGATTGCACGCCGCGCCGATCGGCTTGACGAAGACCTGGAACTCGGTGGACGCTGTGACCATTTCTATTTGCCTCGTGCCCGATACAATTGCGCCGGCGGGTCAATCTACCGCGGACCATAGCGCGCCGTAAAGAGCGCCGGTCACGCCGCGGGCACCCGGCGTGAAATGATCGGGATTTGATCCATGTCACGTTCCGGACTTGCACTGCGCCGCCATTCGTCCACAATACTTTTGCCATGCGATCTGCCCCCGTAGTCTTAGCGGATCACGTCGCCCCATGACGGCCTCGGAATACGACATGTTCGCCCGGCAGATACGATTCGGCTCTTAAACCTTCAGGAGGCACACCATGATTGAATTCTCATTGACCGAAGAGCAGCGCACCATCCAGGAGTCGGCGCGGAAATTCGTCGAGAAGGACGTCAAACCGATTGCCCTGCAGCGCGACCGCTCGGTCAATCATCAGGATTGTTTCCAGTGGGACATCGTCGAGAAGCTGTCGCAGATCGGATTTCGGACGCTGACCCTGGACGAGAAATACGGCGGGCCCGGCGTCGATACGCTCACGGCAGCCATCGTCTGCGAGGAACTGGCCGTCGGCGATCTCGGGGTTTCGGTGATCGTGGCGATGCAGGCCAAGCTGGTCCAGATGATCCAGTGGAGCCTTTCGGAGGAATTGTGCCGGAAGTTCCTGATCCCGTTCCGCGACGATGACCGCTTTTTGCTTGCGACCTGTGTCACGGAACCGAACACCGGTTCGGATATCCTGGCCGGCGGCCCGAACGTACGCATCGCGACCACCGCCGTCCTCGACGGAAACGAATGGGTCATCAACGGCGTAAAGCAGTGGAGTTCCGGCGCAAGCGTGGCCAAGCTCTACCGCATCCTGGTACGGACCGAACAGGGCAATGCCTACGTCCTGGTCCCGAGCGACACGCCTGGCTTCAGCGTCGATCACGTCCACGACAAGATGGGCGAGCGCCTGTGCCCGAACGCCGGCATGGCCCTCAACAACGTGCGCGTGCCCAAGGAAAACCTGGTTCACGTCCTGAGCGGACCGAGCACGCCGCTCACTGTACGCAGCCGGATCATGCGATCTAGCAATGCCTACACGGCGGCATCGAATGTCGGCGTGGCGCGCGCCGCCTACGAGGCGGCGCTCGAATACGCCAAACTGCGCGCGCAGGGAGGTAAGCGAATCATCGAGCAGCAACTGATCGGCTCCATGCTTGCCGACATGTACATCGAAATCGAAGCCGCGCGTCTGCTGTACAGGAAAGCCGCCTGGGCCGCCGACCACGACGACCAGTACGACCCGAAACTGCACGCGATGGCGAAGGTGTTCGCCTCCGAGGTCGCTCAGCGCGCCACCGTGCGGGCGCTGGAGATCCACGGTGGCTACGGCGCGATGAAGGACCTTCCGATGGAAAAATACGTCCGCGACGCGGTCAGTTTCAGCCATTCGGACGGCACCAACCAAGGACAGAGGCTCAAAACCATGACGTTGCTCGCCGCCGAAGCGTAACCTGTCGCACAACGCGCAGGTCGCACGGTCGCATTGCGTGCTGCTGCAGGGCCCGCACGCGGCGCAGGGCTATGGGCCTGATTCGGATGGCTGCCCTGTCGTTAGTCCAGCGCGGCCTCTTTCAGTCGATCGTGATCTTCTGCTCGCGGATGATCCGCGCCCACTTGCTCGATTCGGCGCGGATCCAGTCCCCGAAAGCCTCCGGGGTGCTAGCGACGACTTCGTAGCCCTGCATTTCGAACCGTTCCCTGACCACGGGCTGCGCCAGGATCTTGCGCAGCGCCGCGTTCAGATAGTCGATCACAGGACGGGGCGTGGCTGCGGGTGCCAGAATGCCCGCCCAACCCTGCGCCTCGAAGCCAGGAAACGTATCCGAAATCAGCGGCACGTCGGGAAGCAGCGGCGCGCGCGTCCTGGAAGACAACGCGATCGCAATCAGCTTGCCGCGCTTCACATGCGGAACCGCAACGCTGATCGAAACGATCATTCCCTTGACCTGACCGCCGAGCAGATCGGTGATCGCCTGATTTCCGCCCTTGTAGTGCACCGCCGTCAGGTCCAGATTGGCGGTGTGCTTGAACAGTTCAAGCGACAGCCGGCTGGACGTGGCGGCGCCCGCGGTGGCGAAATCCATTCCGGCACCGCTCGAGCGCACGAGGGCCAGGAAGTCCTTCATGGTCCTCACGCCCACGTCCGGATGCAGCAGCAGGACCTGGGGGCTGCGCGTGACCAGCGTGATCGGGGCGAAATCCTTTACCGGATCATATTGGACGCTTTTGTAGAGCCAACGATTGGTGACGAAACTGTCGAAGATCATCAGCAGCGTATGGCCGTCGGGTTCGGCCTGCGCCACCTGGTTAATGGCGATGATGCCGCCGCCTACGGCCCGGTTTTCGATTACCACCGGCTGTCCGATGGCCTCCGACAACCGCGGCCCGACCGCTCGCGCCACGCCATCGAGCGCGCCGCCCGGCGCGATGGGAACGACAAGGCGGATCGGCTTGCTCGGATAATCCTGAGCCTGAAGGGGGCCAGCTGCGGCAAGTCCCGCGATCAGCCACGCAGCAAGCCGAAGGCCCAATCTGAGGCCAGCGCCGATTGACAGCGCAAAAAGAGGTTTTCCGGAGAGTGTGAGAATCTTCATTGGCGCTCCTTGATTGTCCTCGAATCGGCAAGAGAAACACTAAGCGGTCGATGATCAGGATCGTAGCATGGTCTTTATTGGTTCTTCCTGTATGATTTGAATCACCAAATTGAGTTATGGAGGGGAATTGTCATGCGTTACATGACCCGACTGGTGTGGTGCATGCTCGCCGCGGTGCAGGCCTTTTGGGGCACGGCGCAGGCGCAGGAAACATTTCCAAACAAACCGATACGCATGATCGTGTCGGCGGCTGCGGGCGGCATCACCGACATCATGGCGCGCCTCATACAGGAGCCGGTCGGGCGCGGCCTGGGCCAGCCGATGATCATCGAAAATAAGCCGGGCGCCGGCGGCATCATCGCCGTCGACTACGTGGCCAAGTCGGCGCCGGACGGCTACACGCTGGTGATCGTCAACGTCAGCAACGCCGCCATCGCGCCCTGGATCAAGAAGAACCTGCCGTACGACCCGCTGAAGGACTTTGTCGGCGTGGCGGCCGTGGCCGAGGCGCCGACCATCGTCGCCATCAGCGACAAGGTGCCCGCAAGGACGCTCAAGGAGTTCATCGAGTACGCGAAAGCCAATCCCGGAAAGATCAACTACGGATCGGCCGGCACCGGGACGGGTCCGCACCTCGCAGCCGAAGTGTTTGCCCACATGACGGGCATCAAGATGGTGCATGTGCCGTACAAGGGCGCAGCGCCTGCCGCCGTCGATCTCGCCGCCGGTCTGGTTCAACTCGGCATGATCGCGATCGGGTCGGCGAAGGGGTCGATCGCCAAGGGACAGGTGCGCGTGCTGGCGGTTGCGGGGTCGAGGCGCCTTGCAGCGCTGCCGGACGTGCCGACCTTCGATGAGGCCGGTGTCTCGGGTTATGACATCACCAACTGGTTCGGCGTGCTGGCGCCCAGGGGTACGCCGAGCGCAGTCATTCAGTCGCTGCACGACCACATCGACAAGGCATTGGAGGATCCGCTGGTGGTGAAGAGGCTGGCCGATGGGGGCAGCCTGCCGATAAGGGAATCGATCGAGCAGTTCCAGGCGCGCATCGTCACCGACCATGCGAAATGGGGCGATCGCGTCCGCATCGCCGGCATCACGGCCCAATGATGCAGGCTCGCCACTGAATACTTCTCTCAGACTTTCTTCTTGTCCCGCATGAGTTCTTCGGCAATCTTGTCGTACTCGCCCCGGTCGGCCATCTCGGCGTGCCGTTGGTACTTCTCAGGCCACTCCCCCCAGGACACGCCGTACCACGGCTCCATGGGGTTCAAGGTCGGCAGCCCGATCTCTTCCCAGAGTTCTCTGCCCCGATCCATATAGACTTTCGTGGGCAGTGACGTCGGCGTATAGGGCCACTTGCGCGTGGCGTCCATCAGGATAGTCGAATTTCCCGACAGGCCCGTACGGCTGCTGGGATATTCCTGCTCCTCCAGCGGCAGGTTCCTGGGACCACCGGACTGATCCGCCGTGGCGCCGCGGCCCTGGATGATCTGGGTGTCGCGGTGCGGCTGGTAGCGGAAGGAAACACCCCAGAAGACGGACTCCAGATCCCAGGGATCGATGTCTTCATCGACCGCGATGACGATCTTCGGCCACTCGGAGGAGATGGCCATCGAACTGTGCAGCGCCCGCCAGACGGTCCGCGGGGAAGTGCGCGTCGTGCCGATGTCCTGCATGCGAATCACGCACAGGCGGCGGGAACCGCCGCAGTGATGGAACGCCACGTCCTTCACCTGCGGAATTCCGCAGGAGGTCTGCAAGAAGGAGGACATCAGCGCCTCCCGCGTCAGGTTCCCCATCACGCTCGACTCACTGGGCGGGAACTGATCGACCAGATCGTGCCAGATGGGGTTCTTGCGATGGGTGATGCAGCGCACGTTGAACGAGTAGACCATCCGGTCGATGAACGTGTATCCGGTATGCTCTCCGCTGGGTGGATCCGGAATCAGGAAATCGGTCGGAATTTCACCTTCGATCACGATCTCGGCGCTGGCGGGCACCTCGATGTCCATGGTTTCGCAACGCACGACATCGAGCGCTTCCCCCGCCAATGCTCCCGCCACGTCCAGCTCGCTGACGCCGTAAGGCATCTCGGTAATGCTGGTCGCCGCCACCACGGGAACCGCCCCGATGACCGCGGCCACCGGCATCGGCAACCCCTTCGCCTTGTACTTCTGCCAGTGGACCCTCATATCGGCCCGCGGCGAGGCTCGCGCGGAACTCTGCAGCGGACCCATCAGGACCCCGTTGTACGTCCCCACATTGATCGCTCCGGTGTCGGGGTCCTTTGAGATCCAGCAGACCCCGGTCAGGCGCGGAAGAGACTCAAAGCCGTTCGTGGTCATGGGTATCGGGAATTCATGCAGGCCGCCGTGTGAAAGCAGGCTGTCCCCCTTGTGAATCTCCTCCTTGCACGGTCCCGTGCTCACCAGGCGCGTGGGAATCGGATGCTTGTACGCCTTGGCCCATCGCGCGATGATCGCCTGCCGGGTCGGCTCGCAACCGAGGGCCAGCGCGTAGTTTTCCAGACAGGGGGCAACGACCGCGGAAGCAACGGACCCGCGATAACGCTCCCCGTGAATTCCCGTGAGATTTTCAAACAGAAACCCGAAGCGCTCCGCTTCCGGAAGTCCCCGGAACTGCCAGCGCACGACTGGATGGAGCTCGGTGTCCTTGTTGATTTCCCGAGCGATCCGGCGCAGCTTGCCGATTCCTTCGAGAGCGGTCAAATATTCCCTGAAATCCTTGAAATAAGCCATTTCGTCTCCTAACGGGCCGCTGTTTTCGATCAGACAAGAACGCTCTTGAAGAGATTTGCGCATGCGTTGCTCGGACACCGCGCGGCGTCATTATCGCTCATGGTGGCCGCGTCCGCGCCGAGCTGCGAACGCTAGAGGACTTGATGCACCTGCTGAAGATTACAACGGCTCATAGGACTCCGGGGAGGAAACCGAGCGGTCGGTAGGGATTGATCCCTACCAGAAGGAGAAGAAACTGGCGGCGCCGCGGGCGCGCTTCACGACCACAGGCCGCCGCGCAAGCGGTGAGCTCCGCTAATCAGACCCGGCCGTCACCGCTCTGCGTCGGCGAGGCGATCGCGGCTTTGCGAGCCGGCGCCAGGCGTTCTTCTCCAGCAGCAGCAGCCCTCGGGCCCGCAATTCCAGTTTGTCGAGAATCGCATTGAAAGTTTCGCGCTCACGCGTTGAGAGGACATCGAGCAGCGCGATTTCCACCCGGCGGGTGACTCGTTCAATGTCCCGGTACGCGCGTTCGCCCGCTGCCGAGAGCGACAGCGCGATACGCCGCCGGTCCGCGGCGTCCTTGCGACGAACGACGAACCCCAGCTCGACCATGCGATCGACCGCCCGTGTGATCTTGTCGGGCGGCACGGTGGTATGAGCGCAGACCTCCTTCGCCGACACCGGGCCGAAGCGACCGATGGACGCCATTGCCTTCCAGCCCGAAGGCAGCAACCGGTATTTCGGACCGTACATCGCCGCGACACAGCGGATCACCAGACTCGACAGGATCGAAAAACGATACGTGAGTCTGCGCTCCACAGCGAGCGCCTCGCCGCCGGGCAGCACCGCCTTGCGCTTGCGCATGACCCTCAAGCCGCTGGCGCGCCGCGGTCCCCCGGGCAATCGCATTCAGCAATCAATTTGCGCGGGCGCCGGTGCGCTTCACGACATCCCCCCATCGCTTCGATTCAGATTCCATGAACCTTTGCATTTCCTCGGGGGAACTCGCCCAGGCTTCGACGCCGAGCGTGGTGAAGCGGTCCAGAATGTCCGGCATCTTGATGACCCGGACAAGCTCCTCATGCCACTTGCGCACGATATCCTGCGGCAGTCCGGCGGGTCCGGCGAAACTCATCCATGCTCCCGAAACGAAGTCGGGGTAACCCGCCTCGATCATCGTTGGCACATCCGGCAACGCATTGAACCGTTTCAGACTCGCCACGGCGATCGCGCGCACGCGCTCATTCCTGAGCTGTGGCAGTACGTTGCCTGTATCGCTGAACGCGAAATCGATCCGGCCGCCAAGCAGATCCGCCAGAATCGGAGGGAATCCCTTGTAGGGCACGTGCACGATGTCGATTCCGGCCGCGCCTGCAAGCATCGCGCCGGTCAGATGCGGCGTGGATCCGATGCCCTGCGAGCCGAAGCTCAGTTTTCCCGGATTCGCCTTGGCCACCGCAACCAGTTCGCCGACATCCTTCGCTGCCACGTGCGGCCCGACCATAAGGATGTTCGGCATCACCCCGAGCACCGATAGCGGTGCAAATGCAGTGCGCGCGTCGAACGGCATCTTGCTGTACAGATGCATGTTGATCGACAGCGGCCCGGGCGGCGTAAACAACAGCGTATAGCCGTCGGGCGCGGATTTCACCACCGCATCAGCGCCGACGTTTCCGCCGGCGCCGCTGCGGTTGTCGACCACGATGGGCTGGCCCCAGGCCGCCGAGAGCTTAGGGGTCACGATGCGCGCCAAGGTGTCGGCCGTACCCCCGGCAAGAAACGGCACGATGACCCGGATCGGCTTATCCGGATACTGCGCCGCTGCGGAAACGGCAAGCGCAGCCAGGATACCCGGAATGACGAACCGCAACGCCTGAACGATGCTCATGGTCTTCTCCTTTGTGGCCCGGCGCAGCACGCCGTGTGCGGCGATTAATTGCCAATCGCAATAATTGCAAAATACAAATTACTAATGTAAATTAACTTCGCAGCGCCCGCAACCGTCCATGACCGCAATCAAACGCTATACCGACGAAATGATCGACGCCTGGGTGGCGGCGGGGCACTGGTGCCCCGAGCGTACCGTGGATTACTGGCGCCGCAATGCACAATCGCGTCCGGATGCGGGGGCGCTCGCCGATGCCCAGTCCGCGTACACCTGGTCCGAAGCCATGCGGGCGGTCGACGGCATTGCGGCCGGGATGGTTGCCGCGGGGGTCCCGCGCGACGGGGTGCTGCTCGCACAGGGGCCGAATTCGGCGCTGTTCGTGCTATTTCGCCTCGCTTGCGAAGAGGCTGGGGTCATTCCGGCTTTCCTTCACGCCGGCTTCAGGCGAGCGGAGATCGATGCGGTTGCGGAGAAGGTTGATCCCGCCGGCGCGGTGATAGGCGCCGACGGCAGGTTCGACGCGCTGGGCCTGTACCGCGATCTTCGCGGGCGACTGCCGGGGATGTCGCAACTGTTCAGCATCGAGCGGAATTCGCAGGGCCTGCCGTCCATCGCGGAATTCGCGCAGGGGCCCGCCCTTCCGGGCATCCGGGACCGGCGCATCCGTCCCTACGAAATGACCGGCATCGTCACCTCGAGCGGCACGACCGGATTGCCCAAGTGCATCGAATATTCGTGCTGGCCGCGCCTGGCGAGCGGTCGCGTCTATATAGAGCGCCTGAAAATCACCGAGCGCGACGTGGTGCTCAGCTGCCTCCCGTTTTCCACCGGCGGCGGCGACATGCAGTTCCACACCACGGCGCAGGCAGGCGCCAAACTCATTGTCCTGCCGCAGTTCTCGCCGGAGTCGGCCTGCGCAATGATCGAACGCGAGCGGGTCACCGGCGCGGTCGTGGTGCCGACCATGATCGCTCGCATTCTTCAGCTGCCCGGCCTCGGCGGTCACGATCTGTCCAGCCTTCGATGGGTGACCAGTGGCGGAGGGATGCTCCCCTATGACATTGGCGCACGCTTCGAGCAAGCGACCGGGGCGAAGATCATCCAGGGCTATGGCCTCATGGATTACGGTGCGCTCGCGAGCCATGGCGTGGACGACCCCCGGGAAATGAGGCTGCGCTCCAACGGACTGCTGCTTCCAGGCACGGAATTGCAGGTGCTGGACGAGCACCAGCGCCCGCTTCCCCCCGGCGCGACGGGGGAAATCTGCGCGCGCGGCCCGCACTGCAACGGGGGCTACATCGGCGACCCTTCAGGCGTGCGCGCTGCCTGGCGCGACGGCTACTTTCACACCGGTGATCTGGGCCACCTCACCAGCGACGGCTTCCTCGTGCTGGAAGGTCGATCCAAGGACATCATCATCCGGGGCGGGCAGAACATATCGGCGCCGGAGGTTGAGATGATCCTTTGCCGGCACCCGGCTGTCGCCGACGCGGCATTGGTTGCACTGCCCGACCAGGAGATGGGCGAACGCGCCTGCGCGTTCGTCGTGCTGCGGCCGGGCGCTACGCTCGACTTCGGGGCGATGCTCGAATTCATGAAGTCGCAGGAAGTGGCCGCCTGGAAGATTCCCGAGCGGCTGGAAATCATTGCCGAATTTCCCATGACTGCTGCCGGCAACAAGGTGGACAAACGCGGCCTTGGGGCGAGCCTGCAGAGATCCACCCGCCCGGTCACCTGAATTTTCGAATCCCGATCACGGAGAAACAGCCATGCTTACGCCCAAGCTTTTCGAGCCGATCACGATCGGAGGCATTCGGATCAAGAACCGGATCAACATGCCGCCGATGCACACCAATCTCGGCAACGAGCGCGACGGCATCACGGACGAGGGCATCGATTTCTATGTGGCGCGCGCAAAAGGCGGCTTCGGCCTCATCGGCGTCGGCATCATCGATGCCTGGTACGTCGAAGGCGCAGGCAGCCCGCTTGAATTCTTTCTCGAAAACGATCGCCACATTGCGAATTACTCGCGCTGCGTGGACGCGGTAAAGAAATTGGGCGCAGTACCCTACGCGCAGATCGGTGTGCGACGCCTGTTTCCCGTGCAGACCATGCACCAGGTGAATCACCCGACGCTGGCTGACTTTGCGGAAGAAAAGATCGAGGAAATGATCCAGGCGGTTGTCGATACAGCGGTACGCGCGGCAAAAGCCGGCTTTCCCGCCGTCGACATCCTTGGTATCGGCGGAAGCGCTCACAGCATTTTCCTGTCTCAGGTCTTCAACGACCGGATCGACAAGTGGGGAGGCAGCCCGGAGAACAGGCTGCGGTTCGCCACCGAGACCGTGCGCGGCATCAAGCGCGCGCTCGGCCAGGATTTCCCGGTCTTCTACCGTCTCCACGGCAGCGAATTTCTGAAGGGCGGCTACAGCGTCGAGCGTGCGGTCGAGAACGCCAGGGCGCTTGTAGAGGCGGGCGTATGCTACTTCAACGTTTCCGGAGGCGGCCACGCAACCTCGGTGCCGCAACTCACGCCCAACGTTCCCCACGCCGCCTACGCGTTCCTTGCGGCGGAGATCAAGCGGGCGGTGAATGTACCCGTCGCAGCCTCCAACCGAAACAACCGCCCGATCGAGGCCGAGGCGATCCTGCGCAAGGGCTGGGCCGACATGATCAGCCTTGGACGGCAGTCGCTCGCCGACCCGGAGTGGCCCAACAAGGTCGCGCGCGGAGACTACGGCGATCTGCGGCTCTGCATCGCCTGCAACGAGTGCCTCGATATCACCGTCATTCACAACCAGCCCGTGCACTGCCTGGTCAACCCGCGGCAGGGCGTGGTCTCGGAAGTCGAGGACATTCCGCAGGCCGCGAAGCGCAAGAAGGTGATAGTGATCGGAGGCGGAGTCACCGGGCTGCAGGCGGCGCTTACTTGCGCCGAGCGCGGCCATCAGGTGATGCTGTTCGAGAAGAAGGCCTGGCTTGGAGGAATGTGGCACCACGCCTCCTATCCGACAGGGCGCGAGGAGTTGTTCAAATTCCTCGAATGGCTGGTCCACAGCGTGCGTCAGGCGGACGTTGAGATTCGACTCGGCACGGAGGCGAACGAGCAGACCCTGCGCCGCGAGAGTCCGGATGCCATCATCGTGTCGACTGGAAGCGATCCAGTCATTCCCGACATTCCCGGCGTGGACCGGCCGAACGTGATGCCGGCGATCCGCGCCCTGGAGGGCAACGCCGACATCGGCGAGAAAGTGGTGATCATCGGCGGCGGCGGTATCGGCGCCGAAATCGCGGTCTATCTCGCCCGGCGCTGGACCCTGCGACCGGAAGTGATAGAGTTTCTGCAGGAGTACGATGCGCTCGATCCGGCGAGCCCGCACTATCGGCAGCGCGGCCATGCGGTGACGCTGGTGACGCGGCAAAAGCGCCCGGGCGGCTCCATCGGCGGCGGGACGCGCTGGGTCGTCGTCAAGGAGTTGGAGCATGCCGGGGTCAGGACCGTGAACGGCGTCGTTACCCGATGCATCACTGAAGAAGGGGTCGTCGTCTCGCGGCGCGGCGAGGAGCAGTTGCTGGAAGCGGACACCGTGCTGCTCGCGACGGGGCTCAAGCCCAACCTGCGGCTTTACGAATCGCTGAAGGAGAAGAAGCTCGCGCCGGAGATCTACCAGGTCGGCGATCCCCAGCTTGCGAGCCACGCCATCCACACGGTCAAGGAAGCATTCAAGCTGGCGCTGCGCATATAGCGTAATGTAGTGCGTCAAACAGATTGCAACTTATCGAGTCGGGCACAGGCGCGCCGATTTTCCTGTCAGGACTTCGGGCGTGGAAATCGATTGACGTTAGGCGCTTGGACGAACGGCCCCCGTGACATGCAAGAACCGGAGACACTGAAATGAAACTGAAGCGCCTTACCCTTCCCCTGATCACATGGGCACTGGCCCTTGCCGGACCGCTCTATTCAAATGCCTCGTCGGCGCAGTCCTGGCCCGCCAAGCCGGTGCGCATCATCGTGCCCTATGCAACGGGCGGCGTCTCCGACATGCTCGGGCGACTGCTTGCGCCAAAGTTCTCCGACACCTTCAGGCAGCCGTTCCTGGTGGAGAACCGGGGCGGTGCAGGCGGGATCGTCGGCTCGGAGGCAGCCTCAAAGGCTGCCCCTGACGGTTACACCTTGCTTATCTCCGGCCTCGCTTCCCATGTGGTAGCGCCGGCGCTCGCCAGCACCTTGCCCTACGATGCGGTCCTGGATTTCACCCATATCGCGCTGATCGGCGGCCCGCCGATGGTGCTGGTGGTGAATCCTTCGGTTCCGGCCCAGGACCTGAAGGAACTGATCGCCCTCGCCCGCGCCCGGCCCGGCACGCTGAGTTACGCTACGGCCGGCAGCGGCTCCAATGGGCACCTGGTCGGGGAACAGTTCAAGCAGTTGACCGGCATTGGGATGACCCACATCCCTTACAAGGGCGCCGGACCCGCCATCGCCGACTTGATCGCCGGCCACGTGCCGGTCGCCTTACCTACGCTTTCCACTGCCGCGACCCAGATTCGGGCCGGCAAGGCGCGCCCGCTTGCGGTAAGCTCGGCTGCGCGGCTGCCGGACCATCCCGGAATTCCGACGTTCCTTGAGTTGGGCTTCCCCGATCTGGTTGCCCCGAGCTGGTTCTCGCTTTCCGGGCCTGCGCGGATGCCGCAGGACATCGTGCTCCGCCTCAATAGCGAAGTGCGCCGGATCGTACAGCTTCCCGATATCCAGGAACGCATGCGACCGGAAGGAATCGAGGCCGGGCAGTTGGACTCGCAGGCGTTCACGGCGTTCGTGGCCGCCGAGAACAAGCGCTGGGCGCCGCTGGTGCGGGCGATTCGTGCGCGTGCCGATTGAGATGGAGGGACTTCTCTCTCGGCCTCATTGGTGGCCTCATTGGCAGGCCTGCGCAGGGCAAGGGGGATGTGCTCGAACCGCTTCCGCCGTTCTACTTCGAAACAACGATTGTTCGCCAGGAGGTAAGCATTCATGGGTGTACTGGTACTGAGACCGGAGGATCACTTCGGGCTGCTGCGATTTTCGGAAGGCGTGGACATGATGCGTGCCGGCTTCGAGGATTTCGCGCGGAGTCCGGTTATTTTGAGCAATCCCCGCACCCGTACCATTACCCCGGAGGGGTTCCGGATGACGGTCCATCAGGGAGTGAGTCCGTCAAGGCGCGGCGCATGCACGTCCGGCCGTGGGGAACGCGTGCAGATCCTGCCGCAGGGACAGCAAAAGTATCCGGGTCGCGGCCGGCCTGTGTTTTCCCTTTTTGACACGGAAACCGCCAATCTGCTGATGGTCATGATAGGAGAACCCCGTGCCAAGGGATACGAAGAGTATTTCGCCACTGCGGGCTATCACACCGCCTGTGCCGCGGTCGTGGGCACGAACATGATGGCGCGTCCGGATGCGACGCGCGTCGGTTTGCTCGGCTCGGGAGGGCAGGCCATCATGCATCTGGCAGCACTGGCGGAGACGCGCTCCATATCGCAGGCCGTAGTCTATAGTCCCACACCCGCAAACCGGGAGAAATTCGCACGCGATATGCAGGTGAAGCTCGGCTTTCCGATCCAGTCCGTGCAGAGCTCGGACGAGGTCCTGGAAACGGCGGAGATCCTGCTCGTCTGCACCAACTCGAACCAGCCGGTTCTGGACGGGCGCAAGCTGCGCCCCGGCACGCACATCACCTCCATCGTTCACAGCAACAAGGAGCTGTTGCATGCGGGCGTCGTAAAAAAAATGCGTCAGGAAATCGATGATGAAACCCTGAGACGCTCCGATCTCACCGTGACCACCAACATGGCCCAGGAAGAACTCGACCAGCCCGAAGTTCTTTTTGGCGCCATGCAGCGCGGCGTGATTGCGCGGGACCGGATCAGGGAGGTCAAGGATCTGATCAACGGAAAAGTATCCCTGAGCGAAGTTCACGCAAGGCGCGGAATTACCTTTTTCAAGAACGCAGCCGGCTGGGGAAT
>Ga0156228_1081_pt1 | contig 15889 bp, 13 predicted proteins | sample RifCSPlowO2_12_FD_107876 | JGI IMG/M metagenome (GOLD analysis project Ga0156228, IMG submission 107876) | Betaproteobacteria bacterium RIFCSPLOWO2_12_FULL_65_110 | reverse complement strand
GTCCATCGAACACCGCAGTCACGTGATGCCCCATGTCGCCGACGAGGGGCTGAGCCTTCTCGCGGGTCTCAACGTCATCCCCAAGCGCAGCTTCTTGTCCGAATACGCCTCTCGTGTGGGTCACCAGCAGATCGTCGACCTCCAGGCGGCCCACCACAAGCAGATCGACAGCAGCGGGCTCTTCAAAGGCGAGTCCTTCAACCTCGACTTCCACTCCATCCCCTACTATGGCGAGCACCCGCTCGTGCAGTGCCACTTCGTCGCGATGCGCAGCCGACGTCAGAAGAGCGTGCTCACCTTCCTCGCCCAAGATATTGACGGTCGCGCCTTCTGCTACTCCAACGCCGACCTGCGCAAGGGAGATGAGTCCGAGGAGATCTTCAAGTTCATCGCCTTCTGGAAGCGTGTCCACGGTGCGCTCCCGAGCCACCTTGTCTTCGACTCCAAGCTGACGACGCTGGCCAATCTGGCGCGTCTCGACAAGATGGGCATCACCTTCATGACACTCCGGGCGCGATCTCCCGCGCTCAAGAAGGAGGTCGCCCTCCTGCCCGCCTCCGCATTTCGCGAGGTCGAACTCGATGTGCCCACTCGCAAGTATCGCTTCCCCAAGGTCTACGAGCAGTCCGTGCGGATCGCGGAGCGCAACTTCCGTCAGATGTTCATCACGGATCTCGGACACGAGGAATCAACGATCTTGCTGACCAACGACAGCAAGAGCGCAAAGAATGTCATCACCCGCTACGCCAAGCGGATGCTCATCGAGAACGCTCTGTCCGACGCGGTCCGATTCTTCCACATGAACGCGCTGTCCTCGTCCGTCGGCATCAAAGTGGACTTCGACATGGCGCTCCTGGTCATCGCCAGCGGGCTGTACCGGCAGCTGGCCCATAAAATGCGCGGCTACGCTGACGCCCAAGCGGGCCACATCTTCCGCGACCTAATCAACATGCCCGCAACCGTCACCGTGGGGACCTCTGAAGTGACGGTGCGTTTCCATCGTCGCGCCCACCTCCCCATCATCATCGACTCCGGCATGCTCGACTCACCGGTGAAGGTACCCTGGTGGAACGGCGCAACCCTTCGAATGCTCGCCTGATGTGTCACGCCAATTTACTGCTCAATGCACCAAATTCTTAGGGGAATTCCCCTCCGTGGAAATCCAGGCTAGTAGCCGATCAGCACGAGCCTGTGGGGCAGGTACGTTCTGCTGCGGTGGTATACCGCCTTCGCCAGCGTGACTGCGCGTTCGTACTCGCTGTCGACTACCCGCCCTTCGGGGTCGATATTGCACCCGGGTACGGCCAGGCACAGCGTGTCCGCGTTCGCCACCAGCAGCGGTTCCACCGCGTCTTCATCGATCGCATCGTTCGCCCAGGCGGGGCCGTCTTCTATCGCGATGCAGCAATGCCACTCCGGATGATAGACGTCGAAGTGATAATGTTCCGCAGCGGATTCGCCCGCAGGCAAGGGGTGGGAAGAACCCGGCGCCTTGAGGTCCGCGCGTTTCAGCTTTTCGATGCGAAAGCCGGTGCCTTCCAGGTCGCCTGAAAGAATCGCGAGCACAACTTCGCTGGACAGCCTTCCTTCCGGCCGATCCGTGGTGATGGCGCTCTCATGATGGCGGAAGATCTCCACCATCCGGCCGACCCACTCGGGAGGCGACCAGGTGCGCGGGAAGGTCGAGAATCGGATCATTGACGTCCTCATATCGAGACGCGGGTCGCAGTCGTCATGAAAACACCCAGGCCGGACGAGCCGGAACCAAACGGGCTGGCTTGCTTTGACGCCTCTACTCTCTCGATTTCGAAGCGCTGCAACTGCGCAACGCTCCGAAATCGAGAGACGTATACAAGACCCGAATCTTCTCCAAAGTTGTCAACAGTCAATTCGTAAATGACTAGGCCGGCATCAACCAAGTCGCCTCGCGTTGGTTCCCGATAGTCATGAGCACCTAGAGTCCACCCAAGGCGCGAAGATGCATCACGGCACTGCGGCCCAGCGCCGACAGGTCGTAGCCGCCTTCCAGAACCGAGACTATCCTCCCCTGCGCATGGCGGTCGGCGATCGCCCTGAGCTGCATGGTCACCCAGCCGTAGTCCGAGTCGGTGAAGCGCAGCATGGCCATGTCGTCCTCGACGTGCGCGTCGAACCCGGCCGAGATGAATATCATCTCCGGCCGGAAGCGCTCCAGCGCCGGCAGCCAGACGGTTTCGACCGCCTCGCGAAATCCCCGGCTGCCGGTGCCCGCGGGAAGAGGCACGTTCGCCATGTTCGGCGCCGGGTTTTCCGTGCCGCTGTAGGGATAGAACGGGTGCTGGAACGTGCCCACCATCAGCACGCGCTCGTCGTGGCTGAAAATATCCTCGGTGCCGTTGCCGTGATGCACGTCGAAATCCACGATCGCGACGCGCGCGAGGCCGTGGTGCTCCAGGGCGTGCTTGGCGGCGACCGCGATGTTGTTGAAAATGCAAAAACCCATGGATCTGTGACGCGTGGCGTGGTGTCCGGGCGGGCGCACGGCGCAGAACGCATTCTGGGCGCGCCCTCCGATCACCAGATCGGTCGCCAGGACGGTTGCGCCGGCGGCGCGCAGCGTCGCGTCCCAGGTGTGAGGGCACATCGCGGTGTCCGGATCCAGGTGTACTATGCCGTTCCGCGGCGCGGCCATGCGTATGGCCTCGACGTATTCGGGCGGGTGGACGCGGGTCAGTTCGGTCATCTTGGCAAGCGGCGCTTCATGGTGATCGAGCAATCCCGCGATCCCGGAGGTGATGAGCTGGTCGTGGATCGCCGAAAGCCGCCCCGGCCGTTCCGGATGGGACTCGCCCATCTCGTGCTTCATGCAGGCGGCATGGGTGATGAACGCGGTGGCCATGACTGGTTTCTCGCTCGCCGATCTCTTGCCTGCATCCATCATAGCGGGAATCCAGTAAACTGAGAATCTTCTCCAGAAGCGAAACGATTCATGCCTTCATCGCCCATCCAGCCCGTCATCCAGCGGGCCTCACAGGTCATACTCGGAAAAGAACGTCAGATCCGCCTTGCGCTCGCCTGCCTGCTTGCCCGCGGACACCTGCTGATCGAGGACCTGCCCGGCGTGGGCAAGACCACGCTCGCACAGGCGCTGGCGAGGCTGCTGGGCATGGACTTCCACCGCATCCAGTTCACCAGCGACATGCTGCCGGCGGACATCATCGGCGTTTCGGTCTACGACCGGGACACCGGGACGTTCAAGTTCCATCCGGGCCCGATCTTCGCCCAGCTCATCCTCGCCGACGAGGTGAACCGCGCCACGCCCAAGACGCAGTCGGCACTGCTGGAGGCCATGGAGGAGCATCAGGTGACCATGGAGGGCGAGACGCGACGGCTGCCCGAGCCGTTCTTCGTCATCGCGACGCAGAATCCCTCGAACCAGGTGGGCACCTTCCCGCTGCCGGAGTCCCAGCTCGACCGTTTCCTGATGCGCATCGAGATCGGCTACCCCGGCCACGACGCGGAGCGCACGTTGCTGCAAGGCACCGAGCGCCGCGACCTCATGGCTGCGCTCCAGCCCTGCCTCGCGCCGGAAGATCTCTCGAAGCTGCAGGCCAGCGTGCGCAACGTCCATGCCTCGCCGGCGCTGATCGATTACATCCAGGCGCTGGTGGAGCACACGCGGCGTTCGCCCGTCTACATCACCGGCCTGTCGCCCCGTGCCGCGCTCGCGCTGCTCAATTGCGCTCGCGCCTGGTCGCTGCTCGAAGGCCGCGACAAGGTCCTGCCCGAGGACGTGCAGGCCGTGCTGCCCGGTGTTGCGGGTCACCGCCTGCGTCCGGTTCACGACGGCGCGCACCACTCCAGCGTGGACTGCGCAGAGAGCCTGATCGGCGCGGTTCCGATACCGTGACTCAGGCTTGGCCGGCAGCGGCGGTGAATTTGGTCTTATACAGGTCTCCCGTTTTCGGGAAGTTGCAACTTCGCAACCGCCCGAAAACGGGAGATTGATGAAACACCAAAGCGAGGCACCCTGTTTGATTCCGACCATACCGGATTAGGCTCACGCGAGGTTCGACTCACATGAACTGGGACAGGATCCTCCGCTACTCGCAGCTATACAACCTGCTCGTGCACCCGCGGCAACCCGAGACGGGAACAATTTTCCTCGCGCAGCGGCGCGTCTATATCCTGCCCACCCGGCACGGTCTCACTTTCGCGCTCGCGCTGGTGCTGATGCTCATCGGCTCGATCAACTACAATCTGTCCCTGGGCTACGTGCTGACGTTCCTGCTTGCAGGCATGGGCGTGGTGTCCATCCTGCACACCTTCCGCAACCTCGCCCATCTGCATGTGAGCGCCGGACGCGTGGAGCCGGTATTCGCCGGCGACACGGCCCGGTTCGAATTGCACCTTCAGAACCGGCGCGATATGCCGCGGCACTCGATCCGACTTGCCTGCGGCGAGGGATCGACAGACTGCGAGATCCCCGCGAACCGCACTGAGACCACCACCGTGCCCGTGAAGGCGGCGCGCCGCGGCTGGCTGCAGCTGCCGCGCGTCACCGTGGATACCCGCTATCCCATGGGCCTGTTCCGCGCATGGGCGTACGTTCAGCCCGACATGCGCGCGATCGTCTACCCCAAGCCGGACGAGTCCCTGCTGCCGCTGCCGCGCGCGGTGCCCGACATGGGGAACGCGATGAACGCCGGAACGGGCACCGACGACTTCTTCGGGCTGCGCGCTTACCAGTCGGGCGATTCGCCGCGCCATATCGCATGGAAAGCCGTCGCGCGGACCGAGACCCTGCTCACCAAGGTTTTCACCGGGCGCGCCTCGATGGAGATGTGGTTCGACTGGAACGACCTGCCGAGCGAACTCGGGACCGAAGCGCGGCTCTCCCGACTGGCGCGCTGGGTGCTGCTCGCTCATTCAGGCGGCCTGCGCTTCGGCGTGAAGCTGCCCGGCGCCGAACTGCCTCTGGGATCGAGCGACGAGCACGAGCGGGCCTGCCTCAGGGGCCTTGCGCTGTATGACACCGATCACGCTGCCGCTTCCTAATCTCGCCCTGCTCCTTGCCGGGCTGGCGCTCGCGGCGGCGCCACACGCCGCTCGCCTGCCCGCGTGGACGTCCGGCGCCGCCGCGATCCTGTTCGCCTGGCGCCTCACCATCGCATGGAAGGCGTTGCCGCTGCCCCCGCGATGGCTGATACTCACGGCCACGATTGCGGGCATCGCCGCCGATATCCTCACCTATCGCACCATCTTCGGCCGCGACGCGGGCGTCACGCTGCTGGTGCTGCTGCTTGCCCTCAAGCTCATGGAAATACGGGCGCAGCGCGACATCTACGTGGTCACCTTCCTGTCCTACTTTCTCGCGCTCACGAACTTCTTCTATACGCAGACCATTCCAACCGCCGCGCTGACGCTGGTCACGGTGTACGTCATCACCGCCGGCCTCATCGGATTCAACGCGACCGCGTGCCGCCCGCTGGAGAACTTCCGCGTCGCGGGCGCGTTGCTGGTGCAGGCCGGACCGGTGATGCTGCTGCTTTTCTTCCTCTTTCCCCGCGTCTCCGGCCCGCTCTGGGGCCTGCCGCAAGATGCCTTCACCGCCGTGACGGGACTCTCCGACACCATGTCCCCGGGATCGATCAGCCAGCTGTCGCAGTCCGACGCCATCGCGTTCCGCGTCAAGTTCGACGGCAGTGCGCCGCCGCGGCGCCAGCTGTACTGGCGCGGTCCCGTCTTCTGGCAATTCGACGGCAGGACCTGGCGCGCCGCCCGCCTCCCGCGCCTGCAGCGCGCGGTTCAGTTCGATGCGCTGGGCTCGCCGGTTGACTACGAAGTCACGCTCGAGCCGCACAATCAACAATGGCTGTTCGCGCTGGATCTGCCGGCGCGGGTGCCGCCCAGAGCGCGGGTCACCAGCGACTATGTGCTGCTTTCGGTGCCGCCGATACGCAGCCGCATACGCTACGAACTGCGTTCCTATCCCTCGTACCGCGCCACCGCGGGCGCAGACCCCGAGGATTTGAGGGAAACCACCGCGTTTCCGCACCAATTCAACCCGCGGGCACAGAGGCTTGCCCAGGAATGGCGCCGCCTGGGCTCCAGCGATGCGATACTGCGCAAGGCGCTGGAGTTCCTGCGCGAAGGCAGGTACCGCTACACGCTGCTGCCGCCGCTGCTCGGCATGCATACGGTGGACGAATTCCTGTTCGACAGCAGGGAGGGGTTCTGCGAGCACTTCGCGTCCAGTTTCGCATTCCTCATGCGTGCCGCGGGCGTGCCGGCGCGCATCGTGACCGGCTATCAGGGCGGTGATGTCAATCCGGTGGACGGCTACATGGTCGTGCGCCAGACCGACGCACACGCCTGGACCGAGGTGTGGCTGGAGAATCGCGGCTGGGTGCGCGTCGATCCCACCGCGGAGGCAGTCCCGCTCCGGGTGGATGTGGGGCTCGCCGCCGCCGCCCCCCAGGGCACACCGCTGCTCATGCGCGCGAACCTCGGCTGGCTGCGGTCGCTGCGAGACAACTGGGAAGCGCTCGGCAACAAATGGAATCAATGGGTGCTTGCGTACAACCCGGAGCGCCAGCGCGAGATGATGGCCTGGTTCGGCATACGCTCGCCCTCCTGGGAGACGCTCGCGATGGTCCTTTTCTGGAGCGTCGCCTCGGTGCTCGGGATCATTGCGCTGTGGCTGTTCGCACGCTACCGGCCCGCCGATCCGACGCAGCGGGTCTGGCTCGCGTTCTGCCGCAAGCTCGGACGCGCAGGCATCGCGCGCAGCGAAACGGAGGGGCCGCTCGCCTTCAGCGAGCGCGCGGCAGCGCGGCTGCCGGGGCGCGCGCAGGCCGTGCGCGCGATCGCCGGGCTCTATGTCGAGCTGCGCTACGGCCGCATGGCCGATCCTGGGTCCGTGGCGCGACTCAGATCGCTCGTCAGGGCGTTTCAACCCTGATGCGCGCACTCGCCTTCGCCCTGTTGGCGTTCGCCGCCGCCGCAGCCCCCGCGGCCCAGCCGGGCGGCAGTTACGGCCAGCGCCCGCAGGTGCGCCAGTTCATCGCCGAGATGGTCGAGCGGCACGGTTTCGTCGCGCGCGAGTTGCGCAAGCTCTTTGCCAGGGTGAGCTACCAACCGGCGGTAATCCGCGCGATGACCACGCCGCCGGAGGCGCCGGTGAAGTCCTGGCAGGCCTACCGCGCGCTGTTCGTCGGCAGCGACCGCATCGAGGCAGGCGCGCGTTTCCGGGAGACTCACGGCGCGGCGCTTGCGCGCGCGGCGCGGGAGTTCGGCGTTCCGGCCGAGATCATCGTCGCCATCATCGGCGTCGAAACGGTCTACGGCCGCAATATGGGCACCTATCGCGTGATCGACACGCTCGCCACCCTCGCGTTCGACTTTCCCCGGCGGGGAGAGTTCTTTCGCGGGGAGCTGGAACATTACCTGCTTTACGCGCGCGAGGCCGGGATCGACGCATTCGCCACGCTCGGTTCCTATGCGGGCGCGATCGGCATTCCGCAGTTCATGCCCGGCAGCTACCGCCGCTTCGCGCTCGACTACGACGGCGACGGCCAGCCAGACCTTCAGGGCAGCGCGGTCGACGCAATCGGCAGCGTCGCCAATTTTCTCCAAGCACACGGTTGGGAGGCGGGACAGCCGGTGGCCGCGCCCGCGCAGGTCAGCGGGGAGCGCTTTCGCGCGCTGGCCGATGCGGGGATCAAGCCGCTGTATCGCGTCGCCGACCTCGGATCGTTCGGCGTGAAGGTCGCCGATCCTCTGCCGCCGGAGGCGGCGTGCGCGCTGGTGGAACTGGAGACGCCCGGACAGCCTGCGGAATACTGGGTCGGGCTGCAGAATTTCTATGCCCTCACGCGTTACAACCGCTCCAGCTTCTATGCGATCGCGGTGCTCGAACTCGCCCGCGCCATCTCGCCCGGCTCCCCATGAGCGCCGGCCTCGACATCCGCCGTGCGACGCAGCAGGACGTGCCGGTGGTCCTCGAATTCATCCGCGAACTGGCGCAGTACGAGCGCCTTACGCACCTGCTCGCGGTCTCCGAGCGCCAGCTCGAGGCAGAACTGTTCGGCGCGGACAGCCGTGTCGAAGCGCTGCTCGCCCGCTGCGACGGGATGCCGGCGGCATTCGCCATCTATTTCCACAACTTCTCGACCTTCCTCGGACGCAAAGGACTCTACCTCGAAGACCTGTATGTGCGTCCGGCATTTCGCCGCCGCGGCTATGGCCGCGCGATGCTTGCAGCGCTCGCCCGCATCGCGCATGAACGCGGCTGCGGCCGGTTCGAATGGACCGTGCTCGACTGGAACCAGACCGCGATCGACTTCTACCGATCGATGGGCGCCGACCTGCTCGAGGAATGGCGCATCTGCCGCATCACCGGCGAGGGACTCGAGCGGCTCGCAGCGTCGGACCGGCCGGCCGGTCCGGAATAATGAGTCAACGTGCGCGCTGCTATACTGCGCGCCTTTGCAGATTCTTGGGATCCAAGTGCCGACACGGCTGGCGCAGAATTTGGGGTTAATTAGCTCTCCCGATTTGGGGAAGTTGCGAAGTTGCAACTTCCCCAAATCGGGAGATTGATGAATGCAAGAACCAGCCCAACTGTTCAGTTCCGGCTATGCCGGCTTAGCGGGACGACCCGATGACCACGCCACACCGCCAATACCGCTACTACGAGTTCGTGATGGCCGCTTTCGTCACGGTGCTCGTGTGCTCCAATCTCATCGGGCCGGCGAAAATCGCACAGGTGAATCTGCCGCTGTTCGGCGCGGTATCGTTCGGCGCCGGCATACTGTTCTTTCCGATTTCCTACGTTTTCGGCGACATCCTCACCGAGGTCTATGGTTATGCGCGCTCGCGCCGCGTGATCTGGGCGGGCTTCGGGGGGCTGGCATTCGCCTCGTTCATGGCCTGGGTGGTGGTGGCGCTGCCGCCGGCCCCCTTCTGGCAGAATCAGGCGGCTTACGAAATCGCTTTCGGCTCGGCGCCCCGCATCGCGCTCGCCTCGCTCGTCGCGTTCGTGTGCGGCGAGTTCGTCAATTCCTACGTGCTAGCGAAAATGAAAATCTGGACCAGCGGGCGCTGGTTGTGGACCCGCACCATCGGCTCGACGATATTCGGCGAGGGCGTGGATTCGCTGCTGTTCTATCCGCTGGCTTTCTACGGCGGCGGGCTCATTGCCGACGAACGGCTGCCGGCGATCATGCTGGTGCAGTTCCTGGGCAAGGTGGGCATCGAGATCCTGTTTACGCCCGTGACCTACAAGCTCGTGGCCGCGCTCAAGCGCGCCGAGCACGAGGACTACTACGACCGGCACACCGACTTCAATCCGTTCACGCTCAAGACCTGAACGCCGGCAGGAAATAGGGGACAGACCACAGTTTCCAAAGAAGATGCAGGAGAAATAGGGAAACTTGGAAACTGTGGTCTGTCCCCTATTTCCCTTCAGAGCAACACGTCCCTGGACAGCCCGCGCCGCCTCAGCAGCCGGCGCAGCGCGGCGAGCGCCTCGAGTTGAATCTGGCGCACCCGCTCCCGCGTAAGGTCGAGTTCCGTGGCCAACTGTTCCAGCGTGAGCACCTCCTGTGCATTCAGGCCGAAGCGCCGCTCGATCACCATGCGCTGCTTCTGGTTCAGTTGTGCGAGCCACTCCCGGACCAGCGACTCCATCTCCTGCGAGGCCAGTTGCGCCTCGGGACCCGCGGATTGGTCATCGGCTATGGCCTCGCCCACCGACAACATCGGATCGATGTCCAGCGGCGCGTCGAGCGAGGCGGTGTGCTCGTTGTGTTTCAGAATGCGCCGCACCTCGTCGGGGGAGCGCTCGGTGAAATGCGCGATGTCCTCGATCGTGGGCTCGCGCTCGGCATGCATTCCCAGGTGGCGCCGCGCGCGCAGCACGACGTTCAACTCCTTGATCACATGCACGGGCAGCCGTATGGTGCGCGACTGGTTCATGATGCCGCGCTCGACGTTCTGCCGGATCCACCAGGTCGCGTAGGTGGAAAACCGGAAACCGCGCTCCGGATCGAACTTCTCCAGCGCATGCATCAGACCGAGGTTGCCTTCCTCGATGAGGTCCAGAAGCGGCATGCCGCGGTTCAGGTATTGCTTGGCGATGTTGACCACCAGGCGCAGGTTGTGCTCGATCATTTTCTGTCTGGCTGCGAAGTCCCCCCTGGCCGCAAGCCGCGCGGTGACGCGCTCCTCCTCCGGACGGAGCAGCGCCTTCAGCCCGATCTGGTGCAGATAGGCCTGCGTCGCATCCGAGAGCATCTCGACTTCGACCGCAGGCGCCTGCTCAAGCTCCGGTTCGGCGGCGTCGGCCTCCTCCGCCCCGAGCCTGGTCGGCTCCTCCCCATTGTCCGCGCGGGCCTCGGGCGGGGGCGCCTCTTCGCTCGGGCCCTCGTTGGCCTCGCGCCCGTGAACGCCACCCGCGCTCACGACGGACGCTCCGGCAGGAACTTCATCGGATCGACCGGCTTGCCGAGGCGCCGGATCTCGAAATGCAGCTTGGGCGCATCGGTATCGGTCGCGCCCACTTCACCGATCTTCTGCCCCTTGGCGACGGTCTGGCCTTCCTTCACCAGGATCCTGTCGTTGTGTGCGTAGGCCGACAGATAGGTCTGGTTGTGCTTGATGATGACCAGTTTGCCGTAACCGCGCAGGCCCGAACCGCTGTACACCACCCGGCCGGGGGCGGAGGCCAGCACCGGTTCACCGAGCCTGGCGGCAATGTCCACGCCCTTGTTGTCCGGATCGGCGAATCTCGCGACCAGCTTTCCGCTCACCGGCCATGACCAGTCGACCCTGTCTTCGTCATCGCCCTGGGCCTGCGGCCCGGACGCGGGAGGCGAGCCTTCGGGCTTCGCAGCGGGAGCCGGCGCGTCAGGCACGGGCTTGGTCTCAGGCTTGACCTCAGGCTTGACCTCGGACCGACGCGGCTCGATGCGCGCGATCGTGACTTCGTCGGGCCTCTTCGCTGCGCCTGCCGCCTGCCCGCCGGGACCAAGCGGCCGCGATTCGACCGCCCCGGCAGTGGTCACCGGTTTCACCTGCACGGCACTCTGCGCCGGTGCGGCCGGCGCGCGCAGCCGCAGCGTGTCCCCGACGCGGATCACGTTCGGGTTGGCGATGCCGTTCCACTCGGCCAGTTCACGGTAGTCCAGCCCATGGTCGAGGGCGATGCCATAGAGGGTTTCGCCGCGCTTCACGGTGTAGGTCTGCGGGCGCTGATCCACGGGGGCGGCGCGCGCGGCAGGCGCGGCCGGCGTGGTGGTAATCTGCGCGGCGGGCGCACGCTCTATCACCGGTGCCAATTGCCTGCTGGCGCAGCCGGCGGCAAGGGCTGCCGCCGCCATCAGGAGCACGATGCGAGACACTGGCCTCATTGTTTACCCATCCTCATCGGCACGAAATGCACCGGATCCAGCCATTGTTCTGCAAAGCCCGATGGCGTGCTCTCGATCAGGCACAGCGCCTGGTCGTGCGCACCCACCGGCGCGATCAACCGCCCGCCCGGCGCCAGCTGCGCGCGCAGCGCCTCGGGCAACTGCGGCGCGGCCGCGGCGATGATGATAGCGTCGAACGGCGCCACCTCGGGAAGCCCGCGCGCGCCGTCCGCGTGCACCAGGCGCAGGTTGGAAAGGCGCAGTTCGCGCAGGTTGGCGCGCGCCTTCTCCAGCATCCCCGCTATGCGCTCGATCGAATAGACTTCGCGGGCTATCTGCGCCAGGACCGCCGCCTGGTAGCCGCACCCGGTGCCGATCTCGAGCACGCGCCCGAGCACCCGGCCGGCACGCACCGCCTCGATCATCAGCGCAACCACGAAGGGTTGCGAGATCGTCTGCTCGAAACCGATCGGCAACGCCGTGTCCTCGTAGGCGCGGCTCGCCAGCGCCTCCTCCACGAACAGGTGCCGCGGCACCAGCGACATGGCCGCCAGCACCACCTCGTCATGGATGCCTTTCTCGCGCAGCCGTGCGACCATCCGGTCGCGCGTGCGCTGCGAGGTCATGCCGATGCCGCGGGTCTTGGAGGTCATCATTTCAGCGACCCCATCCAGCCGCGCACCGTGGCAATCTGCTGCTGGTGCGTCAGATCCATCTGCAGCGGCGTGACCGAGACACGGCTCGCCGACACCGCGTAAAAATCGGTCCCCGGCCCTGCGTCCTGCGCGTTGCCCGCGGCGCCGACCCAATATACGGTTTCACCGCGCGGCGTGGTCGAACTGACGACCGGCTCGGCCTTGTGCCGCTTGCCCAGGCGTGTCACCTCGAGCACGCCCAACTCGTCCCAGGGCACGTCCGGGACGTTGACGTTTAGCAGCATCGGTTCCCCGGGCGGGGTCTTCTGGAATCGCTCCACCATCTCGCAGGCGATGCGCGCGGCAGTCTCGAAATGGCGTCCTGCCTTGCTCGCGAGCGAAATCGCAAGCGACGGGATGCCCAGCAGATAGCCTTCGGTGGCCGCGGCGACGGTTCCGGAATAGATGGTGTCGTCGCCCATGTTGGCCCCCAGATTGATCCCCGAGACCACCACGTCGGGCAATTCCCCGAGCAGGCCGGTGACCGCCAGGTGGACGCAATCGGTGGGCGTGCCGTTGACGAACAGAAAACCGTTCGCGGATTTGCGCACCGTCAGCGGGCGGTCGAGCGTGAGCGAATTCGAGGCGCCGCTGCGATCGCGCTCCGGCGCCACGACCGTGACCTGCCCCAGGCCGGTCAGCGATCGCGCGAGAATCTCGATCCCTGGAGCGAAGTAGCCGTCGTCGTTGCTGAGGAGGATGCGCATGGGTGCCGGCGATTATAACAACTCGCCGGCATCGGCCCGGGCATGCCGCCCTACAGCCTGCCCAACCGGTTGACCAGCGTCTTCAGCAGCTTGATGCGGGCGAACGGCTTGTCCTGGGCTTCCACGATCGTCCAGGGCGAGATGTCGGTGGAGGTGCGGTCGACCATATCGCACACCGCGGCCTCGTACTCGGGCCACTTCTTGCGGTTGCGCCAGTCTTCCTCGGTGATCTTGAAGCGCTTGAACGAGGTCTTCTGGCGCTCCTTGAAGCGGCGCAACTGCTCTTCCTTGGTGACGTGCAGCCAGAACTTGAACATGATGGCGCCGTTGCGCACCAGCTGCTCCTCGAAATCGTTGATCTCCGAGTAGGCGCGCATCCAGTCGGCCTGCGAGCAGAAGCCCTCGACCCGCTCCACCAGCACGCGGCCGTACCAGGACCGGTCGAAGATCGTAATGCCGCCCAAGTTCGGCACGTGGCGCCAGAAACGCCACAGGTAGGGCTGCGCCCGCTCCTCCTCGGTGGGCGCGGCGATCGGCACGATGTGGAACTGGCGCGCGTCCAGCGCGCTGGTGATGCGCCGGATGGCCGATCCCTTGCCGCCTGCATCCCAGCCCTCGAACACCAGGATGACGGAGTGCTTGCGCACCTTCTTGCTGCGCGAGAGCACGTTCAGCTCGCCCTGGTATTTCTCCAGCAGCTTCTGGTAGCGGTTCTTCTCCAGCCGCTGCGTCATGTCCAGCGAGCGCAGCAGCTTGAGGTTGTCCAGCTGCGGCATCGGGGGTACCGCCTCGACGCTCTTGCTCTTCTGGGCGCCCTCGGCCACGCGCTTCTTGAGCGCCTCCAGCAGGATGCGTCCCGCAGTCAGGCCGCGAAAGCGCGCATCCGCGCCGGAAATCACGATCCAGGGCGCGCCGGCCGTGCTCGTCTCGCGCAGCGCGTGCTCGGAAATTTCGCGGAACCTGTCATACACCTTGAAGCGCCGCCAGTCCTCCTTGGTCACGCGCCACTTGGTCTTCGGATCGGCTTCGAGCGCCTTCAGGCGCTTCCTCTGCTGGTTCTTGGAAAGATGGAACCAGAACTTCAGCAGCAGCACGCCCTCGTCCACCAGCATCTTCTCGTGGCGGAAGATATCGTCCAGGTGCTTCTGCAGGTCGTTGTCGCTGAAATGGCCCAGCACGCGGTTGACGATCGGCACGGTGTACCAGGAGCCGAAGAACACGCCGATCTTGCCCTTCGCGGGAAGCGCGCGCCAGAACCGCCACATGGGCGGGCGCGCAGCCTCCTCGTCCGAAGGCGGGCCGAAGGCGTAGGTGACGATGTGCCGCGGGTCCATCCATTCGTTCAGGAGATTCACCGTCTCTCCCTTGCCCGCGCCATCCACCCCGCCGATGACGATCAGCACGGGAAACTTCTTCAGCGTCCCGAGATCGAACTGCGCATTCAGCAGCGCCTCGCGCAGCTTGGGCTCCTCGCGCTTGTACTCGTCCTTGCCAACCTTGTGCTCCAGATCCGCCGACTCGAACATAGGGCCTCCCCGTTGCGTCCTGCTACCGTGCGTCGATCAATCCCAAAATCGCCTGCATTGGTCGAATCCTTCCCAGACCCGCGACAGGCGCGCGATCGCGCGCGCCTCGCCGGCGGCAAACCAGCCCTGCGCAATGCCGATCACGCGGGGATCGATGCGGCCCCCTTTGCCCAGTTCGGCAACCATGGCCGCACCCACCGCGGCATCGTTGATCAGTCCCAGCGCATCCTGCAGTTCAGCGAGCGCTTCGACGTAGCGCCTGACTTTCTTCTGCGGAAAAAGCGTCGCGAAGAACTCCGCACAGTAGCGCAGCTTCTTTGCGCCGATGCGCACCCGGTGCCGTTCCTCGGCGCCGGCCGCAGACAAAGCCTCGCCGCGCTTGCGCAGGGTGCGGTCGCGCCGCTCGATGAGCGCGTGCGCGAATGCCCGCGCCGGTGCCGCGGTGGCGGGCGCTTGTGCAGGGGGACGGCCGTAGAGCAGCATGCCCAGGGACAGCAGCAGCGCGGGATAACGCGGGCTGCCGACCGCGGCGCGCGCCAGCGCGACATGGCGGCGCCGCAACCGCATGCAGCGTTCGCGCAACCGGGCGAGCCCGTCGTCGGCGGGGAAATGGCGCACGAGGGGAGGGAGCATCTCGGTGATGAAAACGTCCCAGTTGCGCACCGGCCCGAGCACCGAGAACAGCCATCGCATCTCCTCGCGCAGCGGCTCCAGCGCCGAGCGCCACTCGGGATCTTCGGGCATAACGAGGGCCACGCGCAAACGCCGCAATCCCACCCGCAGCTGATGCAGGAATTCCGGGTCCCGCCCGGCAAGGAACCCCTCCTCGTTGGCGTGAATCTGCGCCAGGCAGGCGCGCGAGACCGCCTGCAGGACCTCGGCGCTGCTCATGTCGGGCCGCAACGCGACCGGGAGCGCCTTGCGCGGCTGCGGCAGCGCGTTGCGATAAAGCGCATAGCCGCGCTCGGCCTTGGACAGAGCCCCCAGACGGAACGGCACTTCGTGCAGCAGTTCCGCGGCGAAAGCGAACAGGGCCATAGGCCCATCATAGCCGCCGCTCTTCAATTCAATCTCGACCTCGCAGACCCGCGACCTGCGGTCTGCGGCGCGGATCTCGCCCAGATCGGCGCACAGTTCGGCCTGCGCGCCCTGGTCAAGCTCGAGCCGCAACAGGGTGCGCTTCACCCGCGTCGTGAACACCGGACGCAGCGCCTCCCGAACGCTGCGCTTTGCGAACACCGGCCCGTAGGGCGTGGCATCGAGCAGCGTCAGGTCGACACTGCGGCCGCGGACCGGCCATTCGTATTCCTCGCGCTCGGTCAGACCTGCAGCGCTCGCCGCCCCGCCCTTCAGCGCCTGGAACCAGCGCTCACCCGAATTCGCGCACACGCGCCGCAGCCGCAGCGCCAGTCGCTCACCGTACAGGTCGAGCTCCGGCGTGTCGTAATAGACACTTGTGAGCTCGCTCGACTGCGCGCGGCCCTGCGCGCGCCGCTTGACGGCCTGCGCGCCAAGGACGCGTTCCAGGTCGTCGCGCGCGACCAGCAGCTTGAGCTCGGTTTCCATGG
>Ga0156228_1153_pt1 | contig 16052 bp, 11 predicted proteins | sample RifCSPlowO2_12_FD_107876 | JGI IMG/M metagenome (GOLD analysis project Ga0156228, IMG submission 107876) | Betaproteobacteria bacterium RIFCSPLOWO2_12_FULL_65_110 | reverse complement strand
CATTGCTTAAATCCTTAATTTTCCTTATCATCTGCTCGCGGCTTGCGTTGCGGGACGGCCGGCGGTCCGGAATTCGGACCCGGCTACCTTGTCCCCCGGTTCGGCTGTTTGCCTGGGATGCTAACGACATGTTGGACGCCTCCCCGATCGGCACTCGATGACCCGAAGCCAGCAAAGGTTGGTCCATTCATGGACCGGTGATAGTACTTGATAAGCGCGCCAGAAACATCGGCAGATATTCCGGTCGGTTGCATTTTTTGCAGCGAGACCCGACAAACCAGACCATCCGCGTATCCATGACAACGGACCCGATGATGCAGTAGCAGCCTAAGACAAACAGGCTCATGGTTTGTGCTGCCCGCGCGCGCGGGAGAACAAAACAGTGAAACGCATGCTCTTCAACGCGACACAGGCCGAGGAACTCCGTGTCGCCATTGTCGATGGTCAGAAACTGATCGATCTCGACATTGAATCGGCCTCGAAAGAACAGAGAAAAAGCAACATCTACAAGGGTGTCATCACCCGCGTCGAGCCGAGTCTCGAGGCCGCCTTCGTCGATTACGGCACCGAACGCCACGGCTTCCTTCCCTTCAAGGAGGTCGCCCGCGCCTATTTCAAGGCCGGGGTGGACGTCGGCCACGCCCGCATACAGGACGCCCTCCACGAAGGCCAGGAACTGATCGTCCAGGTCGAGAAGGACGAGCGCGGCAACAAGGGTGCCGCGCTCACCACCTTCATCAGCCTGGCCGGACGCTATCTGGTCCTGATGCCCAACAACCCCCGCGGCGGCGGCGTCTCGCGCCGCATCGAGGGTGAAGAGCGCAACGAGCTGCGCGACATCATGGATCAGCTGCCGGTCCCTTCGGGCATGAGCATCATCGCCCGCACCGCAGGCATCGGGCGCTCCCAGGAAGAACTGGCGTGGGACCTGGGTTATCTGCTGCAGCTGTGGCACGCGATCGAGGACGCCTCCAAGACGCAGAAGGGCGCATTCCTGATCTACCAGGAAGGCAGTCTGGTGATCCGTGCCATCCGCGACTACTTTCACCCTGAAATCGGCGAGATCCTGATCGACACCCAGTCGATTTTCGATCAGGCGCAGCAGTTCATGGCGCACGTCATGCCCGACAACGTCAACCGCGTGAAGCTGTACCACGACGACGTGCCGCTGTTCTCGCGCTTCCAGATCGAGCACCAGATCGAGACCGCCTACTCACGCCAGGTGTCGCTCCCGTCGGGCGGCGCGGTGGTGATCGACCACACCGAAGCGCTGGTCTCCGTCGACGTCAACTCGGCGCGCGCCACCAAGGGCCACGATATCGAGGAGACGGCGTTTCGCACCAACTGCGAGGCGGCCGACGAAATCGCCCGCCAACTGCGGCTGCGCGACCTCGGCGGCCTGATCGTGATCGACTTCATCGACATGGAGAACCAGCGCAACCAGCGCGAAGTCGAGACGCGCCTGCGCGATGCGCTGCATTTCGACCGCGCGCGCGTGCAAATGGGCAAGATTTCGCGCTTCGGACTGATGGAGCTGTCGCGCCAGCGGCTGCGCCCCTCGCTGGGCGAGACCGCGCACCTGCCCTGCCCCCGCTGCAGCGGCACCGGCTTCATCCGCGGCATCGAATCGACCGCACTGCACATCCTGCGCATCATCCAGGAAGAGGCGATGAAGGAGAACAGTGCTGCTATTCACGCACAGGTTCCGGTGGACGTCGCCACGTTCCTGCTGAACGAAAAGCGCACCGACATACACGCCATCGAGGCGCGCATGAAGGTGAACGTGGTGCTGATCCCGAATATCCACCTCGATACGCCGAACTACACCATCGCGCGCCTGCGCCACGACGATCTGAACCAGGAAGGCGCGCTGCCGGCGAGCTACGAGCTGGTCGAGGCTCCCAGCGAAGAGGAATCCAAGGCCGCGGCTGCGCAGGAAGCGAAGCCGCAGCGGGCGCAGGCCGCGGTGCAGAATTTCACGCCCGACCAGTCGGCGCCGGCGCCCATGCCCGCGCCGGTGCGGACCGCTCCTGCGGCCAGGCCCGCGGAGCGCGCCGGCATCATCGAGCGCATTCTCGGCTGGTTCAGGGGCGAGCAGCCCGCCACGGAAAAACCGCGCGCGCCAGGCAAGGACGAGCCGCGCCGCGAGCAGCATCGGCGCGACCAGAGGCGCGATCGCGACCGTCCCCGTCAGGAAGGACGCGGCGACCAACGCCAGCAGGGACCGCGCGAGCAGCGTGAACCGCGGCGCGGCGAGCGCGGCCCGCGTCAGGAACGCGGCGCGCGTCCGGAACAAGGCGAGCGCGCGCCCCGCCCCGATCGCGGCGAACGCGGCCCGCGTCCCGAAGGGGGCGAGCGTCCCGAACGCGGCCCGCGTCAGGGGGAACGACCCGAACGCGGCGCCCGTCCGGAAGGCGGCGGGGAACGGCACGGCCCGCGCCAGGAACGCGGTCGGCGTGAGCGCGGCGATCAGCGTGCGCGCGAGCAGGTGCCGCGCGAACTGACTGCCGAGCAGCAGGCGCAGAAAGAGGAAGCCCTGCGCCGGATGCAATCCGAAGCCGGTCAAGGTGAACACGCGCTGCAGCCCGCCGAATCGGGGCCGCCTCAACGCGAGGCTCGGCCGCCGCGACCGGAAGGCGAGCGCGGTCGCGAGCGTGGACGTGGCCGCCGCGAACGCGTGGAGCGCGGACCGCGCGAAGAGCAGCGTCAGGAAGGCGCGCCGCAGCAGGAACTGGGGCTGTCGACGCCCGCTCCCCAGGCATCACCGGAGCCCGACACGACGGTACAGCCTGCGCAATTCCCGGCTGAACCCGAACGCGTTGCGCTAGTCGTTGCGGAGCAATTCCTGCCGGTGGCCGTGGAGCCTGCGCCGTCAACCGCACACCATGCCCCCGTGGAAGCCGCCCCCGCGCCGGTGCAGCACGCTGCGGTGGAAGCGCCGCCGGAGTACAGGCCCGCAGCGGCGCCTGCACCGGTACCGCACGCATTCCCGGAAGACCTGGAGCGGGCGGTGCGCACGCTGCCGCCGTGCTCTATTTGGCGTAGCTGAAGAAGCCGCGGCCGGTCTTGCGGCCGAGATACCCCGCCTCGACCATCTCGACCAGCAACGGCGCCGGGCGGTATTTCGGATCCTTGAAGCCCTCGAACAGCACGTTCATGACCGCCAGTTCCACGTCCAGCCCGATCAGGTCGCACAGCGCCAGCGGCCCGATCGGGTGGTTGGCGCCCAGTTTCATCGCGTTGTCGATCTCCTCGGCGCTCGCCAGGCCCTCGGCCAGCGCGAAGATCGCTTCGTTGATCATCGGGCAAAGCAGGCGGTTCACGACGAACCCCGGGCTGTTGCGCACTTTCACCGGCGTCTTCCCGATCTTTTTCGCCACGGCTTCCGCCGCGGCATAGGTGGCATCCGAGGTCTGCAGGCCTTTGATCAGTTCCACCAGCTGCATGACCGGCACCGGATTGAAGAAATGCATCCCGATCACCCGGTCGGCGAGCCCGGTCGCCGCCGCGAGCCGCGTGATGGAGATCGAGGAGGTATTGGTGGCGAGGATCGTCCGCTCGCCGGCGAGCGCGGCGAGCTGCCGGAAGATATTGAGCTTGAGCTCGAGGTTCTCCGTGGCCGCTTCGATCATCAGATCGCTGCCGCGGACCGCATTCAGGTCGGTGGCGGTCTTGATACGCGCCATCGCTGCCCCCTTGGCCTCGGCCGTGAGCTTTTCCTTCTTGACCAGGCGATCGAGGCTGCCTTCGACCGTCTTCAGGCCGCGCTGTACGGCCGCTTCGGAAACATCCGTCATGGTCACGTCGTACCCGCAGAGCGCGAAAGCCTGCGCGATGCCGTTGCCCATGGTGCCCGCGCCTATGATCCCGATTTGCTTGATATCCATATCGTTCCTCGATCCGTTCAGGTTGAGAACATGCTGCGTTTGACTGCGAAATTGTCCCCGACGGGGGCCGGCCGGACTTGTCGGGCGTCAAGAAAACCGGGAAATTCCCGCTACCCGGCCGCCCGCCTGGGCTCCGGTTCTTCATCTGCGGGCAGCGCGCCGAAGAAGTTCCTCTTCAATTCGGCGAGCCGGTCGCGCGCTTCGGCGGCCTTCTCGAACTCCAGATTGCGCGCGTGCTCGAGCATCTGGCGCTCGATCTGCTTGATCTCCCTGGCAAGCTGCTTCTCCGACATGGTCTCGTAGCGGGCCTGCGCCTGCGCGGCCTTGAGTTGCAGATCGATCTGCTGGCTGTCGTATACGCCTTCGATCATCTCCCGCACGCGCTTGACGATGCCCACCGGCGTGATGCCGTGCTTCTCGTTGTAAGTGATCTGCTTGTTGCGCCTGCGCTCGGTCTCGCCGATCGCGCGCTTCATGGAATCGGTCATTCTGTCCGCGTACAGGATCGCCCTGCCGTTGATGTGACGCGCCGCGCGTCCGATGGTCTGGATGAGCGAGCGCTCCGAGCGCAGGAACCCCTCCTTGTCGGCATCGAGAATGGCAACCAGCGACACTTCGGGCAGGTCCAGGCCTTCGCGCAGCAGGTTGATGCCCACCAGCACGTCGAACACGCCCAGCCGCAGGTCGCGGATGATCTCCACGCGTTCCACGGTCTCCACCTCCGAGTGCAGATAACGCACCTTGACGCCGTGCTCGGCCAGGTAATCGGTGAGCTCCTCGGCCATGCGCTTGGTGAGCGTGGTCACCAGCACCCGCTCCAGGCCCGCCACGCGCAGGCTGATCTCCGAGAGCAGGTCGTCCACCTGCGTGGAGGCCGGCCGCACCTCGATCTGGGGGTCGACGAGCCCGGTCGGGCGCACCACCTGCTCCACCACCTGCCCCGATTTCTGCCGCTCGTAATCGGCCGGCGTCGCCGATACGAAAATCGTCTGGCGCATCACGCCCTCGAATTCCTCGAACTTGAGCGGCCTGTTGTCCAGCGCCGAGGGCAGACGGAAGCCGTAGTCGACCAGGTTCTCCTTGCGCGAGCGGTCGCCCTTGTACATGCCCCCGAGCTGGCCGATGGTGACATGCGACTCGTCGATGATCATGAGCGCCTTGGGCTGCAGGTAGTCGATCAGCGTCGGCGGCGGCTCCCCCGGCTTGCGCCCGGACAGGTGGCGCGAGTAGTTCTCGATGCCCTTGCAGAACCCCAGCTCGTTCAGCATCTCCAGGTCGAAGCGCGTGCGCTGCTCGATCCTCTGCGCCTCGACCAGCTTGTTCTCCTTCTGGAAGAACTCGATGCGCGCGGCGAGTTCCGGCTTGATCGCCTCGATGGCGCGCAGCGTGGTCGCGCGCGGCGTGACGTAGTGGCTGGACGGATACACCGTGAAGCGCGGCACCCGGTGGTGCGCATGCCCGGTGAGAGGGTCGAACAGCATGAGGATCTCCACCTCGTCGTCATCCAGCGTGATGCGAAGCGCGGTCTCGGAGTTTTCCGCCGGGAAGATGTCCAGCACGTCGCCGCGCACGCGGAAGCTGCCGCGGCGGAAGTCGAGCTCGTTGCGATCGTACTGCATGGCCGCCAGGCGCGCGATGATGTCGCGCTGGGAATACTTCTCCTTTTCCCGCAGGTGCAGGATCATGCCGTGGTAGTCGACCGGGTCGCCGATGCCGTAGATGCACGACACCGTGGCGACGATGATCGAATCCTCGCGCTCCAGCAGCGACTTGGTTGCCGACAGCCGCATCTGCTCGATGTGCTCGTTGATCGAGGAATCCTTCTCGATGAACAGGTCGCGCGATGGTACGTAGGCCTCGGGCTGGTAATAATCGTAGTAGGAGACGAAGTATTCGATCGCGTTTTCCGGGAAATACTCGCGAAATTCGGCGTAGAGCTGCGCGGCGAGCGTCTTGTTCGGCGCGAGCACCAGGGCCGGCCGGCCCATGCGCGCGATCACGTTGGCCATGGTGTAGGTCTTGCCGGAGCCCGTGACCCCGAGCAGGGTCTGATAGGCGAGCCCGTCCCCGATGCCCTCGATGAGCTTCTCGATCGCCTCCGGCTGGTCACCCGCCGGCGGATAAGGCTGGTTGAGCCGGAACGGACTGTTGGGAAAAGTAACGATCAAAGGTATAGAATGTTGCACTGCAACGGAAGCCCTTCAGTGTAACAGTTCGTCCCCTAACGAGAGAAGACCGTCATGACCTCCAACGTGCTTGCCCAAGTCGAAATGGCACCCCGCGATCCGATACTCGGGGTCACCGAAGCATTTGTCGCCGACAAGAACCCGAAAAAAGTGAATCTGGGTGTCGGCATCTATTACGACGACACCGGCAAGGTGCCGGTGCTCGAGTGCGTGCGCCGCGCCGAGCGTGAAATGGCCGAGAAGTCCGCGCCGCGAGCCTACCTACCGATCGACGGCCTGGCGGCTTACGACAAGTCCGTGCAGACATTGGTGTTCGGCGCCGACAGCCCGGCGCTCAAGGACAACCGCGTCATCACGGTGCAGACCCTGGGCGGCACCGGCGGCCTCAAAGTCGGCGCCGACTTCCTGCGCCGCCTGCTGCCCCAGGCGCAGGTCTGGATCAGCGAACCGAGCTGGGAAAACCACCGCGCGATATTCGAGAACGCCGGGTTCGCGGTCAACGCCTACCCCTACTACGACGCGCCGACCCACGGCGTGAACTTCGCGGGCATGATCGAAAGCCTGCGCGGCCTGCCCGCGGGTTCGATCGTGGTGCTGCACGCCTGCTGCCACAACCCGACCGGCGTCGACCTCACTCCCGACCAGTGGGCCACCGTGGTCGAGACGGTGAACCAGCGCGGACTGGTGCCGCTGCTCGACATCGCCTACCAGGGCCTGGGCGACGGCCTGGATGCCGATGCCGCGGCGGTGCGGCTGTTCGCCAAGGCAGGCGGCGTGGCGTTCGTGTCCAATTCATTCTCCAAGACCTTCTCGCTCTACGGCGAGCGCGTCGGCGGGCTGTCGGTGGTGGCCGGAACGGGCGACGAGGCCGCGCGCGCGCTGTCGCAGATCAAGCGCCTGGTGCGGACCAACTACTCCAATCCGCCTACCCACGGCGGCCAGATCGTCGCTGCCGTTCTTACTTCGCCGGAGGCGCGCGCCCAGTGGGAGCAGGAACTCGGACACATGCGCGAGCGCATCCGCACGGTGCGCCAGCAGCTCGTCGACACGCTGCGCGCCAAGGCGCCCAAGCACGACTTCGGCTTTGTCGTGCGCCAGCGCGGCATGTTTTCCTATTCGGGCCTCTCCAAGCAGGCCGTGACGCGGCTGCGCGAGGAATTCTCCGTGTATGCCATCGACACCGGGCGCATCTGCGTGGCGGCGATCAACTCGAAAAACATCGATTACGTGTCCGATGCGATTGCAAAAGTGATCAGCTAGCGCGCCGCGGGCCGGCGCAGCACCGGCCCGTTGCGTTGACCCAGGGGCGCGGACGCATTAAAATCGCGCCTCTCCCAATTCCCCGATAGCTCAGCTGGTAGAGCGACGGACTGTTAATCCGCAGGTCCGAGGTTCGAGCCCTCGTCGGGGAGCCATACAAAGCAAGCACTTAGGCCATCCATCGCGGTGGCCTTTTTGCCTTTTCGGGATCGTTATACCGGAAGTCCGCGGGTCGGTATAGGCACCCCGACGCTCGGCATAGACCCTCAAGAGCCACAGCATCGAGCACCGGGGGGGTCGGAACAGACACCCCGAAACTCGCCACAAATATCGAATACCGGCGGGCCCGGTCGTCCTTGCAAACTTGCTGCTGCGCGGCATTGCATAATCAGTGCTCGCCGGCGACGCTACCGTCCCGCGTTCCGGTGATAGCATTGCCTCTCTTGTCGCTCCTCCGCCTGGAGTCTCCATGAACGCGCCAGACCAGCAAAGAACCGAAGATGCGTTTCACAAGCTAATTCACGGCAACAGCATCTACGGGCTGTGGGAAATCGCCAGCCAGATGACGCCGCACCCATTGCCCGATGCCGTCCCGCATATCTGGAAGGCAGCGCTGCTCGAATCGCTGGTGAAGCAATCCGCCACCGCCGTTCCGATGGGCGACGAACGCCGAGCCATGCAACTTTTCAATCCCGGACTGAAAGGCGCCTGGGCTACCACCAGCACCTTGATTGCGGCAGTGCAGGTCTTGCTCCCCGGCGAAATCGCCCGCACCCACCGCCACAGTCCCAGCGCCATTCGTTTCATCATTCAGGGCAGTGGCGCCTACACGGCAGTCGAAGGCGAAAAGGTCATCATGCACGAGGGCGACCTAGTGCTCACGCCCAACTGGCAGTGGCACGACCACGGCAACCAGACCGATCACATGGTGGTGTGGATGGACGGTCTAGACGTGCCGCTCACCAAGGCCCTCAACAGCATGTTCTTCGGTATGTACCACCTGGAGCAGTTCCCCAGCAACAAACCGGTCAACGGCTCCCAGGCCCTCTACGGCCACGGACGGCTCTCGCCCACCTGGATGCAGGAGCGTTCGCTCTACTCGCCGCTGATGCTCTACTCCTGGGACCAGACGCAGGAGGCGCTGCACGCCATGCGCGATCGTGACGGCAGCCCCTTCGAGGGCATCGCTCTCGAATACACGCATCCGCAAACCGGCGGCCCTGCGCTGCCAACTATGGGCTGCCAGGTGCAGTTGATTCGCAAAGGAGAAAAGCTGAAGGCCCGCCACGTTGCCGGCAGTTCCATTTTTCATGTGAGGCAAGGCCGGGGGCGCAGCATCATCAACGGTGAAGTGTTCGAATGGGGCAAGGGCGACATCTTCGTTGTGCCGTCCTGGGCGTTGCATGAACATGCCAGCGGCGGCGGCGAGAACGCGATCCTGTTCTCCATCAATGACCATCCGGTGATGAAAAAGCTCGGCTTCTACAGGGAGGAAGCGTTGGCGGACAACGGCGGATTTCAAGTTATATGACCTGAAAGCTCAGAACAGGGGCAAAGACGGTCCCCAAGGCGGCTTTCAAGGAATCCGCTCCCATCGCCGAGCCCGCCTCCTCCGCATTGCCCGCCCTCGGCCTAGCTGGACTCGGATTCAGCAGGCGTAGGACGTCGTAGTCGCCGAAGCACTCACACTACAACTCGTGAGGAGGGAATGAGGTGTTCAAGAGAATAGACCACGTCGAGATCGTGCCCCAGGATATGGGCAAAACCCTGGATTTCTATACGGACGTGCTTGGTTTCAAGTTCAAGCAGAGGCGGCCGGGACCGCCAGGGAGCCCGTGGAAGGAGATCGTCTTCCTCACACTCAACGATTCCATGCTTGAGGTCCTGGATGCAGTAAGCGCGGCACCGCTGTCCGGGTCCCCTGCTTCGGTGCAAGTGGGCTATCGCATGATGGCCCTTGAAGTTGACGACATGGACAAGGCTATAGAGTATCTCAAGGGGAAGGGAGTCGAATTATCTCGTCCGCCCATACTCCTGGGAAAGTCTAAACGTGCCGAAATCAAAGACCCCAACGGCCTCACCATTGAGATCAGGCAGTGGTAGAAGGCATTGTTTGCGCGGAGCAGATTGACCAGACCCCTCGATCAATTCCTTCCCATTCCTAGCACTGCTGAATCTGGTATTTACCGGGAAGACATTTATCAGGGCTCCCCGAAACCCCGCGGAGATATCTATCCCCTACTCTTTCGCCTCTTCTTCGGAGAATTCATCTGTTCAAGGCGAACCATGGCTTCTCGCTTACCCAGCGTGCGGAGAGACCCCAGTGCGCTAATTTGCGCTTGACGTGGACGTGAGCTGCCGTGCTCCCATTTATAGATCGTGTGGCCAGTCACTCCGACGAGTTTGCCGTAGTCTGCTGCCGAGAGCCCCAGACGCTTGCGCTGTGCGATTACGCTCTTTGCGGAAAAGCGGACGCTTCCTGAATCTGCCTCTAGAACCTGTGGTGCAGGGGCAGCATCCCTGCTGGCCTGTAGTGCAAAGCGAAAAACATCAGATCGCAGTTTTTTGGTTTCGCGTTTCAGTTCAGCAATGAGCCTTCGGTACTGTGCCGATGCTTTCCGCAGAATCTGGGTTTCCCTTCGGATTTCCCTACGGGCAAGCCGTGTGATCTCTTGTCTGAACGTTACTGCGATATTCGGCATCGTTTTTCCTCTTGGTGGTTAGCCTTCGGGACGACACAACACATTCTTGTGCAATATTATGCTCTATTGCGGGGAGACATGATTCGGTGTGGGCCGCACTGTCACTTCTTCGTGGTGCCTACTCAAGTTCCAGGCGAGAAGCGCAGAAGTACGTCGCCTCAGAATGTCTGACTACGTTGCACGGAATATTGGGACGCAGTTGCTGCTTCTATGCAAGCCCCTCACGCTGAATCTCCTTCAACGAGAGCGATAGCTGGTACTCGTATAGCTTCACGTCTGGAATTAACGAACACGCCAAGAGGAGATCCTCGCTGATTTCACGGGCAACGATAATGCCGCGCACCTGTTGATTGGGATCTGCTTGATGCTTGCGAATCCAGGCAACGTACCGCATCAATTGCCCAATTACTCTGTCATATCCGCCTTCAGATCTCGTCGTACTTGCCGATTGAGGGGCTCGACAGTGAGATTGAGATCTAGTACTCCGCATACTCGAATGTGATGCCCACCGCTTTCAATTCTCAGGCGGTTCAACCACATGTCCCAAAGAAGAACCTCGGTTACCTCAGCGCGCTGGTTCGGTAGAAGGTTCGGTGGTAAGATCCGGCTTTCGAAATCAGCGAAAACTCTTAATGTTTTTTCGAGATTGTTTCTCTAACTTATTGATTAAGCTGCACTGTTAATCTGCAAGTCCGAGGTTCAAGCCCTCGTCGGGGAGCCAATTAGAACAAGGCGTTAGCGAATTGTTCTAACACCTTGCCTACCTATGTCAGTGTATCCACCGGCGCATCCGCCGGTATGGATTCCCGCCGGGACATCACGCTTTGCCAGGAGTAATCGATATGCACGCAACCCCGATCCTGCAATACCTCAAGACGCACGGCCAGCGGCTCGACCTGGAGATCGCAGCGGCGACGGGAATTCCGCTGCCAACGGTGCGCGCCTCCCTGTCAGACCTGTCAGCGCGGGGTGAAATATCCAGGTGCAGCGTTACAAGATTCGATGACGGCAAGGCGACTAAATCGATGCTCTGCCGGATCGCCGGAACCATACCCCCGAAGACCCCGGGCAGGAAACCTGCAGCTTAGCGCCGCCGGGCGCTTCAACGCGCGGCACCGCGCACCGGCGTGTCGGAGTTGACTCTGGAATCGCAGCGGCCAAATCACTGAGGCTGGAGCCCCGCGGCCTTGATCTGGCGGCTCCAGAGCGCTATTTCTCGGGCAATAAAGGCGCCGAACTCGGCCGGGCCGCTTGACGCCACGAGATCAAGCCCGACGCGACCGAAGCGCTCCTTGATTTCCGGCTTGACGGTGATCTTCCCGATTTCAACTGCGAGGAAATCGACGATCTCGCGCGGCGTCCCGGCGGGGGCCAGTATCCCGACCCAGTTATACAATTCGTAGCTCTGGTAGCCTGATTCATAGAGCGACGGGACATCGGGCAGTACCGGCGAGCGGACTTTGCTTGTAATCGCAAGCGCGCGGATTCTTCCCGCCTTCATAAGCGGAGTAGCGCCGGCAAGGTCGTTAAACATCATGGTGACCGTGCCACTTGCGACATCGATCAGTGCCTGCGGTGAGTTCTTGTAGGGCACATGCAGCAGATCGATTTCCGCAAGTTGCTTCAACAATTCGCCTCCGACCACCCCGGTAGCGTTGCCTGAGGCAAAGCTGAGCTTGCCCGGCTGCGCTCGCGCCAACACGATCAGGTCCTGCAGCGTCTTTGCCGACGAGTCGGTAGCGACGAACAGCGCGAGCGGCGCCGTAGCGAGCAAATAGATGGGACTGAAATCCTTGACGGGGTCGTAGGGCAGCTTCTTGAACAGGCTGGGCCCCGCCGCGAGCGCCGTATTGCCTGTGGCCACCAGGGTGTGCCCGTCTGGAGGAGCCTTGGCCGCGGCATCGGTAGCGATGGTTCCCAGAGCGCCGGGCCGGTTATCGATCAGCACCGGTCGCTTGATCGACTCCGACAACGACTGCGCAAGCAGGCGTGCTGAAATGTCGGTGCCACTTCCCGAGGCGAACGGAACCAGCATGCGGATCGGTCTGTCCGAAGAATACTGTGCCGATACCCCGGTCGTCAGACCAAGAAAAAGCGCTGCCGCCGCCACGCATTGGAATCGCACGTTGCCTCCTCGAGATTCTTCCGTTAAGGTGCGGACACTAGTATGGGCCAGCGCAGGCCGGCATCGCAAGTCGCTGGGTCAAAGGAAGGCACATGCGTAACTACATCGAGAAACTCCTCGGCGAGCGGCGCTTGCGTATCGTTGAGCGCGAGGTTGACCCCCGGTTCGAACTGGCCGCCGTCACCGTGCGTTCGCAAGCGCAAAGCGACGCACCAATTCTGTTCCGCAAAGTCAAAGGCAGTCGTATTCCCGTCGTTACCAATCTATTCGGCAGCCGGCAGCGGCTGCGCGAGTTGATCCGGGCCGACGAAGAAGACTTCTGTCCCCGCTGGCAGGCACTCGCGAGCGCCTGCGGACCTCTTGCAGAGGCGAAGGCTCCCGCCATCGAATATGAGGAATGCCGCCTATCCGATCTGCCGACCATCACCTATTTTGAAAAGGACGCCGCACCCTACATCACTGCAGGCGTATTTCTGGCGAAAGAGCCTGATAGTGGCGTGCCGAATCTCTCCTTTCATCGCTGCATGATGGTGAGCGACACCGAGTTGCGGGTGCGCCTCGGGCGCACGCATGACCTGACGAAATACCAGACCAAGGCCCAGGATCGCGGGCAGGCGCTGGAGGCGGCGATTCTTATCGGAGCGGCGCCCCAATTCGTGCTCGCCGCCGCGGCGCCGCTTCCCTACGACGAGAGTGAGTTTGAAATCGCGGAGCGCATCGCGGGCGAGCGTGTCCCGATGCGTCGCTGCCGCCATATCGAACTCGAGGTCCCTGCCAGCACCGAAATTGTGATCGAAGGGCGCTTTCTTCCCGGAGTGCGCGGATCCGAAGCGCCGTTCGGCGAATTTCAGGGTTATTACGTGCCCCAAGTCGAGAGCCCGGTGTTCGAGGTTCTCGGCGTCACCGTGCGCAAGGGCGCCTATTTTCATGCGCTGGTCTGTGGATCCCCCGAGGATCTGCGGCTACTGGAAATCGCCGTCGCGACGCAGATCTACCGCTCGCTCGCGCAGAATCTTCCCGGCATTGTCGATGTCGCCTGCGTACCGCATGTGATGGGCACGGTGGTCAAGATCCGGCAACAGTACGAGGGCCACGCGAAGCAGGTCCTGATTAGCGCGATCGGTGCCAATCACGACTGGAGCAAGAGCTGCATCGTGGTCGACGAAGACGTGGACATCAATGATTTCGGCGACGTGTGGTGGGCGTTCCTCACCCGTGCGCGGCCGGATCAGCGCGTCATGGTATTGCCCGGGGTGCCCGGCTTTTTCCGGGACCCGTGGAAGGACCACTGGGGCCGACTCGCCATTGACGCGACCATCCCTTTCGACCGCCGCGACGAATACATCAGGAAGAAGGTGCCCGGCGCCGACGCGCTGGATCTGGCAAGTTATCTTACTTAGTCATCGGTTCCACCCGAATTGCCCTCGCTCCGCAGGTCCGTTCAGGAGGCCAAACTTGTGTAAAACCCTCCTTTCTTAATCGAAATGCACGCAACCCCGATCCTGCAATTTCTCAAGAAGCGCGGCCAGCGGCGCGACCTGGAGATCGCAGCGCCGCCGGGCGCAAAGAAACTTCGCGGGTTCCCTCAGTGCATCATGCAGGAGCCGGGGCCGCCCGGGTTTCCGCAACTGCCGCAAGCGTCCGGCAGCGCCCCCCTCGCCGGCTCCTGAGAGGAAGTGGCAAACACGGAGAGCTTCTTTTCGAGCTTCCGGCCGTGGCACGACGGGCACTCGGGTATGTCACTTGCGCGGATCAGCTTCTCGAACTCGGTGCTGCAACTTGAACAGCGGTATTCGTAAATTGGCATGTTGACCTCGATGGCACCCAACCATGCGTATTCTACATCGGTCGCGGCCTTTCCAAGAGTTGCTCATGCGCCCTGCTTCCTGTTGGCAGCGGGATCAGACCTTGTGAGTGTTGCTGCGCGAACAGAATTGACCATCGCGCGCGATTTACACTGACTAGCTATTTTCAGCCCATTCCCGAGCCTACATAAGCGGTTGAAGATGCGTCGCCCTGATCACTCCAATCGCGCAGTCTGGTCAATCTGCTCCGCGCGAACAACAGTGAAGGCGGCTCGAATGAAACGATCGGGGACGATAGATGCGAAGCGCGATGCGGACCCCGTCTCGGATCGCGACACGGACGTCGTTCCCGTCGATCAGGCGGCGAAACCCGGCGGCGGCGTGAACGGACCGGTCACCAGCGCCAGCTTTGCGGCGGCCGCGAGCAGCGCCGGCTCGCTCCAGCGGCGCCCGACCACCTGCACGCCGATCGGCAGCCCGTCCTGCGAGCGCGCCAGCGGCAGCACCACGACCGGGCTGCCCGACAGGTTGAACGGAGTGGTGTAGGCCGTGCCGGCGAGGAAGTACGGCACCTGCTTGCCGTCGACGTCGATCGGGGTGCCGTAGGGCACGTGCGGAATCGCCGGGCTCACCGTCACCGGACAGAGTAGCGCGTCGAAATCGTCGAAGAACGACTCCAGCCCGGTGACGAGCTCGTCACGGCGCGTCAGCGCCGTCATGTAATCGGCAAGCGTCGCGGTTGCGCCCTTCGCCGATCCGACGCCGAGCGGGTGGCCGCCGAGTGTCGCCTTCAGCGCCGCGACCCGTTCGGCGACGCGCTCAGGTGCGGTCGCTGCGCGCTCTGCGATCACGATCTCGCCCCACAGTTCCCAGGCGGTATTCAGGTCGAACTTCGGTGGCAACCGGTTTTCGACCCGGCAACCAAGTCGCGACAGAGCCGTCGCCAGCGCCTCGATCGCCGTCTTCGTGTCGCGGGTCACCGGCAGGCCGCCGAAATCGGTGCTCCACGCGAATCGCATGGTGCGCAGTTCCCGCGCCGGCGGCTCGACGAGCGGCACCGGTGGCACGTCCCACTCGATCCCGTCGGCACCCGCGATCACCTTCAGGATCGCCCACAGATCCTCGACCGAGCGCGCCAGCGGTCCGAGCACATTCAGGTGGCGCACCGCGCGCGCCAGGCCCGGGGGTTCGGGAATGTGGCCCGTGTTCGGGATGCGGTCGAGTGTCGCCTTCAGCGCCGCGACCCGTTCGGCGACGCGCTCAGGTGCGGTCGCTGCGCGCTCTGCGATCACGATCTCGCCCCACAGTTCCCAGGCGGTATTCAGGTCGAACTTCGGTGGCAACCGGTTTTCGACCCGGCAACCAAGTCGCGACAGAGCCGTCGCCAGCGCCTCGATCGCCGTCTTCGTGTCGCGGGTCACCGGCAGGCCGCCGAAATCGGTGCTCCACGCGAATCGCATGGTGCGCAGTTCCCGCGCCGGCGGCTCGACGAGCGGCACCGGTGGCACGTCCCACTCGATCCCGTCGGCACCCGCGATCACCTTCAGGATCGCCCACAGATCCTCGACCGAGCGCGCCAGCGGTCCGAGCACATTCAGGTGGCGCACCGCGCGCGCCAGGCCCGGGGGTTCGGGAATGTGGCCCGTGTTCGGGATGCGGTGCTCGGTCGCCTTCAACCCGAACACGCCGCAGTAGTGCGCCGGCAGCCGCACCGACGCGGCGAGATCGCTGCCGACGTCGAAGGCCGACAACCCGGCGGCAACCGCCGCCGCGCCGCCGCCGGTCGATCCGCCCGGCGTTCGCGACAGGTCCCAGGGATTGTTCGTGCGTCCGAATATCTCGTTGTCGGCACGATAGTCGGCTGACAACGGCGGCAGGTTCGTCTTGCCCAACAGCACCGCGCCCGCCGCACGCAGGCGCGCCACCGCCGTCGCATCGCGCTTGGGCACGTAGTTCGCGAGCGGCGGATGTCCGCCCGTGGTTCGCATTCCCGCCGTTTCCAGCGCGTCCTTGATGGTCATCGGCACGCCGTGCAGCGGCCCCCACAGCTCGCCGCGCCCCAGTGCCGCATCGGCCTGCGCCGCGCG
>Ga0156228_1184_pt1 | contig 16594 bp, 18 predicted proteins | sample RifCSPlowO2_12_FD_107876 | JGI IMG/M metagenome (GOLD analysis project Ga0156228, IMG submission 107876) | Betaproteobacteria bacterium RIFCSPLOWO2_12_FULL_65_110 | reverse complement strand
TATCCTCAGGGTGCGCGGTCCGGCAACAGTCCCGCCAGGCCGCGTTGCACAGCGCGCAAGATGTCGAACCGAGTGATAGCACCCACGATGCGGCCATGTTCCACCACCGGGAAGCGACGAAACTTGGCGGACATGAAAAGCCCGGCCGCATAATAGATATCCATGGTGGGTGGTACGGTCTGCACCTCCGAGGTCATGAAGTCCTTCACGGTCCCCTGCGGAACTTCATAATTCGGACCCCCTAACGTGAGGAGTTTGAGGCAATCAAATTCCGTGATGATGCCTACCAGTTTGTCCTTGCCGTTGGTCACGAGTGCGCCGGTGACCCGCTTCTCCAGCAGGAAGTTCACCGCTTCCATGATGTCGGTCTCCGGCGACAGCGTGTCGACGTACTTGTCCATGAATTCGCGGACAGTGGGCAGGTGGCGGATAGTCATAAGCGCTCCCTTCAGCACCCGCAGATGCGGATAGATATCGGACTGCGCCGAACCCGCAACCTATCCCCAGGCGCAACTGCTGCCAGTGATCCGATGTTCCCAGGGGTCGCTTGGCATGCGGGACCGGGATTCGACGAAACGCGATTTGCTCCCTCTGCAAGAATAGACGAGTTTTGCTTCACGTGCCGGGCCGACTTCTCCAGTGTGATCCAAATCAAGGCCGCGCCCGGTCACGCACCGCGGCCGAGCACGTCGTCGCCGACGAAGGGATTGAAGCGCCGCTGATCGCCGAAGGTCGACAGCGGGCCGTGGCCGGGGATGAACGTTACCTCCTTGCCGAGCGGCCAGAGTTTGCCGGTGATCGACCGGATCAGGGTGTCGAAGTCGCCGCGCGGAAAATCGGTGCGGCCGATCGAGCCGTCGAACAGCACGTCGCCCACGATCGCCAGCCGTTCCGGGGCGTTGAAAAAGACCACGTGGCCGGGGGTGTGGCCGGGGCAGTGCAGCACCTGCAGTTCCACGTGGCCGAAATTCACGCGGTCGCCATCCTCGAGCCAGCGCTCGGGCGTGAATGCGGCGAGTTGCGCAAGTCCGAACATGCGGCTCTGCTGCGGCAGCTGGTCGATCCAGAAGCGGTCCTCTCGCTGCGGCCCTTCGACCGGCAGACCCAGGCGCGAGGCGATCTCCGCGGTGCCGCCGGCATGGTCGATGTGCCCGTGCGTCAGCAGGATCTTCTGCGGCGTGACGCGCTCCTGCTCCACGGCCTCAAGAATGAGTTCGATGTCGCCGCCGGGATCGACGATCGCCGCCTGACGCGTTTCCTCGCACCACAGCAGCGAGCAGTTCTGCTGGAACGGCGTAACCGGGATGATCGTGAATTTCATCGATGCCAGCCTGAGCAAAGCCGCCATTCTAATCGGCTTCCGCACCGCGGTGGCCCCCGCAGGCGGCGGGGCGGTCGACCGCGCTGGTGTAGAATCCGCTGCACTGAGCTGGGTTCCTGATCTGGAGCGGATTGTCGCCGTGCGCGCATGGCTGTTCATGCTGGTTATGTCGGTGGCGGCGCAGGTTTTTGCGCAGGCGCCGGTCGAGGAACGCCGCCCGGCCCGGGACGATGCCGGTCTTGCGCAGCGCCGCGTCGACTTCGCGCGCCAGGCGCTCGAGCAGGCAGAGGCGCAGGTTCGCGATGCGGCAGCCGCACACGAGCAGGCTCAATCGCGGTTTGACGAGGCCAAAGCCGGTCTGGACGCGACAGGAAAGAGTCTGGCCAGGGCCAGAGCCGCTGCGGCCGAGGCAAGAAAGCGCTACGACGCCGCATCGTCCGAACTCGAGCGGCGGAAGGCCGGCAAGTGAGGGTGACCATGATCGAAGGCGGGGCACTGCGCGCTATGACGCTCCCGCTTCCACGGAAGCGGTAGTCGGCCTTGCAGCGCCCCGCTAGCATTTCGCTGGTGGTGTCGACGACTGCGATGGCGCTCGCCGTCCAGTCGCTGACTTCCATGGCGATGCTCGTTCCCACGGTGCTCGCGCCGGTGGCGGCCCCGGAACTCGGTGTGCAGGCTTCACGCATCGGCCTGCTGGTCGCCTTCAACTATTTCATCGCCATCGTCTCGGGTCTGATGTGCAACGCGCTGATCGCGCGCTTCGGCCCGGTGCGGGTATTCCAGTTCGCCATCGCGCTGGTCGCCGTCGGGCTCGCATCGGGGTTCGGCGGCAACCTGGCCGTGGTCTTCGTGCTCGGCGCGTTCGTCGGAACGGCAACCGGGTTTGTCAATCCGGCGAGTTCGACCGTTCTTCATCAGGTGTCGCCGCCGCAGTACCGTTCCCTGATCTTCTCCATCAAGCAGACCGGTGTTCCGCTGGGCAGCGCGATCGCCAGCCTGATCATCCCGGCGCTGCTGCTATACATGCACTGGCGCTACGCGGTGTTGGTCCTGGGGGTCGCCAGCGCTTTCCTGCTTGCCGCGGTCGCGCCGTTTCGATCCACCTATGACCGGGACCGCAATCCGCGCCAGCGCATCAGGCTGTCGAACATCGGCGCGCCGGTCGCCGAGGTCTGGTCGCGGCCGGATTTGCTGACGCTCGCGTTGACCTCTGCCGTGTACTCGGCGGTGCAGGTGAGCCTTTTCACCTACCTGATGCTGTACCTCATCGTCGATCTGGGCCATACGCTGGTCCTGGCGGGGCTGGTCTTTGCGGTCGCCCAGGCGATGGGGATCGTCAGCCGGCCCGCCTGGGGCGTGGTGGCCGATCGGATCCAGGCGCCGCGGCAGTTGCTTGGCGGCCTGGGCATTGCGATGGGGTTTTGCGGCGTGGGGGCGGCGCTGCTCACGCCCGCCTCGCCGCTGGCTGCGATCGTGGCCCTGTGCGCAGTCTATGGCGCGTCCGCGGTGGGCTGGAATGGCGTCTATCTGGCGGAGGTTGCGCGGATCGCGCCACCGGGCAAGGTGGGCGTGGTCACCGGCGGGGTCATGCTGTTCACCTTTTCCGGCGCAATCATCGGTCCGCCCGCGTTCGGCGCCATCCTGGGGCTGACCGGAAGCTACGCGCTTGGTTTCCTGTTCTTTGCGTTGCTGCCGTTCGTCATGGGACTGAAGCTGGCGTTTTCGGCCCGGACGGCTGCTTAGTGTCCCATGACTCAAGTGCCGAGGGGTTTGGTGGAGGATTTTGGTTTCTATCGGTCTCCCGATTTCGGGAAGTTGCGAAGTTGCAACTTCCCGAAACCGGGAGATTATGGATTCCAAACTCAGCCATACCGTTTGATCCCGGCCACCGCGGCTTAGGCGACAGCGAGCGTGGCGATGCGAACTGACGCGGTGCTGCTGCTCCACGGGCTTTGGATGAACAGCGTCGCCATGTTCTATCTCGCACGGGCGCTGGACGATGCCGGATTCACCACGGAATCCTTCAACTATCGTTCGATGCGCGGCACCATGTCGGAGCACGTCGTCGCGCTCGCGGAACGCGTTGCCGGCACGTCTGCAGATGTCGTGCACATCGTGGCGCACAGCCTGGGCGGCATCGTGGCGCTCAACTACCTTCAGGGCACGCGCGATGAGCGCATCGGGCGCGTCGTGCTGCTGGGTGCGCCGGTCGGCGGGTCCCGGGCCGCGCGTGGCCTGGCGGATTGGCCCGGCGGTGAGTGGATGCTCGGACGCAGCATCGACAACTGGCGAGCCGACGGCCGCCCGCAACTGGACGCAGCGGCATGTGTCGGGGCCATCGCCGGTTCGAGGCCGTTCGGACTGGGCAGCGTCTTCATGGACATTGCAGAGCCCAGCGATGGCCTCGTGACCGTTGAAGAGACCCGGCTGCCGGGCATGTCCGATCATCTCGTGCTGCCGGTCAGCCACAGCGGCATGCTGATTTCGCACGAGGTCGCACGGCAGACCGCCGCGTTTCTGCGGACCGGGCTTTTCGAGCGATGAAGTCGACCGCGCGCGTCGCGGTGCTTGCGTCGGTGGCATTGCTGCAGGCGTGCGCTGCGGTGGAGTATTACGCGCAGGCGATCGGCGGACAGCTCGAGGTGGTCAGCCGCGCCGTCGCCATCGAGGAGCGCCTGCGCGACCCCGGTCTGCCGCAGCCGCTGCGGGCGAAACTGCAGCGCGTGGTCGCGATCCGCGATTTCGCGAGCCGGGAACTCGCACTTCCCGACAACGGCAGCTACCGCAGCTACGCCGAACTCGGTCGACCGTTCGTCGTCTGGAACGTGTTTGTCGCGCCGGAGTTTTCGGTCGAACCGGTCGAATCGTGCTTTCCCATCGCCGGCTGCGTCAGCTATCGGGGCTTCTATCGCGAAGCCGATGCGCAGGCGTACGCAGCATCATCGCGGGCCGCCGGTCACGACGCGCACATCGCCGGGGTGCCGGCCTATTCGACGCTCGGATGGTTCGATGATCCGGTGCTGAGCACTTTCATCCGCTATCCGGATGCCGAAGTCGCGCGGCTGATTTTTCACGAACTCGCCCACCAGATCGCGTACGCGAAAGGCGATACCGTGTTCAACGAGTCCTTCGCGGTGGCGGTGGAGCAGGAGGGCGCGCAGCGCTGGCTGGCGCGATACGGCACGCCAGGGGAGCGCTCCGGCTATGCGACGCTGCAGTCGCGGCGCCGAGAATTCGAGGCGCTGGTTCTGGTCTATCGCGACCGGTTGAAGACGTTCTACGGACAAACGAGCGATGCGGAGCAAAAGCGCCGGGGAAAGGCGCGACTGTTCGGTGAAATGATCGGCGATTACGGCCGGATCAAGGCCGGGTGGGGCGGCTTTTCCGGCTTCGACAGGATTTTCGCGCGAGGTGCAAACAACGCGCTGCTTGCGTCGGTGACGGCCTATACCGCGCGTGTGCCCGCGTTTCGCGAGCTGCTCGCCCGTAAGGACGGCGACCTCCCTGCGTTTTACGCGGAGGTGAAGGAACTCGCGCGGCTCGACAAGCCGGCGCGCGATGAGCGACTTGCGGAGCTGACCGCTCGGTGAGCCGCGTCCGCGCGAGTTCTCGAAGAATTTCCGCCCGCTATCACCCCGCCACCGCGATTTCCAGCGGGAACTGGTCGACGACCTCGTGACCCTGGTCGGTCACGATGAAGGTATGGCCGAGGAAGATGCCGAACAGGCCGTCCGGCGTCACCGGGTTGGGCTCGGCCATGATCACCATGCCGGGCTTGAGCACGCGATCGGCTTCGCCGCCTGAAACGTGCTCGGCGCTGACATGCGGATGGTCGGTGACGAGATCGATGCCGTGGCACTGGATCGGACGCGACTGATAGCCCTGGTCGCGGAAGAACCGGCTTGCCTGCCGCATATTTTCCGTCGGCTTGCCGGGCGCGATTTCCGCGACGATGCGGCGATAGCCGGGTAGCGTGATGTCTTCCCAGAACCTGCGCACCATGTCGGTCGGCGCTCCGATACAAACCGGCGAGCCGATCTGGGCGGTATAGCCGCGGTAGCCGGCGGCGAGTTCCATGTTGACGATGTCGCCCTGTTGCAGCACGCGCGCCGAGGGACGCGGATTGCCGAAAATCATCGCCGGGTCGGCCATCGGCGTCGAGCCGATGATGAGGAAGTCGATATCGCCGCCGCCCTCGAGGATGGCGGCGCCCGCCGCGGCGCGCAGTTCGTATTCCTTCACCCCGGGTCTGGCGCGGGCGATCAAGGCCTGCATCGCGCGCTCGCACAGCAGGCCCGCCTTGCGTACGCAGTCGAGCTCCTCCGCGCTATGGATCACGACCAGGTCGTGCAGAAATCCCTTGGTGAACACGAGTTCGGCGTCGGGCAGCGAAGTGTGCAGCACGTTGTACTGGTTGACCGGCATGTAATCTTCGTGCCGCGGATCGATTTCCATGAGCCCGATGCGGCCGCGTTCGAGCTTGAGTTCGCGCAGGCGCTCGACCATCACCTGAGCGTATTGACCGCCGCGGCTGTGGCGGACGTCCCGAACCGCGACCTCCACTTGGCGGCGCACCGCTTCGGCGTGGGTGCCGCCCATCGAATAGATCATGGTCGGTTCGCCGTCGAGCGGAACGAGCACGTAGCAGCACAGCGCGTGCCACTCCCAATGACCGGTGAGCCACAGCATCCCGCCGCCGAAACTCCAGTGGCTCGGGCCGCCGGCCGCGATCACGCAGTCGAGCTTGTCCGCGCGCATTTTGGCGCGCAGCGCGGCGTAGCGCCGGGCGTATTCGGCGGCCGAGAACTGCTCGTAGACGGCGTCGCGATAGTACGGCGTGCCGCGCATGTTGGCGAAGACCAGGGACTGATCGAGCCGGGTGCGGACCGCCTCCCACGGCTGAGGCCCGACCGGGCGGCGCGGGTTCATGGTGCCTACTCGGTGCACTTTCCGATCGTGACGCGGCCGCCGGCGGCCTCGACCGCCTCCTCGGCCAGCTTGATGTTGGCGACCTGATCGACCGAGGGCTTCTTCGCCGCGTCGATGTCGCCGTTCGACACGCTGTTGTCGATCGACCACTGGGTGCGATTCGGATTGAAGCCCGTATTGACCGACCACACGCAATGCTGCGTCTCGACCTCCCAGGCGTATTCGATGGCTTCCCTGGGCTTCTTGGTCGCTTCCATCATGATCGGCACGACCCTGTCCCGCTCGCGGTAGATCGTGCGGTTGGCCTCGATCATGGCGGCGATGGTGTCGCGCAGCAGCGCGCGGTCGCGCGCGATCCACTCGGTCGAGGCGCCGTAGGCATTGAACATGTAGTTGGGCATGAGGTCGGCCAGCTGTACCAGAGGATGCAGGCCCGGTTTGCGCTGGCGCGCCAGAAAGACGTCCTCCGGGTGCAGTGCTACGGCATCGACCTGGCCGGCGACCAGGCCAGGCAGCCGGCCAGCGGTGGGCGAGGGGATGAATTGCGCATCCTCGACCTTCAGGTCGGCCGATTTCAGCACCTCCCGGCCCATGCGCCAGTTGAAGCCGCCGACGCCGCCGCCGGTGGCGGAGAGCCGTTTGCCCTTGAGGTCGGCCACCGTCTTGATGCCTTCGGCAACCATGTAGGCCTGCGGCATGCGCGGCGCGAGGCCCCAGATCTGCTGAACCTTCAAACCGCGGCCGATCGAAACATCGCTGACGCTGACGAGGGCCGATCCCTGCGCCGCTGCCACGTTGGCGGTCTGCGACTGTCCGCCCTCGAACTGAACGATGTTTACGTCGATGCAGCGCTTCGCAAAATAGCCCAGCGCCTTGGCCACATAGGGAGAGGTGTGGACCACATTCGGCGGCGAGACCGATACGCCGACGTTGATCTTGCGCATGGCCGGACAGTTGGGCGCGGTCTGCGCCGCCGCCTGACCCAGTCCGGCCCCGCCGATCAGCGCGGAGCCCGCCAGCATGAGAAGCCCGGTGCCGTAACGATGCCATTGTCTGTTCAACATGATGAAGTTCTCCCGATTTGATCTACGTGTGGTGTTGCAAGCCTTATCGTGTCAGTCCTGCTCGCCGGCCGACGTCCAGGGCGCCACGCTGCGCTCGAGGAGCCGCAGCAGCGCCGTCAACGTGACGCCCAGCAAGCCAAGCGTCACGATGGGCACGAACATCCTGTCCACCTGGAAGGTGCTCGCAGTGCGCACGATCAGATAGCCGATGCCGGAGATGGCGGTATAGAGATCGGCGAGCACCATGCCGATCAGCCCGCGGCCGACCGCGAGCCTCAGGCCCGTGACGATGAACGGCAGCGCGCCCGGCAGCACGATGTTGATCCACAACTGCCGCTCTGAACAGCGGAATGCCCGCCCCACTTCGAGCAGCGTCGAATCGACGTTCTTCACGCCCTGATAGGTGTTGATCGCCATCGGGAAGAACGCAAACATGAACAGGATCACGATCTTGGCCGTAGTCTCATAGCCGGCCCAGAGCACGATCAGCGGCACCAGCGCCACGCTCGGGATCGAGTAGAGAAACGTGATATAGACGCCCAGCGCAACGTCGACAATCCAGAAGCGCGCCAGCAACAGCCCGGTTACGACGCCGATCGCCGAGGCGAGAGTCAAGCCGACGGCGAGCACGACCAGACTGGGTGCAAGGAAGCTCCACAGTTCGCCGCTGCCTATCATGTCGACGGCTGCGACGGCGATAAGGCTCGGCTTGGTGAACAGCGCCGCATCGACGTGGTCGCCGAGCTGCTCCCACAGCAGCAATACGATCGTCACGGACACGGCACGAATGGCGATATTCAGCAGGAACTGCCGCCGCCTGCGCCTGACCGCGACTTGCTGGGCGCGCGCCTTGTCGTCGCTTGCATCGTCGCCGGCCGCCATGGAAGACGGACCGCGGGAGCCGGCCTGCACGGTCATGATCAGGCAGCCTCGCTGACGGACTGGGCGCGCGGCGGCCTGGCCGTGTGCAGTTCGCGCCAGATATGCGAGCGCAACCCGGCAAATCGCGGATCGGCGCGCACCGCCTCGACGTCCCGGGGACGGCCGAAGGGCATGTCGATGATCTCCTTGATGCGGCCGGGGCGGGAGGTCATCACTGCGACGCGGTCGCCGAGCAGGATCGCTTCGTCGATCGAATGGGTGATGAATACCATGGTCTTGCGCTCGTCCGGGCGCTGTATCAGCAGCAGCAGTTCCTCTTGCAGAATTTCGCGCGTCTGGGCATCGAGCGCGGCGAACGGCTCGTCCATGAGCAGGATCGAGGGGTTGACTGCGAGCGCGCGGACAAGTCCGACGCGCTGCTGCATGCCGCCGGAAAGCTGGTAGGGATAGTGGCGCTCGAAGCCGGCCAGTCCGACCAGATCGAGATAATGCGTCACGCGGGATTTGATCTGCGCCGACGACGCCCCGGTCATCGCCAGTCCGAAGGCGGCGTTATCGTAGACCGTCTTCCAGGGCAGCAAGCCGAAATGCTGGAAAACCATGGCCACGCCGTCCGGCGGCGAGGTCACCGGCTTGCCGTACACCAGAAGCTCGCCGCCACTCAGGTCGGTGAGCCCCGCGATGCAGCGCAGCAGGGTCGTCTTACCGCAGCCGCTCGGGCCGACGATACACAGTATCTCCTGGCTGCGGACCGAAACCGAGAACTGGCGGAACGCCACGACGGTTCCGTCCAGAAAGAGCTTGTTCGCATTGCGGGCGACAATCGCGGTCTCACTGCCCGGTGGTTCCATTGCCAATCTTCCCCCCTCCATTCTTGTCGCGGGCGCGATAGCGCCTTTTTTCGCAGTATATCCTTAACCACGAATCACCCTCGTCCGACCGTCCCGGGGCGCAGTCTGAAATGGCCCCTAAGCCCAGGCGTCCGCAGGGTTCTGCACGCAGAATTTCCCGCCGGTGATTTCCATGCAGGTTCCGGTGATGAACGAGGCGTAGTCCGAGGCAAGAAAGAGCAGCGCGTTGGCGATCTCCTCCGCTCTCCCCACCCGGTTCAGGGCGTGCTGGCCTGCCAGCACCTTGCCTTTCTTTTCGATCCAGCCCGCTGTCATGGGCGTCTCGATCACGCCCGGGATGAACCCGACCACGCGGATATTGAAGGGCGCGAGTTCGCCGGCCAGCGCGCGGGTCATGTTGGCGATGGCGGCCTTCGATGCGGCATAGGCGCCGCTGCCCACCGACGGGATCAGCGAGGCGAAGGATGCGGCATTGATCAGCACGCCGCCGCCCCGTTTTCTGATCTTGTCCGCGGCGATCAGGCCGCCGTAGTACACCGACTTCAGGTTGACGTCCATGGTCTTCTGCCACAGGTCCTCCGGCGTGTCGATGATCTTTTTCTCGATCATGATGCCGGCGTTGCTGACCCAGACATCGATGCCGCCGAACTCCTTCTCGACCCTGTCGGCAAACGAGAACATGCCCTGTCGGCTTGAGACATCGACCGCCTCGCCGTAGACCTTCAGGCCTTTGCCGGCCAGCGCCTTGACGGCGCGCTCGACATTGGACTGCTGGCTGCTGCAGATGGCGACCTGCGCGCCTTCGCGCGCGTAAAGCTCCGCGGTGGCCAGGCCGATGCCGGCCGTTCCGCCGGTGACCACCGCAACCTTGTTCTTCAGGTTGACGTCCATTGCAGTCTCTCCGAAATGGGGACAGACCACGTTTTCCAGCCACGGAAAACGTGGTCTGTCCCCATTTTCTTTCATTGTCAATTTCGAGCGGTATAGATTTCCGGGTTCCAGCAGTTGGGCGGTTGTTTGCCCTCCAGCGCCGCGAGGATGTTGTCCACCACGATGTTGGCCATGATTTCCCTGAGTTCCGCGACCGCGCTCCCCAGGTGGGGCGTGAGGGCGACGTTGGTCAACGCGAGCAGCGCCGGTTCGACCCGGGGCTCGTTCTCGAACACGTCCAGGCCGGCGCCCGCGATGCGCCGCTCGGTGAGCGCGCGAGCGAGCGCCGCCTCGTCCACGACGGCACCGCGCGCCGTGTTGACGAAAAATGCCGTCGGCTTCATGAGTCCGAATTCGCGCGCGCCCATCATGTGGCGCGTCTCGGGAGTGAGCGGCGCATGCATCGACACGAAGTCCGACTCCGCGAGCAACTGGTCGAACGGTACATAGGTGATGCCGGCTTCGCGTTCCTCGCTTTCGGGTTTTCGGCGCGGGGTCCAGTACAGCACCCGCATCCCGAAGCCGTGCGCGCGCCGCGCGACGGCACGACCGATGCGTCCGCCGCCACCGATGAGCCCGATGACCTTGCCCGATACTGCGGCGCCTTCCAAGTGTGAAGATTGTGATCCGGGGAATACGCCCGCGCGCACCAGCCGGTCGCCCTCCACCAGGCGCCGGGCCACGGCCAGAAGCAGCGCAAAGTGGATGTCGGCTGTCGCTTCGGTGACGATCGGCGGGATTACGGTGATCGGGATGCGCCGCGCGGTCGCTTCGGCCACGTCGATATCCGATGGCGTGATTTTCATCGAGGCGATCATTCGCAGCGCTGGATTGGCGGCAACGACATCAGCGTCGACACGGTCGTGCAATAGGCAGAACAGGATGTCGTGCGCGCGCACGGCCTCGAGCAATTCTTCCTTGCTCGGGATGTGAACGGAATCGGTGTTGAGTTCCACCTCCGCGACGCTTTTCAGACGCTCGATGGCGCTCTGCGCCACCGGCTGGGTGATGAATATCCGCGGCCGCGCCGTCATCACTGCACCCAGCGCACGATGCCCGATACGCCGTCGACGGCGACCTGCGCGCCGTCGGGGATGCGCGTGGTGGCATCGAGCACGCCCAGGACCATCGGAATGCCGCGCTCGCGGCCGAGCGATGCTAAATGCGAAGTGCTCCCGCCGAGTTCGGCGACCACGCCGGCCACGCGCGGCAGGATCTGGGAGAGCGCCGGGCCGGCCACCTTCGTGATCAGGATGTCTCCCGGCGCCACCAGCGACAGTTCGCATTCGCAGTTGACCACGCGACCGCGTCCGGAGCCCCAGCCGACGCCTGCCGGCTGGCCCGTGAGTCCAGGGTGTCGCAGCCAGATATCGTCGGGTGCCGGGGTGGGCGCCATATGCAACGGTCTTCCCTGCAGCAGCTTGAATCCCCTGTCGTCGTGCGCCCACTCGATTTCCACAGGCATGCCCATGACATCCTCGACCCGGCGCAATATCTGGCCGAGCTCAATGGCCTGCTCTTCGTTGAGGCACGGCTGGGAGAACAGCGCGCGCGGAAACAGCGGCCGTCCGTTGTGCGCGCACCCGACCGCGTGATACTTGCGGCCCAGGGCCGTGTCCCGGTGCCTGCCTTCACGGGTCAGCACAATGCGCTCGGGTACGACCTCGCCCTGGGCGATCGACGAGCCCAGTCCCCACGTCGCATTCAGGATCATGTCGCCGTTTGCGGTCTGACTCAATCCGCCGCCGGAGACGCGCGCCGGCACCAGAGGCTGGACCAGGACGGCCATCGCCGTTTCCGCGGGACTCGCGTTGTGTGTGGCCATGTAACGCAGCACGCGCGTCGACCAGAGCGCCGCCCAGCAGGAACGCACGGCCGTCACGAAATCAGCCTCGCTTTCCAGGTCGAGGTAGCTTTCGAACTGGCCGGCGAAGCTCGAACCGAAGCGGTCCTCGACCAGCGCGGAGGAGCGCGCCACGACGGATGCGCCACCGCTGGCCTCCAGTAGGCTTTGCCGCGCCGCAAGCAGCGGTTCGAGCACTTCCGGCACGATGGGCCGGTCGAGCAGGCCGAGCTTCATGTCCAGTGCGGCACGTCGCGCACGGCCGGGTTCCGGCGAGTTGATGTCCCGAGCGGCGTCTTCCAGTCCCAGCGCCGCAATCTGGACCCGATAGGCCTGGGCGTCGAGGCAGAAGCTTTCCGGGATGGGCAAGCCCGCCTGGCCGAGGACGGCGAGATTCGCCGCCTTGGGACCGAAGCGATTGGCGTCGGTCGCCTCAGGGGCGGACAGAGGGAAGATCAGTCGTTGCATGGATCCGCTCCTCGTCGGAGCAGGAGATCGTAAGCTGTTCCGGCGGGAACGAGGCAGGCGCTTTGAATGGGCATCTATCCATCTCCCGATTTCGCGAAGTTGCAACTTCGCAACTTCGCGAAATCGGGAGACCTAAGTAACCCCGAAATCTTCGCCAGGCGTTTCAATACTTGACTCGCAAGGCCTAGCTCTTGCCGTAGCTGGAATAGCCCGGTATCGGGTCGCAGACCGTGATCTGCTCCACCGGGAAATTGGAGACGATCTCGATCTTGTCCTTGTGCACGATCAGCATTTCCTCGATGCGCACGCCCCACTGGTGGTTCTTGCCGTGCTGGGTTTCCAGCGCGAACACCATGCCTTCCTTGATCTCGATCGGGTGGTCGAGCGACCAGATGCGCGAGATCACCGGCTGGTCGTACTGGGCAAGACCGAGGCCATGGCCCCACAGGTTGGCCGCGGCCTGATCTTCCTCTTCGTAGCCCCAGGCTTCCTTGGCGGAGGGCCATTTCGAGGCGATCTCGCGGGTCGTCGTGCCGACCTTTACCGCCTTGATCGAGTCGTAGAGCCACTTGAGCGCGATCTGGTAATAGTCCTTCTGTTCCTGGGTCGGTTCCTTGCCCACGCAGTAGGTGCGGTAGTAGCAGGACTTGTAGCCGTTCCAGGTGAGCGCCGCCAGATCCATGAACACGATGTCGCCCGGCTTGATGATGCGGTCGGAGAAGTTGCGCCAGTTGGGCCAGGTATTCAGCCCCGAGGAGACGATGACGTCCTCCACGTCTTCCATGCCCGGAATGTTGTAGAGGAATTCCATGATGTGCGCGGTGACCTGGTTCTCGGTCAGGCCCGGCTTCAGGAATTTCATGGTTTCCCAGTGCGCCGCGTCGCCGATGGCGCCGACCTGGCGCATGCATTCATGTTCGTCCTCGTTCTTGACCGCGCGCGCTTCCATCATCGGGGTCATGCCGTCGACCCAGTCGATCTTCTGGTCCTTGAAGATCTGGATCATGTTGATGTCGACGAAGTCCACGCCCAGCTTCATCCCCTCGACGCCGCGCTTTTTCATTTCCTGCTTGATTGCCGTGGTGAACTTGGTGACCTGCTGGGTGGAAGCGGGGCCCGCAGCGCCCTTGATCCAGGCGTAGGACCAGCGGATGTTCTCCTTGGGGATCCACGGGGAGTGCTTCGCGATGTGAATGCCGATGTCGCCCTGCTCGAACAACACCGGCGCGTCGTCGCCACACAGCAGCGCGTAGCGCAGCCCGGGCTTCAGGCGGTTCCAGCCCGGGGTGAGGGTGCTGGTCACATAGCGCACGTTCTCGTCGTACATGAGCAGCATCGCGCCCAGGCCGTGGGCCTTCATTCTCTCTCGCGCCCGCTCCAGGCGGTACTTGCGCAGCCGGTCCCAGTCGATTCGCGTCTGCCAGTCCAATCCCACCATGCCCGCGTTTGCCATCTTGCTTTCTCCAGATCAGGTGTAAGCGTACAAGTGTCGTCTTCTCCGCCGCCGCGCCCGCGATTATCTCCGAAGTGTAGGCCGGCTGTCACGCCGGCGGCGCGATTTCACGGAGCGCCCGGTGCGCGCCATTTCCTCCAGCACCGCGCATACCGAGCCGGTGTCCTCGTCCGCGCGGCCCATCGCCATCGCCGCGGTGTAGAACGGCGCGCTCGCCAGGAACAGCGGCGTGGGGCAGTCGATCGAACGGGCGTACTCGCCGATGATCTTCATGTCTTTCTGCCAGACCGATACCTTCATGGTGGCATCCGAATAATCGCCCTTGACCATCATCGGGCCGCGCACTTCCAGCATGCGCGAGGTGCCGGCGCCGGTGGTGACGACTTTGAGCACCAGGGCGGGGTCGAGCCCTGCCTTGATTCCCAGCACTATCGCTTCGGCCGCCGCGACGTTGTGGATCGCCACCAGGTGGTTGGCGATGAACTTCATCTTGGAGCCGTCGCCGAACGGGCCGATGAGAAAATGGGCCCGCGCGAAACCCTCGAATATCGGAATACATATCTTGTAGGCGGCGCGGTCGCCGCTGGCAAACACGACCAGGTCCTTGACCCTGGCCTGCGCGCCGGTTCCGCTCAAGGGGCAGTCCAGCAGCGTCACGCCGGCGGCCGCCAGGCGCTTTCTCGCCGCCGCCTTCACATCCAGCGGCAGCGTGCTGGTCTCGATCACTATCCGGCCGCGGCGGCGGGCGGCTGCGATGTCCGCGCTCACCGACGCGAGCGCGTCCGCCGAGGGCAGGGAAGTGATGATAATGGGCGAGCGCGCAGCGACATCGCGGCCGCGTCGCGCGGGACGCCCGCCCGCGCGCTTGAGTGCCGTGCGGCGCGCGGCGACCGGATCGAAGCCGAGGACCTCGAACCCGGCCTTGACCAGGTTGGCCGACATCGCCGACCCCATGATTCCCAGGCCGATCATTCCAACGGTGTTCTTGGGCATGTGAGATTTTCCTATCTTCAGATCCATTCTCTATTGTGCCCTGTTGAGTCGCTTCATTGGAGGGCGGGTCAGCAGCTTTGAAATTTTCGAGCTTCGAGGATAGTTCTTCAGCCTGCACGGCCTTCGGGTGTGACCAGGGACAGAGTCGGAAAGTAGGCGGCGTAGCGCCGCCGGTCGCGCGCGAGCATCGACGCAGGAGTCAACCAGGATCATTTCTTTCGGGCCTTGAATCCCGGGTCGCCGGCGTCGTCGCCGTAGCCGCGCAGCAGGTTCATGATCTCGTCCGTGCTCATGCCCGTCTTGCGGGTGCCGCGCAGCGCCGAGAACGGGCTCGCCTTCCTGGCCTTGACCTGGCCGGCCTCGCGCGGCGCCACGATGCGCACTGCGCCATCGTCCGTGTACTCGAAGCGTACCTTGTCTCCCGGCGAGAGGCCGAGATAATCGCGCAGGCGCTTCGGAATCGTGACCTGGCCTTTTGTCGTAAGCGTGCTGCTGTTCATCGGTGCACCCCGGAAGTAATACCGTCTGCAAATTGTATTACCGGGTGGCGCGTCACGCGAGCCGAAGCGGGTTCGGCAACCAGAGTGGCGGATTGTTGGAAAGCCGCATGGGCATTGGATTTGCGGGCGATTATGTTGTGCAACTGCGGCTGTTCCCGATTGTTCTGCGGTGCTGGCCGCGCCCGAGGCGTTTGAGATCACAGATCGTGATCTCAAAACTTTCTGCTCATCGGCGACCGGTCGCAAATTGCGACCGGTTCAAGCTATCGAACTCGACGCTCCTTTAGGCCACGAGCGCTTCGAGTTTGATTGCTTTAGCGCGGGCGCGCACTTCTTTCATCCGTCCGTGACCCGGATGGGCTTTTTCGGTAACGGTAACGAGGCCGGCCTTACCGAGTGCCGCAACGTCGCGCGTGACTGCGCTGCGGTCGCGCTTCATCGTTTGCGCGATCGATGCGATCGATCCCGGGCTTTTTTTGATGGCTCTGAACAACGCCAGCCGCGCCGGGGTCAAGACGGCGAGCATATCCGCCGGATCTTCGAAACTGATTACGAAGCTTTCCGGAATCGGCTTGCCGGCATCGGCGAGCCGTGCCAGCTTGCGCGCCCGGCCAAGGAAGTCATCGAGTTTTTCAATCTTCACCGAAGCTTGCTTCATATGGAACCTCGTTTTAGCAGTTGATGCAACTCACCCTCGAACAGAGCTTCGATTTCTTCGAAGCTCTCAAACACGATCTCGGTCACAACCCCGAGGTAATGCCGGTGATGATGGCCATGCTGGCTGTCATAACCTAGCACTCGCCCATTGTCCCCGGCAAAGATCGAATGATTGATGTATGCCAAGTTGTACCGAACGACATTCCCCGCTTTGTCCCCCCACGCTTCGACCCGGACCTTGCCATTTCCACGGCGGGCGGAGATTGCGTGTACCTCATCGACCACCTTTTTCAGTCGTGAAGCAGCCATGACGGATTATATCACTCCTGATTGCGGAGTGGAAAAATTGGTCCCCCTAGTCTTTCCAACTTGAGGTCACAAGCTGTGACCTCAAGTCTCCAAACTCCTGATCGGTCAACTGAAACATGAAGTCCTACGGGAAGCGATCCGGATTGCGCTTGAGCGCTTGCAGCAAGACCTTCGTTTCCACGCCATAGAGCTTGGCAAGATCGGCGTCGAGCAGCACCTTGTGACCGCGCAGGACCAGGATCGAGCGCTCGATGCGCTCGGCGGGAATAGCAGCGCGGCGAGCAGGCTAGCGGCCATGACGGCGGTGTCCTCGCGCGCGCAAAGCACATGCGCTTTAGCTGCGTTTCTTCTCTTCCGGTGTGATGAATCCGATGGGCCGGCGCTTGGGTTCTAA
>Ga0156228_1020_pt1 | contig 16606 bp, 20 predicted proteins | sample RifCSPlowO2_12_FD_107876 | JGI IMG/M metagenome (GOLD analysis project Ga0156228, IMG submission 107876) | Betaproteobacteria bacterium RIFCSPLOWO2_12_FULL_65_110 | reverse complement strand
GAGGATGCCGGTCTAATGCCTGCGGAAATCGACTACGTGAATGCGCACGCGACGGCGACCAAGGGGGGCGATATGGTCGAAGCGAACGCGATCCACATGGCCTTCGGCGAAGCGGCCAAAACCGTCCCGGTCAGCTCAACCAAGTCCATTCACGGTCACCTGATGGGCGCGGCCAGCGTGCTGGAACTGATGATCACTGTCGTGGCGATCACGGAATCGTTCCTTCCCGCGACCGCGTACCTGGATGAGATCGATTCCCAGTGCGAACTGAATCACGTCGCGAATAGTCCGATCTTCGATCGGCAAATCGAACGGGCCATGTCTTTTTCGGCTGGTTTTGGTGGTACCAATGTGGCGTTGGTCGTTTCGAAACACCGCGAAATGCCTGCGAAACGCCCGTCTATTCCGGTGTTGTCGAAGTGACTATCAACGTAGGGGGAAACCATGGGAGCCTTAGATTTTCAACTTCCGCTGTCGCAGCCAAGCATATCAGACCGCATTGCGGTACAACTCGATCAGGGGGCGTCCAACGTACTCTGGGTCACTATGGCGAGGCAGGTCGATGAGGGGTGCCAGAATTTTTCTTTGCCGCTGCTGCATGGTCTGCGCGATCTGCTCCACACGATCAAGGACAATGCAGGGTCCTGGTTTTGCGAGAGCCAGATGGTGCCGGTCCATTACACGGTGCTGAGATCGGGTCACCCCGATTACTTCGGCCTTGGTGGCGACCTGAAGCATTTCCATTCCTGTATCGAGCGCAAGGACAAGGGCGCCCTGTATCGATATTCACGGCTGTGTCTGGACCTCATGTACGAATGGGCGACAAGCCTGAATCACCGTGCGACGACCATTGCGCTGGTCCAGGGCCGGGCGCTCGGCGGGGGATTCGAAGCAGCATTGGGGGCCGACTATTTGATCGCGGAGGAACACAGCGAATTCGGGTTTCCCGAGATCCTGTTCGGCCTGTTCCCCTGCACCGGCGGCATGAGCCTGCTCGCTCGCCGAGTGGGCGTCTACGAGGCCGAACGCATGATGATCGACGGGCGCATCTATACGGCAGCCGAACTGAAGGAAAGGGGAATCGTCGATGCGATCTGCCCGAAGGGGGAGGGCACCCTGGCCGTGGAGGAGTTCATAGTGAATCATGACAAGCACCGTAACGCGCGCCTCATGCTTCAGCGCGGCCGGCACCGCCTCGCGCCGCTCGACTATCGGGAAATGCTGACCGTGGTCGAGGAGTGGGTCGACGCGGCGATGGGCCTGGCGGAAGCGGACCTCAAGGTCATGGACATGCTGGTTCGCCTGCAGCGCAACGTCGGGCCGCTCGCTAGCCGTTGACGGCCCGCTCCAGCATGACGCTGCGGATGGCGGCCACGCTCTGGCGACTGGTCTCGCCGACATCGGCGCTCAGGCGTGCCCCGGCGTGGGCCAGTTCCTCGCTGGTGGTGCGCATGAGCCGGTTCGCCAGCGACTCGAGCCTCGTCGCGCCTACCGTCGCGCACACTCCTTTCAGGGCGTGCGCCGTATCGCGTACGCGCGCTGAGTCCCGTGCCAGCAAAGCCTGCATCAGTTCGTTGCAGTTGCGTTCGATGTCGGTCACGGCGCTGCTCAGCACCTCGGCCAGGAATATGGCCCGTTCGCTGATGGAACCCAGCCCCTCTATCACCCTGTAATCGAGATGCTGTGCCGGCACGGCCGCAAGCGGCAGGGGTGACGGGACGGCCGAAACGGGGGCTGGCTTGGCCGGGCCGCCCTGGAGTTTCGCGCCGGCTTCGGGTTCCGCGCCACAGACCCGGGCGATGGCCTGGCGCAGTCCCTCGATGGTGATCGGTCTGTTCAGAATGCCGACGGCGCCGGCGCCGGAAAGTCTCTCGGCCGTCGCCGCCGTCGCATCCGCCGTCAGGAAATACACCGGCGCCGCTTTCAGTTTTCCAAACCGGTAGATCTGCAGGACCTTGGCGCCATCGATGTCCCCCAGATTGAAGTCGAGAAAAACCAGGTCGAACTCGCGCTGACTCAGTACCTCCAGCGCCTCGGCGCCGCTGCCGGCGGCCACGACCTCGTGACGGTCGCGCAGCAGCAATTCCCTGATCAGCGACAGATTGGTCGCGTTATCGTCCACGACCAGTATCCGCTTGCCGTAGACGGCAGGTAGCGCCGGCTTGTCCGTGATTGTCGTCTGGCGCGTCGCGACTCTGGCGAAGCTGAGCTCGAAATGGAAAACGCTTCCAACCCCAGGTTCGCTCTCCACCTGGATCCGGCCTCCCATCAGATTCACGATTTCCCTGGCAATCGTCATGCCCAGCCCCGTGCCGCCGTACTTGCGCGCGGTCAGACTGTCGGCCTGGAAGAAGGGTTGGAAGATCTTTTCATGCAATTCTCTGGGGATGCCGATTCCCGTATCCTTGACGCTGAAACGCACCCGCAAGCGATCCCCCTGCTCTTCCAGCAGCGTCATGGCGATCTCGACCTTGCCCTTGTTGGTAAACTTGACCGCGTTGCCGGCCAGGTTGAGCAACACTTTGCTCAAGTAGCGCGAATCGCCCTGGACCCTGTCTTTGATGCGGGGGTCAACGCTGACGGCAAAAGCCAATCCTTTCTTGACCGCGGCCGGTTCCACGCTCACGCAAAGCCGGTCCATCTGGTCGTGCAGATCGAACAGCGACGATTCGAGTACCAGCGCCCGCGCCTCGTACTTTGCCTGATCCAGAAGATCGTCGATCTCGCGCAGCAAGTCCCTCGACAGGCCCATTATGGTCTCGGCCCGGCTCGCAACTCGGTTATCCTCGGCCTCTGCCGAAATCAGTTGCGCCGCGGCGACGATTCCGGACAACGGGGTCCGCAATTCATGGCTGACCTTGGCCAGAAGTTGCGACTTTGCCTGGCTTTCCCGCTCGGCGTGCGCTCGTGCTTCGTGCAGCTTCTTGACCAGTACCGTGGCGTACAGCGGCACCACGACTAGCGTGATCATGAAGGAAATCCACATGATTTCATTCTGCAGCCAGAATGGCTCGAGCAACAACACGATGGAGAAGCCGGTGAGCGAGGCAATCTGGCACAGCAACATCAGGCGCGTGCCGGTGCGAAATCCGAAGCCGAGTATCGTGAACAAGTAGAACCCTATGACAAGTCCCCCGTCGTGTCCCAGCAGCAGAACCCAGCCCGACAAAAACAACGGATCTAGAATGGCTGTAGTAAAAGCGAGGTGTTCGGCGGCGAAACGCTGCACGCGCGCCGCCAGGATCAGCATCAGCACGATGTAGAAGATGTGAATCAGGGCGACAGGCCCGACAAAGTCGTTCGGGAACCCCCTGTACCAAAGCACAACCAGCGCGGACGAAAGGACCGGAAGGCCCACCGTTGCGCGAATCCGCGCCTGCGCCTTCAGACTGCTTACCGGATCAACTATGCCGGGTACGAGGGTTGTCATTTTGGGCCTATCGGGGCACGGTGCACTACAACGGGAGCCGTCGCCACGCCGCCCTCGGCGACGCGTCGCCGACGCTGCGGCAGGGAATCACGGCTCGGCAGCAGCGGAAAACGGCGGCTTGAGACAGAATTCTCGAAAGACGGGAAGCAGGCGCCCGCCCGAGCACACAGGAGATCCTGCGAGCGAAAGAACACCGCGCCTAGTCGAGCGATCAGCATCCGGAAATCTCCGTATCATGATGGAGAACTGCCGAAGGACCGCTAATAATAGCTTATCCCGATGTCCAGGGCGAAGGAGGAGCCGGAGCGGATGTGCGGTAATGCCTGATAGCCGAAGAATCGAGACGGTCCCGTTTCCCGTTGCCTGCGGGAAATGTCAGGATTCTCACCATGGGGCCTCTTCTTGCCGCCGCTGTGCGCGAAAGGACTTCCGAAAGCTCACAGGGGCCGTCTCTGGGGCGATCTTGAGCCCATGCCGCGGTGGGCTCGGCGGCCGCGGTTTCTCGGTTTTCGTGATTTGAATCACGACGTCCAAGGCCGGAGGCAAGCACAATGGCCTCGCACGTCCTCCTGGTGAATGGCGGGCGCTGGACGAAAAGGCAATCTCTTCCAGCGACCCGCCTTCTTTTTTGCCCTGGCGAACCGTCAGCGGCGTGCGCCGTCCGTCAGGGGACGAGCACAGCGGCGCCGTTGATCCTGCCCTCACGCAGGCGGGCGAGGGCATCGTCGGCTTGTTCCAGCGTGAAGGTCTCCACTGCGGTCCGAACGGGAACCTTCGGGGCGAGGGCGAGGAACTCCTCGGCGTCGCGGCGGGTCAAGTTGGCGACCGACACGATTCGCCGTTCGCCCCAGAGTATGTCGTAGGGGAAGGCCGGGATGTCGCTCATGTGGATGCCGGCGCACACCACGGTGCCGCCCTTTGCGACCGCGCGCAGCGCCTGCGGCACCAGTTCGCCGACCGGCGCGAACAGCAGCGCGGCGTCGAGCGGCTCGGGCGGCGCGCTGGTCGAGTCCCCGGCCCAGAGCGCGCCCTGGCTGCGCGCGAAGGCCTGGGCGCTTGCGTCGCCCGGGCGGGTAAAGGCGTAGACTTTTCTTCCCTGATGCCTGGCCACCTGCGCCAGGATATGTGCCGCTGCGCCGAATCCGTAGACGCCCAGGCGCTGGGCCTCGCCCGCCATCAGCAGAGCGCGGTAGCCGATCAGGCCCGCGCAAAGCAGGGGCGCCGCCTCGGCGTCGCCATAGCGCGGCGGGAGTCGGAAGCTGTAGCGCGCATCGGCGATCACATGGTCCGCGTATCCGCCGTCGATCTGGTAGCCCGTGAAGCGGGCGTGATCGCAGAGATTCTCGCGCCCGGAGAGGCAGTAACGGCACTGACCGCAGGTCCACCCCAGCCAGGGCACGCCGACTCGGTCACCTGGCGCAAAGCGCTCGACGCCGGCGCCGACTTCGAGCACGATCCCGACGACCTCATGGCCCGGCACGACCGGATGGCCCGGCCAGGGCAGTTCGCCGTCGACGATGTGGAGATCGGTCCTGCACACCCCGCAGGCCCTGACGGCAATCAGGATCTGACCGGGCTGCGGCGCGCCGCGGGCGCGCACGACCAGTTGCAGCGGCCGTCCGGGTCCGTCCAGGGTCAGGGCTCGCGTCGTCGGTTGCTGTGGCATGGCGTCCCCTGCATATATGAGCGCGGGCAGCCTGAGGGGGTTGATCTACGTCAAAGCTGCACCTTGGTGCGTGCGCAGCACTGTGGTGAGGGGGCGGTCCGGGGGCGACCGGGACCGCAGTCGGCAGCCGTGGCGGCGACGCGTGGCTCGCGCGTCTGGCCGTCTGGAACAACTTTCGGAACTGAGTTAAAGTAAATCCGACGTGTCGACGGGTGCCGGCGGTAGGGGACCCGGACAAGGGACGGGATAACCGATTCGGGAGGGTGCTGCATGTTCGCGATCGTGTACAAGTCCGACGGCATTCCCATCTGTTGCCAGGTGGCCGGTGTGGAGCCCGATCCCGTGGTGTTCTGGCCCTCGGAGGCCGCGGCCAACACATTCATCGAGAGCCGGGGGGGCAGCGCGGAATTTCAGACGGTCGCGGTCAACGACGACTCGATGGATGCGATGGCGCAGGCGCTCGGCTGTCCAGTAGAGCGACTGATGTTCGAGCAATACCCAGCGTGATCAAACGACGGCTCGCGCAGGCCCTTTCAGGCGCTGATGTTCGAGTACATCCGGTCAGGCGAACTGGACCGGAATGCTTCTGCGCTGCTGCTTGATGCGATTGCGGTCGTCGACGTAGACCAGGTCGGGCTTGTAGGTCTTTAGCTCGGCTTCGTCGTACGTGCCGAAGCAGGCGATGATCAGGATGTCCCCCGGGGAGACCTTGCGCGCCGCCGCCCCGTTTACGGAAATGACCCCCGAGCCTCGTTCAGCGCGGATAGCATAGGTGGTGAAGCGCTCGCCGTTGGTCACGTCCCAGATGTCGATCTGCTGGTACTCGCTGATATCTGCCGCCTCGAGCAGGTTCTCGTCGATGGCGCACGAGCCCTCGTAGCCCAGTTCCGACCGCGTCACCGTCGCCCGGTGAATTTTCGATTTCAGCATGGTCCGCTGCATGGTTACCTCCGATCAATGTTCAGTGATCAACCATACCTGTCGGTGAGCAGCGGGAATCGATCGCTTCACTGCGTCGTCAGGCGACACCTCAGGACGGGGCCGGAATTCTCGACTAGCGCGAGAACTCCAGGTTGTCGATGAGGCGCGTCGTGCCTAGCCGCGCCGCCGCTACTACCACCAGCTCGCGGTCATACAGGCGAGGCGATTGTAAATCAGATTGTTTGCGCACCGCAATATAGTCTGTTCTCCATTGATTTTGCTCCAACTTTTTCCTCGCCTCCGCCTCGATCGCAGGGAAATCCGGCATTCCGGTAAGGATTTGCGATTTCACCCACTGTAGCGTTTGATGGAGCCGGGGCGCCTCCGCACGCTCGGCCTGCGAAAGATAGCCGTTGCGCGATGAAAGCGCCAAGCCGTCGGCTGCGCGCGCGGTCTGGTCACCGACGATGTGGATGGGTAGATTGAGCTGGCGCGCCATGCCGCGCACGATCATGAGCTGCTGGTAGTCCTTCTTGCCGAATACCGCGACGTTCGGCTGCACGATGTTGAACAGCTTCATGACCACGGTGGCGACGCCGCGAAAAAAGCCCGGGCGGAATTCGCCTTCGAGTTGATTGCCCAGTTCTGGCGGCTCGACGACGAAGCCCTGTGGCTCCGGGTAGAACTCGCCCTCGCCAGGCGCAAACACGACGTCGACGCCGCAAGCGGCGAGCTTCTCGCAGTCCGCCTCGAAAGTGCGTGGATACGCGTCGAAGTCCTCGTGAGGGGCGAACTGGAGCCGGTTGACGAAAATGCTCGCGACCACACAGCTGCCGTGGCCGCGCGCGGTGCGCGCGAGTTGGAGGTGCCCGTCGTGAAGGTTGCCCATGGTCGGCACGAAGGCGACCGACTGCTCGCGCCTGAGGCGCGCACGCAGGTCGGTGATGCCTGGAACGATATCCATGACTGTCTGCGAAGCGTCAGAACGAGTGCTCGGCAGCGGGGAAGCTGCCGTCCTTGACCGCACGAACGTAAGCGGCCACCGCGTCGGCGATGCTCGGCGCGCCGCTCATGAAATTGCGCACGAACTTCGCCCGGCGCCCGGGGAAAACATCCAGCATGTCGTGCAGCACCAACACCTGCCCCGAACAGTCCGGTCCCGCGCCGATGCCGATCGTGGGCACATGCAGCTCGGCGGTGACGCGCCGGGCGAGTTCGGCAGGGATCGCCTCCAGAACGATCATCCCGGCCCCGGCGTCCTGAAGCGCGACCGCGTCCGCAAGCAGTTGATCTCCTGCGTCGGCCGTCCTGCCCTGGACGCGGTAGCCGCCGAGCTGATGCACCGACTGCGGCGTGAGCCCGAGGTGTCCGCAGACGGGAATGCCGCGCCGGGTCAGGAACCCGACGCTGCGCGCGAACTCCGCGCCGCCCTCTAGCTTCACCATGTGGGCGCCCGCGGCCATGAGGCGTGCGGCGCTTCGGTACGCCTGCTCGCGCGATTCCTGATAGCTGCCGAACGGAAGGTCGGCAATGATGAAGGCGGTACGCGAGCCGCGCGCGACGCATGCGGTGTGGTAGGCCATGTCCTCGAGGGCTACCGGCAAGGTGGAGTCATGTCCCTGCAGTACCATCCCGAGCGAGTCCCCGATCAGCAGGCACTCGACGCCGGCCTCTTCCAAGAGGGCGGCGAAGCTCGAGTCATAGCAGGTCAGCATCGCGATCTTGACGCCATCGGCGTGCAGCTTGTGCAGCTTGGGGAGCGTTATCCGGGACATGTCAATCTCCGAAATTGAAGAACTCGCGGGTGCCGCGCATGCCTGCGATGCGTGCCAGAAGCAGGTCGAGGTCGCCCTCCTGCTTGACGAAATTGAGTCGCTCCGAGTTGACGATCAGCACCGGGCTCCCCGAGTAATGATAGAAGAAGCGGCTGTAGCTGTCTGCAAGCAGCGCCAGGTATTCCCCGGTGATGGGACGTTCGTAATCGACGCCGCGTCGGCGCACGCGGTCGTAGAGCGTTTCTGGCTGGGCCTGGAGGTAGACCACCAGGTCCGGTTTCGGGGCTTGCGGTTGGAGCGCTTCGAAGATCTGCTGGTAGAGGCGCCACTCGTCTGACGAAAGCGTCAGGCGTGCGAACAGCGGATCCTTGTCGAGCAGAAAATCGCTGACCGTCACCCGGTTGAAAAGATCCGGCTGCGCCAGTTCCCGCAACTGATTGATGCGCTGGAACAGGAAGAACAACTGGGTGGACAGCGCATGGCGCGGCATGTCCTGATAAAAGCGCGGCAGGAACGGGTTGTCCTCGGGCCGTTCCAGCAGCAGATTCGAGCCGATGCGCTCGGCGAGCCGGCGCGCGAGGCTGGTCTTGCCCACGCCGATCGGGCCTTCGACGACGATGTGGCGGTATTTTGCGAGCGGCATTCAGGCGCGAAACGTGAAATGGACCGCGCCCATGATACAGTTCCGCGGCACGGCGAGCGGCTCCGGGCGCATCATTCCTGCAGCTTTTCGATCGTCTGCCCGGTGCAGGCGGCAAGCAGCGGCGCGATGGGACCCTGTCCGGGTATCTCGATTTCGGGGGCGATCTCGGCCAGCGGCGCGAGCACGAAGGCGCGGATGTGCATCCGGGGATGGGGCACGCGCAGTCCGGGCTCGTCGATCACCATCTGGTCGTAAAGGAGTAGATCCAGATCCAGCGTGCGCGGTGCGTTTGCATGGCTGCGCTTGCGCCCGAGGGCCAGTTCGATCGCGAGCAGCGCATCGAGCAGGGCGCGCGGCGCGAGTCCGGTCTGGACCTGCGCCACGGCATTGATGAAGTCCGGTTGTCCGGCGTAGCCCAGCGGGGCGCTGCGATAGAAAGATGACTGTCCTGCCAGTCGCGTCGCGGGGATGTTCGCCAGCGCTTCGAACGCAGCGCGTATCTGGCTGCGCGGATCGCCCAGATTGGCGCCCAGGCCGACGTACGCCCGCGGCATATCAGTCGGTCGGGAGCGCGCGGGGGGTTTCTCGGCCCGAGGGCTTGCGCCTGCGCCGGCGGCGCCCGGTTCGCTGTTCCCCCGTCTGGGGCGCGATCAGCATCGCGGCGCGCGCGTCGGGTGCGGCGTGCTGGAACTTTTCCCACCAGTCGTAGAGTTCCTGCGGAACCTCTCCGCTTGCGGCGCGCAGGCCGAGGAAATCGAATCCGGCGCGGAACCGCTCCTGTTCGATCAGCGCAAACGGGCGCTTGCCGCTTCTTTGCTCCAGGCGCGGCTGCAGCAGCCAGATCTCCTTCATCATCGTGGTGAAGCGCCTTGGAATCGCCAGCTTTTCGGTCTGGATATCGAGAACCTTGTCCATCGCCTCGTGCAGGGCCGGAACCGGCCTGGTGCCGGTCTTTTCCGCATTGCGCGAGGCGGCAAGCACCTCGTGCCACAACAGCGAGGCGAACAGGAACGCGGGCGAAACGGGCTTGCCGGCACTGACGCGCTCGTCGGTTTGCTCCAGCGCCAGATTCACGAAGCGCTCGCCCAGGGGCTGCTCCAGGATCACGTCCAGCATCGGCAGCACGCCGTGATGCAGGCCCTCGATCCGGAGACGGTGCACGCCGGCGAGCGCATGGCCCGACATCAGGATTTTCGACATCTCGTCGAACAGCCGGGCCGGGGGTACGTTCTCGATCAGCGGCGCGAGCGCCCGGATCGGCGCGCGCGTGCGCGGGTCGATCGTGAAGCCGTACTTCGCCGCGAGCCTCACGGCGCGCAGCATCCGCACCGGATCTTCGCGATGTCGCGTCAGCGGGTCGCCGATCATGCGCACCACCTTCTTCTTCAGGTCGCGCATACCGCGGTGGAAATCGAGGATGGTCTCGTTCGAGGGATCGAAATATAGCGCGTTGACGGTGAAGTCGCGGCGCGCGGCATCCTGCTCGCGGGTGCCGTAGACGTTGTCTCTCAATACCCGACCGTGCTGATCTACCGCGCTGGCGGGTTCGTGGGATCTCTGGCGTCCGCGCTGACCCATGGAAAGGGCGGGTTCGCGGGATTTGTCCGATCTGTCCCTGGTGATTTCGTCCACCGGCGGCTCGCCACCGGGCTCGTCGCTCTCGGCAAGGGTGCCGGCGCGGAACGTCGATACCTCCACGGTTTCGCTGCCGTACATGACGTGGGCGAGGCGAAACCGGCGGCCGATCAGCCGCGAGCGCCGGAACAGGCGATGCACCTGCTCGGGAAGCGCGCTGGTCGCGATGTCGAAGTCCTTGGGCCGCGTGCCGAGCAGCAGGTCGCGGACGGCACCGCCGACCAGGTAGGCTTCATGGCCCGCCTGGTGCAGGACTTCGCAGGTCTTTCTGGAGCCGTAGGAAATCGCATCGCGGCTGATGCCGTGCTCCCGGTGCGGGATGATTTCAGGGTCGGTGCCTGAGCCGAGGCGCAAGACTCGGCGGATGAACTTTCTAATCAACGGGGAACGAAACCTGGAGGTCGGATCCGCCTGCGGGCTCGGTCCGGTATCGATACAGCGTCTTGAGCTTGTCCTGCATGAGCATTTCGGCAATGCGTCCGTGGAGAACGCGGCCCGAATCATACAGCAAAACCGCGCGACCGCAGCGAGCCCTGCGCCGCGTCCCTGGCGCCGCCGCTGTCATTGGAGGCTGATTACGTCCCAGCCGCGCTCCAGCGCTGTGCGGCGCAGGACGTCGTCCGGGTCGACGGCGACCGGGCGCGTCACGCGTTCCAGCAACGGCAGGTCATTGAGGGAGTCGCTGTAGAACCAGCTCGCCGAGAACGACTGCATGTCTCGCCCCTGCTCCAGCAGCCACTGGTTGAGGCGCTCGATCTTGCCCTCGCGGAAGCAGGGCGCACCGCGCGCTCGCCCCGTGAAACGTCCGTCGATTTCCTCGATCTCGGTTGCGATCAGGTGCACGACGCCGAGCTCGCGTGCGATCGGTCCTGTTACGAAGGCGTTGGTCGAAGTGATGATGGCGCACAGGCTGCCCCGGTCCAGGTGCAGGCGCAGCAACGAGCGGCCCTTGTCGCGGATGATGGGCCGGATCTTGCGTTCCATGAACGCAGCGTGCCAGCGGTCGAGCCGCTCGCGTGGATAGCGTGCCAGCGGGGCGAGCTGGAAATCGAGAAACGCAAATATGTCCAGAGTGCCGGCCTTGTACTGATCGTAGAAGCGCTGGTTCTGGGCTTCGTACCGGCCGCGCTCGAGTACGCCTTCCTCGATCAGGAACTGCGCCCACTCGTAGTCGCTGTCTCCCGAGAGCAGCGTGTTGTCCAGATCGAACAGCGCGAGCTCCAAATCAGTATGCTCCGATGGTCATTGTTGCAAGGGCATAAGACAGCGAAGCCGGAATCAGCCGCGATGCCTCGCTCTGGAATCCATGCTCTACCGACTTCGGGAAGTTGCAACTTCGCAACTTCCCGAAATCGGGAGACGAATGCAAACCCAATTCATCCGCAGATCTGCCATCACTTGAGTTGTAAGAGCCTGAGCGCTTCGCGCAGCAGCGGCAGGGTCACCGGACGCTTGTGCTGGAGCGAATGGCGGTCCAACGCGTCCAGTACCGCGACTTGCGTGCCCATGTCGCGGCCGCAGTGAGTGAGCACATAGCCGACGATTTCGGGCGCGAGCCTCAAACCCCGCTGGGACGCATGCCAGAGGAGCGCGGCGGCCTTTTCCTCGTCGTTGAGCGGTGCGAGGCGCAGCGACAGACCGGAGCCCAGGCGCGTGCGCAGGTCCTCGCGCAGGGGCAGCTCGGCGGCGGGCTGCGTGCCGGCTCCGAACAGCCGGCCGCGGCCGGCCCGCAGGACATTGAAGGCGTCGAAAAGCGCCAGCTGTGAAACGCTGTCCAGCCGCTCCAGATCGTCGACCGCGATCACATCGCATGCGGGAGACGGCGCCAGGCCGGCGTGCGGTGCGCCCACGAAGAGCGCTGTATGACCCAGCGTCCCGGCTTCGCGCACCGCCGCTTTTAGCAGGTGCGTCTTGCCGCTGCCGGGCTCTCCAAAGAGGTAGACCACGCGCTCCCCGCCGGCGAGCGCGTCGCGTAGCGCCGCCACCGCGGCCCGGTTGGGGCCGGTAAAGAAATTCTCCAGGCTCGGGGGGGCCGGCGGTGCAAGCTCCAACACGAGTTGCTGCATCATTGTCGCCCTGCGTACAGGGCGCTCTCCAGACAGCGGGCGCGCAGCTTGCGCAGCGCCAGGAGCGGCGCCGCGCTCGCCGGCAGCGCGAGCCATCCGAGCCGGCGGATGTCGGCGTCCGAAAGCGGCATTTCGATTAAAATCCACTGGAAACGCGTTACTTTACTTGCATCAGTGCGGGCTCTCAACTTGAATACGCCTTCCAAACCGCTTTCCTACCGACAGGCCGGGGTCGATATCGATGCCGGGGACGCGCTCATCGAGGCGATCAAGCCCTTCGCGAAGCGCACCATGCGGCCGGAGGTGCTCGCCGGCATCGGCGGGTTTGGGGCGCTGTTCGAGGTCGCCAAGCGCTATCGTGATCCGGTGCTGGTCGCGGGCACCGATGGCGTGGGAACCAAGCTCAAGCTCGCCTTCGAACTCGGCCGTCACGACGGCGTCGGCATCGACCTGGTGGCGATGAGTGTAAACGACATCCTGGTGCAGGGCGCCGAGCCGCTGTTCTTCCTCGACTATTTCGCGTGCGGCCGCCTGGACGTGCCCACCGCGACCGAGGTCATACGCGGCATTGCGCGCGGCTGCGAACTGGCCGGTTGTGCGCTGATCGGCGGTGAAACCGCCGAGATGCCCGGCATGTACCCGGAGGGCGAGTACGACCTTGCGGGTTTTGCCGTGGGCGTGGTGGAAAAGGACCGCATCATCGACGGCCGGTCGATCGCCTCCGGCGACGTGCTGCTGGGGCTCGGATCGAGCGGTGCGCACTCCAACGGCTATTCGCTGATCCGTCGCATCCTGGAGCGCGCCCGGCCCGATCTCGCCGCAGATTTCCACGGCCGGCCGCTGGGCGAGGCGCTGCTCGAGCCGACCCGCATTTACGTGAAGCCGCTGCTTGCGCTGATCCAGCAGATGCCCGTGAAGGGCCTGTCGCACATCACGGGCGGGGGCCTGATCGAGAACGTTCCGCGCGTTCTGCCCGCGGGCTGCGATGCGCTGATCCGCAAGTCGGCATGGCCGCAGCCGCCGCTTTTTGCGTGGCTGCAGCGCGAGGGCAGTGTCGAGGAAGCGGAGATGCTCCGGGTATTCAACTGCGGTATCGGCATGGTGGTCGTGGCGGCACCCGAGGTGGCCGACGCGGCCGCAGCAATGCTTGCTTCGGCCGGGGAGACCGTGTTCCGAATCGGCCGCATCGTACCCGCCCAGGGCGGGGAGCCCAGGGTCCGCTTCGAGTAGAGCGGTCGCTCGCCTGCCGCTCAACCCCAGCGCCTCGCCAGGTAGATCCCTGCGAGCACGATCGCGCCGCCCGCGATCTGCATCGCACCCATGTCTTCACCGAGAAGCAGCCATGCGTACATCGCCGCGAACACCGGCTGCACGAGCAGGCTGAGCGCGGACAGGGGAACAGGCATATGCGCCATCGCGTACGCGATCAGGCTCTGCCCCGCGACCTGCGGAATCACCGCCAGAGCGAGCAGGATCAGCCAGCCGCGCGGCGACTGCGGGAACAGTCCGCCCATCCACATCAGCGCGAGCGGCAGAAGCAATGCCGCGCTCACGGCCGAACTCAGCGCCATCACCGACGCCGTGCCGCCGCTGGCACGCGAGCGCGAGATCGCGAGCATGTAGGCGCCGTAGAAGATCGCCGTCACCGCGCCGAAGGCGTCGCCGGCCAGCCGCTGTCCGCCGGCCCCGAAGCTCGGGCCAACGAGCAGTGTCGCGCCCCCAAGCGAGATCAGCAGCGCCAGCAGGAACAGGCCGGTGACGCGCTGCCGGAAAAGCAGCCAGCCGCCGAGCGTGACGAACACCGGCGCGAAGTTCGCGAGCAGCGTTGCATTGGCGACTGTCGTATAGACGATGGACAGATGCCAGAAGGCGAGATCCCCGGCGAAGGCCGCTCCGGCGATAAGCATGGGGGCGATCGCCGCGGCGGGTGCAATCGCCGCGCGCGCCCGATCGCGGCGCGATGCCCAAGAGGCCCAGACTGCGAGCAGCGGCACCGCAAGCGCCACGCGCCAGAAGGCGCTTTGCATCGGGCCGACGTCGGCCAGGCGCACGAAAATCGGCGAGAAGGCGATCGCCGCGCCGCCCACGAGCAGCGCGAGGAACGCGAGGGCGCGCTCGCGGCGGGGATCGGTCATGCGCCGCGCCGCAGCGCGACTGCCGGGTGCGCGATCTGTATCGTGAGTTCGATCCGCTCCAAGCCGGAGATCACGTTGATCGTCGCGCGCCGGCCGGGCGGTGGGCTACGAACGGCCCCATTTCACTCATCGCGCTGTTCAGACCATCGACTTGCGCAATTGATGCTTGAAGTTGTGGATGTGGTTGAGGGCGACTCTCAGACTCTTGCGGTCGCCCGAGGCGAGCGCTTCATCGCGCTTCTTCTGCCATACCTTGATTTTCGCCTTGACCGCGTTCTTGTCGATGCCTTTCACCTCGTGGTGGACGTGCATGTCGATGTTAAGGGCCTTGCAGATCGCCACGAGCAGATGCTCCTTGTTCATCTGCGTGTAGCCCTGCACCGCGGGCTCGACGCCCGCCGCGATCTCCTTCAGTTCGACCAGCGTCTTGTGCTTCAGTTCGGGGAAGGTATGCGTCATGATTCGTTCTCCTTGCAGTAAAATCGGTATCGGCAAAACGGCGGTCTCTGACCTTGCTCATGAGGTCCGCCAACAGCGCACCCGCGGCGGCTTGTCTTATTACACCATTGCGGCGCCGTGTTTGTCATCCGTGATCGTTCGAGTTGAGGTCTAGATGAAGACGGCGCAGCCGGGGCGACGCGAGGAACTGCTCGACGCCATCGCGCGGGAGGAGCGGCGTGTCGCTCGGCTTGAATCCGAACAAGCCGATGCCCGAAGCCGGCTTGCCGCCCTCCGCGCCGAGCTGGCGTCGTTCGGCGCCGAACCGGAACTCCGGGAGCGCTTGGCGGTGGTCGCCGAGGTAACCGTCCCGAACACGTCTGCCGAGAAGGTGAAGCTGTTTCGCTCCCTGTTCCGTGGGCGCGAGGAAGTCTTCCCCACCCGCTTCGGCCGCTTACGCCTCGTCGCCATCTTTACGCGGATTTCGACAGCCGTTCACACCAGCCAGGCGCTGCAGCGCCTCGCGCGCGGGAGCGGGCAGCTTGACGTAGGTCCTGCCCGTCTGCGGGTCGGTTTCCAGCCAGGATTCGGGAGCAGCGTGCGCCGCCCGGCCGTCGCCGGACCGGGACGCGGCATGAATTTCCGAGTACGCCCGGCGGGCGTCGCGAATTACCGCGCTGCTATGCCCGCGGCTCGCGCGGCCTGCCGCAGTTTCGCGTCGCGCGTGTAGAACTTGGCGCCCATTGAAACGGCCAGGTGAAGGTAGCACGCATCGTACGCCTTGATGCCGTGACGGCGCGCCAGATCGATCAGCGGCGCAAGCGCGGGAAACGCACCGTGCACTTCGAGACCCAGGCGTTCGACTTTGGAAATGGCCGAGTCCACCTGATGCGGTGCCAGCAGACCGCGTTTCTCCAGCGCGTGCAACACGGCTGCGAACTCCGGCTGCCACATCGCCGGTACATGCACTTGCTCTTTGCGGGCGAGCAGCCAGGCCTCGCGGGTCAGCGCATTGGCCTGGCTGGGCACGAACCAGGCGACGATCACGGAGTTATCCGCGACGAAGGCCATCAGCGGCGCCCTTCCTCGATCAGTGCCCTGAGGTCGAAACGGCGCTTGATCTTGACGGTCTTCGCGAACGCCTCAATCTCATCCATGATCGCATCGCGATCCACCTCGCGCCGGCTCCTTGGGCGCGCAGGCACCAGACGCGCAACCGCGCGTCCCCGCCTGGTGATGATGGTTTCCTTCCCCGCTTCGGCACGATCCACCAATTCCGATAATCGCGCCTTGGCCTCGACTAGCTGGACCTTTTCCATGCCAATTCCAATGGGTAAACCGAGTGAGAATCCTAGCACGGGATGACTTGCGATGAGACTCTGCATCGTCGTTCCGACGCCCAAGATTGTCGATTCGACTCCGGCCGGGCGCAGCGCAACCGGCGCAACCGCTTTCCATCGAATTGCCCTGGAATGGTCCTTCACCGCTGCCGCAATCCCGCGAGCAGCGTCGCTAGCGCGCCGGCCAGGCGCTGCAGCGCCTCGGATGCAGCTGCGGGGAGTTTGAGGCAAGTCCTGCCCGTCGGCAGGTCGGTTTCCAGCCAGGTTTCGAGAGCAGCGTGCGCGGCCCGGCCGTCGCGTTGTCAGGTTTGGGGATTTCGGATTCTTGAGATGTGCCGGCATGATATCAATGCTATCATCCGATATGCACCCTTGGTATGAGGAAAAGACATGGCCAATCTGATCGTCCGCAATGTCGACGAACGCATTGTTCGCGCGCTGAAATCACGCGCCGGCAAACACAGCCGCAGCGCCGAAGCGGAGCACCGCGAAATTCTCGCGGCCGCATTGCTGAAGTCCAAAGCGAAGTCGTTTGCCGAGGTGCTCGCATCGATGCC
>Ga0156228_1230_pt1 | contig 16631 bp, 10 predicted proteins | sample RifCSPlowO2_12_FD_107876 | JGI IMG/M metagenome (GOLD analysis project Ga0156228, IMG submission 107876) | Betaproteobacteria bacterium RIFCSPLOWO2_12_FULL_65_110 | reverse complement strand
GCAGACGCTGCGCGCGATATTGCGCAGCGACTTGAATGGTGAGGACATCCTGGTCGTTTCGAACAGAGAACCGTACATTCACGTTCGCGGCGCGGATGGGGCGGTGGACATCCAGCGGCCGGCGAGCGGGCTGGTGACCGCGCTGGAACCGATCATGCGGGCTTGCTCGGGCACCTGGGTTGCCCACGGAAGCGGTTCCGGGGACCGGGACGTGGTAGACAAGGAGGACCGGGTCAAGGTGCCGCCGCACAACCCTTCGTACTCGATACGCAGGATCTGGCTTTCGCATGAAGAGGAGGCCGGCTACTACAATGGCTTCTCCAACGAAGGACTGTGGCCGCTGTGTCACATTGCCCATGTGCGCCCCACGTTTCGCGCCGGGGATTGGGCGCAGTACGTTGCCGTCAACCGGAAGTTCGCACGCGCCGTGATGGAGGAGGCGAGGTCGGAGGATCCCATTGTGCTGGTTCAGGACTACCATCTCGCCTTGCTGCCGAGGTTGGTGCGCGAGAAGCTGCCGAACGCGACCATCATCACCTTCTGGCATATTCCCTGGCCCAACCCGGAAGCGTTTGCGATTTGCCCCTGGCGTGCGGAACTGCTCGACGGGCTCCTGGGCAGCAGCATACTGGGCTTCCACACCCAGTTTCACTGCAACAATTTCGTCGACACGGTCGACCGCCTGCTGGAAGCGCGGGTGGACCGCGAGACCTTTTCGATCTTCTACGGGGGCAAGCCGACTGCCGTCAAGCGTTACCCGATATCCATCGAATGGCCGGCGTCGCCGGAAATCGTCCAGAAGCCCGTGGCGGACTGCGCGCGCGAGCTGCGCGAGAAGCTGGGCTTGCCGTCCGAGCAGATGATCGGCGTGGGTGTCGACAGGCTGGACTACACCAAGGGAATACTCGAACGGTTTCTCGCGGTGGAGCGGCTGCTCGAACTGCAGCCGGACTGGGTGGGGCGCTTCACATTCGTGCAGATCGCGGCGCCGAGCCGCTCCAGCATCGGGCAGTATCAGGAGTTCGATAAGCAGGTTCGCGCGCTCGCGGACCGGATCAATGCACGGTTCGCCAGGGGCGCGCGCGTGCCCATCGCCCTTAAGATCGAGCACCACGAACCGGTCCAGGTCTACCAGTACTACCGTGCCGCGAATCTGTGCTTCGTGAGCAGCCTGCACGACGGCATGAATCTGGTTGCCAAGGAGTTCGTCGCCGCGCGCGACGACGAGCAGGGTGTGCTGATCCTGAGCCAGTTCGCCGGCGCCTCGCGCGAGATGCCGGAGGCGCTGATCGTCAATCCGTACGACATAGACCAGTGCGCCGCAGCCCTGCATGTCGGGCTGACGATGCCGTCGGCCGAGCAACGCAACCGGATGCGGATCATGCGTGCGCTGATCAGCGAATTCAATGTTTACCGCTGGGCCGGGCGCATGCTGCTCGACGCGGCCGCGATGCGCAGGCGCGGGCGCCTGGCGTTCAGCGCCGGAGAGGCGGCTGCCGGAAGGAACGCGGCGTGAGCGACGCGGCGCCGCGCCGCGCGGGGCGCCGCCGCAGCGAGGGGACGAGGCGCGCCGTGCGCACCGGGGCGCCGGCCATCGGCGCGGCACGCGCCGCGTGGTTTCTGGATTTCGACGGCACGCTGGTGGAAATCGCCCGGACGCCCGGTGAGGTTCGGGTCGATACCGAAGTGCTGGACATGGTGCGCGAGCTGGAGCGCGCCTCGGGCGGCGCGGTCGCGTTGATCAGCGGACGGCGCATCGAGGACATTGACCGCCTGTTTGCTCCGTTGCACCTGCCGGTCGCGGGGCAGCACGGTGCGGAAAGGCGCGGCGCGAGCGGCCGGCTGCACCGATATCCGGCAAGGGGGATCGGCGCTATGCGTGCCACTCTGCGCGCGTGGGTCGAGAGCAGACCGGGGCTGCTGCTGGAATACAAGGGCAGCACGCTCGCCGTTCATTATCGCCAGGTCCCGGAGCTGGCCGCGCCGCTGGGCGCATTCATGCGGGAACTGGTCGCCAGAACGAACGGCCGCTACTGCCTGCAGGGCGGAAAGAAGGTGTTCGAGATCAGGCCCGCCGGGTTGGACAAGGGGGCTGCGGTCCTCGAATTCATGCGCGAGCCGCCGTTTGTCGGCCGCATGCCGGTGTTCGTCGGCGACGACATCACCGACGAATCCGCCTTTGCCGCCGTCCTCGGCCTGGGCGGGACCGCAGTCAAGGTGGGTGACGGCGACTCGATCGCGCCGTGGCGGCTGCAGGGTGTCGCCGATGTGCACGCGTGGATACGCGCCAGCGTCGCCGCGAGGTCCGCTGAGGAGGAAGCGGGGTGAGGGATCGTCAGGACCTGGGCCGGTCGGAAACTGCAGTGTCGGGGTGGTGCCGGGCGCGCACGGCGGGACGGTGCGTTCGCTCGCTATTTTTTCGCGCCCTGACGGTCGTGCTTCTCGCGCGCGATGCGGCGGCTCTGGACGTTCTGCTGGTGCTGGATGCGGGCGCGTTCCTGCTTCGTGACCACGCCCTCGCCTGCTAGAACGCCACGATGCCACCCGGGGTTGACGTCCTTGCTGTAACGGATTGCAAGGGAACCCCGAGGCAGGCATTCAACGCAACCAGCACGAACGACTTACGGGAAACGCCGGCGTCAGAAATCGACCTGAAGAGACGGTCAGATAGCGAACAGAAATTGCGCTAGACGTGCTTCGCACTAGACATTGGTATGATGGACATCGGCGCAGATTTCACTTATAAGCCTTGGTTCAAACGGGCGCAGACCCGTAGCGGCTGTTCCAGGACCATACGTGCGTTTCACCGGTCAGTGCTCTGGGAGGAGCAACATGACTTTTGGATGGAAGCGCTGGATTTGTCTCGCGTGGCTGTTTCTCGCGTCCCTGTCCGCGCATGCGGTCGCGCCCGCTGTCGGGGCCTTTGACAGCACCAGCTACTACATCGACAGCAACGGCCGTCTGTATGGCTGGGGAAGAAATACGACCGGCCAGATGGGCGACGGCAGCGTGACCCAAGTGTCGTCGCCGAAAGCGCTAGGCAATGGCTACGTTTCCGCAGCGAAAGGTCAAGCCCATGTCGTTGCACTCAAGGCCGACGGCACGGTCTGGGCATGGGGTGCGGGCGCGCTCGGCGATGGCACCTGGCTGGATCGCGCGACGCCCGTGCTGGTTGGCGGCGGTTATAGCGCGGTCTGGGCAGGAGGCTGGCACTCCTTGGCACTCAAGACCGACGGCACGCTGTGGGCATGGGGCTGGAACGGGCGCGGTCAGCTGGGCACTGGAACCACCGACGGCGCCAACGCCCCGTTGCAGGTAGGTAGCGGATTCAAGGCGGTTGCGGCAGGCGATCAATTCACGGTCGCTGTGAAAACCGATGGCACGCTCTGGGCGTGGGGCCAGAACGAATCCAGCCAGTTGGGCGATGGCACCACCACCGATCGCCTTACCCCCGTGCAGATCGGCAGCGGTTACAGCACGGTGGCCGGCGGAACTGGCAACCACATGGTGGCGCTCAAGGCGGATGGCACGCTCTGGGCATGGGGGCAGAACAACTGCGGCCAACTCGGTGACGGAACCAACTCAAATCGCGCGGTCCCCGTGCAGATCGGCGGCGGTTACAGCGCGATCTCGGCCGGAAATTGCTATACGATGGCCATCAAGACCGATGGCACGTTGTGGGCGTGGGGGGGCAACTGGGTCGGCCAACTGGGGGATGGCACCAACAACGGCTGGAACACGCCGAGGCAAGTCGGCAGCGGATATGCCGGCGTGGTCGCCGGCGAGAACTGGACCCTGGCGCTGAAGACCGATGGCAGCCTGTGGGCCTGGGGCCAGAACACCTTCGGCCAACTCGGCGATGGCACGACGACGGACCGCTGGAGCCCGGTGCCGATTGGCAACGGGTATCTTGCGATGTCAACGCGACGCGCCACTACCATGGCGGTGAAATCGGACGGCAGCCTGTGGGGCTGGGGAGATAACCCGGGCGACGTGTTGCTCACTGGCAGTGGTGTGTACCGCGCGACCCCCAGACTCATCGGCGAGGGTTACAGCTCGATAACGGCGCAGCGTGCGAGTCCCTTCCAAGATGTGTTTGCCATCAAGACCGACGGCACGCTCTGGGGATGGGGAGTCAACGATCAGGGTCAACTCGGCATTCCGGGCGCAGCCACGAGTTCGACCCCAAGACTCATCGGCAGCGGATATCGCGCGGTGGCGTCGGGACAATATGGTTACACCGCGGCAGTGATGACGGATGGAACGCTGTGGGCGTGGGGGGGGAACTGGAACGGCCAACTCGGCGACGGCACCACGATCAATCGTTCGAGTCCGGTGCAGATCGGCAGCGGCTACAGCACGGTGGCGGCTGGAAACAACAACTTCATGGTGGCTCTCAAGACCGACGGCACATTGTGGACCTGGGGAAACAACGCCAACGGCCAACTCGGCGACGGCACTACCGCCACGCGTTCGGTCCCGGTGCAGATCGGCAGCGGCTTCAGTTCGATCGCGCCGGGACACGATGGACACGCGATGGCCCTCAAGACGGACGGCACGCTGTGGGGCTGGGGCCAGAACAATTGCGGCCAACTCGGCGACGGGACCAAGACCGATCGCCTGAGTCCGGTGCAGATCGGCAGCGGCTACAGCGCGGTCGCTGCCGGGGGGTGCTGGACCGTCGCGCTCAAACCCGATGGCACGCTGTGGGGTTGGGGCAGTGGCCCCAACTTCAATTCATGGACCCCGGCGCAGATCGGCAGCGGGTACAGCGAAGTGGCGGCGGGGGGATGGCACATCCTCGCCGTCAAATCCGACGGCTCGGTCTGGGCCTGGGGCAATAACAATTCAGGCCAGGTCGGCGACGGCAGTCAGGATTATCGCGGCAGTCCCGTCGGCATCTTTGCCGTATTGCCGGGCGCGCCCACCAATGTGCTGGCCTCGGCGGGCAACGCGCAGGCGGCGGTGAGCTTTTCATCTCCATCGAGCAACGGCGGTGCGGCTATCAGCAGCTACACCGTCGCAGCCTCACCAGGTGGTCAGAGCATGAGTGGGCATACGAGCCCGATCACTGTCACCGGTCTCAGCAATGGCACGAGCTATACCTTCACCGTGACCGCCACCAACGCGGTGGGCGCCGGTCTCCCCTCGGCACCATCGAACGCTGTCACGCCCGCTGCCGGGGCAACAAATCCGGGGACGGGCGGGACGACGGCGGGCGTCAGTATTGGCGCGTACCAGGAAGTCAGCTACTACATCGACAGCAGCGGCAACCTGTACGGCTGGGGTAGCAACGCCAACGGCCAGATGGGCGACGGCAGAACCATGCTAATCGCGTCGCCGACCATGGTCGGCAGCGGTTACCTGTCGGTCGCGAAGGGCCGCTATCACGCGGCCGCGATCAAGGCGGACGGAACGCTCTGGGCCTGGGGCACTGCCGGGCGGGTCGGCGACGGAACCTGGACAAATCGGGCCGAGCCAGTGCAGATCGGCAACGGCTTCACTACAGCGTCGGCAGGATCCTGGACCACGATGGCGCTCAAGGCCGACGGCACCCTGTGGGGGTGGGGAGACAACTGGGCAGGCACGCTTGGCATTGGGACTACCGACAGTGCAAATTTCCCAGTGCAAGTCGGAAGCGGATTCAAGGCGGTCTCCGTGGGCGACCAGCACACGGCCGCGGTCAAGACCGACGGCACGCTCTGGGCATGGGGCTACAATAATAGTTCCCAGGTCGGAGACGGCTCGACCACCACGCGCCTGGGGCCGGTGCAGATCGGCAGCGGCTACAGCGTGGTATCCGCGGGGAACAACTCGACTGCCGCGCTCAAGACCGACGGCACATTGTGGGCCTGGGGCGAAAACGGTTGCGGCCAGCTCGGCGACGGCACCAACACCAATCGCTCGACCCCGGTTCAGATCGGAAGCGGCTACAAAGCGGTCTCCGTCGGTGATTGCCACACGCTGGCCATCAAGACCGACGGCACGTTGTGGGCCTGGGGAAGCAACTACCGCGGTCAACTGGGCGACGGCACCAACAACGGCTCGAACACGCCAAGGCAGGTCGGCAGCGGCTTCGTCTCGGTGGTGGCCGGCGAGGAGATGACCGTTGCGCTGAAGGCTGACGGCAGCCTGTGGGGCTGGGGACAGAACAACTTCGGCCAGCTCGGCGACGGCGGCGCGAGCGATCGCACATCTCCGGTGCAGATCGGCAGCGGCTACAGCATGGCCGCGTCGCGAGGCACCGCCTCCCTCGCGGTCAAGACGGATGGCACGCTGTGGACCTGGGGGGACAACAGCTACGGCCTGCTGCTGATCGGCGGCGTCGTCTATCAAACCACACCGCGGCTCATCGGCGACGGGTTCAGTTCAATTACAGCAACACGGGGTGACAGCAGAGGCCACACCCTCGCCCTCAAGACCGATGGCAGCCTCTGGGGATGGGGATCCAACGACCAGGGACAGTTGGTCGCAGGGGGCGCTACAGCCTACTCCACCCCCATCCTGATCGGCGGCGGCTACAGCTCGGTTGCGGCAGGGTCGCGTTGGGACCAGGGCTACTCGGTGGCAGTCAGGACGGATGGCACGTTGTGGGCGTGGGGGGTCAATTACCAAGGCGAACTCGGCGACGGCACCACCAGCCAACGGCAAGGTCCGGTGCAGATCGGCAGCGGTTTCAGCAAGGTGGCGACCGGGCAAGCCTTCACTGTCGCGCTCAAGACCGATGGCACGCTGTGGACCTGGGGCATGAACGGTCAAGGCCAGCTCGGTGACGGCACCACCACCGATCGCCTGGCGCCGGTGCAGATCGGCAGCGGCTACAGCGCGATCGCACCGGGAAACGACGGGCACGCGCTGGCGATCAAGGCCGACGGCACGTTGTGGGCCTGGGGACAGAACAACTGCGGCCAGGTCGGCGACGGGACCAAGACCGATCGCCTGACTCCGGTGCAGATTGGCAGCGGCTACAGCGCGGTCGCGGCCGGCGGTTGCTCGAGCGTCGCGCTCAAACCCGATGGCACGCTGTGGGGTTGGGGCGGGATTCCCGGGTTCGGTTCGGCATTGACTCCCACCCAGGTCGGCAGCGGCTACACTGCGGTGGCGGCCGGAGGCAGCCAGATCCTTGCCGCGAAATCCGACGGCTCGGTCCTGGCCTTGGGAGGCAACAATGCAGGCCAGGTTGGCGATGGCTCTCAGGATTATCGTGGCGCTCCCGTTGGCATCGTTACCGTATTGCCAGGCGCCCCCAGCAATGCTTTGGCCTCGGCGGGCAACGGACAGGCGGCGGTGTGTTTTTCGCCCCCATCGAGCAACGGCGGTGCGGCGATCAGCAGCTACACCGTCACCGCTTCACCGGGTGGCAGGAGCGGCAGCGGCAGCCACTGCCCGATCACGGTCACTGGCCTGAGCAACGGGACGAGCTATACATTCACCGTAGCCGCTACGACTTCGGCGGGTACCGGTGTGCCTTCGTCTCCTTCCAACGCCGTGGCGCCCTCGGCCGCAGCCAGCATTCCGCCCGCGCTGCATGGGCCGATGATCACTGCCTGGGGTGAAGGGTCGCTGTATCTCAACAGCGACGGATCGGTTTGGGGAACCGGCAATCTGCCCAATTACTGGCCGGGGGCGACAAGTCCGGTGCGACTTCTGCAATTTCCCGATGTCGTGGCGGTGGCCGGGAACGGCGGCGCCAGTTTCGCGTTGCTGGCGGACGGAACGCTGTGGGGTACGGGTTGGAATGGCAACGGTGAGCTTGCCGACGGCACGACCACGAATCGTCCTCAACCGCAGCGCATCCCGGGATTATCCGGGGTCAAGGCGTTTTCAGCATCTTTTTGGAGCCATTTTCTCGCCCTGAAAGAGGATGGATCGGTCTGGGCCTGGGGGAGAAACGACCAGGGACAACTGGGCGACGGCACGCAGACGGATCGTCGCGTGCCGGGGAAGGTGTCCGGTTTGTCGAACATCACGAGGATATCCGCGAGCAACTCCGGTGGTCTAGCCCTAAAGGACGATGGCACGGTCTGGGTGTGGGGAGCAACCTGCTGCGGGGCGGCGGGTAACGGAATTCAGCCCAGCGGACAGGCCGACCCGGAAAATCGCCACCTGATCCCGACACAAGTACACAACCTGGTTCAGGTCGTCGCCATTGCGGCCGGGGACCAACACCATATGGCGTTGCGCGCGGACGGAACGGTCTGGAGCTGGGGGATAGGCAATCTAGGGGAAAACGGCACAGGTCAGCTGCTCAACCAAGCATCCCACGAGCTTCTTCCCGTGCAGGTACCCGGCTTGAACCGCATTGTGGCGATCGACGCAAGGGGTTCCAACCTGTCGCTCGCGCTGAAGGACGACGGGACGGTCTGGGCCTGGGGCAGCAACAGCCTGGGACGGCTCGGTGCCGGCGGGATCACCTACAGCGCCAGCCCGATCCAGGTGCCCGGCTTGTCCGATATCGTCGCGATCGCATCGGGCATGAGTCACATCCTGGCGCTGCGTAGCGATGGGACGGTGCTCGCCTGGGGTTTGAACGGCAATGGCCAGTTGGGAGATGGCACGCTGCAAGATCGTTCGCAACCGCTCCCGGTATCGGCCCCGGGAGCAAGCGGACAGCTCAACCTGTTGCAGCCTGCGCCAACCAGTTACAACCAGCTGCCGCGCGGCTGGTTCAATCTGAGTACCCAATCGGGCATGGTACCCCTGACGGTGCAAGCCACTGCGGTCAATGCGAACGACCTGGACGGAACGATCCAGGCGTATTACTGGAAGAGCAGCGACGGCCAGGTGGCGAGTGGCCCGGCGGCCAGCTTTACATACACTCATGCCGGCACTTACCAGATCAATCTTCTGATCGAAGACAACGCCGCCGGTCGCGCAAATATTGCGCAAAGTGTATTCGTCGCTCCGACCGGTGCATCTAATTCGGTGACCCCGAAGGCGGGGATCAGCGGCGCGGGTGGCATCGCGCTGGCCAACGACGGCCACATCCTGACCTGGGGGGCCAACGGGATGCTCGGTTTCTATGATCAGCAGGCCCAATGGAGGCACCCGACGACGAATTCGCTGCCGATCGCCAACGGCATGATCGGTGTCGTCGATTTTGCAGTGAATGGCTGGGGTGCCATGGTATTGCTGGCTGACGGGACGGTTTCGAGCTGGGGATCCAACAATTTTGGTCAGCTCGGCGTCGGCAGTCAGCTGCCATACATCGGCCAGCCGCAACAGATCGCCAACCTTCCTCCGGTGCAAGCTCTGGCGTCAGGTGGCACTCATAGCCTGGCGGTAACCCGCGATGGCCGGGTGTTTGTCTGGGGGGGGAATACCTACGGCCAGCTTGGCGTGGGCGACAGCAATAACCGCTTTGAACCCGTCGAAGTCTCCGGGCTCTCCAATATTGTCGCCGTGATCGGCGGGTGGAATTTTTCCGCGGCACTCAAGTCGGATGGCACGGTGTGGGCCTGGGGAGACAATACAGTTTACCAACTCGGTGACGGCACCCAGATTTCCCGCAATCTTCCGATCCAGATCCCGGGGCTTGCCGGCGTCACGAAGCTGTTTACCAATTCCGGCGCGATCTTCGCCCAAAAAGCCGACGGGACGATCTGGATGACCAGTTGGAGTCCTGCTCCCGGCATTCCCGGCGATCCCGGACCCCGGTCAGGGCCGCGCCACGTTTCTGTTTACGATGGCTTCGTCCAGATTGCAGGAAGCTGGAACTTCATCGTCGCGCTGAAGGCCGATGGCACGGTGTGGACCGGCGGGATGCAGAACTCTCTGGCGCTGGGCGTGCCCAATAGCGGCGACATTTCCGGTCTGCGCCAACTTCCCGGCATCACGGATGTGATCTCGGTAGCGGCCAGTGATTCGGGCGTCATGGCGTTGCGGCGTGACGGCACCGTTCTGTCCTGGGGCATCAACACCAACGGCCAACTCGGCGATGGCACGCTGGCACAACAGCAAACGCCGGTTCTGGTCGTGAATGAAACGGCCGATGGTTTTCTGGATCTGATTCCCGAAGTTCCCAATACCATCCCGCGGGACAGAATTCCGCCGTTTCTTCTCGCCATTTACGCCGACGGTGGCTTAAGTTCCACGACGCTCTATGCGGACATTAGGGGCCTTTCCCCGAGCGGTGCTTTAGCCTCGGCGAGCAATACGGGACAATTCGCAGCCGGCTACAACGTTTACGTTGCAGCCGGCCTCCCCAGCGCCGGGCTTTACTTCCAGCTTGACTCTGGAAATAACTGGAGTTCGTTTAGTTGGCCGATGGCGGAGTTCATGCGCGGCGTCGCTCTCGATACGCAAGATGCGCTAGTTAGGGCACAAATTCTGCAGAATGCGGATTTGTCCTCGCCAGCCCTGGCGGGCGCTTTGATAATCGTCGGTTACGGCACCGATCCAGATGAGATGGCAAGAAGCGGGCGTTACCGGACGATATTTACTGTGCCAACGCAGTAGGTGCGCAGTTTGCAGTCCGAGCTAGTTCCGCATTCCGCCAATGACCGGTCTTGGGAAGAGTGACTGACTGGTCCTGGCCGCTGCCACCGGCACCGCGATCCTACTGAAATTTGGGCCAATGCAATTTGGAAGCCCCCTGAATTCGATATCCGACTTCAACCGGGATGCGGGTTCCTCGCAGGTGCTTCGCGTTCAGGCGGGATCAGGTCGAGACGGTCGGTGACCACCGCATCGACGCCCCAGGCGAACAGTTCGCGCGCCGTCGCCGGATCGTTCACCGTGTAGCACAGCAGCGCATATCCGGCTTCCTTGACGGCCTGCGCCCGGGCCTGCGTAAGATGTCGATGGTCGCAGTGCAACGAGACGCAGCCCAGTTGCCCGAGCCGATCCCGCCAGTCCTCCGGGATGGCCTCCGCGAGCAGGCCGCGCCTCAGCCCCGGCGCCGCGGCGGCCGCCGCTTCCAGCGCGTCTATCGAGAATGAGGAGAGCAGCGGCGCAACGGGTGCCGCTCGCCACAACGCCGCGCTCATCGCCGCGACGACGCGGCCGGTTTCGCGTTCGAATCCGGCCGCGGGCTTGATTTCCACGTTGGCCCACAGTCCCAGATCGACGCACAGCCGCGCGGCATCGGCATAGCGCGGCAGCGGCTCGGCGGCGAACGCCGCGCCGAACCAGCTTCCTGCGTCGAGTGTCGCAAGGTCCGTCCACGCGGCGTGCGCGACTGCGCCCTTGCCGTTCGTGGTTCGCTCCAGCGTCTCGTCGTGGATCACCACCGGCACCTCGTCGCGGCTGAGCATGACATCGAATTCGACGCCGGCGAATCCGCGCTGCGCGCCGGCCCGTATGGCTGCCAGCGTGTTTTCAGGCGCGAGGCTGCCGCCGCCGCGGTGCGCGATCACGCGCGGATAGGGCCAGTTCACCGTGGCGCCGCGCCCGGTGGGGCATCGCATTCGGATGCTGGCGCGGGCTCGAGGCTCAGCCCTTGCCGCCGCGTTCGAACCGGCGCAGCAGATCGTTGCCGCGCACGACCGCCGAATCGAGCGCCTCTTTGGGCGTCTTGATCTGGCTCCACACCGCTTCCAGTTCTTCGTCGATCACGGCGCGGATCCGGGAGAAATGGGCGAGCCGCACGCCCCTGGAATAGTGTTCGAATTTGCGGCTCATCTGCTCGACCGCGACGTCGGCACCGGGGTTGCGGTCGTAATAGCCTTGTGCCCGGATCAGTGCATAGGCGGCAAGGGTGTTGGGCAGGTAGCCCGTCTGCCGGTTCCATTCGGCCTGGACCTCGGGCCCGGAAAGATAGCTGAAAAACTTCGCGATGCCTTTGTACTCTGCAGGCTTCTTGCCCGCAGGCACCCAGAGGCTCGCGCCGCGGATGATGGTGTTGTACGGGGCGCCGCTGAACTCGTCGTAATAGGGAAGCGGCGATACGGCAAACGCGAAGCGAGCCGACTTCGCCAGGCCGGCGTAGGCCGAGGAGGACGCGGTGACCATGGCGCATTCGCCGCTGGCGAACTTCGCCTCGCCCCCGGTCCCGCGTCCCGCGTAGGTGAACAGGCCGCTTTTCGCCCAGGAGGACATCAGGCCGATGTGGCGCATCAGCAACTGGCCGTTGAAGTTGAGCTTGGCATCCGCGCCGCCGAAGCCGTTGCTTCGTGTCGCCAGCGGCTCGTTGTGCAACGCCGACAGGCTTTCCACCAGGACCCACGATTGCCAATCGGTGGTGTAGGCGCAGGGCGCCGCATCGGTGTCGCGGACTTTCAGCGCCGCCGCCTGAACGTCGCGCCAGGTTTTCGGCGCCAGGTCCGGATCGATGCCGGCCTTCTTGAACAGGTCCTTGTTGTAGAAAAAGACGGCGGTCGAGCTGTTGAAGGGCAGCGACAGCAGCTTGCCCCGTTTGTCGAGGTAATAGCTCGAGACGGCAGGCATGTAGGCGCGCGCGTCGAACTTCTCGCCCGCCTCGGCCATCAGTTGGTAGAGCGGCTTCACCGCGCCTCTGGCCGCCATCATGGTGGCCGTTCCGGCATCGAACACCTGGAGGATGTGCGGCGCAGCGCGGGTCCGAAACGCAGCGACTCCCGCGGCGAGGGAGTCCTCGTAGCCGCCCTTGAAGACCGGAACGACCCGGTAGCCCTGCTGGGATGCGTTGAACCGGCTCGCCAGTGCGTTGACTTCGTCGCCGGCGGCGCCGCTCATCGAATGCCAGAACTGAAGTTCCGTGGCCGCGAGCGCGGTCGGGGCCTGCAACAGCGCTGCAGCGGCAAATGCGAGCGCCTGGCGCTTCATCGACACATTCCTCCGGCGTAGGCGGCTGGGCTCATAGGCACAGCCTGCACTGATGACGCGCAGTATAACTGGAGCCGGCTGCACGGACCGGTGCCGCGGTCCCGGGCAGGATCCGCCACGCCGACGGGCTTGGGGCGCCATGGGTTCCGGAGTCGCGGCACTGGTATCATCGGCGGCACGACATTTCATGGCCGCCCATCCGCGTGAGCGCTTCACCGCCGACCTTTTCCCTGCTGCGGCTGCTGGCCGATGGCGAGGTCCATACCGGCCGGGACCTCGCCGCGAAGCTGGGGGCCTCGCGCGCGGCCGTCCGCGGCCGCGTCCGTTCGATCGAGCGGCTGGGGCTGCGCGTGCTCGGGGTCCGGGGGCGGGGTTACCGTCTCGCTGCGCCGCTCGACCTGCTCGACTGCGAGCGACTCGCCGGGCTGCTGCAAGGGGCATTCACGGTCGAATTGCTCGACGAGTGTCACTCGACCAACGGCGCGCTGATGGAGCGCGCGCGGCGTGGCGGGCCCGATGCGCAGGTGCTTGCCTGCGAGCACCAGACGGCGGGGCGCGGCCGCCGCGGCAAGCGCTGGGAGTCGGGGATCGGCACCGATCTCACGTTTTCCGTGCTGTGGCGCTTCAGCCGGGGCGCGGGCGCGCTTTCCGGACTCTCGCTCGCTGTCGGCGTCGCTCTGGTGCGCGCGCTTGCGCGGCTCGGCTATCCGGGCATCCAGCTCAAGTGGCCCAACGATCTGATGCTGCGCGGAGCCAAGCTCGGCGGAATCCTGATCGAAGCGACCGGCGATCACGATGGACCCAGCACGGTCGTGGTAGGCATCGGCCTCAACGTGCACTGGAGCGCGGCGCGCGCCGCCGCCGTCGATCAGCCGGCAACCGGACTGGCGCAGACACAGGTCGCCGTTGCATCGCGCACCGCGCTGCTGGGAGGGTTGCTGGTCGAGTTGCATTCGTCGCTGGAGGCGTTCGCGCGCGCCGGATTCGAGCCGTTTCGCGCCGAGTGGCTGCGCCACCACGCCTGGCAGGGACGCCAGGTGACGCTGCGCACGGCCGAGGGCGCGGTCGCCGACGGCGAGGCCGTGGGCGTGGGCGAGGACGGCGCGCTGCTGCTGCGCTCTGTGAGCGGCGTTGAGCGTTTTCACAGCGGTGAATTGAGGCTGGCGGATCGATGATACTGGCGATCGACTGCGGCAATACCCGCGTCAAATGGGGCCTGCGCGAACCGCACGCGTCCGACTGGCGCGCCCTGGGAGCCGCGCCGTTGGCGGACATTACGCGGCTCGGCGCGGACTGGTCTGCGCTGCCCGCGCCTTCGCAGATCGTGATCGCCAATGTTGCCGGCGAGCCTGCGCGCAAGGCGCTCTCCGGACAGCTCGCGCGTTGGGCGGTGGAGCCACTATGGGTCAGTGCCCAGGCGGCCCAGTGCGGCGTCACCAATGCCTACGCCGATCCGGAGCAGCTTGGCGTGGATCGCTGGGCCGCGCTCGTGGGCGCCTGGCATCTGCAGCGCGGCGCCTGCCTGGTCGTGAACGCCGGCACCGCGACCACGGTGGACCTGCTGTCCTCGCAGGGCGTGTTCCGCGGCGGGATCATCATTCCCGGCGTCGATCTCATGAAACGCGCGCTGGCGCGGCACACCGCGGGCCTGCCACTTGCGCAGGGACGCTTTGCCGAACAGCCGCGCTGCACGGCCGATGCGATCGAATCCGGCTGCCTGCACGCGCAGGCCGGAGCGATCGAACGCATGCACGCCGGACTCGAGGCGGGTGCCTTATGCCTGCTGTGCGGCGGCAACGCGGGGCGGATCCTGCCCCTGCTTAACATTCCGGTGCGGGCGGTGGATAATCTCGCGCTCGAAGGACTGGTGCGCATCGGAGCATGAGGACGCTGTTTCTCCTGTTGTTGCTGGCGAATGTCGTGTTCTTTGCCTACGGCAGGTATGGTGATGTGCTGTTTCCCGGCGAATCCCAGTTGTTGCAGCAGCAGATCAACCCGGAGGCGATCAAGGTACTCGCGTCGGCGCAGCTGGCCAAGGCCGCGCCGGCAAAGCGCGTACCGACCGTGGCTTGCCTTGAGTGGGGCGCGTTCCCGGGCGGCGACACGGAGCGCGCTGAAGGGATGCTGGCTCCGCTCGCGCTGGGCGCGAAGCTTGCGCAGCGGCGCGTCGACGAGAACTCGACCTGGTGGGTGTACATGCCGCCGCAGGGAAGCCGTCAGGCCGCGACCGTCAAGACGAACGAACTCAAGCGCCTGGGCGTCGAGGATTATTTCATCGTGCAGGAGGATCCGAAATTCCGCTTCGCCGTTTCACTCGGCATTTTCCGCACCCAGGACGCGGCGAACGGCCGCCTCGAGCAGCTTCGCGCCAAGGGCGTGCGCACCGCGCAGGTCGGCGTGCGCGACAGCCAGGGGCAGAGAATCTGGTTCCAGGTGCGCGACGTGCCGGAGGCGCTCGCCGCGAAGCTGAACGAACTCAAGCAGGGAATCCCGGGCAGCGAGCTGAAGGAATGCGCCGCGGAAGAGAAAATGAATCAGTGATGGATCTGCGCGACGAAGCGATTCATCAGGCGGTTTCGCGCCAGGACATCGAGCGCGCGGGGGAATTGTTCCGCGAGTACGCCGACCGGCTCAAGGTCGATCTGTGTTTCCAGGGGTTCGAGCGCGAACTGGCGACGCTGCCCGGAGACTATGCGCCGCCGGACGGGCGGCTGCTGCTCGCGTGGCACCATGAGCAGCCGGTGGGGTGCGTGGCGCTGCGCCGGGTCGACGCGACCACGGGCGAGATCAAGCGGTTGTACCTGCGCCCCGAAGCGCGGGGAAGGCGAACCGGGCGGCGGCTGGTGGAGCAGGTGATCGCAGCCGCCGGGGAGATCGGCTATCGGCGCCTGGTGCTCGATACGCTGCCGCAGATGGCCGAGGCGCAGGCGCTGTATCGGTCCTTCGGCTTTCGCGAGATTCCGGGCTACACCGCGAACCCGTCGCCGCGCGTCGTCTATCTTGCGCTCGACTTGTAGCCGCCTGGATTCAGCGCGGCTTGCGGCGAATGCGTTCCAGCAGCGAACTGGTCGATTGCTCGTGCCGGAACGGGATCGAAAGCACGCTGCCGCCCCAGCCCGACACTTCCTTTGCGCCGACCATTGCCTCCGGCTTCCAGTCGCCGCCTTTCACCAGCACCTCCGGCCGGCAGGCGAGAATGAGCGCAAGCGGCGTGTCCTCGTCGAACCAGGTGACCAGATCCACGCAGTGCAGCGCGGCGACCACCGCCATGCGGTCGTGGAGCGTGTTGACGGGGCGGTCTTCCCCCTTCCCGAGCCGTTTCGCCGACGTGTCGCTATTGAGTGCAACGATCAGGCTCTCGCCCTTCGCGCGCGCCTCAGCGAGGTAGCTGACGTGGCCGCGGTGCAGGATGTCGAATACGCCGTTCGTGAATACGCGGGGCTTCGGGAGCAGTTCCACTCGCTCGCGGAAATGTTCCGGTTCGCAGATCTTGTTCTCGAAGTCCAGGGGCATGGGCTATTTCCAGTGCGCAGGCCAGGTCTTGGCAAGATACGGCAGGCCTTCGATGCGCTGCATCCAGTCGCGCATCGGCTGCGGCAGCGCGGCGCGCACGCCGAGGCCGGGCTTCCTGTGCTCGCAGCGCAGCGCGAGCGCGACCATCGGGTAGAGCGTGAGGTCGGCGGCCGAGAGAGGTCCGGCGAGAAACTCACCTCGCAGTTGCGGCTCCCAGGTGCCGAGTTCCTCGACGCAGTCCCGGTGCGCGGCCGCGATCTTGTCCTCGTTCCACTGTGCTTCGGGGGTGAACAGCACGCGAGAGAGCAGCCGGTTCACCGCTGGCGCGACGTAATTGTCGGCCTCGCACACCATGCGGCGCACCAGTGCCCGCA